>Ga0164295_10004839_pt1 | contig 10699 bp, 9 predicted proteins | sample GEODES006metaG_FD_111798 | JGI IMG/M metagenome (GOLD analysis project Ga0164295, IMG submission 111798) | Oligotrophic lake water microbial communities from Sparkling Lake, Wisconsin, USA - GEODES006 metaG | ecosystem: Environmental > Aquatic > Freshwater > Lake | place: USA: Sparkling Lake...
CCACGCAGCAGACGATCGGGTAGCGGTCCTGGATCCGCTCATTGACCTTGATGGTCGGCGTGTCGGCGAACACCTCGAGCTCCCAGTAATGGTCGTCCCCGACGGCTTCGCGACGGTCTGGATCGTCGATCGCGATCCGCGTGGCCCGCCGCGCCACACCGTCGATCACCACAGGTTCGCCCCGATGCGAGGCGAACCACTTCCGGGCCGGATCGATGAGATCCAGCACGTCGGTCCGGCGTCCAGCGGCGCGGGCCAGCTCCGCCGGAGTCGTCCGCCGCGCGGCCGTCAGCACCCGCCAGAAGGCCTCGGTGTCGCCGGGTTCGAGCTTGCGGTCGTCGACCACGGTGTCGAAGAGGGCATAGTCCATGCCCAGTCGGCCGAGGGGCGTGGGTGGCTGCCAGGACACGGCCGTGGCTGCCACGAGGAGGTCGTGGGCGGCCTCGGGCCATGCCTGGAATGCATCCGTGCCGACCGGACTCGGCCCGACCTTCGCGGTCAGCGGCAGTGCCCAGGCCTCGGCCGGCTCATCGATCGGCCGCCAGCGGGCCCAGGCCACCGGTGCCCGCGGCACCACCACGTCGACGACCGCAGCCCGCTCGTCCACGATGCGGACCAGATCGTAGGACGCCCGCCCCAGTCGTTCCGCAAGGTCAGCAGGCAGTCGGCGGGGGGCGACGAACGTGGCCCGCCCATGGACCTTCACGAGCCGGTCGTTGATCGCGGGTGGCTCGCCGCGGGGAGAAACCGCGGTGGCTTCATCCCGCCAGCGGGCCAGCAGCGGCGCGGGTGCTGCCAGGCGGGAGATCACCTTGACGAGCACCTGCTCCTGGCCTTCGCCCCAGGGGACGGCCGCATCGATCGCCGCCCGGTCGCCGACGGCAATCTGCTTCATGGCGAGAAACGACTCGAGGCTCGAGCCGGCGTCGGTGGCGACCCGCGCGGCGGCCACGGCCGGGAGAAGATCCCCGGTGCCAGCGGGCCCTCGCGACGCCGCCAGGCCGGACGGCAGCCGGATCGGCTCGAGGGTCATGATCAGCGGCGCCACGCGGATGGCGTCGGCGGCGTTGTAGGCGTAGTTCTTGAAGAAGTAGCCGAGGATCTCCACCCGCTCCTCGATATCCATGCCGGAGGGCATCCCCGCAGGCAGCGCCAGGCACTGCACGACCACCGGCGATGCCGGCCCGCCCGCCGGCTCCATCCAGCACTGCCAGTACGACTCGACGCCGTAGTCGTTCCGCGGGGCCGTGAGTTGCTCCGCCCTGTGCAGCGTGCCTTGCATCCGCACCAGCCGCCCGCGAAACGACCGCGGCTGGCCGAACAGTTCGCGAAAGCCCACCTGCTGCGGTCGCGCCCGACGGAGCCCATCCAGGCCGACGTCGCGGAGCGTCGTCCAGGTCTGAAACCAGGCGTCGTTGTCGGCGTCTCGAAAGACGGTGGCATCCCGCACCTTGGCGAGCGAATCGAGCGAGGCACTCAAGGCCGCCATCGCCGGGTGCGCCAGCGGGTCTGGGTCGCGTTCGATGACGACCTCATCTCCCTGCGGCCCGCGGCCGACCACGGCCTCGAGTCGCGTGTCAACCTGGGGCTGTCCACCGCGGGGGCGAGGAAACCAGGTCCGCTCCACCCAGCCCAGCACCACGATCAGCGCGACGCCCGCAGGCACGAGCATCCAGAACAGACGCCGGCGCTCCCCGGGGGCGAGGAAGTTGCGGGCTGGCCGGGCGGCGTTCACGAGAGCGAAGGTCCGGAGCCGTCGGATTCCGACAACGACTCCACCGGTGTGGCCGCCGCCTTCTGCCGCCGCATCTCACGCCACACGTAGGCACCGAACGAACTCACGAGCGTGAGTGGCATCGCGAGCATCAAGATGATGCTGTAAAAATAGCCGCGGGCCACGTTGAGTCCGTCGGGGTCGGACGTATCGACGGCATCCTTGCAGTTGGGACACCCGAGCGCCTCGGCAGAGGCGATGAGGCCAACCATGGCGAGCAGCACGAGCATCGGCAGGGCGTGACGAAGACGGTGCATGGATTGACCTCACCATTCAGAGATTGACGACCACTCGAGCGCCTTCGACTTCCGTGGTTCGCCGGCTCGGGGGCGGCAAAAGTCGCGTCGCCCGGGCGAGGATACGCCCAAGGCTCCGCGAGCGTTCGCCGACCCCCTTCGCCGACCCGCCCTCGCTGACGGAGACGACGCTCCACAAAACCTGGTCATCTTTTAGTGTAGACGCGTGTGCCGGGCCGGGAAAGAAGTGGTAGAGCATCAGGTAGATCACCACGCCGGTCACCGATACGTAAAGCCAGATCGGCAGTGCGACCCGGCCCAGCCGGCGGTGGGCGTTCCAGCGGCCTTTCCAGGCCAGCACGAACATCGCGACGGCCAGCACCGGCACCGCCACCGCGAGGAAGATGTGGGAGATCAGGATCGCGAAGTAGACCGTCCGCACGCCCCCCTCCCCACGAAAGGGCACGTGGCCGACCAGCGCGTGGTAGGTCAGGTAGCAGGCCAGAAACACGGTCGACACGGCAAATGCCGACATCATCGCCGCGCGATGGGCCCGCACCTTTCCCCGCTTGATGAACGACCAGCCAGCGATCAGGAGCACAGTGGCGACCGCATTCAGCACGGCGTTGGTTGTGGCCAGCGGATGCACGCCGGCAGCGGCGATCACAAGCGGGGTCATGGCACGATTCCCGCGGCTACGGCATCCGCCTGCTCGGCGAGCACGTCGCGAATCAGTTTCTCGAGCAGTTCCACGCGGTCGGGCTGCAGCAGATGGTAGCCCCCGCGGAGCCGGCCCTGGCGGTCAAACACCACGCCCCGCTCGGAATGGACCCCCAGTTCCACCGGCAGTCGGAACACCTTCTGCCCCACGCGCTCGATGAGTTTCAGGTCGCCGGTGAGAAACTTCCACCGGTCAGGGTCCGCCTCGAACCGGGCGGCATATTTTGCCAGTGCCTCGGGGGTGTCGTTCTCCGGGTCGCAGGTCAGGCTCACGACGAGAAAGTCGGGGTCGTCGATCCTGCGGAGGATGTCGGCGATCGCCTGGTTCTCACGAAAACATGGTCCAGGACAGTTGGCGAAAAAGATGGCCCCCATCCACACCCGACCCTCGAGTTCCGACGAGGAAAACTCGGCACCCGTCTGATCCCGGAACGTGAACGGCACATCGGACAGCTTCGGCACCTCGGCCTCGTCCACCTCGAGCTTTCCGGCCAAGGGGGTGGGTCGCGCGGGCTCGGATTCCCGAGGCGGCGCAGGCCTCGCACATCCAACCACGGCCACCAGCACGAGCCCGACCAAACCCGGCCACGGCATCCAGGCCGGGGCGCCGGCTTTCGGACAACCGGCATGGGCCGACCTCCTCAGGAGCCCTCCGTGCCTCCGCCGCCGATGAAAAACTCTTCGGCTTCCGGGCGTGGTGATCATGGGAAGAAGACTCCGGGCCGCCGTCGCCACCGTCATCGGTCAATGCGCCTGCGCCGCGAGCGGATCCTCGGCCGCGGCCTGCTCGAGCAGTTTGAGGTCGGACCCACGGGCCATGTGAAGCGCCCGTTCCTGCGACACCATCCGGTTCCGCATGCCGACGTCGGGGATGAGCATGATGGCCAGGAACAGCGCCATCATCGCGGCCGGGATGGTGAGCACGTACTTCCAGTTCGCCTCCCACCAGACGTGCATGAAGAACAGGATCACGAGCATCGCCTTCGTGCAGGACACGGCCATCATGAAGGCCCAGCCAACCTGCGGTTGGTCCCGCCAGGGCCAGGCCGCCGAGTAGGTGAAGAAGGAGAGCGTCGTCAGCCCACAGAGGAGGAGGAACACGAACAGGTACTTGCCGATCCCGCCGTGGCCATCGTGCCCGCCATCGTGGCCATCGTGTCCGGCTTCGATCGAGTGGTGGAGCGTCTCGTCAGCCGATTCACCCGAGCGGGTGACGGGGCCGTGACTGGATCCGCCGTGGTCAGACATGAGAACCTCAGAACAGGTAAAGGAGCGGGAACATGAAAATCCACACGAGGTCGACGAAGTGCCAATAGAGCCCAGCGTTCTCGATCATTCCGGCCCGCTTCGCGTCGAGTCGATACGCGAGCAGCACCGCGAACACGATCAGGCCGACAATCACGTGAACCGCATGGAAGCCGGTGAGCAGGAAGTAGGTGCTCGCCCACATGCAACCGCCGGGGATCACGGCAGGAAGTTTCAGCCACGGAAACACGTCGTTGAGGCCGTGGGCCCCATGGCCGCCCTCCGGATTCCCGTGGTCGGTGCCGTGGTCGGCCCCTTCGGCGGGCAGCGGCATCACCTGGTCAGCCACCACCGCCATGTCGAAGGCTTGTTGGTCGGGACTGAGCACCATCTTTTGAATCTGCTGGAGCTGACGGCGACCGGCAATCTGCTCCGCCGTCAGCGACGTCTCGGCCGCCTCATCGAGTTCCTTGAGCCGGTCGTAGGTCTCGGGCTCCTTCCATCCAGCCAGCGCTGCTCCCTGCGGTGACCCGTGCCACCTGACGGCCCATGAGTACCGCATCGACTGCCACGAGTCTTTGGGCTCGCGGCGCAGGGCCTCGAGCCGCCCGCGGACGGCCGATCCGTAGTACAGGTCGGGCCGCTCGTAGATCCTCCCACGAGGAGCGACCGGATAGATCCCATGCGAGAACTTGGCGGAGTACTCGTAGCCCTTCACGCCGAGAAACAGGCCTCCCAGCAGGAATGTCAGCACCATCCACACCTTCGCGAGCTGAACCTTGTTGGCACGGGCTGCCTCGAGTGCAAGCACGATCGACACGCTGGAGCAGATCAGCACGAACGTGTTGAACGCACCAATCGGCTCGCTGAGGTGCACATGATGGGGCTTCGGCCAGATCGGCGCACCGAAGCGAAGCACGACGTAGCTCCCGAGCAACGCCGCGAAAAACATGATCTCTGTCGACAGGAACAGCCACATGATCAGCTTGCCGCGGGAAAGCGGCAGGCCGGGCTGGTACTGCAGGGTCACGTGCCCGTGGCCATGGTCATCACCGTGGCCGGCGTGACCGTGGTCGTGTCCGTGGGGGATCGAAACGGCGGAAGAGGTCATGGTCGTCACTCTGAGAAACGGGATGCGATCAGACGGGCCTGCCGAACGCGACGGCGGCGGTGAGCAAGCCGAGCAGGGACCCGAGCGAGGTGAACAGGAGCGCGCGGGCGGAGGCGTCGTCACGCCGAACGGCGAACCTGGCCGCGGCCACACCATAAACGATCGAGGCGACCGCTGCCGCCAGAAAAAGCCGGATGCTGCCCGACGGCACCGCGAGCACCAGGCTCGCAGGGACCATTGCGAGCGCCGCCGCCAGCGACTGTCCGGCCGCCCGCAGGCCAGAGGGATCGACGACCGTCAGCATCCTCAGCCCAGCCGCGGCGTACTGCGCCCGGTAGAGCCAGGCGATGGCCATGAAGTGCGGAAACTGCCAGAGGTAAAGCACCGTGGCCAGGGCGGCAACCGCGAGGCCGCCCCTGGCATCACCGGCCGCCAGCCGCTCCGGACCGTTGGCAGCCAGCCAGCCGATGGCGACGGGCAGAGCCCCCGCCACGGCGCCGACGGCGGTATTCAGCGGTGTGATCCGCTTGAGCGGCGTGTAGAGCGCCACATACAGCAGCCACGTGGCGGCAGCGGCAGCCGCCGGCCGCCAGCCCGCGCTTGCGACGATCGCGGCCACGCCGACACCCAACGACGCGGCCACGATCACCCAGGCGTCGCGGGTCGACAGCCGGCCTGCAGCGATCGGCCGGGAGGCAGTCCGCTTCATCCGCCGATCGGTCGACCGCTCCAGGATCTGGTTGGCGACACTCGAGCTCGCGGCGACGAGCGCCGTGCCCACCAGCAGCACGACGGCCGCACCGGCGTGCTCCGGGCGACCGCCGGTCAGCCACATCGAGGTCACGACCGTCGCCAGCACCATCACGGCGATCCGTGGCCTGGTGAGGCTCGAGAGATCCGCGGCCCACACGGCCGAGCCCGAAACTGCCGCCACCCGCTCGACCGTCCCGCAGGCCAGGGTCGACGACCGCACGAGTTCAACGCTGGCCGGCGGGGGCGTCATGCGAAGGCCCTTCCCGCGGCGGCGGCATCGGCCGCATCGCGGCGCGTGACCGACCGACCCAAAGCACCGACCTCGATCGTGAGCACGACCGACGCGCCGAGGATCATCATTCCCAACACCACATGCCCGGTGACCACGACCGCGTTCCACCCGCTCCGGGCCCGGAGTGGCTCGGTGAGCTGCCACGACTCGGGCAGCAGCCCGGAGGGCATGCCCCAGTTGGCCACCCACGCGGCGACACCGAGAAGCAGTTGCAGCCCGACGACGATCACGATGCCCTTCGCCCAACGGCCGGCCGACGTTGAGCGGCTGGCCGACGTCGAGCCGCCGGCGCCGACCGTGGCGGCGGCGACAGCAGCCAGCACGGTCACCGCCACGGCCCCCACGATGTGGAGGCCGACGAGCAGTTGAAAGGTGGACGGCTCGACCGTGGCGTCGAGGTGCCGCAACTGCGCCCCGGCGACAAGCTGGAGATAGGAGGCCACGAGCAGGGCCACCGGCACCCGAGTCGCGGGACCATGATCTGGCGACGTCCGCCGCGACAACGCCGCCACCGCCACCGCTACGGCGAAGAACAGCGGGCCGGTGCAAGCGTGAACCTTGGCCACCGTCTTGTCGTCGAGCAACACGCGGGCCCCGCCAAGGACTCCCTGCACGACCACCAGCGCGACGGCCGCGACCGCCAGCCAGCGCACCGCCGGCCGGGTCGCCGACCGCCAGGCAACGCCGGCGAGCAGCAGCGTGATGATGCCAGCGAGAGCCCCCAACAGCCGGTGCCCGTGCTCCAGAAACAGATCCCACGGCCCATGCAGCCACTCGGCCAGCGGAAACAGAAACATGTTGTGGCCGTAGGTCGCCGGCCAGTCAGGCACCGCCATCGCAGCCTCGTACGTCGTCACGAGCGCCCCAAACGACAACAACACCGCCGTCACCGCCACGAGCAGGCAGGCGATCAGATGCGTCCAGTTGAAGAAGGTGGGTTTCATACTTGAAAGAGAGGCGGTCCTAGCGAGCGACAGGCGGCGGGATTCGCGGGGGATCGACGAGCGTTGGAGATTTCGCTCATCGCAGCATCCCCCTTGGCTCCGGGTCACGGGAAACATCCCCGCCAGGAGACGCCTGCCGTTCCCCGAACCCGGCTTTGGATGGTCGAGGCCCCTCTCAGTTCAGTGTGAGGCCGACGCGGCCGCAGCGGCAGCCGCATTCGGCGGGTCGGTCTGCATCAGGTGATCCTTCTCCATGCCCGGCACGGAATACTCGTACGGACCGCGGTAGACCACCGGTTGGTAGTCGAAGTTCCCGTGGCCCGGCGGGCTCGGGGCAGTCCACTCAAGCGTGTTGGCATTCCACGGGTTCCGGCCCGCCACGGGACCGAAGAACATGCTGTAGATGAAGTTGATCGCGAAGATGATCTGCGTGGCCACCATCCCGATGGCGCAGTAGGTCATGAAGGCGTTCAACGGCTGCAGGTGGTGGAACGTCTCGTAGTGATAGGCATCGGCGAGCCGCCGCGGGAAGCCGACGGCGCCAAGGATGTGCATGGTGAAGAACGTGCCGTTCAGAAAAATGAACGTCAGGAAGAAGTGCACCTTGCCCCAGAACTCGTTCATCGTCCGGCCGAACATTTTCGGAAACCAGAAGTAGATCGCCGACCAGACACCCATGGCCGTTCCAGCAAAAAGCACGTAGTGGAAGTGTGCCACGATGAAATACGTGTCGTGAATGAAGATGTCGACCGGGGTGGCGGCCATGAAGATGCCCGACAGACCACCGATGATGAACATCGACACGAACGACAGTGCAAAGAGCATCGAGGTTGTGAACTGGATCTTGCCTGCCCAGAGCGTCCCGAGCCAGTTGAACGTCTTCACCGCGCTCGGCAGGGCGATCATCATCGTCGACACCATGAAGGTGATGCCGAGGGCAGGGTTCATTCCCGACATGAACATGTGATGCCCCCAAACGATGAATCCGAGGCCGGCGATGCCCGCGATGGAATAGACCATCGGGCGGTAACCGAACAGCGGTTTGCGGGCGAACACCGTGAGGATGTCGCTCACCATGCCCATCGCCGGAAGGATCATGATGTAGACGGCCGGGTGGCTGTAGAACCAGAAAAGATGCTGCCACAGCAGCGGCTGGCCGCCACCGGCGCCCGAAAGGGCGTTGTTGACGATGTTTCCCTCGGGGGTGAAGAAGCCCGTGCCGAACATCCGATCGGCGAGTTGCATGAAGCCGGCGGCGGTCAGCACCGGCAGCGCGAAGGCCTGCAGGATGGCGGTGATGAACATCGCCCAGATCGTCATGGGCAGCCGGAACATCGTCATCCCGGGGGCGCGCATGAGGATGATGGTGGTCATGTAGTTCACGCTGCCGAGCATCGACGACACGCCCACCATCGTGAGCCCGACGAGCCAGAGCGTCTGCCCCATCCCACTCGCCGGCGATGACGCCGTGTTGGTGGAGAGCGGCGGGTAGCTCGTCCAGCCCCCTGAAGCGGCCCCTCCTTCAACGAAGAAACTGGCGCCGAAGGCGAAGAAGGCCGGCCACATGAACCAGTACGACAGCATGTTGAGCGTCGGAAACGCCATGTCGTCGGCGCCGATCATCAACGGAATCAGGAAGTTGCCGAAGGCACCGGCAAGGATCGGAATGATCACCAGAAAAATCATCACCGACGCATGCATCGTGAACAGCATCGTGTAAAACTCGGGCGACATCTGCCCGCCCTCCTGGGCGAACAGCTTGCCGACGACGGGCACGTCGGACCACGGCCAGGCGACCTGCCATCGCACTGCGAGGGCCAGCAACCCGCCGATCAGGAACCACAGGAGCGTGGAGAACAGAAACTGCAGGCCGATCACCTTGTGGTCTTTGGAGAACACATAGGTCGAGAGAAACTCCGAAACGCCGCCGCGCTTCGCGTGACCGTGCACGGCCGGCGTGCCATGAACGTGGGTCGACTCGATGGTCGGCGTGAGAGTGGTGGTCGGAGGTGTCATGGGGTGCGGTCTCCAGATCGGCAAAAACAAGGCATATCAATGGTTCAGTCGGCCTGGGCCATGTCGATGGCCTCGGGCGGGGGTTGCGTGGCCTGCTGCTCGGCGTACTTCCTCTCGAGCCATGAATCAAACTCGGCTCGCGTCTCGAACGTCACGCGTCCCTTCATCTTATAGTGTCCCCAGCCGCAGAGTTCGGCACACACGATGTCGAACTCTCCGGCCTCCCGAGCCTTGAACCACACCGGGATCTTCATGCCCGGCACCGCATCCTGCTTGATGCGAACGTTGGGCAGGAAAAAGCTGTGCAGCACGTCCATGCTCTTCAGTTGGATGAGGACGTCCTCGTCGATTGGCAGGTGCAGGTCATTGACGAGGAACAGATCGTCGGCGGTGCCGAGCGTGTCGTCCCGACCTGGATACCGGAGCCGCCATTCAAACTGCCGTGCCACCACCTCGACCGTGGGCGACATCGCCGGACGCCGCATTTTCACGTCGGCCCACGCGTTCATCTGGTAGATCGCCAGGAACAGAAGCGTGGCGGCGGGAATGATGGTCCACACCACCTCCAGCGTGTGGCTGCCCTGGATGTACGTGGCTGCCCCCTGCCGGTTCGCGGAATCGTACTTCCACAGAAACCAGAACAGCAGTACCTCGGTGACGACAAACACCACTCCTGTCAGGGCGAGGATGAAATAAAACAGCGAATCGATGCTCACCCCGTGCTCCGACACGTCCTTCGGCAACCAGTGGTTGTAGGCAGGAGCCACGGCGAACGTGGCGACACCGAGCACCGGCACGGCGAGAAACAAGAGGGCCCACAGCATGCCGGCAAGTCGCTTACCCACGTCGAAAACTCCCTGCTCGTGATGATTCGCTTACGGTTCGAGAGCAACGCCCCCCTTGGAGCGGCGCCCAGCAGACATCCTTCAGAAGCGGTCCTTCGCCACCATCGGCCGGTCGGCCCCTAGTTCACCGTCAAACTCGTAGGGCAACGAACGGACGTAGTTGACGATGTGCCAAATTTCCTCGTCGGCGACACTCCCCTTCCCACCTGGACCAGCTGGCCCCACTCCCGGCATCGGGGCCCCGTTGATGCCCGTGTACAGCCGTCGGTAGATATCGAGCGGACGGCGACCGCCGCGGTAGACCCCCAACCGGAGGTTTCGGGGCGGTATCGTCCGCGGCCTCAGGGCATCTCCCTCGATGACGTCGGCAAAGGCGTGCAGCCATTCAGACCGCGCGCGAGAGTCGGCGAGTTTCTCCGGGCTCAGATCGCCGGTCGAGGCAGACCGTGCGGCCTGCAAGCCGTCTGCCACCTCGCCGCTCACGGCGACGACCGTCTTGTTCCAGTCGTCGTAATCGTTCGCCTGACCATCGCCCAGCGCCGTCACGCCATGGCACTTCACGCAGCCACCGTCCCCATGAAAGAGCACTTTGCCGCGGGCCACCGACTCGCGGTTGGCAAAGTCGTTCGCCGGCAACGAGAAGTCCACCCCGGCCGGCACCGCAGCGATCGGGATCTGCCCCTCTTTCGCCGCCTGCCATTTTTCAACGATCGGCATCAGGGTCTCATCGACCAGAAACTCCTTCGTCGTGGGTAGTTCCTCG
>Ga0164295_10004840_pt1 | contig 10698 bp, 7 predicted proteins | sample GEODES006metaG_FD_111798 | JGI IMG/M metagenome (GOLD analysis project Ga0164295, IMG submission 111798) | Oligotrophic lake water microbial communities from Sparkling Lake, Wisconsin, USA - GEODES006 metaG | ecosystem: Environmental > Aquatic > Freshwater > Lake | place: USA: Sparkling Lake...
AAAAAATTCAGGCTTAAAATTTAATGTAGATTTTTATTGTGGTTATTCTCCCGAAAGAATTAATCCAGGAGACAAGGTGAATACCTTAACTAAGATTCAAAAAATTACTTCAGGTTCTACTCCAGCAATTGCAAAGTATATCAATCAACTCTATGCAAGTATTATTACCGCCGGCACGTATGCTGCACCTTCCATTAAAGTAGCGGAAGCAGCTAAGTCCATTGAAAATGCGCAGCGTGATATTAATATTTCTTTTGTCAATGAATTAGCATTGATTTTTGATCGGATGGGCATTGACACGCATGAAGTGTTAGCAGCTGCAAGTACTAAATGGAATTTTTTACCATTTAAGCCGGGATTAGTTGGAGGACATTGCATTGGCGTAGATCCTTATTATTTAGCTTATAAAGCAAAGGCAGTTGGCTATGATCCAAGGGTGATTTTGTCGGGGCGTGATGTTAACGATCAAATGAGTGCTTTTGTAAGCAATAAACTTATACAGTTATTAGCACAAACAGGCAAACAGATAAAAGATGCAAAAGTCCTAGTGCTTGGTGTCACCTTCAAAGAAAATTGTCCTGATTTTAGAAATTCAAAAGTATTTGAAATCATTCATCAACTTAAAGCAGAAGGCGCCCATGTATCGGCTTTTGATCCTTATGCCAATACCATTGAAGTATTTCAAAAACATCAAGTACAGTTGATCACTGCATTCGAAAAATATGATGTTATTTTATTAGCAGTGGCGCATGATTTTTTTAAAGCATTGGATTATGCTGCCTTAAAAACAAGTAAGGAAGCCATTGTGTATGATACCAAAGCGTTCTTAGATCGATCCATCGTTACTGCAAGATTGTAAAAAAATATACCTATGATAGAGTCAAAAAGATTCGGTTCTAAAAAAGCATTGATTGATATCGATGAAACCATTTGTTTTTATTCTGATAAACGCGTGTATGAATTAGCAGAGCCTAATTTCGAAAATATTGCTAAAATAAATAAGCTCTATGATGAAGGCTGGCATATTACCTATTGGACAGGAAGAGGAGAAACTTCAAAAAGAGATTTAAGACCATTGACTTTAGAGCAATTGACAAAATGGGGCTGCAAGTTCAATGATTTGATTACAGGATTCTGTCCGAATGGTGGCGCAGTCAAACCGAATTTTGATTTGGTGATAGATGATAAAGCAAAAAGGATAGAAGAATTATAAAAGCATTTTTATAATTTAACTTAATAGCTTCTTATAATTCTAATTAAGAAAGGGCCAATTTGGTCCTTTTATTTTTTCTTGCAAAGGGCAAATAGAATAACCAAAAATGTGCGATAGCTGCAATTTCAAAACAAATGAGGTAAAATGGCCAATCTCCAATGATGAGTGGGTTATTGGCAGAAGGCGCCTCCCTTAAAAACATATAATTGGTTCCAATGGCATAGTTGAGGATGCCTACAGATAATACAACTAACTGAGAGTAGCCAAAAATAACCAACCAAGATTTTGGTCGAGGTACGAATCCGTTGTGTATAATCATATACAGCACTACCAATAATAATCCAGCATGTTCAATAAAATAGCTGTAAAAATTATAGCCCTTAATGCCATTGTTAAATTCTGGTGTAAGTAAAGCATGAATTCCGCCTAACAATCCCCAGTAGTATACAAATTCTCCCAATAATTGATTCTTATTAAATAAGTAGATGATGCATAAAAATGTACTAATGCTGCATAAGTGTGCAGGAATATTTTGTTGAATATTCCAATAGCCATTATAGAAATTGTATAATTGTTCAATACAAAGATTTGCTATCAATAAAATAGCAATAAAAAAATCATATTGTTTGATTTGAATACTTTTAAGGTATTTAGGCACCTGAATAAGCAAGAAGATACTTCCACTAATCCATAAAATACTCTCCCACCATAATGGAGAGAAAGTGGCAAGTGTAATAGATTTTTCAAACTGCATGCTGCAATTTACGCCAATCTGATTAGATTCTATCGACTAGAGTATTAATCTATACTGTTAGACTTTTTTTGAAGGGGTTGAATACCTTAAAAAAATAAGCCATTCCTGTAGTATTGATTTAATTGGGACAACATCAGCATAATCTATTGTTTTTTTATAGATGCAAAAAAACTATTTCAACCAACAAGACCAAAGACAAGTGTTTATATGTGACCAACAAGCTATCTATGCCATGGGATGTGGCCAGCTTGTTCAAGCTCATCCAATGTGTAATGGGTATCGTATACTAACTTCCTTGGATGAAATAAGCAATTTCAATATAGGCTTGTCTCAAGGGTTATTGATTATTGATTGTGCCATGTTTGATTTTGATTCATCAGCTGTCAAAAATAAAATCAAAACACTACAGCAAATATTTCCGTTCATTATTTTATTGAATAAGGACACCCCCGATTATATACTCTATCAGTTAATTGAACTCGAAGTAGACGTGATCGTTTCAAGAAATATGTCAAGTCATGAGTGGAATAAAGCGGTAGAAATGGCTTGTCAGCATAAGGTCTATTTTTGTCAAGATACTGCTGAGCGTGTGTTAAAACTGACTCAGGTAATGGACAAAATTAATTTGATAGAGCGCGTAAATACACTAAGTCTATATGATAAATATATTTTAATACGCATCTGCGAAGAAGCCTCAAGTAAACAGATTGCTGCAGAACTTGGGCATAGTAAACGAACGATCGAAGGTCATAGAACTAGACTCATGCAAATTCTGGATGTAAAAAATGTGGCAGGCCTTGTTAAAATTGCTATCATCACGCAACTCTATGAACACTATCTTTCTAATCCTGGATGGTATGCTAGTTTTTTGTTGGCCAAGACATCTTCTTGATAGTAATGGATGGTTTTAAAATCTCCATTGATAAAACCATTGGCTTGATCTGTAAAATTTTTGCTTTCAGCAAACCTGCTTTGCCCACCTGTAATAATTGTTTTTGCATTTAGCCTTTTTCCAAATTCTACAGCAGCAACAAAACTATTGCCAGAGTAACCGTATCGCTTGGTGGTATTTTGGGAGCGTCTACTTTCAAAAGAAGGCAGTGAACCCCATTTAGAAGAGGCTTGATTCACAGCTAAGCTAGGCTGGCTATCATCAAAATTGGCACCTGGTGCAACTCTTTGAAAACGATTCATTGCCCCCCATGTAATTTCCCAATCACCATACCATTTTTCAAATTGATCTAAGGTGGCTTCTAATAATTTTACTTTCGTTTCAAACGCAACATCTTGGTCCATACGGTTGTATTTTAAAACGATTTCTGTAGCAGCTTCTTCTGTGTTTGCAGGCGTTATTAATGCACTCCATTTTGTAGCCCATTCTATCGCAATGCTGGTCGCAATGGAATTACTATCTGCTAGATGATCCCATTTGGCTAAATAGTCAATTGCTTTTTTGGTTCTTGGTGCAAGGTCTGCTGTTTTAGCGGATTGTAAAAAACGAGGTAATACAATATCAAAAGCAATTAATTTTTTATTGTATCCTAAAGCAATCAACTCATCCAAATTGATTTTATCAATTTTTGATAAAAGTGCAACCGCATTTAGGCCTCTCCCATTTTCACCATCTGGTGCCATATAAGCTGGATAATTAGCAGCTTTTGGACTTTGATCACCTGCTACTGTAAACGGTGTTGCATTGCAATTTTGTAACCATCCATTTGCAGGATTGATGCTTTGTACAATTTCATTTAAAGCATGTACACCCTGCCAGTCAGTTGCTTTAATGGAACCATCTACATGCATGGTGTAATCAAAATTTGGATTGCGTTTTGGCATAAAATTACCATGCCAGTAGGCAATATTGCCTGCAGCATCTGCATAGACAGTGTTATTGCTATTGTTGGAGACTAGCTCCATTGCTTTTGTATAGTCCGCTAAGCTTTTTGATTTTGTTCTTGTCCAACATTCTATTAAAGCGTTTAAAGAACGATTGTTTTCTTGTAGGCTTAACCATTTCCCTTTCTCCATTCCCATTACAGGTCCATGGATTGTAAAATAGGTATCAAATGATTTTGTCTTTACAATACCATTTTCTACATAATGAATATTAATATTACGTTGTCCAACTTTCTTTTTTTCTTTTTCGTAGGTATAAAATAATTCATTCTTTATTTTTTCAGTCTGTTCTTCATACACATCCGCTACATCGGCATAACCACTGGTATGCATCCATCCGCATTGTTCGTTAAATCCTTGATAAATGAAGAACTGTCCCCAGGTTACAGCACCATAGGCGTTTAAACCTTCTTCGCTTACCATATGCATTTCGGATCTAAAATAAAAAGGCACATGCGGATTGATATACAACATGGCATTACCTGTTTTGCTATGCTTTGGGGCAATCGCAAATCCATTGGATCCTCTTAAGGTTTTATCCTCCATGTCATAGTTAGGTTGTTCAAAAATGGATTGCTGACTTGGTAAATACTTATTAAAACTGACTGCATTTTGATTTGCATAAAGCTGTTGACCATAAAAAGCTTCGACATGTTTTTCGGTGATGCCTGCAGACCTAGTTGGAGAGACGCTACCGTCGGTCCACATTAAATGGTACCATGGCTTAAACTTTTTAAGCACCACCGGTTTTACCTCTGGATGTTTTGATAAGTAATAGTTGATACCATCTGCATGTGCAATTAATAATTGCTTAAACCAAATTGGACTTCTTTCAAAATCTTTGATTGCTTCTGCACTATCTTGAATGAGTTGCATCATCAAATCTTCATAAATCAATTTAGGCCCTTCCATTTCGGCACGTCGCCCTAGCATTTCTAAAAAATTCTTTTCAATCTGCGGAAAATTCTCTTCGCATTGTGCATACATCAATCCAAATACCGCATCGGCATCCGTTTTCCCATAAATATGTGGGATATCCCATTCATCACGAATGATATTGGTTTGTTTAGCGTGTTGATTCCATCTAGCGAGTTCTGCACTCGTTGGTTTTTGTGCAAATAATACAATCACATTCAATACCAAGCAACTTAGTAATATCATTTTTTTCATACAACGAATTTTAAATTATACCAACCCCCATGTTTTAACTTTTTCTAAATTAATTCTTGCACATTCAAGTGGCGCAATACCTTGATAAGATTCTTGTTCTATAATAAAATGTTTTGTACCCCCTATTGATTTTGCTAATAAACATACCGCTTTTGGATCTACCAGGCCATTTCCAAGAATGGTACTATCATGCTGGTCATTCATTTCACCTATCGGTACTTTAATCTCATCCTTTACGTGCACTGAAACAAAACGGCCTGGATATTTTTTTATCCAATCCATGCCTCTTGCACCAACGCCAAACATATTCCCAAAATCTAATTGGTGGATCACCAGTTCTGGATCGGTTTCTTTTAAGATAATATCATAGATCAATTGCCCATTCACTTTTTCTATAAATTCAAAATTGTGGTTATGGTATCCAAATTGCATGCCCGATTCTAGACACAATTCCCCAGATAAATTAAATTGTTCTAACTGATGCATCAATGCGTCATAAGAGGTTCTTACATTTTCATCTATCCAAGGACTAATGACATAGTCTTGTCCAAGTGTCACTGCATCTTCGATGGTGTATTTCCAAGCATCTGTAAATGCCTTTTTGGTAGCATTCCAATGACTTGCATTCAATGAAGTATGACCACTTGGCATTTTCATGCCAAGGTCATCTAGTATTTTTTTAAATTCAATTGGACGATAACCATATAATTTTCGGTTATCATAATTGGCATGCTCCACATATTGATAGCCCATTTTTGACAATGCCTTTAATGTGTCTAATGGTTTTTTAAACATATTATCACGCACAGCATACAATTGAATGCCAATTAGGGTCTTTGCATCCGCAATAGCATTTTTTGACCATAATGCATTTGGCGCTATACCCATACCTAATATGGCCATCCCAGTATTTTGAATAAATCTTCTTCTTGAATTTTGCATGAGCGTTTAGTCTTCTACCTTCGTGTTTTTAATTGGTTTTTTATCCAAGTATTCTTTACGATCTACTTTTGAATTACCAGTCACCAGCTCATCTAAATTAGCGCCATTGTATAGACGACCATTTTTCATAATGTACTGGATGCTATTGGTATTTTTAATATCTTCTAAAGGATTCTTGTTTAAAATAATTAAGTCTGCTAATTTACCTGCACTGATACTTCCAAGATCTTTATCCAATCCTAAACTCTCTGCGCCCAAAATAGTGGCAGTTTTCAAAGCATCTAAATTGCGCATACCGCCAGATTGCATAGCCCATAGTTCCCAATGGTAACCCAAGCCTTGTAATTGACCATGACTTCCTACACCTGCAAGTCCACCTGCTTCTACAATCTGCTTCATACTTTTAGCGTGTTTTTGAAACACATGTTCTTCTGGTAAGAACCAAGTAGCACGACGTCTTGACTTACTTGCTAATTCTTCATAAGGGGTGTAGTACTGCAATTTTGGATCACCATATACATTCTCTGTTTCGTAATAAAAATTCTCTGCCCATGGTCCACCATAAGAAACCAATAAAGTAGGTGTGACTGCCATTTTTGAACTAGCTATTGTTTTTACTACATCATTGTACAAAGGATAAATAGGAATAGAGTGCTCATGACCAGGATAGCCATCAATTAAATTTGTCATATTCAATTTAAAATCTAATCCACCTTCTGTAGTCGGCATTAGCTTTTGGTTTTTAGCAGCTTGAATCACCCATTGTCTATGCTTACGATTACCTACTAAATACATCTTAATATACTTTGTGTTATAATACTTACTGTATTGTGCTAGTACTGATTCTGCTTGTGCAGAGTCTTTCAAATTGTATGACCAATAACCCACACCAGGACCAGTTGAGTAAACCCTTGGTCCTACCATTTTACCTGCTTCTACTAAATCGCTATAGGTTAAAACGTCTGTAGTTGCAGTTTGTGGATCACGTGTTGTCGTCACACCATATGCTAAATTGGCTGCATAAATCCACACTTGATTTTTATGGATGCCCCAGCTTGGCCACATATGTGAGTGCGTGTCTATAAATCCTGGGACCACTGTTTTTCCTGCAAGGTTGACGCGCTTAGCGCCAGCAGGCACTTTCAATGAACCAGATTTTCCAACAGCTTGAATCCTATTTTTTACAATTAAGATGTCTCCGTTGTTAATCACTTGATCCCCATTCATTGTAATGATTCTTGCATTGGTTAACAAAACAGTGGTAGTTGGCATGTCATTTTCATAATATACTTTTACCCAAGTTTCATTGGCCTTGTATTTTGGTGCTTCTTTTTTATCATCTTTTTTTGCAATATTGGTGCTGTCTTTTTTCGTGGTATCTTTTTTAACTGCGGCTTCTAATTTTTTTGCAGCAGCTAAACTATCATCAAAAGCATAAGCGGCATCAATATCATAAGTGAAATGCGCTGCACCTAAACTCCAATGAATGGTTTTGCCATCTGCTTGCCAGCTTGGAAATTCTCCACCAATTTCAGTTAATAATTTACTAGGGAATGCTGCATTTTTTGCATCTGCAACAGAGATGGAAACCGATTTGCCAGATTTTGGAATAGTCACAAAATAGATATTGTTATTCACTTGTGCAATCGCAGCAGATCCCTTTGGCGACAACAAAATATTATTCGCGTTAGAAGGAGGATTGTTTTCTTTCGCAGCATCCTCTTCTTCCATCACTTCTGGAATAACACAAGGGTCTGCCACTGGTTTACCACGATACTCAGGAATACTGCCAAAAGTAGTAATACCAGAAATTTTTGCAATTTCTTTTTCGTCCCCACCATCCCATTGAATTGAAATCAATCTACCACGATTGTTTAAATAGATACGATCATCGTTCAAAGCAAAATGTGGGTTGTATCTTCCGTTGGCTTTGTCAATAATTTTTTCATTGCCAGTGGTCAAATCAATCCATGCTAGTTCATCTTCTGCGTCATCATAACTAGGTTCAATGGCATCTTTAAATTTCTGTGCGTTTGTTTTATTGTAGATTAATTTTTTACCAGTTGGATCAATCGCAAGACCTTGGTACAAAGCATTTTCTTTTGTGATCGTTTTTTCTGTATTATTATTTAAATCAATGAAACGAATAGCACCACCATCAGGATTCCAAGTAGAAAAATAAATACCATCACCAGCAAGATTCCAAACTGGCTGTGCTTCTGTGAAATCATTCTTTGTTAAATGCTTTGGTGTGCCGTTTGGATAGTCCATTACATACAATCTATTCAATACTGTAAATGCCAATTGCTTTCCGTTTGGAGAAGGTACTGCATCTCTTATTTGCGTTGCCATTGTTTCAGCTGTATCCTTGATAGGATATTTAAACAATACTTCTGGTCCCATTTCAATTTTTGCATCCACCGTATATGGGATTGCAGTTTGTGCAGCAGATTCAATATCAATTTTATTAATTTTTCCTCCGTAAGATGCCAATAAATATTTACTATCAGGCGTAAAACTCATTGCAGGCAATACACCCATCACCGCAATAGATTCTTGGTCATCTCTTTGTACAGGATAGGCCAACCAAGCTTCTTCACCAGTTGCTAAATTTCTTTTAACCAATCCAGTTTTATCTTCATAACGAGATCCATACACCAACCATTTTCCGTCTTTAGATAAGACTGGTGTAAATGCAGATCCATATCTTGATGCAATGGTTCTGGTGTTTCCTTTTTCTCTGTCATACACACCAATACTATATTGAGGTAACATGGCGTTGTAGTTCCAAGCGCCATTGCGGGCACTATAATAAATATAACGACCATCTGCACTCACTGCAGGATCAATTGTTTTTAAAGTAGCAGGTGCATCAATTAAATTCGTTCCTGCTCCTCCATTCTTATGCATCATATACAATTTAGTATTACGACGACCTTTTGTATACACGATATAATTTCCGTCCGGGGTATACACTGCACCTGGGTAATTATTATTTTGTTCTTCAGTTAAAGCAACGGTATCTTTTTTCTCTAAATCGATGTACCAAATATTTTCAGCACCAGAGCGGTCAGATAAAAAAAGGATGCGTTTACCATCTGGGCTAAAACTTGGATGATTATCATAAGCCATGCCTTTAGTAATAGCAGTTGCATTTCCACCTTCCATTGGGATGCTATATATATCACCCATCAAATCAAATAGTATGGTTTTTCCATCAGGACTAACAGCTAGTGAAGTCCAAGTACCTTCGTTGGTTGTAAAGTCAATCGATCTAGTAGCTTTTAATGGCAATCCTTTAAATTGACTAAAACTAGTGCTGTCTTTTTTGGGACTTTTTTTGTCCTGTGCTTGTGAACTGATTAAACCAAGCCCCAAGAAAAGTGTCAAAGTAATTATTCTCATAATAGTTATTTTTTGAAAGTTACATCAATCCAATAGTACCCGAAAAAAAATGAAATAATTGGAGCGCGCCGTTCATCAAATATTTCGATAATTTTAACTAAAAATTTAGGTAGGAATTGGCTTAAATGCCTTAATTTCGGTAACTCAATCGTATATTTACAGTATGAACAAACACAAATTGGGGCAATTTATTTTCATAAATTGCTTATTATTAATAAGTTATGTTGGATTTGCACAAAATTTGACCATTCAAGGCACTTTAAAGGATAGTATAGCCAATAGACCACTTAATGCAGCCACTGTTTCATTGGTGTATGCAAAAGACTCTTCCTTGGTTAGTTTTTCAAGAACGAATGAAGCGGGGGTGTTCAATTTTAAAAATTTGACGTCCGGGTCCTATTTGATTTCAGTTTCTTATGTAGGGTATATACCTAAATGGGTGCCTATTTTAACTGGAACAGAAAAAACAGTGGAGATGGGTGTGATTTTCATGAACGATGTAAATAGTATGTCCACAGTGACAGTCACTGCGCGCAGACCGCCAGTTGTCATCAATGGAGATTCAGTGGAATTTAATACAGAAAATTTTAAGACTGCTCCCAATGCGGTGGTGGAAGATTTATTAAAAAAAATGCCGGGGATGGAAGTGGATAAATCTGGTGGCATCACTGTAAACGGAAAAAAAGTGACCAAGGTTTTTGTGAATGGAAAAGAATTTTTTACAGGCGATCCGATGATGGCCACTAAAAATTTACCTGCAGACGCGGTAGATAAAATTCAAGTATACGATCGTAAGTCTGATCAAGCCATGTTCACTGGCATTGATGATGGCTCAGAGGAAACAGCGATTAATTTAAAATTGAAAAAAGACCGCAACAAATCCACTTTTGGTAAATTGAATGGCGGTGCTGGTACACCAAGTATATTTGATGCACAAGGCAATATCAATGTGATTAATAATGACGAACAATTTTCTGCGATTGGTGGTGCAAACAATACCAATAGACAAAATTTTTCGGGCAGAAACATTGTTAATTTTTCGGGAGGTGGTGGAGGTAGACCAGGCGCTGGTGGTGGCGTAACCGTTAATTTTAGTGGTGGTTCTGGTGAGACAGATGCCAATGCACAAGCTATTGCAGAAACGTAATGTATAGGGGGTAATTACTCTTATTTACTCAATAGTACAAAAATTGACTTCAATGCCAATACAGCAATTAGTGATGTAGAACGCAATAACAATAGTCTCTCTTTTACACAAAACCTTACACCAGGTAATCAGTTTAACAGAAGTTCAATTTCAAATTCAATCAATAGAAAC
>Ga0164295_10004841_pt1 | contig 10698 bp, 6 predicted proteins | sample GEODES006metaG_FD_111798 | JGI IMG/M metagenome (GOLD analysis project Ga0164295, IMG submission 111798) | Oligotrophic lake water microbial communities from Sparkling Lake, Wisconsin, USA - GEODES006 metaG | ecosystem: Environmental > Aquatic > Freshwater > Lake | place: USA: Sparkling Lake...
AGAACGTCAAGGAAAATTATATTACATCAAATATCAAATCGAAAATTCTTCTGATTATTTAGTGGTTGCCACTACTCGACCTGAAACTATTTTCGGAGATACTGCCATTTGTATCAATCCAAATGATGAAAGACATTTTAATTTAAAAGGAAAAAAAGCGATTATTCCAATTTCTGGAAAAGTTATTCCAATTATTGAAGATGAATATGTAGATTTAGAATTCGGTACAGGATGTTTAAAAGTAACGCCTGCTCACGATGTTAACGATAAAGTTTTAGGAGACAAACACCATTTAGAAATCATTGATATTTTTAATGAAGATGCTACATTAAATTCGTTCGGATTACATTATGAAGGGAAAGATAGATTTGTAGTTCGTAAAGAAATTGAAGCAGAATTAACTTCAATTAATGCTTTAGATAAAGTAGAACAATACACTAATAATGTTGGTACTTCTGAAAGAACAAAATGCGTAATCGAACCGCGTTTATCGGATCAATGGTTCCTAAAAATGGAAGATTTAGTTAAGCCAGCCATTCACGCGGTTTTAGAATCTGACGAAATAAAATTATATCCAAATCGTTTTAATAATACCTATGCACATTGGTTAAATAATATTCGCGATTGGAATATTTCTCGTCAATTGTGGTGGGGACAACAAATTCCAGCCTATTTCTACGGTGATGGAAAAGAAGATTTCGTTGTAGCGGAGACAAAAGAAGAAGCCTTGGCTTTAGCTAAATTAAAAACAGCTAAATCAGAACTGACCACTGAAAACTTACGTCAAGATGCGGATGCACTTGATACTTGGTTTTCTTCTTGGTTATGGCCTATGGCTGTTTTCGGTGGAATTATGGATCCAGAAAATGAAGATTTCAACTATTATTATCCAACTAACGATTTAGTTACAGGTCCGGATATTTTATTCTTCTGGGTAGCGCGTATGATTATTGCAGGCTACGAATTTGCCGATGCAAAACCTTTTAAAAATGTATATTTAACTGGATTGGTTCGTGATAGTCAAGGTCGAAAAATGTCTAAATCATTAGGGAATTCTCCGGAACCACTTGGTTTAATTGAAAAATTTGGTGCAGACGGTGTTCGTGTAGGATTATTATTAAGTGCTTCTGCAGGAAATGATATATTATTTGATGAAGAATTATGTAATCAAGGAAAAGCATTTACCAATAAAATATGGAATGCGTTTAAATTGATTAAAGGATGGGAAGTTTCTGAAACCATTTCGCAACCAGAATCTTCAAAAGTAGCCATTGAATGGTACGAAGCAAAATTGCAACAAACCTTATTAGATATTGAAGATAACTTTGAAAAATACAGATTATCAGAAGCTTTAATGGCAACATATAAATTGGTTTGGGATGATTTCTGTTCTTGGTTCTTAGAAATGATTAAGCCTGCTTATCAACAACCGATTGATAAAGCGACTTTCGACAAAGCCATTGAAATGTTGGAAAATAACTTAAAATTATTACATCCATTTATGCCATTCTTAACAGAAGAAATTTGGCAACACATTACAGAAAGAACGCCAGAACAAGCGCTAATTGTTGCTGAATATCCGAAAATGACTTCTGTAAATTCAAAATTAATTACTGATTTTGATTTTGCTACCGATGTAATTTCTGGAATTAGAACGATTAGAAAAGATAAAAATATTCCTTTCAAAGATGTAATTGAATTAAGGGTGGTGAATAATGAAAAAGCGTCGAATTATTTCGATGCCATCATTATGAAATTAGGAAACATTACTGATTTAAAATATGTAACAGATAAAGTAGATGGTGCTTTGTCGTACCGAGTAAAATCTAACGAATATTTTGTTCCAATTACAGGAAACATTGATGTAGAAGCAGAGATTGCAAAATTAACGGAAGAATTAAATTATACGAAAGGTTTCTTGAAATCGGTTCAAGGTAAATTGTCTAACGAGAAATTTGTAGCGGGCGCTCCAGAGCAAGTAATAGCTAACGAACGCAAAAAAGAAGCGGATGCTTTAGCAAAAATTGCAACTATCGAGCAAAGTATTGCTGGATTAAAGTAAAATATTTATTTAAAGTTAAAGCCGATTTTCAGATGAAAATCGGCTTTTTTATTTGTATTATTATCAATTTCTAATCATTCATTGAAATCAAAAACTCTTCGTTATTTTTGGTACGTTTGATACGAGATTCTATAAATTCCATTGCTTCTACTGGATTCATATCTGATAAATATTTACGTAAAATCCACATATGTTGTAACGTAGATTTATCAAGTAATAAATCATCACGACGCGTACTTGAAGAAACCAAGTCGATTGCTGGGAAAATACGTTTGTTAGATATTTTTCTATCTAATTGTAATTCCATATTACCTGTTCCTTTAAATTCTTCGAAAATTACTTCGTCCATTTTAGAACCTGTTTCTGTTAATGCAGTTGCGATAATACTTAACGATCCACCATTTTCAATATTACGAGCCGCTCCAAAGAAACGTTTTGGTTTTTGTAAGGCATTGGCATCTACTCCTCCACTCAACACCTTTCCAGATGCAGGTTGACAGGTATTATATGCTCTAGCTAAACGGGTTATCGAATCTAATAAAATTACTACATCATGCCCACATTCTACCAAACGTTTTGCTTTTTCTAAAACAATGTTTGCCACTTTTACGTGACGGTCTGCAGGTTCGTCAAACGTAGAAGCAATTACTTCGGCACGCACACTTCGTTGCATATCGGTAACTTCTTCTGGACGTTCGTCAATTAGTAAAACGATTAAATATACTTCAGGATGATTGGCCGCTATAGAATTAGCAATATCCTTCAATAACATCGTTTTACCGGTTTTTGGTTGTGCCACAATCATAGCACGTTGTCCTTTACCAATTGGCGAGAACATATCAATAATTCGTGTAGATATAGATGTATTTTTTCCTGATAAATTAAATCGTTCTTCTGGGAAAAGTGGAGTTAAATGTTCGAATGAAACTCGATCACGAATGACTTGTGGATCATGTCCGTTTATTTTCAAAACACGAACTAAAGGGAAAAATTTTTCTCCTTCTTTCGGAGGCCGAACCACACCTTTTACAGTATCGCCCGTTTTCAATCCAAATAAACGCACTTGAGACTGTGATAAATAAATATCATCTGGAGAGGCTAAGTAATTATAATCCGAAGAACGTAAAAAACCGTAACCATCTGGCATCATTTCTAAAACGCCTTCACTTTCAATAATTCCATCAAATTCAAAATCAGATTCGCGGAAGTTTTTATTTCCGTTGTTTTTAGCAAACTTCGGATTGGTAATTTTCTTGAAATTAGGGTTTGGATTTGCTTTTTCTTGCTCAGTAGCTTCGGGTTTTATTTCTTCTGAAGGTATTTCTGAATAATTTTCAACTGATTCTTTGGGTTGTTGGCTGTAGGATTCAGATTTTTTTTCTGCGTCTACATCAAAAGAAGCAGCTTCTTTCTCTCTATTTGAAGGCTTTACAACCACTTTTTTTATTCGCGTTCGCTGGGATTTAATTTCATTATCTGAAGTTTGGTTTGTATTTGTTTCCTCAATTGCTACTTGATTAACAGTAGACATAGGAGTCGTTTTATTTACTGACATAGAAACTTGAGGTTGTGTTTCAGAGGAATTTTGTAAATCTAATATTTGAGTAATTAATTCGTCTTTTTTAAAAGTTTTGAATTTTTGAATATTAGCTACTTTGGCAATTTCTTGCAAATCAGAGAGTTTCATCCCTTTTAGTGTAGATGTGTCAAACATAAATGTTTATTGATATTTTAATCTTAATTTAATAAAAAAACTGTGATGAGATTTTTTTGCTTTTTTAAAGTATCGTATATGAAGTACTTACGATTATTTGATGCAATAATACGAATATTTTATTATAAAACAATAGTTTTTTAAAAAAAGAAAACTTATTTTTGTTCTTATAAAAATTAAAAATGTTACAAAGAATTCAAACAATATATTTATTACTGTGTGTACTGATTTCTGGTGTACTTCCATTTTTTATTAAAATTTGGACTACGGAAAATAAATTAGAGATATATGCAAATTCTAATACTATATATCTTGGGTTGTTTTTGATTTCAGCTATATTAGCGGTTCTAAGTATTTTTAGTTTCAAAAAAAGACAAAATCAGTTTGTTTTAAACAGACTTAATATGATATTAAACTTTATTATAATAGGATTATTAGTATACCATTCACTAAGTCTATCTGGAGAAGCGAAAGTTTCTGAGAAAGGTATTGGGATGCTTTTACCCATTTTTTCTATCGTTTTTCTTGCTTTGGCTAACAGAGCAATTAAAAGGGACGAAGATCTCGTAAAATCTGTGGACAGAATACGATAAACCTATCATCTTAGCTTATTAGTGCGTAGAAAATCCGTTTTGAGAAATCAAAGCGGATTTTCGTTTTTACCACTTCTCTAAACTCCTTAAATCGTAAATCGCAAATCTTAAATCGTAAATTCTACTTACTTGTCACCTATTTCAATAACCTCTAAACTCTGAATTTTGTCGCCATCAATTTCAAATCGCAACATCGTTCGTTTTTGATGAAATCCTGAAATACCTGCTGCACCCGGATTCATATGCAAGCAATTGAGTTTTTTATCGAACATGACTTTTAAAATATGAGAATGCCCACAAATAAATAACTTGGGTGGATTTTTGGTAATTTCTTCTCTGATAGCTGGACTATATTTTCCTGGATAGCCACCAATATGTGTTATCAAAACGTCTACTCCTTCACAAAAAAACCGATTATTTAATGGAAACTCCAAACGGGCTTCATGATTGTCAATATTTCCAAAAACTGCACGTAAAGGTTTTAGCTTTTTAATCGTATCAGTAACTTTTAAATCACCAATATCTCCAGCGTGCCATACTTCATCAGCTAATTTTACATATTTTAAAATCGTATCATCAATATGGCTGTGCGTGTCAGAAAGGAGTAGTATTTTTTTCATATTACAAAAGTAGGATTTAAAATAGCTAGTTAAAACACTGATTGGAGAAATTTTTGTAATTTTTATAATTAATCCAATCTGTGTTTTAAAAATTGAATTTGATATTGCCATTGAAAAACATTATTTTTGTAAATCAAAATCTAACAAATTGAGATACTTCCTTGAATTTGCCTATAACGGAAAAGAATATTTTGGGTTTCAAATACAACCGAATGCTATTTCAATACAAGAAACTTTAGATACGGTTTTATCTTTAGTACTTCGCGATAAAATTGAAATTGTAGGCGCAGGAAGAACCGATTCAGGTGTACATGCTAAACAAATGTTCGCCCATTTTGATACTGAAATTGATTTTGATACACCAAGTACCATTCAAAAGCTAAATTCATTTTTACCACAAGATATTGCTGTTTTTAATATTATTGCAGTACAACCTGATGCGCATGCTCGATTTGATGCTACCAGTAGAACTTACGAATATCATATCAATACCTTTAAAGACGTTTTTAACTCAGATAGCAGTTGGAAAATACATCATAAATTGGATTTAAATTTGATGAATGAAGCTTGCAAAATACTATTTGAATACACTGACTTTGAATGCTTTTCTAAAATTCATACCGATGTTAAAACCTTTAACTGCAAAATTTCAGAAGCACACTGGCAACAAAACGAAAATCAGATGGTATTTACTATTACTGCAGATAGATTTTTACGAAATATGGTACGTGCCATTGTAGGAACATTAATAAATGTAGGCATTCATAAAACGTCATTATCTGATTTTAGAACTATTATTGAAAGTAAAAACCGAAATAATGCTGGTTTTTCTGTTCCTGCTCACGGATTGTATTTAACAAAAGTAAAATATCCTTATCTTTAGCCTTCAAAAAACTATAAGCCAAATGAGCGTTTTAAAATCATCTTCTTTTAAAAAATTAATGCGTTATGCCATTCCTTTTAAAAGCAAACTTTTTTCGGTAGCATTTTGGGCTATATTTTTAGCCATTGTCGCAGGCTTAAGACCATTAATTTTAAATATTACTATCGATAAATATTTTGTAAATGCCAGCAAAGAAACCAATGTCATTCAAAATTATTTTTTAGACTTAATAAGTCAATTATTAATTGAAGGAAATGCTACATATAATATAAAAGTATTGGTAGCCATTATGCTTATGATACTACTATTAGAAGTTGTAGCACAATACTTTTTTGTTTTCATTTCAAGTTGGTTAGGCCAAGATATTGTAAAAGTAATTCGTGAAAAATTATTTAAACATTTAGCTAGTTTCAAAATTAAATATTACGATAATGAACCGGTTGGAAAATTAATTACCCGATGCGTGTCGGATATCGAAAATATTGCTAGTATATTTAGTCAAGGATTATTTATGATTATTAGTGATGTTTTAAAAATGATTATCGTGCTGATTTTTATGTTAGTAATCAATTGGAAAATTACCTGTATAGTCTTGCTTATTATGCCGGTTATATTAATAGCTACAAATATTTTTAATAAGAAAATGAAAGTAGCTTTTAATGAAGTTCGAAATGAAGTGGCCAACTTAAATACCTTTATTCAAGAACGATTAACTGGAATGAAAATCGTACAATTATTCAATAGAGAAAAAATTGAATTAGAAAAATTTAAGGAAATCAATCACAAACACAATAAAGCTTGGTTAAAAAACATTTTATACAATAGTATTTTCTTTCCAATTGCCGATATTGTTTCAAGTATTACATTAGGGTTAGTAGTTTATTTTGGTGCTATATTTATTATAAATGGCGACACCAATACCAGTGTAGGACAGCTGATTTCTTTTAATATGTATATCGCCATGTTATACACGCCATTACGCCAAATTGCTGATAAATTTAACGTAATGCAAATGGGAATTGTAGCTGCAGACCGAGTTTTTGAAATTTTAGAGTCAAATTCAGAGGTGCAAGACAACGGAACAATTTCAGCAAAAAAATTTAAAGGAAATATAAAATTTGAAAACGTAAAATTTAGTTATATAAAAGAGGAAGAAATATTAAAAGGAATTAATTTAGAAGTAAAAGCTGCAGAAACCATTGCAATTGTTGGAGCCACTGGTGCCGGTAAAACAACAATTATTAATTTACTGAATCGCTTTTACGAAATAGATTCTGGAAAAATTTTAATTGACGACATCAATATTAACAATTTTACTTTAGAATCGTTAAGAAATGAAATCGCAATGGTATTACAAGATGTATTTTTATTTGCCGATACCATTTATAATAACATTACGCTTTTTGATGAAAGTATCAAAAGAGAACAGGTGTATGAAGCGGCCAAAAAAATTGGTGTTCACGAGTTTTTAATATCGTTACCTAACGGATATGATTATGACGTCAAAGAACGAGGAGTGATGCTATCTTCTGGGCAAAGGCAATTAATTGCTTTTTTAAGAGCTTATATTAGCAATCCAAGTATACTAATTTTGGATGAAGCTACTTCATCAATTGATTCCTACTCGGAAGAATTAATTCAAAAAGCAACACATACATTAACACAAGGAAGAACTTCAATTATCATTGCTCACCGTTTGGCAACTATTGTAAATGCGGATACTATCATAGTAATGGATAAAGGTATAATTGTTGAAAAAGGAAGACACAATGAATTAGTACAACTTGAAAATGGTTTTTATAAAAAATTATATGAAGCTCAATTTGAAAAAACAGAAGAGGTGAATAGAATATAGAGAATAGACCAAAGACTTTTACCTTTTACCAAATGCCTTTTACCTTTTTACTAAAAAAATACTTAAAAAATAAATAAATATTTACTAATTTCGCAACAAGAAAATTAAGATACAAAACACAAAAAAATGAAATACGATATTATAGTTTTAGGAAGTGGTCCTGGTGGATATGTTACAGCAATTAGAGCTTCTCAATTGGGTTTTAAAGTTGCCGTTGTTGAAAAAGAAAGTTTAGGTGGTGTATGTTTAAATTGGGGATGTATTCCAACTAAAGCCTTACTAAAATCAGCTCAGGTTTTTGATTATTTAAAACATGCTGCCGACTACGGATTAAAAGTAGAAAATGTAGATAAAGATTTTAATGCTGTGGTTGCTCGTTCTCGTAATGTGGCAGGTGGTATGAGTAAAGGTGTTCAGTTTTTAATGAAAAAAAATAAAATTGATGTTATTGATGGTTTTGGAAAAGTAAAACCAGGCAAAAAAATTGATGTAACTGCCGCTGATGGAAAAGTTACTGAATATTCAGCCGATAATATCATTATTGCCACTGGCGCACGCTCTCGTGAATTGCCAAACTTACCACAAGATGGTGTAAAAGTAATTGGATACAGACAAGCAATGACATTACCAACGCAACCAAAATCTATGATTATTGTAGGTTCTGGAGCCATTGGAGTAGAATTTGCTCACTTTTATAATGCTATGGGAACGCAAGTTACTATTGTAGAATTTATGCCAAACATTGTTCCAGTTGAAGACGAAGACATTTCCAAACAAATGGAACGTTCTATGAAAAAAGCAGGTGTAACTATAATGACCAATTCATCTGTTGAAAAAATTGACACTTCAGGAAAAGGCGTAAAAGCAACTGTAAAAACAGCCAAAGGTGAAGAAGTTATTGAGGCAGATATTTTACTTTCTGCAGTTGGTATCAAAGCAAACATTGAAAATATTGGTTTAGAAGAAGTGGGTATTGCAACAGACAGAGACAAAATCCTAGTAAATGATTTCTACCAAACTAATGTTCCAGGATATTACGCCATTGGCGACATCACTCCTGGTCAGGCTTTAGCACATGTGGCGTCTGCAGAAGGAATTTTATGTGTTGAAAAAATTGCAGGTTTAGACGTAGAACCATTAGATTACGGAAATATCCCAGGTTGTACTTATGCAACACCAGAAATTGCTTCAGTTGGTTTAACTGAAAAAGCAGCTAAAGAAAAAGGATATGATATTAAAGTAGGAAAATTCCCGTTCTCAGCTTCTGGAAAAGCAACTGCCGCAGGAACTACTGACGGATTTGTAAAAGTAATTTTCGATGCGAAATACGGAGAATGGTTAGGTTGTCATATGATTGGCGCTGGTGTTACGGATATGATTGCAGAAGCTGTTGTAGCAAGAAAATTAGAAACTACAGGGCACGAAATATTAAAAACCGTTCACCCACACCCTACTATGAGTGAGGCCGTGATGGAAGCGGTTGCAGCTGCCTATGATGAAGTGATTCATATTTAAGATTTACGATTTTAGATTTACGATAAAAAAAACCGTCACGTTTAAAACTTGACGGTTTTTTTATATGTAATTTCAATAATAAAATAACTTATTTACTAAATCCCAGCAATAACCTTTAATTCATTTACAAAACGTTCTGCTAAAACATCGGCTTCGTTTTGTGTTGGCGCTTCTGTATAAATTCTGATAATGGGTTCGGTATTCGATTTTCTTAAATGTACCCACTCTGTAGCAAAATCAATTTTTACTCCATCTACAGTACTAATTTGCTCGTTTTTATAAGTCTGAGTCAAAGAAGCTAAAATGGCATCCACATCAATTTGTGGTGTCAATTCAATTTTATTTTTACTCATATAGTATTGCGGATAACTGGCGCGTAACTCGGCAACCGTTTTGTCTTGACCCGCTAAATACGTTAAAAACAAAGCTACACCAACCAAACTATCTCTTCCGTAATGTAATTCTGGATAAATAATACCGCCATTTCCTTCACCACCAATAATAGCATTGGTTTTCTTCATCAATTCAACTACATTCACTTCACCAACGGCACTGGCTTGGTAACTTCCATTGTGTTTTTCAGTAATATCGCGTAACGCACGAGACGAACTCATATTAGAAACCGTATTTCCTGGTGTTTTACTCAAAACATAATCGGCTACAGCCACCAAAGTATATTCTTCGCCAAACATTTCACCATCATTTGAAATAAAAGCCAAACGATCCACATCCGGGTCAACTACAATTCCGAAATCGGCTTTTTCATCTAAAACAAGTTTACAGATATCCGTTAAATGTTCTTTTAATGGCTCTGGATTGTGAGGAAAATGTCCGTTTGGTTCGCAATATAATTTCACCACTTCCACGCCCATTTGTTCTAACAAATTAGGAATTACAATTCCTCCCGAAGAATTTACACCATCAATTACAACTTTAAATTTTTTAGTTTTCACCAAATCGGCATCTACTAAAGGTAATTCCAATACTTCATCAATGTGAATGTCCATATAAGAATCGTTACTTGTAACTTCTCCTAAACTATCAACATCTACAAAATCAAACGCTTCTGCATCGGCAATTTCTAATATTTTAGCACCATCTGCCCCACTTAAAAATTCGCCTTTTGCGTTTAATAATTTTAAAGCATTCCATTGTTTCGGATTGTGAGAAGCTGTTAATATAATACCACCATCTGCTTGTTCCATGGGTACTGCAATTTCAACTGTTGGCGTGGTAGAAAGTCCTAAATCGATAACATCAATTCCTAAACCTAAAAGCGTGTTTTGCACTAAATTATGTATCATAGGTCCTGAAATACGTGCATCACGACCAATTACAACTTTAAGTTTTCTATCGGTAACGGTTGAATTATTTTTCAAAAAAGTACCATACGCTGAGGCAAATTTAACTGCATCAACCGGCGTTAAATTATCGCCTACTTTACCGCCAATGGTGC
>Ga0164295_10004844_pt1 | contig 10697 bp, 13 predicted proteins | sample GEODES006metaG_FD_111798 | JGI IMG/M metagenome (GOLD analysis project Ga0164295, IMG submission 111798) | Oligotrophic lake water microbial communities from Sparkling Lake, Wisconsin, USA - GEODES006 metaG | ecosystem: Environmental > Aquatic > Freshwater > Lake | place: USA: Sparkling Lake...
GGTTCCGCAACACACCCTTGTTCTCCATCAGATAGGTCCAGATGGGAGGACATAGATCCGCGGCCTTGTACAGATCCTACAGGTGGGAGCAGATATATTATGTTGATGCAATCGACATGCGGCTAGATGGGTGCAGAAAGGATTGGAGTATCGCAACTCACCCGATCGTGGTCGCTGCTGAACAGAAATGTGCCGAACCTTCCTGAGTATATATGATCAGCGACAACTAGCAGGTACCGCGCGTTGAACTCGAAGCACTGCGGGGCTTGTCGAAGCAGTTGCCAGACGCAGTCTAGGAACTGTAGGAAGATGGGTGCCACTTCGTCATCTTGTCTGGTCTGCTTGTCCTGTGAGTGAGCGCAGCGCATCTGGAAGGGGTGGCCGAACGAGATCCACTCCTTCTCGATGAGGGTGTGGAACCCTTCGAAGGTGCGGTAGTGCGGGTCGAGGAACAGCTGGGCGATGGAGCACACCTGTGCAGTACGATCCCAGCCATGCGAGCAATGCACCAGCACCGGGAAGCCTTGATGCACGTACATGGCAGAGTCGTAGGAAGCCTTAAGGATGGCGCGAATGTTGTTCAGCCACTGGGTGTCCTCCACTTGCTTGGTGAAGTACAGGTCGGCCGACGAGTTGGCTACTCCCTGGACGAGCAGTGCGGCCAAGGATTTGTACGAGTCCCGCACCGCATGTATGTTGCATATGCCGTAGAAGTCGATCTTGCTCGAGGGGTAGTTGGTCTGTGATTCGTAACCCGCACCGGCTGCTCGATTGGCCATAGCGCTTGCCCGCGAGCGACAGTCTATAATGTAAATCACTGCATTGTACCTACTCCTTGCAGCGCTGCTGTTGGCGGAGCGACTGATAGCATCCAGCATTTTCTCGTCACTACTGCACGACCCCGACACACCCGCCTTGGGTTGGGAGCTCCTCCACAGTGTGGCTTCGTTCTCTCCATGGGCCCAGCTGAGGACAGGCAGTCGATGACCGGAGCGGAAGCCCGCCACTAGAGACAACTCGTCGTCTGCAGATTGCGACACCATCATTATCAGTATCAACAATCATACAAGACGGATGGATGCTTCACACCTCCTGCTTACCTGATATGCAGGCAGGAACCACCAGCCACTGAGGATAGGTATTGCATAACTTGAACGAGTTGTTCGCTGCTGAGATGCGCCACGCCGGCCGATCAGTCACCCTCAGCCGACTGAACTCCAGCGCTGGGATGTACGGGAGGAGGTGATACCTCTCGGGTAGTCCAGTCAGGCGATGGTTGAAGGCGAACAGGTACCGCATGTTGTTGGGGAAGGCGTACGTGGAGATGACGTGCAGAGCCCTCTCGATGTCGTTCTCACCGCTGCCGGGCTTGCTGGAGTTACTGCGTATGGTGATCCTGTACTGACGGAAGTCCTTGCACATTATGATGATGTTTATCTGTGCATTAGAGAGGTACTCCTTGGGCTTCCTGTCTCGATCTATCCTGTCGATGCATGCCAATGGGATCTGCAAGTATGAATGTACCGAGGGGATGCGCTGTGAGATAAGCCGCAGATCAGCCATCGTAGGAATGAATATCAGCCTGTAATTGGTCATGAACAGAATCCCTTGTAAATTCTCGCCGGTAGGAATGAGCATGAGCGAATCTAGTATGCTCAAAGTCCTCTGCTCCCCTGTCAGGTAGTGCAGGCTGTCCTCGGCATCGGTGAACAGCTTCTCTTCATTCTGCATGTCTTGTCCGTTGTCCGGAGATCGTATCGAGTCCCTGCTGGTCACTTGACTGACGCGCTTGCCGGCTTCAGACACACTAGCTTTACTGCCGCTCCTATCATCGTAGGAAGAACTGCCAGGCGATTTGGATTTGACATTGTTTGGTTGAACAACCTTCAGAGAGTGGGTCAACAAATGGGGAGTACATCCATCTTCTGCTGGTTCGACGTTGATGGAATGCGAGACTGTGCTACTGTTTTGCGGATTAGTGACATTGACATTGGATTGCTCGAGGACAAATATAGACAATGGATCCAATGAATCCGTCACTATGCTGCTGCCGATGCCGACACTGCCGTCCATGGGGTCACTGACTTTGACGCTCTTCACGGTCAGCTTCTTCATGATGATGATGATGGAGATCGTGAATAAACTCCTACAGTCTAAGTGAAGCACAGCTGAGTTGCACAACACAGGCAGCAACAATAGAGCAGTAAGTTACCTAAGATCTCGCCTTTGTGGGGCTAACTTAACTGACCAAACCGTTACAAACAAAGTGTCATCCCAACAATTGCAGCACTTCGAACACACGAAGGAACCAAACACTTCAGCCAATAATTATTCTTGCGTATACGGTCGAGATGGAGATCCCAGAGGATTTTGGATTCAGCGTTGTGATTAAGACTATTGACAACAGCATCCACCATGTCAACGTAGATCGCTCCACTCGTATCAGCGTCTTGAAGCAATCCATCAGGGATGTCACGTCTATCCGAGAGGACCGACAGAGGTTGATATACCGTGGAAAGGTGCTCATCGACGATTCATCGGTCAAGGACTACAACATCGAGAGCGGACACACGATCCACATGGTGGCTCGACCTGAGAACTACGAGGAACTGCAACAGGCTGCGAGGAGCGGCTCGTCGGGAGGGAGCTCTGAACAGCCCTCTGCTACTGTCTCGCGAGGAGCAGTCGCCTCACTCCTTAACTCCCTTCCTATGTTAGAGCGCACAGACTCCCGCCACGGCACTGACAGCAATAGCCAGAATAGCCCTCAATTGGAACTCAGTCTAGAGCATATTCGGCAAAATTTGCTAACCCTGCGAACCCTGGTGACGTTGATCGACCAGCCATCACTTCACCAACATGTTGACGAGGAGAGCTCAAGCATGCATGCTAAAGCAGACACGGAGAGTGATCATAATGATGATGATGGTGGTCAGCAGTTGCTTGATGAGATTGAGAAGGGGCGCTCTACGGAAGGGACCACTTCAGGCTCTGCAAGGATTGCAAGGGGCAGAGATTTGCAGTTCTACATCGGTCAGTGGGTAGATGTGAAGGACACTGTCTCGCAGTGGCTCGAGGCCACCATATTAGATATCAATCGAGACGAGCAGAAAGTGTTCGTACACTACAACGGATGGTAGGTGTCTATCCATAGTGTCTCTTGTCGGCAGACATGACACGTTTGAGTTTCTTCACTCATCTAATGCATGTGCGGTGATTACCAGGCCAGAGCGATGGGATGAATGGATAGCGTGGAACTCCCCTCGGATATGCCCTTTTCGATCCCGAACCGCCCACTCCGCTCTGTCTTCCGCGCCCTCCTCGCACACCAACCACCTGTCTCCTCAACCCAACACACATGTGCTCCATGCGCCTGTCACCGGGGTCAATGACATCCGTACCCTACTGCCGGAGGTGGCGTCCCTGTTCCGCCTGTTGCTGCCAATCGTGGAGGAAGCAGCTATGCTGGCGGAGGAGGTGAGTCCTCTACAGTATATTCACAACCTGCTAGCGCATACACATAACGAGTAGTCATTCACACCTTGCACTCATGCATCTGCAGAGCTTGCAGGCAAACCCGCCTCCGTCCATGCCAGCGTCCGAGTCGAGGTCTGCCACTACTACTACTACCACACCTTATCGCCGCACCAGTAGAAGCGCCGTCCGCAATGCAACAACAGATGTCGAGCCCTCGACGGTAACTTTACTACAGATCGCTCCCGGTATGCCGTGGGAAAACGTGGGACTGCAAGATAGGCGCACCAGCAGAGTTGGACTTGATCAGAATGCGGGAAGACGTGATGCAGACGTCACCATGGATGTAGAAGATCCAGAACCGCACTTCGCCAAAGATGAGAGTAACCACCATCACAGTGAACAACAAGAGTCTTTCAGTAGCTCTCCTGAAGGTGATAGGCGAACGCGGCTCCGCAAGATCTCCCATCGAGACTCGGCGGAAGGCACTCCACGACCTCTCACGTGTTCCTCGTCTTCGTTCGGCCATGTGGAGGATGCAGATAGCAACCAGATCGACCGTAGCATTAGCAGCAGATCACATACGAGGAAGCGCCCGGCAGAGTCGATCCAGTGGAACAGGAAGGAGTCCGGGGATAGTCCGCCGCATAGAGCCAGCTGTGCGGACGGCAGTGGGGAGGAGAAGGAGACCCGCTTCAGACGCCTGTCCCAAGACCTGTGCCCTCTGATCGACAGATTCGGTCGAGTGCTCAGTGACATCGCCCCTCATTTGTGGACCCTGTCCGAGCAGGATGTCTCCCACTCCTCACAGGATGGCGAGACCGAAGCGGCGACCGGCCATCCGCTCTCGCTAGAAGCCAGCCTCTTGTCGCTGCTGGCAGCTCAGAGGGCTCCTTCTCCCCCTCACGATAGAATTTCTCGTGCGCCCATCTCCTTAAATACCAGGTTCACTATGGGGATCTTGCCGACCTCGGGGATGGGACTCGTATCCACCAGGTCTGCAGGAGGCAGCTCCATCCTGAACACCTTCCTGGGTGATCTCACCGGCAGTCTGGGAAACACCTCCGTCATATCCAGTGGCACAGGACCTTCATCCGTGCGATCCTCCAACAATGCATCCAGCGGCACCAGCAACGCGCTGACCAGAACAGGGACTGTCAACTCGGGTCGACAAGTCGACATCCACATCGCGATCTTAGCACCTTCCAGTATGAGGTCCAAGCTTGTACTACCTGCTTGAAACGACATCTCCAAAGTTACTCCAGATCATTTATGAGTGTTAATGTTCATGTGTGCAACTAGGCAGCAATCGGCGATCTCGTCATCTCCAGCCACAGCGTTGACGACCGCGATCCCCACGGTCAACCAGCGGGTCGCATCACTGTCCAGCTCGCTGCAGGCCCAGACCGAGCTCTTGGTGGCCAGGACACGACAACTGAGCGAACGGACGCAGCAAATGACTGGTTACAGTGCCGCTATACACGATGTCTTGCGCAGTCTGAGCAACCAGACGACAGCAGTGCTAGAGAGCTCCTCTGGAGGCAGTGAGTCGAATACACCTGCAGGGGCAGAAGAAAACACCGCCATGGCCGTGGGCCGGAGCTCTGAGGATGAACCCATCGATGCAAATGACCCTATTCAATGCGCTCCCGATTGCTCCTTAAATTTCGTGGAGGTAGATGATGATGATGAAGTGGGAGAAGAAGGCGCGCTGCTAGACGACCTAATCCCGAACCTCACATTTTCTGATGTGTTCGATACTGACATGGGACAAACATGCAGTCTCTCGATGGACAGGGATAGCCTTCAGGGCAATGATGTACCCAGAGAGACGACTGTAGCAGAAGTGTCCGAGATGCTGTCGAGCGAAAATGACTTCTTGCGCGATGCGGGGGACTCCTCCTCAGACCCAAACGACGACGGACACATGCTGTCACTCGATGAGGCAGCTGCATCGAATGATCCTTCCTCCGATGGGCTGCCTTCCACCGCTGCAGCACCGACGTCGGTGTTCGATCGACTCAGAAGGTTCGAGTCTTGATTGCCTTTTAGAATGATTCCAATGCGCTGCAGGGTGTGCACCCCATAGGTCACTATCACTCACTCACTCACTGTCCCTTCTTTATCATTACAGATCGTTTTTGTTCCTGCCATAACGCACCTGTCAACGCCCCATTGGATCGCGTGGCGGTTTCACTCCTACGTTGATCATCATCGCCACTAATGCGTGGTAGGCGTATCACCACTCATCCTCTCATCACAGCGAACAGGTATTAGGAAGCGATAGCATCTACTGCGACAGGTATTAGGAAGCGATAGCATCTACTGCGACAGTAGCAGGTAGCAGCCCCTGTAGCACAGTTTAGGTGTAACTTAAGGATATATGGCTTCATTTAGTTATTGTTTGGACTAACGAGGAAACACAGCAAGATCGTGAGGATGGAGATGGTGATTACGCCCACTCCTTCGCTACTCTGTTCGATGTCGACTGCCCCGCACCACTGGTCCTGGAGGCGAACCACCTCCTCACGAAATAGATCTGGAAGATGGACACCGTGATGAACACGAAGGTCTCGAAGATGGAGCCCTGGAATACCTTGGAGTAGTTGCTCTTGTTGGTCTCGCTGTGTAGGATGAGGCGGTGGCGGTCTCGCTGCTGTTGGGTCTGGATCTGCACGATACCCTTGTAGATGTCGCCCAGGGACTTCAGGGACTCCTTCAGCCGCCCGGGATCCACCTCGTCGGGCTCCGAGTCTTGAATAGTTATCACAGGAGAATCTGGTGAATTACTCGATCGAACGTCCAGCTGCAATAAGTTAGTTAGAAATCGATTCAACTGTAACTTAACTGCAATATCTATTGCATAGCACCTCCTGTCTGTCGATACCTGCACGGATTTCGAAGAGAAGCGCGAGTTCCGATTATCGAGGCAGATAGCATAGGTTCCTGGCTTCCCGGGCTTGAAGTCCGTGGTGTAGGTCAGGGTGTCGCTCGCCGCCTCCGTGTATGCGTCGATGGACTCTCTGAAGATAGGGTCCTCGAACAGTTCCTTTAGAGCCAGTCATGCATAGCATAGAATGAGTGAGTGAATATTGGAGATTCCATATACAACTGCGAGATAAGATAACTTACTGATATGATGTCGCTTTCAATCAGAGGTCCGTGGAAAGTGAGTAATATATCCGTGCTTCCCCCTTGCGTGCAGTGTAACATAACAGACGAAGAAGCGACTTGAGCGAGCGAGTGAATGCAATACGTGTCACGAGCAAGCTAAATCGGAATACAATCTAGTTATAGTATCCTTCGTTCATCGTCGTGGTACTTTACCTGAGATGATGAACGCTTCCACCTTGTGCGAGGGAGAGTCCTTGACCAGATCCTGGTAGAAGCACTTGCGCTTCAGAGGGGGAACCACAAAGTTCATGCTCTCGTGCAGAGCATCAGCAGCGAGCAGCATATAAGCCGCTACACAGAGGATGCATGCAAGGTACACAGACTGAGACATCAACAGTTGACTTTTCGGAAACTTTACTACGTACAGTACAAACAATTTCCTTGATTCTCAGTTGCCGGTTGAGTGCGGCGGATCAGAGTTTGAGAACTTTCTCAAACTGCTTCATTCCTCGATCCAATCTCCGAGTCATCATATAATGAACACTCTCTTACCAGCAAGCATATCATTATCTTACCTTACGGTATTAATATATCAAAGATCAACGGGTGACAGTTCTGCCGTACAACTAATAATTGAAGTTAAACCGTCATCAACAACGTTGATTATAATATTATATTATTCGGATGATGTAGAAATGCCGAATGTATGTATTGCTCGCTATGAGGGATATACATGCAATCGATGGTTCTGCTGCGAAGGGCTCCCTCTTCTTTACTACAGTACGTACAAAAGCATCTTTCAGCAGCTGAGTCTATTCATGGACGACTAGACTGTTGTAGAACTTCATCCAGTCCACTCCAGCGGCGAGAGAAGTATGGCCGTACCATAGCTTCCTGCATATTATCACATCAGATAAGCACGTATCGAAGCATATACGGGGACGAGTGCATACATGTTCATATTTGTAACGATTCTCGCTGCATTTTTCTCCTTGGAGCATTTGCTGAACAACACGTGTTCGCAATCCAGCATGTATGGCGGCTCGGTGTATCGATACGCGTACTCACAGTGCTCGATGGCGTGAGACCTGCATACAGTAGACAATCAGTGAATAAGCACTGGATGGTGCAGAGTAGATGAAGCAGATGATGGGCTTGCGAGCATACTTGTATATCGCTAGGCCTCCAAAGCAGCTGTCCAGCTTCACGAGGTCCAGGTCCCGCGATCTCTCCCGGTACATGCCGCTCTCCATGATGCGATGCACCTTCCGTTTGGAGTCCTTCAGAGCGACAATGCATGCAGAAATGCTCATGTAATGGAAGCACAGCACTAGCGTGGTCTAACAACAGCAACAGGCAGTTGGGTTCACCACTTGTATCCGCCTGTTATTCTGCTTCTCCGCGTACGATATGTTGTACGTCAAGTGGTCGGTGCCGCATAGGTGGTGGTTAGTGTTGATGCCTGGGGCGCGGACGGCGTATATGTCTCTGTAAAGGCCGTACAGTATCACTCCGTTCGAGCAAACGACGTCCCAGTGGCTGACCTTGGAGAAGCTATCCAACACGCCGTATGGGTTCCATCCCAACACGTCCATGTCGATGTTGATCACGAAGTCGGTGCGAGGCTTCAGTCTCAAGTCCCTCAGTGCTGCATTTCGAGCGAAGGCAATTCTACCTTCCCTGGGTAGATCTCTACCCACGAACACCCCATCCCTTTCCTTCATGTTCATGAGGTCGATAGTGAGGATAGAACGATTGCTGCCAGAACCTGCCCAACGATTCAATATGTGCATCGTCTTATCGGTGCTATCTCCAGCGACAAAGGTCACCTGCGACCATTGAAAGTGGGCAGTCAGTTGGTCCACTTGCTTCAGGAACGAAAGGGCTGTACTTTCGATGTTGCGTCCAACACCGAATATCGCGACGCTAGATTCCTTCATGGCATGCATCCCTGATGCAGAGGAGAATGGCGGAGAGTATGGTATTCTGTGTGCCTTGATGGGGTACAACAGCTGGTTGATGGCGAGGTCCTCGACGGCAGTGGGATATACGTTCAAGTAAGACAGCACCTGGAAGACCCATATCAAGCAGATGATAGTCACACATGCATATATGACGCAGTACTTGTTCACCACACACACCATGCTAAACGCCAAGGGAGGCTACTGAGGTTCTCACACTCATGATTTGACTGTGTACATGTACAGTACGTACTGTACATACTCACAACGAAGTACGTAAGCTTACGTAACTTGAACTACTACGTTACATTATGGCAGAATTTGAACATTCACCTATTCCGGAGGAGGCGTCATGTCTGATCAGCGCAGAAGCCTCATCCGAGGGGCTTCTTGTCCTGCTGAGGTCTCTGCTGAAGGCTTGTCGCATCATAGGGACCAACCTGAGGAACTGTGACTTCTCATCAGATGCTGTAGGAACCACCAACCAGTTCGGAGATAGTCAGCTGGATGTGGACCTCAAAGCTGATGCAGTGGTGTTCGACTGCTTGAAGGAAAGTAAGGTGGTGCACGTCGCATCTTCAGAGGAGAATCCAACTGAAATCCCTTGCGACGGACAAGGATATTCCGTCAGCTTCGACCCACTTGATGGCTCTTCGATAGTTGATGCCAACTTCGCAGTGGGCACCATCATCGGCGTATGGAAGGGGGACGGTTTTTTGAATCGTACAGGCCGGGAGCAGGTGTGCTCGTTGATAGTGATGTATGGACCGCGCATCACGGCCGCAGTGGCTTTTAACAGCACCATTACTGCGAGCGGAACAGCAATCGCCTTGGAACTCACTCTGCATTCCTTAGTCTGGGTCGTATCGAATCCGAAACTGACCATTAAACCGACGGCAAAGACTTTTGCACCTGGAAATTTGAGAGCAACGTCCGATAACTTGCAGTACAGGGGACTAGTGAACTTCTGGATCGACAATAAGTATACGCTGAGGTACAGTGGTGGTCTGGTACCAGACGTTTACCATATCTTGATCAAGGGCGAGGGAGTGATGACCAATGCATCATCCAAGGCTGCGAAAGCAAAGCTTCGATTATTGTTTGAATGTGCGCCCATCGCTTTAATTATCGAAGCAGCCGGTGGAGCTTCATGCGCTTGCCCATCCGAAGCAGGTGAGGCGCTACTGCCTGTCTCTCTGCTGGATGTGCCTATAACTCACTTGGACCGAAGAGTCGGCGTTTGTTACGGATCCCGATCTGAAGTTGACCGCTTCAAATCGTTCTTATTTAATTAAGCACTTGTTGTTAGTGTCTTCAATTCTATTTGTACATTCATAATTCCTTGTCACGTCACGGAATGATGTCCGGACTAGGTTTAGGACCGAGTGCCTCGCGAATACCGCGTACTCTCACATACTCTTCACAAGCAAATATCGAATCGGGAGTAAACCTCTCTCCCGCAGCGTATCTATCCAGTATCTCACGCATGCTCATCATCTCCACTGCCTCCACTTCCTCCCTCTGCAGCCGCAGCGGTCCATCATAGACTAAGTGAGTGCATTGTCCGAGTCACGAATCAACAGGTAATAAAAAAGACTTGCCAAATATCGAAGTACCTAAATCCCAAGCATCGCCGAAGCATCGAATCCGCTCGTCCTCGTAGTAGAATGTGAACAAGTGCTCATTAAAGTTAAGGTTATCCCCTCCATTGCTACAACAAATGCCCATCTCCTCTTCGACCTCTCTTCGATTCGTGACCTCATAGCTCTCACCGGCAGCTACAACTCCACCTGGAGTGGGATCGTAGTAGCCTGGGCAGTAATCCTTCAGCATACTTCTCTTTTGGACATAGTAGTAATTGCTGCTGTTTCGGATGAATGCATAAGTAGCTCGGTGGATGAGCTTATCTCTCCGCATCTCGAGCCTGCTCCTCGGCTCCTGCACCTCATTCCGCTCATCCACTATCTCCACTAATTCACACGCAGACTTCGCCTTGTATGCATCGATCTCGATGACTGTGAGATGATCCATCACTGCTGAAATGATGATGATTAAATAAAATTTTACAAGAGACAGTACGTGGAGTACATGAAATACTGCACATAACTACGTGTAGATATGAGCAGTAGCTATGTCAGAGTCAGAAAC
>Ga0164295_10004847_pt1 | contig 10693 bp, 9 predicted proteins | sample GEODES006metaG_FD_111798 | JGI IMG/M metagenome (GOLD analysis project Ga0164295, IMG submission 111798) | Oligotrophic lake water microbial communities from Sparkling Lake, Wisconsin, USA - GEODES006 metaG | ecosystem: Environmental > Aquatic > Freshwater > Lake | place: USA: Sparkling Lake...
CCCGAAACCGCGGCCAGCCTGTCGGGCCGCACCAGCTATGAACTGCTGGTGGCGCTGGGCCAGCGTTTCGAACGGGTGTGGGCATGATCGTCGCGCTGGTCGCCATCGGCGCGCCGGTGCTGGCGGCGCTGGCGAGCATCGGCCGGCTGACGCGCTTTGCCGCCACCGCGCTCAGCCGGCTGTTGCAACCGCCGTGGTATCCAGCCCAGTTGGCGCAGCAGATGCTGGTGATCGGCTGGCTGTCCTTGCCGGTGGTTGGCCTCACCGCGATTTTTACCGGCTCCGCGCTGGCGCAGCAGATCTTCATCGGTGGCAGCCGCTTCAACGCGGCCTCTACAGTGCCGGCCGTCACCGTGATCGGTGTGGTGCGTGAACTGGGCCCGGTGCTGGGCGGGCTGATGGTGGCCGGGCGGGTGGCCAGCGCCATGGCGGCCGAATTGGGCACTATGCGGGTGACGGAGCAGATCGACGCGCTGGTGACGTTGCGCACCGATCCGTTCCGCTGGCTGGTCGCCCCGCGCATTCTTGCCGCCGTGCTGGTGATGCCGTTCCTGGTGTTGGTGTCGAACGCGCTGGGCGTGATGGGCGGCTGGCTGCTGGCGACGCAGCGGCTGGGCTTCAACAGCGCGCAATATCTGGCCACCACGCAGCGGTATCTTGAGGTGGATGACGTCGTCTCGTCGCTGGTAAAGGCCGGCGTGTTCGGATTCTTCATCGCGCTGATGGGCTGTTACCATGGTTATCACAGCGGCGGCGGCGCGGCCGGTGTTGGGCGGGCGACCACCAATGCTGTGGTCTCCAGCTTCATCCTGATCCTGCTATCCAACCTGATCATCACCGTGATCGTGTTTGGTTCATGACGCCGCGTATCGAACTGGCCGGCGTGTCCAAGCGCTTTGGCAGCCGCCAGGTGCTCGATGGCCTTGATGTGGCGGTGATGGCGGGGGAAAGCCTGGTGATCATCGGCGGTTCCGGCACCGGCAAATCGGTGATGTTGAAATGCATGCTCGGGCTGATCCCGATCGATGGCGGGTCGATCAAGGTGGATGGTGAGGAGGTCGCCGGGCTGAAGGGCGCCGCGCTTGATGCCCATCGCACCCGGTTCGGCATGTTGTTCCAGGGCGGCGCGCTGTTCGATTCGCTGCCCGTATGGCGCAATATCAGCTTTGCGCTGCCGGGCACTCCGGCTGATCGCCGGTCGGCGGCCATCGACAATCTGGCCCGGGTGGGCCTGGCAACGGAGGTGGCCGATCTCAAGCCGGCCGAGCTTTCCGGCGGGATGCAGAAACGTGTCGCCCTGGCCCGCGCCATCGCGGCGCGTCCGCCGATCATCTTCTTCGATGAGCCGACGGCGGGGCTGGACCCGATCACGGCGGCGGTGATCAACCGGCTGATCCGCACCTTGGTTACGGATTTGAAAATCACCGCAATTACCATTACGCACGACATGGCGAGTGTGCGTTTGATCGCCGACAGGGTTGCCATGCTGCACGCGGGGAAGATCATCTGGAACGGGCCGTTGGCTGGCCTTGATGCCTGCGACAATGCCTACGTGCGCCAGTTCATCACCGGCAGTGCTGATGGCCCCATCCAGATGCCGGGTGCCCGGCCTTGAGCCGCCCGAATCAACCCGTTACCGCCGGCGCCACCGAACTGGCGGCCTTGCTGGTGCGGGTCGCCGATGGCGATGCCGCCGCCTTCCAGGCATTTTATGATCGCACCAGTGCAAAACTCTTTGGCGTGATCCTGCGTATCTTGATCGAACGGCAGGAATCCGAAGACGTGTTACAGGAAGTGTATCTCAGCGTGTGGCGAAAGGCGGCGACCTTTGATGCGGCGAAAGCCAGCCCGATCACGTGGACAGCCACCATCGCGCGCAACCGCGCCATCGATCGGCTGCGCGCCCGCCCAGCGCGCGCCCATGTGCCGGTGGAGGCTGCCTTTGATCTGGCCGATGACGGCCCGGCGCAGGATGCCGGGCTGATCCATGATCAGGATGCGCGGCGCATCGCGGCCGCCCTGGCAACGCTGGAACCGCGCCATGCCGCCGCCATCCGCGCCTGCTATTTTGATGGCGTCACTTATGATGAACTGGCGGCGCGTGAACAGGTGCCGGTGGGCACGTTGAAAAGCTGGGTACGGCGCGGCCTGATTCGCCTGCGCGACCAACTGGAAGGAAGCCAGGCATGAGCCAGCAGCCCCAGCCCAGCGGCCTTGATGGACTGACCGAACTGGAAGCGCTGGCCATGGATCATGCGCTGGGTGGCGGCAGCCGCGCCGAGCGCAAGGCGGCCGAACTGCGCCTGTTGAGCGATCCCGAATTCCGTGTTGCGGTTGAACGCTGGCAGGTGATGCTGGCGCCGCTGGATGATGTGACGCCGGGCATTGCCCCGCCGCCATCGGTGTGGGCGGGAATTGCGGCTGAGATCGAGCCGCAGCCGCGGCGTGCCGCGCCGCAGCCGGCGGTGTCCGGCGGCTGGTGGAACAGTGTCGGCCTGTGGCGGGGGCTGGCGTTTGCTGGCCCGGTGCTGGCGGCGGTGGCCGTCGCCGTTCTGGTGCAGCCCGGTGCCGTGGCGCCCGGTGTGCCGGCCACTGTTGCCGTTGGCCCGGCGCTGGTGGCAACGCTGGCCGATGCCGATGGCAAGCCGCTGATTGCCGCTGCCTTTGATCCGGCCAGTGGCCAGGTGCGATTCGCCCCGGTTGCAGCCAGTGATCAGGCGACAGGCGGCAAGGTGCCGGAACTGTGGGTGATCGAAGGCAAGAACCCGCCGCGATCGCTGGGCGTGATCGATATCGCCGCTGGCCGCAGCCAGGCGGTCCCGCGTGATCGGCTGGCAGGGCTGAAACCCGGGGCGATATTGGCGATTTCCATTGAACCCACCGGCGGTTCGCCCACCGGCGCGCCCACCGGACCGGTGATTGCGACCGGAAAATTGTCGGCTGCCTGATTGCTGGCCCATTTCGTCGCAGCGGCACTGGCAAGCGCAGCCTTGTCACCCATCTCCCGTATCTGAAGGGTCCGCCTATTGTGGCGGCACCTGATCAACGAGATGGAGAATCTCATGCGTTCCAACACTGCCCTGCGCGCCGCGCTGTTTGCCATCGCCGCTGCCGGCCTGTCCCCCATGGCCAGCGCGCAGCCGATCGTGGGCGGCGCCGCCATGCTGCCCACCAATGATATCATCGATAATGCCGTGAACTCGGCTGATCACACCACGCTGGTTGCCGCCGTAAAGGCCGCCGGCCTGGTTGAAACGCTGAAGGGCAAGGGCCCGTTCACCGTGTTCGCCCCCACCAACGCCGCTTTCGCCAAGCTGCCGGCCGGCACGGTGGAAACCCTGCTCAAGCCGGAAAACAAGGCCATGCTCACCGACGTGCTCACCTATCACGTGGTGGCCGGCAAGTTCACCGCCGCTGATGTGGTGAATGCCATCAAGGCCGGCGACGGCAAGGCCGAACTGACCACCGTGCAGGGCGGCAAGCTCACCGCCTCCATGATGGGCGACCTTGTGATGCTGCGCGATGCCAAGGGCGGCATGAGCCATGTGCGCATCGCCGATGTGATGCAGTCCAACGGCGTCATCCACGTCGTCGACGCGGTGGTGCTGCCGTAAGCGTTTCGTTCGTTGCGTATCAACGGGGGCCGGCTCACCAGAGCCGGCCCCCGATTTGTTTCACGCGGTCGCCGGCTCTGCGGTGCTGTCGTCTTCTTCGGCCTGTTGCAGCGCCCACATTTCGGCATAGGCGCCGGCCTGCGCCAGCAATTCCTCGTGGCGGCCGCGTTCGATGATGCGGCCGGCGTCCATCACGATGATCTCGTCGGCATCGGTGATGGTGGAAAGCCGGTGGGCGATGACGATGGTGGTGCGCCCGGCGGATACACCGCCCAGCGCGTCCTGAATGCTGGCTTCGGTGGCGGAATCGAGCGCGCTGGTGGCTTCATCAAGGATCAGGATCGCCGGGTTCTTCAGGATGGTGCGGGCGATGGCGACGCGCTGCTTTTCGCCGCCTGACAGTTTCAGCCCGCGTTCGCCGACCTGTGTCTTGTAGCCATCGGGCAGGCTGAGGATGAAATCGTGGATGGCAGCCCCGCGCGCCGCCGCGATGATCTCCGCCTCGCTTGCATCGGGCCGGCCATAGGCGATGTTGTAACCGATGGTGTCGTTGAACAGCACCGTATCCTGCGGAACGATGCCGATGGCACGGCGCAGACTGTCTTGCGTGACATGGGCGATATCCTGCCCGTCGATCAGCACGCGGCCGCCCTGGATGTCGTAGAAGCGGTAGAGGATGCGGCTGAGCGTCGATTTGCCGGCGCCCGAGTGGCCGACCACGGCGAGCTTGCGGCCCGGTTCCACGTCGAAGCTGACGCCGTGCAGGATCTGCCGGCGCGGATCATAGCCGAATTGCACGGCGTCGAAGGTGACCCGCGCGCCCGACAGGCTGAGCGGAACCGCGCCCGGCGCGTCGGCGATTTCCGGCGCGGTGTCGATCAGGCGGAACATCGCGTCCATGTCGATCAGACCCTGGCGGATCTCGCGATAGACCATGCCGAGCAGATCGAGTGGACGGAATAACTGCATGAGCAGCCCATTCACGAAGGCGATATCGCCGATGGTGAAGCGGCCCTGATTCCAGCCCCACACCACATAGACCAGCGCGCCGGCCATCAGCGCGTTGGTGATGAAGCTCTGCCCGATGTTGAGCCAGGCGAGGCTGACTTCGGATTTGGTGGCGGCATCGGTGTAACGCTTGATGGCGCGGCCATAATTGGCGTTTTCATGGCTTTCCGCGTTGAAATATTTGACCGTTTCGTAATTCAGCAAACTGTCCACGGCGCGCGCTGTGGCGTTCTGGTCGCTGGTCACCATTTCGCGGCGCAGGTTGGCGCGCCAATCAGTGATGCGCTGCGTGTAGACAATGTACGCCGCCACCATCGCCAGCGTGGCCACCACCAGTTCCCAGCCGAAACCGCGTCCGAACAGGATGCAGACGGCGGTGAGTTCGATCACGGTCGGGAAGATGTTGAACAGCAGGAAATAGAGCATGGTGTCGATGCTCTTGGTGCCGCGCTCGATCAGCCGGGTGAGTGCGCCGGTGCGGCGTTCGAGGTGGAAACGCAGCGAAAGCCGGTGGATGTGGCTGAACACATCGAGACTGAGGTGGCGCGCGGCTTCCTGGCCAACCTTTTCGAACAGCGCGTTGCGGAAATTGTCGAACAGCACGCCGCCGAAGCGTGCCAGTGCATAGGAGGCGACCAGCGCCATCGCCACGCCGGCCCCGCCCGACAGATTGTCGGACATGGCATCGAGCGCCAGCTTCAGCGTGTACGGCATGGCGAGCATGACGCCCTTGGCCAGCAACACGAGGCACAGCGCGCCGACCACGCGCAGTTTCAGATCGGAGCGATCGGCCGGCCACAGATAGGGCAGGAAACGCTTCAGCGTCTTGAAATCGGCATCACCCTGCGGTGGTCTGGACGAAGCGGCCATGGATTGCATGGGGACGCATATGGGCTGAGCGCGCCGCTGGCACAATGGTATGGATTGTCCCTTCCGCAAACGGAAGGGTGGGGGCGCACTTGCCCCACCCGGCCCGAACGCCCATGGTGAGCCCATGCCGCGCACCCCCCGCAACAACTCGCACAACAGGACTCTGGCTGGCCTGCCCGATCGGCAAGCGATCCTGGATTTCATCGCCACCCAGAAAACCAGCGTAGGCAAGCGCGAGATCGCCAAGGCGTTCGGCCTGCACGCGCAGGACAAGATCGCTTTGAAGGCGCTGCTCAAGGAAATGATGGAGGCCGGCGAACTGGAAACCGGCCCCGGCCGCAACCTGCACAAGGGTGGCGGCCTGCCCAAGGTGACGGTGATCCGCATCTGTGATGTTGCCGATGGCGTGGCGATTGCCGTGCCCGACAGATGGGAACACGCCACCCCGCCGCCGCGCCTGCGGGTGATCGAGCCGCGCCGCCGCGCCGTGTTTGGTCTGGGTGATCGGCTGCTGGCGCGGATCGAGGAACAGGGCGGCGGGCTGCTGGCGTTCCCGATGAAGGCGCTGGCGAAATCCGAAGAGTTTGTGCTCGGCATCTTGCGCAAGGAAGCGTTGGGCTGGCGGCTGGTGCCGGTGGACAAGAAGGCGCGCACCGATCTGGCGATCAACGATCCCGGCGACGGCCAGCCTGGCGATCTTGTGCTGGCCGAACCCAGTGGCCGCCCGCCCCGCCAATATGGCCGCGTTGTCGAAGTGCTGGGCGATCCGTTCCAGCCCAAATCGTTCAGCCTGATCGCCATTCACGCCAAGGGCATCCCCAACCGCTTTGACGAATCGACGCTCGATGAAGCCGATCGCATGGCCCGGCAATCACTTGGCGAACGAGAGGATCTGCGCGCGCTGCCGTTCCTCACCATCGATCCCGCCGACGCGCGCGATCATGATGATGCCGTGTGGGCGGCGCCGGATGACGAAAAGCCCGGGCACTTTCGCGCCATCGTCGCCATTGCCGATGTCAGCTTCTACGTCCGCCCCGGCACCGCGCTCGACCGTTCGGCGCGCAGCCGCGGCAACAGCGTTTACTTCCCCGATCGCGTCGTGCCGATGCTGCCGGAAGTGCTGTCGGCGCACGTGTGCAGCCTGGTGGAGAATGATGACCGCGCCGTGCTGGCCTGCCATCTGCACATTGATCCCGAAGGCAAGTTGCTCGATTGGCGCTTCACCCGCGCCGTCATCCGCTGCGTCACCAACATCGCTTATGAAGAAGCGCAGGCGACGATGGACGCTGAAAAGGGCGAATGGCTGCACGTGCTGAAGCCGCTCTGGGCCGCATGGGGCGCGCTGGCCAAGGCGCGCGCCCACCGCGAACCGCTCGATCTGGAGCTGCCCGAAAAGCGCGTGGTGCTGGATGAGGCCGGGCGCATCGCCGGCATCTCGATCCGCGAGCATCTGACCGCGCACCGCGTGATCGAAGATTACATGATCGCCGCCAACGTCGCGGCGGCCAAGGCGCTCGAAAAGAAGAAAGCCGGCTGCATCTTCCGCTGCCACGAGGCACCGAGCCGCGAAAAGATCGTCGCGCTGCGCGATTATCTCGAAACGCTGGGGCAGAATATCGCGCTGGGCCAGGTGGCCAAGCCCGCCGTGTTCAACCGCATCCTCGCTCGCGCCAAGGATGGCGAGAATTACCAGCAGGTCACCGAACAGGTGCTGCGCACCCAGACCCAGGCCTATTATTCGCCGGCCAATGTCGGCCACTTCGGGTTGAGCCTGGGCAGTTACGCCCACTTCACCTCGCCGATCCGCCGTTATGCCGATCTGGTGGTGCACCGCAGCTTGGTCGCGGCCTATCGCCTGGGTGACGGCGCGCTGCACAAGGAAGAGGAAAAGGGCCTCGACAAGACCGCCGATCACATCAGCATGACCGAACGCCGCGCGATGGAAGCCGAACGCGACACCATCGATCGCTATGTCGCCGCCTTCCTCTCGACCAAGGTCGGCGAGATCGTGAAAACGCGTATCACCGGCGTGGCCAAGTTCGGCTTCTTCGCCACGGTTGATGGCCTGGGCGGGGACGGGCTGGTGCCGGTTTCCACGCTGGGCGAAGAACGCTTCGTGTTCGATGAAGACGCCCGCATCCTGGAAGGCATCCAGACCGGCACGCGCTATGCCGTCGGCCAGCGCATGGAGCTGCGCCTCGCCGAAGCCAGCCCGATCACCGGTGCGCTGCGCTTTGAGTTGCCAGAGGGCGGCAGCGCGTCGGGCCCACGCCGGGATCGCACAAGGCCGCGCGGGTTCCAGCCCCGGCCGGGCAAATCGCGGGTGCCACCGGGGGTGCGGCGGGGTCGCAAATAGGGCCTCCGAGGGCACCCATCGAAACTCCGTTTCGATGGGACCCGCCGCGGGCAGGGGCTGAGCCCCTGCACCCACTTTCGTTTTCGGGCCCGCTTGACGATGCGGCCGTTTTTCTGCTGCTGAACATCATGGATTGCATAGAGGGGTTGTCGATGAAACTTGTGACTGCACTGCTGCTGACGGCTCTGGCTTTGCCCAGCCTCGCCCAGGAAAAGCGCCAGACGCCGCGTGACGCCATGGTGGCCGAAGCCGATGCCGCCACCGCCCGTGCGCCGGTGGAGGAACAGGCGTTCGTGTCCAAGGGCAGCGTGAGCATCAAGGGCAAGGCCATCGCTTACACCGCCACCGCCGGCACGCTGACCATCCGTGACGACAACGCCCGGCCCACCGGCAGCCTGTTCTACACCGCCTACACCACCGGCGAAGCAAATCGCCCCGTCACCTTCTTCTACAACGGCGGGCCCGGCTCGGCGACGATCTGGCTGCACATGGGCAGCTTTGGCCCGGTGCGCGTGAAGACGGACAAGCCGGTGTACGTCACCCCCGATCAGTATAGCGTCACCCAGAACCCGTGGTCCCTGCTCGACAAGACCGATATCGTCTTCATCGATGCCATGGGCGCCGGCTGGTCCCGCCCGCTGGGCGACAAGACCGGCAAGGATTTCAACGGCGTCGATCAGGATGCCGATGCCTTTGCCCGCGCCATTATGCGTTATGTGAGCAAGAATAACCGCTGGAAATCACCGAAATTCATCCTCGGCGAATCCTATGGCACGCTGCGCTCTGGCGTCGTGGCGCGGATGCTGGAGGAACGTGGGCTTTCGCTGCACGGCGTCGCCCTGCTGTCCACCATCATGAACTATGGCGTCCGCCAAGCCGGTTATGATCAGAACCACATGGTGCTGTTCCCCGGCTTTGCCGCCACCGCCTGGTATCACGGCACGCTGCCGGGACAGAAGCCGGCCGATCTCGACGCCTTCGTGAACGAAGTGCGCGGCTTCGTGGCCGGGCCCTATACCGCCGCCTTGGCCAAGGGCAGCAGCATTTCGGATGCCGAAAAGGATGCCGTCGCCCGCCAGATGAACGCCTATACCGGGCTGCCCATCGATTTCATCAAGCGCGCCAACCTGCGGGTCGACCTGCAGCATTTCCAGACCGAACTGCTGCGCCCGCGCGGGCTGTCCATCGGCCGGCTCGACACCCGCTACACGCTGCCGCCCACCGATCTGAATGCCGACAGTCCGGATGAGGATCCGGCCGGCACCGCCATCACCGGCGCCTACATCTCCGCTTTCCACGATTATGCGGTGAAGACACTCGGCGTGAAAACCGAGCTGCCCTACAAGCTGACGGCGCGCGAGCCGGGGTACAGCTGGGACTGGTCCCACCGCCCGCCGCGCGGCGGCGTGCAGACGACACCGAACACCGCCGTCGACCTCGCCTTCACCATGCGCGCCAATCCGAAGCTGAAAATACTGTTCCTCAACGGCTATTACGACATGGCGACGCCGTTTTATGGCGCCGAATTCGACGCCAGCCACATGCTGCTGCCGGCCGATCTGAACCGGAATATCAAGTTCACTTATTACCAGTCGGGCCACATGATCTATCTGGCGGAATCCGAACTGGCAAAGATGCGCGACGATGTGGCGGCCTGGTATGATGAGGCTTTGAAGTAGGGAGAGCCTCCGGCGGGCAGGGTCGCAGACCCTGCACCCATTTGATTTTGGGCGGCCCCTTTTTCTCGTGCGAAAACCAGCGCCGCAGGCAATGGACAACAGCCTGCGGTGCTCTCGTCAAAACACAAGTGCGGCCCAAAAACGAAAGTGGGTGCAGGGCCTCAGGCCCTGCCCGCCGGAGGCATGACAGCGCTGCCGTTCAGCGGCCTTCCAGGACGCCTGCGACCGCCAGGAAAACGTCGGCACGGATTTGCACGCCCAGGTGGCTGCTGTTGATCTCGATCGATCGGCCGTGGTTGTCGCGGCAGATTTCGCCTGCGACCAGTCCGTCGGACTGGCTCCAGATGGCCGTGCTGGGGACGGAGAGAGGGGCGGCGATTTCCGCGCTGCGGGCCGCCACCGCCGGATCATCGAGCCGTTCTCCGGTGAACCATTCGAACAACCGCCAGACATTGGTGGCTTTCCCGCTGCCGGCGAACGGCGAACTGATCGTGATGACTTCCCTGACCAGATCGGGCCGGCGCTGCGCGACCAGCCGCGCAATCATGCCGCCGAGGCTGACGCCGATCAGGGTCACCGGGCCGTTTGTGGCCGCGATCGCTTCGAGGCGTTCGATGAGCTGTTCGGCCTGGGCGCCGGTCGTTCGCGCGCCAAAGTTGCGGCCCAAACCCCAGCTGTGCGCCCGGTAGCCACGTTTCCGCAGGAAGCGCTGCAGCGGGAAAAACGCCCGCTCTCCTTGCATGAGGCCGGGCAGCAGCATCACCGGGCGGCCGTCACCGGCCGGCTCGCCGCGCAGCAAGCTCTTGTGACGTGGCCGGTTCATCACGGTCCAAGCGGCACGCGGCAGTTCGGCAGCCCACAGCAGTTTGGAGGGTGGAAGGATTGATTCGGTCAACACTGTCATCGTTATGTCATATAACGGTAACCGCTGTGTCGCAAACGACAGCTGAGTATCGGCGTCTTGTCGCCAGCGCATCGGCCCGCGACATGTGTTTATTGTCGAAGCGCTGCCCAAAAGCGAAAGTGGGTGCAGGGCCTCAGGCCCTTCTTCAATCCACTGAAATCGCGACCGCATCCCCCAGCGCCATCGTGTCGAGCCAGCGTGCGAGCGCATCCCGCTCCATCGCCACGCAGCCTTCGGTGGGGCGCCCATCCGGTTGGCGGAC
>Ga0164295_10004848_pt1 | contig 10692 bp, 9 predicted proteins | sample GEODES006metaG_FD_111798 | JGI IMG/M metagenome (GOLD analysis project Ga0164295, IMG submission 111798) | Oligotrophic lake water microbial communities from Sparkling Lake, Wisconsin, USA - GEODES006 metaG | ecosystem: Environmental > Aquatic > Freshwater > Lake | place: USA: Sparkling Lake...
AGGACAAGGAGACAGCCCATGGGCCATGAGGCGGACTTGGATGGAGAGAAGGACGTCATCGGTCTACTTGGGGGGAGGGTTTACAGGCTTAGTGATTCCAGTGGTTTCGCTTGGCTTCCTGCCACCTGAAGCGCTAGTCACAACATTATTTGCTGGAGCCCGATGGTTGCAATCACGCTAATGAGTTAACTCAATCCAGCACGGCCAAAGTTTACCTCAAGCCCTGTAGATCTTGGCGAAGGTGCAGCTGCCCCCATGTTTCCACCACACAAGCCAACGCAGGGCTCGATACGGAAGGGCAACGCACGGGGCGGGTGAAAGGCAGAGCTGCGTGGACGAGACGGCTGGATCCTACTTCGGGAAAAACGGTTGTGTTGGATCCGCCAACAAAGTCCGGATCTGTGCTCGCAGTTCTGCGCTCGTGTCCTTTCCGTTCAATGCCTGCACAAGGGCCTGCCGAGCCTTGGGGAAGCGGGCGACTTGGTTTGCCAGTCCGTTGGCTGCCGCCTGGCGCGTTGCCGCCTCGGCGGCGGGGTCGGTCAAGACGTTCGCCACGGCGGTTATGGACTCCGCCGTGTTCCTCGCGGAACCCGTCAGAGCCTTGATCGCCGCCAACCGAACACCGGTTTCAGGGTCGCTTAAGGCGGATATCAGCGCTTGGGGCCGGTCGGGGCTGGTCTTGCCGAGGAAGTCAATCGCTGCGATGCGGACCTCGCGATCGCCGTGCCCTCCGGCCAGCCTTGCCGCGTCCGCCAAGATGGGTTCGGTGACGATACCTCCGTTGGCGAGGATTCTGAGTGCCACCCGTTGGTCGTCAGGATGTTCGTTTTGTCCCGACAGCACGGGGCTGTAACTTTCCCTCAGGACGTTTTGCAACTCGGGGTTGTTCCTTGAAAGGCTGCCGAGTGCAAAGCCCGCCGCATCCGAAACTTCGATGTTTTCGGAGCGCACTGCCTGATAAAGAGCATCGCGAAGTCCGCTATCCTTCAGCGACTCAATGCCGCCCGCCGCCACCGCCGCCTGCAGCCGCAGCTCATCATTGAGGCCGTCCTTGGTATTCAGGATCCCGGCAAGCGCTGACTGGGCTTCCGCCGTGCTTCCGGCCAGCTCAAGAGCGTGCACGAGGCGCGCGGTCAGAGCCGCATCTCCCATACTCTTCACGGCGAGTGAAGCCACCTCCGTAGCACGGTCTGGATAGGCCAGAACCATGTCTCTGAGCGAATGGATGGCAGCCACCGTGTCCTCATGCCCTTTGGCATTCGCCAACGCCGACCGAAGCTGATCAACGAGATCGCCAGCTCCGAGATCGGCGTATTTTTCACGGAGAATCTCGGTCTTGTCACGCTGTATCGAGGAGACATTGCCCGCTTCGCCGGTGAGGGACTCCATCCGCAGGACATCCATCGCTTTGGATAGAGTCACCAGCGGCTTTCCGGGCTCGAGCTTTGCAAGGGCTGGCGGTTCTGCCGCGACGGTTTCGGTCAACCGAAGCTGGCTGCGCATGCTGAGCACGACCGCTTGCCCATTAAGGAACGACCAAGTCTCATCCGAATCGTAAAAGGACAGCCAAACCGCCCCCCTCGCCGCGCGGATCTGTGAGGAATCGACCCGAATGGGCAACCCTGTCCCTGGGGAAGCAACGTGTGTGCTGCGCTGCTTTGACATTTCGATGCCATCAGACATGAGCTTGTAAGAGGCGTCCCAGGAGCTATTGACGTCCTCCTCGATAACCCGCCAGTGACTCACGTTTCCTTCCGGGGGCAGCACGAACTGAGTGCCGTAGAAGCCGGCTAGGGATAGAAGGTCGTCAGAGGCAACCTCTCCCATGAATCCCATGTCCAATATCTGGCCTCGATGCGACATGGTGACCACGCAAGGAACGGCTTCGAGCAGGGCCTCCACGTTTTTCAAGCGACTCCCGTTTTCCAGCGCCTTGAGTCCGCTTCCAAGAAGCCCTACCTTGGCCTTGCCGTCCTTCACCTCAAGGACTCGCACGTGGAGGGTCCCTTCGACGCTGACTCCTCCTCCGGGCAGTCCGACGGGCGTGGAGAGTTGCTTGAGGATGTAAGCGGTGCTCGCTCCCTCCTTCCAGTCGAACGTCGGCCTGGAGATCTGGGAGCCCGGATGCCCGCTGGCTGCGTGTTTTGCTTCGGAGCGGAGCGCCCCGCCCGCGGAGAGCCAGATACCCGCGATCACGAGGATGATCACGAGAGCGCAGGCGAGCCAAAGGAAACGTGTCTTCATAAATGCTAGGTAGAGAGACCTTCTTTATTCACTTTAGACTTGGCTGACAAGCGCGCCATGCAGTGGCAAAGCAAGGCGCGCGCGCCATTTCACCAGATACTTCACCAGATCCCTGTGGTTCCTCGGCCGACATTAGTCGTTTCCCAAGCCGAACGGAAAGCTGCGATAGCGGTGCTCCACTCATGCCACTTGAGCACTGGAACAGGAATCGAAATCCGGAACCAACCGACCTTGATTTTCCGCCATTCAATCCCGGGAAGCAAAGCTTTGGCAAAGAGCGAAAGTTCCCCGTTGGTTCCCATGAAGCCCATGTCAAGACCGTAATCAATCGAACCCCGCTCCGGGGTGGCCGTCAAACCGACACACGCATCCATTTTGGCCTTTGCCAGCGAGGCCTTGGCCTTCACGCCCGCTGCCGCCACGAAGGCATCGACGGCACCCGAGGCCACGAGAGCCGCGTCAAAAACAGGTCCCATGCGCGTCTCAATGCCATGGCCTCCGCCCGCTACAAGCTTCTGGACGGTCCCTTCGCCTCGCATCTCAATGGAAGCGCCTGCTGCCACCTTTACGGGAACAGGTCCCACCATAAACCGTTGTTCTGCAAAGGTCACTTCCTTGATCAGCGGACTGGTGTTGAAACTTGCCAGGACCTTCGCTACCTCCACGATTACCCCGGATGGGCCGGGTCCAAGCGCCCCGTTGCCCTCGGCCTCTTCGGCCTGTGAATCGGTGCTGACAAACTCGCGGCGGAATGAGGCGATGTTCAGGCCCATAACACGAAGGTTCAGATCGGCATTGCCGGTGCTCGTCAAATTGTTGGCAAAAGCCCCTTCCGGGGTCATGGCCAGCCCGAAGGAAGCCGCGGCATTGCCTTCAACAACATGGGCGCGGAACCCCAAAATCTTGAAAAACGAATCGGCCTGTGCATCAGCATTATAAGACGCGGATGCGGAGTCTTTACGCAGACCGCCATGGAGGGAGAAACTTGTGTCCGCACCGAGCATGCTTCCGCCGGTATTCCAGCCGCGCACCAGGTGAAAGGCTCCGTCCGACTGGGCCATGAGGGGCGAACATGCCAGCAGCACCGGCAGCATTCCCAGGATGGGCCGGAACTTGCTTTGCTTCGATTGAGGGGTCATGTGTTTGATCGGTTCTTGGTTCAGGTTCAGTTTAGTGAGGGTGAGCTTTTGGAGGGCAAGCAGTGTTTTCATGGTGATAAGTTTCAAGTCTTCAGGTTCACTCGGCGCGCGGCGGACTTGCCGCGTTCACAGGGCCAATCGCCAGGCACGATCCGTTGATTGTGGGAAAGTGAAAAAAAAATTGGGCGGCGTGCCCCACACCCGCCGCAGACCTGCCGTGTTGCCTGCGCGGCAGGCCTAATGCAACGCACCCAGATACTCCTCTCGCAGCCGTCGCGGGCAGTTGGGTGAGCGGCCCCGGTTTGTTGCAGCACGGACCTGGCTGCGACCTATGCAACAACCAAAGCGGACGCTCGGATTCTCAAAGCAGTGATGGAGACGTGGACTCAATTGCCAGCAATCACGCTGCGCATGGTTACGGATGAACCGATCGAATCATGGAAGGGCGAACTTGGGGGGACATAGTTTGATCCGCCAGCGCTCCGTGCCCGCCACCTCCTTGACCCCCGACAAGTTGACCCAGCGGTGATTCCGCTATAAGCAGATAATGAGTATCGTTCCTCCAGCACTTCCAGAGACATGGCCATGCAGACAGACTTTACGCGGTGCCTCAAGCGGCTCAAAAGGGGCAATATCACCCCCGAGGTGGCCGCAGCACGATCTCCGCAACCTCCAGTAACCCCAGCGCCGTCAGCCACGGCCACGCCTCGTGCAGATGCGCTTTCGAGGAGAAGAAATAGCCGCCGCTTACATAGCAAATTCCCATGAGTCACATCACTGCGATGAAGTTGCTCGGACAACTACCCGAAGATCCTCAAAACTGGGCGCGGCATTTTTGCGCTCTCGGAAAAAAAGCGTCAAGAGACTGGCGGCGGCAATCGCACGCGAGTGGATACGCGGAGACCACGATAGCCACTTGGCCGGCACGAGTGATCCTATCGCGCTCCGCCCGATCCGTCGCGTGCTCGCACACACGTTTTCAGAGCTCCGCCAGAGACGCGGGATTGCACCCCAAATCTATCTCCGACCCCATGGCCTCGACGAAGAGACGGCTCGCCGGTGGTGCTGGATCGCCCCCTGATCTTTGGAAGAGCAAGACAAAGACCTACAATTCATCATCTTTGAACCCAGCTTCATACAGCCCCTGCTGGAGGAAGCCAAAGCGAGCGCGCCGAAGGCAGACTACGCTGTCAGCATCGTCCAGCACCGCATTCGGGACCAAGCTCATGGAGTGCTTTGCGAAAACCCTGAAAACCTGCCTTGCCATCTCGCGGGTTTTTCGAGCGTGGAATCATTCGCACGCCGCTGCGGCTTCGCTGAGCTGGCCCACTACTGCGCGCGGCTCGTGACCTATTCGCGTCGCGCCCCGGTCTGGCGCGACGAGGCCATCGCGCGTGCGATCGACCTGCGCTGCTGCGCCCCCAAGCTACCGAGGCACATCCGAGAAAATGATGCCTATTTTAATTTGTTCATGGACGAATACCGTGGCGAATCGCTTGTCGTGGACCGCATCCATGGGCAGTTGCGCTTGCAGCACGCGCTCGAAATTTGAGCGCCTCAAGGCGGTTTCTAGGACCAACCGCCTAGATGGGTAGAGGAGGTGTGGTCGGAAGGCATTGGACTCTCCAAGCGGCCTTACCGGCCTTATTGCGCCTGTTGTGGCATGATTGCAGTGACTGGGGGACGGCGATTCCAATCCATCTGAACTGACGGTTAAGCGCACAAGACGCTACAGAAAATGAATAAACGGAACAAGCAACTTATCGGCTGCGCAAGGCCAGCATTTGATCAAACCCGACGAGAACAACGTGTTGTGCCTCGTTTCATATGATCAGAAAAAACATTGTTTGAGCGCCACATCAAGAATTGTTAAAATGATTGAGGATTGCATTCGCATCATAAGAGATTAACCGTCCGGCTTTGGACGAATAGCCATGTATCAGCACCATTGCTGTCTGCTCTGTGTTCAGCATTTGTTAATGCCATATGTGGCCGCCAACAAGAGGGACCGGAGTGCCAACTTCCGTAACCCTGCCGACAATATCCAGCGCTGCACGTTTGTCATACCGAGAGTTTCAAAGGGCGATTGCCCGATTTCCTCCACCCATTCTGCTTTGGAGTTGTAGTCCTGAGTCCCGAGAGCCTTGCGAATCATTGCCATTCGGCCAACAGGCCCCTTGCGCTTATCTTAAGCAGATGACACCAAGACAAAGATGAGTGAGGTGGTTGGTAATACAAACCCTTGCAGCCCTCCGGTAGCAAAGGGCGGCAACATTTTGTTTGGCCCACGTGCCATCACTGTTGAACCAAATTCTAAACAAGCCTTTCTCTAGCACTGAGTCAGTGTAGCCAAGCTTGTTGCCCAAATCTCCTTGCGACTTGTAAAGCTGGCTCTGGTTTTGAATAATGCGCTGATTTTTATGTGAATACGCCATCATCCCCATTACGTAAACTGACCAACATTTTCGTTTTATGTATTAAATCATATTCTATATTTATTTTTTATATTTTTTAATTAAATTGCGCATTTATAACTGAGGCATCATAGGACTGAGCGTTCGCAGGCTTTTCTTTACTGCACATAATGAGTAGCATCGCCTGCATACGCATCCTGCTCTCCTTGCTATTATTTGATTCATCGATCGCATCCGAAAATGGAATACCCACACCAGTGGTCGCAAGCAATAGACTCAGTATTTTGCTTCCGGTATGGCTGCCGAAACCCGCACCAATTGGTATTAGAGACATCCCTTCCACCCACTGTGCTTTCTTGGAGAAGTCCTGGTTGGCCTCTGCGAGTCGGATAATGTCATCATCGTTGGCCAGCCCAAAATCACGTTTATCGAAGTATGACGAAACCACCACGAAGTGCTTGAACCCGGCCTTGAGGCAAACTTCCGAAGCACGGCGATAGGCATATGCGATCACAGCCTTGGGATTCGCAGACCCATCTTGCGCATACCAAACCCTGTAAATGTTTTCACTTATCTTCTGATCACGATACCCCAAAGAAATCTCTGGGTTGAAATATCCATAGCAATCGAATCCATCCGTTTTAATGGTGGCACAACCGGCTACTAGCATTGCCAGACCGAGACACAGAACTAGTTGAGCTGTTCTGAGCCAAAGTGAAGACCGGCAGATTTGGCTGGATTGTAGGTTTTTCATGGTGGTCAAGGTTGTTTCAAAAACCTCTTAACTTGCGAAGCGCCTCCTGTTCCTGTGGAGAGAGATTAGATGACGCAGGAGGAGGCTGCGTGAGAACAGGCGACTTAGGAACGGACAAGACGGACGAGGGAGAGGTTTGACGCGGCTTCGCTGCGGGAGGGTAGGTCTGCGCTCTGCCATTGAGCCCGAGGGCGCTGAGGCTGTCCGCATTCAGGCGTCCGGTCACCCTCAGAGAGCTGGCAGCCTGCCATTCAATAATTGCCTGCTGACTTCCGCGCCCCATGTGTCCGTCTGCTACGCCTGAATAATAACCGAGCTGTTTGAGTTTGATCTGGGCAGCCCTGAGAATCTCCTGCTGGCTGTGGCTATTGTAGGAGGCGTAGGGGCTGTCGCGGTAGATCTCCTTGAGGCTGAAGTGCCCGGTCGCTGGAAGATCGAGAGGGGCATCCCGTGGCGGAGGAGCTGCGTCCAGTTGCTCCTGGCGACGTTTGAGTTCTGCGATCTCACGCTGGAGCTTTTCCAGGTCCGCAGTGCCCGCTGGCGGGGAACTGGCTACCGGTGCACTCTCGGTGGTAGTCCCCAGGGAAAAGCTGTCGGTGAGGCTGTGATTCGTCCAGGAGACCTGATCAGCCCCGAGCTTGCCCTTCACATCACGGAAAAAGAAATCGATGTCCTTGCTGGCACTCTTGGGGATGGCATTGAGCATGGCGGCGGTGAAAGGGCTGTTGCGCTGGCCATTGCCATCGCTGGCGGTGGTGCCGGGGCTGGTGGCGAAGGCGAGGTAGAAGCCGGGGCCGTAGCCAGTGATCTGGCCCACGGATTTGGTCTTCACGCTCTTGCCAATGCCGGAGAGCGCGGCCTCCAGCTGCGCGGAGAAAGGATTGTCACGGCAGCAATCCAAAATGATGACCTTGGTCTTCACATCAGCTTCCTCCAGCCCAACCATGATACTGTCCCGCAGCAGCACGCCGCGATTTTTCAGCATGGACATGCCGGTGAGCTTGGGCGTGTCGGTGGGCAGGAGGTAGTTGTCCTCCCCCACCTGCACGCCGTGGCCGGAGTAGAAAAACACGGCGGCTTCCGCCCCTTTGGATTCGGCTGCGAACTTCTCCGTGGCGGTGGTGATGACATCGCGGCTAGCATCCGTGAGCGCCTGCCCTGTGATGATGACATAGCCCAGGGCCTTGAGCGCAGCAGCGACGTCGGTGGCATCTGCCACCGGGCTGGTGAGCTGCATACTGGGCGCAAGATCCCGATAGGCGTTGTTGCCGATGACGAGGGCGACGCGCTGGGCCGCCTGAAGCGGAGCGGCGCAGCCCCAGGCGACAATGAAGGCCAAGAGGCTGCCAGCAAGGAGCGAGGAAGACTTGGGCAGGGAATGGGTTTGCATGGTGAGAGGGTGGTTTGGAGAAATAGCTCGGGTGAGTGGGCTCACAGTTTCCGGAAGATCGCGACGCGGCGGTTGATACAGCGTTCGGCTTCGGTTCGGTTCGGGGTCAAGGGGTGCTCTGCCCCAAAACCAAGCGGCTGAAGGCGCTCTTCCGCCACGCCGAGCTGGCATAGCGCAGCCACGATCGCTTGGGCGCGGCGCTGAGACAGGCTCTTGTTCTCCAGCTCACCACCCAGATCGCAGGTGTGGCCTTCGACGAGGAAGGTTTCAGTCCCCGCCATCCGCATGGCTTTGGCGATCTCAGCGAGTTGTTGAGAGCAGGAAGCACCTGCCTGAAGCATGTCGCTCCCCAACTCGAACTGGATGTTTTGGAAGGCTTCCTGAGTATCTGCATCTACCCTGACTGCTACCTGTTGGATCTCTACCTTCAGTCCCTTGGTCACTCTCACGCTGGTGGCACGGGTTTCTTCCTTGGGATCAGCCAGGGACTTGGTGCGCTGCCATTTCTTGGCCAGTGCTGCCGCAGGCACCACGGCTGGCTCGGCAGCGATCAGAAGGCTGCTGGCACCAAGGAGGAGAATAAGACGGAATCCAACCATAACCATAATCAATAAAAAACGGGGTAAAAAGACATGACAGCCTTTAAATGAGTTACTCCAATTTCAGGTCTGCCGGGCCACGATGAGCGGACCGGCCGCTCCTAAGGCGCAGCGGGCCTGGTTGAAGGGGGGTGCACTGACCGTGGCTGCGGCTAACGCCTCCGCGTGTTCAAAGAGATCTATCGCCAGGAGCGAAAGTTTGATTGAGAAACAGTAAAATCTTTATGCGATGGCGCTGGAGACCTGGTGGTCGCGGCGGAGCAGGCATAGCGCCTTGAGCCCACGGGGATTGCCAGCACTCACCACTAACCGGAACCCGTTGTTATCGTTACGATTCGTGGGTTGATCGTTGTGGCGGTTGGACGAGAGCAGATTCGACGAATCATTATTGATCCACGAGCCCCCGCGCAACACACGGTGTGGTCCTGCCGGACGACTCCTTTCGCAGGTGCCACGCCCACGCCTCACGGCGCGGCCGTGCTTCCCTGCAAAATTCAAAAAATTTCTCCACGCTTCGCGCCGTGCATTCATCGCCTTTGGTGACTCGGTAGAAAGTAAAAGGGAAAAGGGTAAGGAATGCCATGCCGCGAAGCGGCTCCACCCAAGCGAAGCCATTCCGCAAAGCCGCAGGCAAGCCTAGCCACCAGAGACCAACACTAACCGAAACCCGGGGTCAGCGCTACGAAGCGTGGGCGGAGCGCAGCCGCGGTAGGACGAGAGCAGAAACGACGAATCATTACTGACCCACGAGCCCCCGCGCAACACACGGTATTCCTGCTTGGCGTTATACCTATCGCCGCACCACTCCCACACATTCCCGCCCAGGTCATAGAGGCCGAGCTTATTGGCGGAGAAGTTCATCACCGGTGCCGTGCGGGCGAAGTCATCCGTGTAACCTGTGATCGTCGTGGAGTTTGACGGCCACGTGGAGGTCATCGCCTCACTGCCTGCGTAGTTGCCCACGCCGCTGCCAGGGGGGAAGTCGCCGCCCCAGGGATACACGGCTTCGATCTTGGCATTCTTGCTCTCCGGGCTGGCGCTGCTGTCTTCCCGGCTGCCGATGCCTACGGCTATGCTCCACTCATGGTCCGTGGGCAGGCGGTAGGTCTTGCCTTCCTTCTTGCTCAGCCACTTGCAGAAGGCCTGCGCATCCTCCCAGCTCACGCAGGTCACCGGGTGGTCATCTGTCTGCGTGAACCCAGGCTTCTTCCAGGAGTAGCCGCTGCGCTGCTTCCAGTCATCACTGTCCAGCGTGTAGGGCTCGCCGCCGCTGCTGTAGTCATAGCTGCCGCTGTCCTCCACGAAGACAGCAAAGTCTGCCACGCGTGTCTCATGCACACAGAACTGCACCTGGGTGCCGGGCACAGGGACGAACTTCATGCCCAGGCTGTTGGTGAAAGGCGAGGACGCCGAAGAGGGAACATCGGAAATGGCAGATGGGCGCTGCATCGCTGCCGCGCTGCGCTTCAGGGCTTCGTTCTCCAGGCGCAGGCGCTCCAGTTCGGCAGAGGTCATCGCTGGGGATGATGTCGGCGCAACCTCTGCCGTTGTCAGCCGTGCCAGCACAAACTCGGTCTCGCCCAGGCTGTCATTGGTCCAGGGTGAGGCAGCGCTGCCTTGCTCAGCGATCACCGCGTCCTTCACGCCGCCGAAGAACAGGCGGATGTCCTTGCGCAGAGACGTGGTCTTCAGCCGACTGAGCATGTGGCGGGTGAAGGGGCTGTTGCGCTGGCCATTGCCATCCTCTGCCTGGGCACCAGGACTGGTGGCGAAGGCCAAAAAGAAGCCAGGGCCGTAGCCGGTGATCTCGCCCACGCTTTTGGTGCGGACGCTTTTGCCGATCTGGGCCAGCGCGGCTTCCAACTGCGTGGCAAAGGGATTGTCCCGGCAGCAGTCCAGGATGATGACCTTGGTCTGCGCCTGCGCCTCCTCCAGCGCGACCATGACGCTGTCGCGCAGCAGCACGGCACGGTTCTTTAGCACACTGACACCCGTGAGCCGGGGCGTGTCGCTGGGCAGCAGGTAATTGTCCTCGCCTAACTGCACACCATGACCGGAGTAGTAGAAGACAGCGGCCTCAGCATTCCGGGCTGCGCTGGCAAACTGCTCGGTGGCAGTGATGATGGCATCCTTCCCCGCATCCGTCAGCGCC
>Ga0164295_10004849_pt1 | contig 10691 bp, 11 predicted proteins | sample GEODES006metaG_FD_111798 | JGI IMG/M metagenome (GOLD analysis project Ga0164295, IMG submission 111798) | Oligotrophic lake water microbial communities from Sparkling Lake, Wisconsin, USA - GEODES006 metaG | ecosystem: Environmental > Aquatic > Freshwater > Lake | place: USA: Sparkling Lake...
GCCGATCGCAGCAGTGATTCAGAACTACACAATCTTCTTCCAGGAGCGTACTCAGTGAGCAACTCAGTAACCATTACGGATCTTGTTCTTGGTAATCCGAACAGCACCGAGGACGTAAAGATCAAGAACAACTTTGCGAACATCAAGGCTTGGATTGCTACTCCCGCGTTGGGAGCTGACGACATTGCCTCAAATGCAATTACTTCCGCGAAGATTGCTGACAGTGCTGTAGACACGGCTGAGATTGCTGCTCTGGCAGTGACCGACAGTAAGCTCGCGGTTGGGGCTGTAACCACCGATAAAATTGCGTCAGGCGTTGTGCCCCGTGGCAAGATGCGCCCGTTTGCTACACCGACTTACGTAACGAGTCTCCCTACGTCGTGGGCTGGCACTTTGACTGCCGGAATCGGCGCAACCACGTTGACGGTTGCCACGACAGCATCGGGTTCTTTTACGGTTGGAACACTTGTGTCGCTTGTGTCGGGCTCAGGGCTTCCTTCGGACACGATCGTGACAGCGGTTGGCTCAGGCACCATTACGGTCAATCGAGCAACTACAGCAGCGTTGTCTGGTGCTAGTGCGACTGCCGGCCCACAGTCGGGTGATGAAGTGTTTTACGCCGCTGATTCCACAAACGGCATTCTTTGGCACTTGCGGTATCGGAGTGTCGCTGATGGCGGCAATGCGACGTACCCGTGGGAGTATGTTGGTGGCCCTCAGTTGACTGCTTCAAGCACTTCGGGGTCGCCAAACCAGTATTGGCAAAAGTCAGGTTCGTTGCTGGTGACTGTTCCCCTCGCGGGCTTGTATGAGTTTGAGTTGTCGGCTGGCCTGTACGCGGAAAACACTGGTGGCACGACAAACTTTGGCACAAGCATGACGTTGACTTGGCCGACAAAACTGACTAACGCAATTACCACTACGTCGGCAACTTCAATGGTTGTTACAAACGCTGATGCAGTGCGAGTGTCCGGTGCTTCGTACAGCACGTATGCGTTTGTTGACAGTGAGATTGTCAAGATCACGGGCAGAAGCGGAACAACGCTTACGATCACTCGCGCACAGTTGGGCTCAACGGCTGCGACACATGCCGCGAACGCTCCGGTGTACATCATTCCTGGTGTTGATACGGCAACGACAAGCATTGAGCACGATGGTTTGACGGCAGTGGGTTACGGCGCGACGGGCGCAAAACTTTGGAGCGGTTCGACTCGCAAGTTCAGGTTCACAGGGTTAGAGGCCGGGTCAGTGCCAACAGTCGTCTTTACGAACAGCAACGCGAACGTAACGGGCGCTTTTGCAAACGCCGTTCTTTACGCTCGACCCGTGCGCGTCAGTGCTTGATCTTCCCGTCCGTGACTTTGACACGGCAACCAGAGCATTCCAGGACGTTGAACGTCGGCTTGTTCCTGCGGGCGTTGTAGTGGCCTTCAGCGGCGTGTATAGCCCGACAAACAAGTTGGCGGATACGTGCCCGGTTGGTTGGTTGTGGTGCGACGGGTCGGTTGTTTTGCGAGCTGACTACCCGGCGTTGTCTCGTGTTCTTGCTGGCAGTGGTACTGCCGTTGCTGTTCCCAATATCCCCGGTTCAATCATCAAGGTTTAAACATGCCCATTCTTCCTAAAAGGCCAGGTTTGCCGAAGCCAATGACGCTTCCGTATGACTCGGCGTACATCAACAATATGGCTGTTGATCGCTCACAGCGTGAGCAGCAGCTCGCTGGCCTTAATCGTGGTGGGGCTTTGGACACGACGGATACGGCTGAGGCACTTCGTCGTATGGCCGTGCAGCGGCAGCAGTCTCAACAGAATTACAACGGTAATGCTGCGCGTCAGGGAAGCCTTCTTTCGGGTCGTGCAATGCAGGGTTATGGCCGTATGGATACGGGGTACCAGCAGCGCGGTAATGACATGCAGGATGCACTTGCTCGACGCGGGCAGCAGCGGAGTTTGGATGCCGCTCAGGTTCAGGGTGGCGCGTCGTTGTATCAGTCATCGCAGGAGGATCAGTTGCGTAACCGTGCGGGCCAGAGCGCGTACATGAATCGTCTTGCGCTTCTAATGGCGGGAAAGAGGGCTTAAGTCATGCCAGTGAACTCAAAGGGTCAGAAGTACACGATCAGTGACAATGGCAGGAATCGCCTGCATGTGTATGGCACTCCCGGCAAGAAGGGCGTTCGCTTCGCAAGCAAGGACTATCGCGTTGTGAAGATGGCCCGTCCAAGGGGCTACACGTATGACCCAACGAACACTCAGTACTACAAGACTTCTGAGAGCGATGGTGGGTTGACTTCGACTCGCACGTACCAGAATGGTCGCAAGGTCAGGTCGGCTGGGTCGGCTTGGAAAAAGTCTGGGTTGCCGGGAAGTGATTATCAGCAGGCGTTGAATACGTGGAACATCACGAATCAGCCAACGATTGACAAGCTCACGTTGAATAAGACTCGTGAGGGTCAGGCTCAAAATCAAGCGTATGGCACGATCGCCGGGTATTACGCTGGTCTTCAGGGACAGACACAAGGGTTGATGAATCAGGTCGGCCAGGTTGGTCAAGCCACGGATGCTCAAGTGAAGTCGATTGGCGCTGACCGTAACGCTCAGATTCAGCAGGCGACGCCACAGTACGGTGGGCCGTTGGGAATGGTTGCGCAGCGTATGGCTGACACTGAGCAGCAGGCCGCGTTGAATCGTGGTGCGGGCGTGGACTCAGCGAACCGCACGTATGGTGTGCAGACTTCGGGCTCTCGACAAGCACTCCTTGGTCAGCTTGGCGCGGGTCAAGCAGTCGCGGGCCAGGAACGCTTGTCACTGATGAAGGGCCAGGGCAACCAAGCGTTGCAGTCGTACACAGACAAGATCAATGAGATTGAAGGTCAGAAGGGCGCGAAGGTCTTGGATACTGCGAGACAGCTCGGGTATGACCGTCAGGCTCTTGGCCTTAAGCAAGCGGCGGCGGATGCTGATGCAACCAAGGCGGCTGCTGATTTGTACAAGGCACAGCACCCTCCGGCCCGTGGCGGTGGTGGCAGTGGTGGTGGTGGCGGTGGCGGCGGATCTGCAAAGCCAAAAGCTCCTAAGCCAAAGGACAGCACTAAGTTTTGGAACAAGGTTTCGCAAGCTATGGGCCGGTTCCGTGCAGGCAGGTATGAGAATTACGATGAGCTGGTAGGCGCATACGACGAGTCAATCGCGGCAACGGTTCGTTCGTTGCTTCAAAACAAAAACACTCTGAGCCCTTATGCAATTACGCAGATTCACAATGCGGGCTATCAGGTTGGCGGTCGGTACAAGCAAACTCCTAAGAGTTTTGGGCAACAGCTTGCTGATGCGTTTGGCAATCCGTTTGGGAATCCAAAGAAATAAATGGCCCGCGCTGGCGTTGTTCGTGGAGGAGCAGGTAAATCTGCCCCTCAGCGTAAGCCTGCCCAGAATCCGTTCGCTGTGCCGGTCGGTAGTCGGCTTGGCATCATTAAAGCTCCGGTTCAACGTCCTCGTGTAGCGCGTCCTAGTCGACCTGTTCCCGTGAGGGCGCAGGAGCCAGTGTTGCGTTCTCGTCAGGCGTCAAGCTCTGAGGGGCGGATTCGTAGTGTTCAGGGCCGCCGTAATGCTCGGGTGTTGGCCGCGTATGACGGTTTGTCGTTCCCTAAGCGTCGAGCGGTTGTTGGTGATGCGTTGCGTAAGCCGGATGCGGAGTTGAGTCGTTTGTTGCTTGGGCATGTTGGCGGTGAGGATCAGGCGCGCAGGATGCTGTTGAGCGACAATCTTGGTTCTGGCGTGTTGGCGGGCGCGTCTAAGGGCGCGTTGAAGTCGCTGTACAACCTCTCAAAGTCGGGCATTGAGATGCAGTTGAACGCCAAGCCGTTGCAGTCGGGCGTACCGACTGTTGCTGGCATTCCGTTGGCGTCAGGTAATAGCACTGCACCTGGCAAGGTTGCGGCTGTTGCTGGTGGCACTGTGCTTGGTACTGCTGAGGCGTTGGCGCGTAACCCGAAGGTCAATGGTAAGAGTGTTCGACAGAAGACCGCTGAGGACATTGCAACGTTGCCTGAGGCGATCATTGGTGGCATTGGGCAGATTGCGTATGACACTGGCGCGGGTGCTTTGAAGGGCGATCCTTTGCGTGGCGTGAAGAACGCTGGCAAGGGCATGGGCAAGGATTATGCGGAGCGTTACGGCCCGCTTGTGCGCGGTGACTACAAGGGTTTTGAAAAGGGCATTGAGGCTCGTGGTTCGGCTACTCCTGAGTTGCTTGACATCACTGGAGTTGCGGCTGTTGGTGGTGCTACTGCTGGCCGTGCGCTTGGTGGTTTGGCTCGCGCTGGGAAGTTGGGCTCTAAAGCGGAGAAGGTTGCTACTGCTCCTCGACCAGTGTTGCGTGTTACTGGTGGTGTGACGAGAGAGCAGGATGTTTCTAAGAACTTGTTTCGTGCGGCTGGGCAGCGTGTTGAGGATGCTCGTCGTACTCGGGCGCATGATCGTTACGCAAAGAAGGCGACTGAGCGGGGCATGGGCGTTGAGGGACTTGTGCCTAACAAGGGTGAGGTTGTTGCGCTGCGCAAACCTTTGCCTGGGCCGGCAGGAAGCGCTGCTGCTGGGGCTGCGGTTGGCACGGCAATAGCTCCAGGAGTCGGGACGCTTGTAGGTGGCGTTGGCGGCGGGTTGTTTGGCGCGTTCACAGATCGTTTTATCAACAATCAGCGTCGTCTTGGCAATAAGGAACAGGGCCGCCTTTCGTCGGAGCAAACGTCGCGTATGGACAAGGGCAAAAACTTAATTACTCGGACTACCCGCGAGCCCCAAAGCAAGCTGTCCAAGCAAGAGCAAACTTCGATGACGTTCGCGCTTCAAGGAATGTTGCCAGTGCTTGAGAATGGCAGCTACGACATTCCTCGTTCGGTGGCGGTGTTGAAGTCGTACCGTCAACAAATTGTTATTGAGCGTGACGCTGCTGAGGCTGAGGCCAAGCGCGTTGAGGAGGCTGGTGGCAAGAAGGCTGGGTCGGCCACGGTTGGTGTTGCGAAGTCTGCGATTAAGAAGTTGCGTGATCGTATTGATGTGTTGCAAGCCGTGGACAAAATCCTTGCTGATCCCGAAACGTACTTGACTCCTGCCGTGGCGCGTGAGTCGCAAAAAATGATGGACAAGCTTGGGCCGATTGATGCAAGTCTTAACGATGGAACTGCCAATCGACGTAAAGCTCGACCTCAAGCTGAGATCTCGTTGCCAGCTCTTAAGCCGACTCTTGAAGAAGTCAATAGGGATCTGCCGAATCGTATGCAGCCGTATGAGCGCCCGATGACGGCCATGGAAATCTTTGACACGTTGAAGCCGCGTGAAGTGCCAAACGTCATTCGTAGAGCCGGTAAGGACGTTGTGTCTGGAACTCGTTTGGAAAACGCCGCAGAGGTGTTTGCGAGGGCTAAGACGATGCGCGACACGACTCGCCCAACCAAGGAAGATGTGCGCCCTGAGACTCCAGAGGAGCGTCTTGCGCGAGCCACGAGGTCGCGTGACATTCGCTACGGCGCTGATCCAGTTGACAAGGCTGTTGAGATCCGCACTGAGATTGACCGTTTGCGAGCTGAGAAGCCCGTCAAGACTGACAATGCTAAAGCTCATGCGGAAGCGGTCAAGCGTGTTCGTCAAGCGAAACTTAATTTAGAACGGGTCAGGGGCGAGGTTAAGCAGACTCGTGAGGGCGCAGCAAACTTTGCTCGTAACCCTGGGACTAGAGACAGGCTTGCTCGTGCGGAGGCGGAGCTTGGCAAGGCGCGTGAGATTGAACAGTCGTTGCGCGAGTTCAAGGGTGAAACCACGGCAAAGGCTCGTGACGCCCGTGTTCGTGCTCTTGAGCATGATTTGATGGAGAACGAGCAGAAGTATTACCAACAGTTCGCGGATGATGTTGCAAAGCAAGCAGAGGCTTATGGCCTGCCCGTGAACCCCGTGTACTTCCGTCATCAGAAGTTGTCGGTTGAGCGTTCTGGCGTTTACACGACTGGCGCTGCGATCAGGTACTTCGATGATCTTGCACGGTCAAACATGGTGCTGTTGAAGCTTGGTTTGTACGACATGACTCCTGCCGCGTTTGAGCGTGGGTTGATGGCAACGTTGAAGCGAGCCTCGTTGCTGCGAGCAATCACTGAGAACCTTGAAACGTTGACGCTGAAGAAAGTCAACGACAAAGCAGTCCCTACGGACTTGAACTTGAGTGAGCTTCAACATTGGATGGCGTCTGAGGGCTTGAGCATTGACGGGTATTACTTCATTAACCCAAAGAAGGCATTGCGTGATGATGTCTTGGGTAGTGGCGATTCGCCGTTCTTTGTTGACCCGACTGAGCTGGTGAAGGGCAAGACAAGCAAGTTCGTTGAGGGCGTTGGCCCTGATGTGCAGAGCATGTTGCGTATGAGTCCTGATGCCGTGACTGACACGAAGGGTTGGTACGCGATTCCGTTGGATGCCGGCGGATCAGCGTTGGAGAAAGACGCTAAGGGCTCGGGTTCCTTGGGGCGTTTTTATGACCGTGGCGTTCGCGGTTTGGGTTCTGGTCTTATTTTGGCAACGAGCCCCGGTTGGTTGATGGTGCAGCGCATCGTTGACGTTTATGGTCTTACTGCCGCAAGCAAGTTTAATCCTGTGAAGATGGCTCGGACGCTTGCGGTTTACCCGTTTGTGTGGCATTCGTTGACGCCTCAGATGCAGGAAGCTATTCAGGCTCGTATTGGTGCTGGGTACCATCGTCGAGCACCGAAGATGGGTAAGGCTGCGACTGACATTGCGGGCCGTAGTCTTGCTTCTCAGTGGTTGCGCACTACGTGGGATGATCTCGCTAAGAGTCGTGTTGGTCGCGCTGGTGCTGATGTGCCTGGTGTGTTGTTCACGCTTGATAACTGGTTCACGAGTCACGCGAAGCAAATGCGGTACGTGAGCAAGGCTGAGGAGATGGCAGCAAAACAGAGGTATGAGGCGTTGCGTGAAAGCGTTGGCGCGTCCCATGCTGCGCTTGATCGTGTCATGCAGATCCTTAAAAAGCCTGACGCGAAACAAATTGAGGATCTGTTGAAGGACTCTAGGGTCTTTGATGAGGCCGCCGCGCACATTCACCGTGCGTTTGGTGATTGGAACAACCTTTCAGGCGCGGAGCGTCACGGTCTGGCTCGTGTTCCAATGTTCTATACCTGGCTTCGGTTTGCTGGTCGAACGTTGTTCCATACCCTTCCAGTCCGTCATCCCGTGTTGCTTGCGGTGATCCTTGAGCTTGCTAAGGCGCATAAGGACGCGATGGATGATTATTACCGCGAGCAGGGCGCATTGTTGCCGGGTGAGGAGTTGCCGTCGTTCGCGTACTCCAAGGTGATTCGTGAGGACGGCAAGACGACTGACCTTGCTCGCATTAGTCCCGTGACTGCGTTGCCATTGGATCTTGCACAAGCCTTCGTTTCGGTTCTCACTGGCACTGAGATTGGGCGTGGCCCGAAGGCGTTGTTGACTTCGTTGCCTCCGACCCTTACGGCTGGGTTGGAGGCTGCTCTTGGTGAGCAGTTGCTTACGGGAGCAAAGTTGCATATTGGCTCTGATCCGCAACAGAACAACCCGTTCAAGGTTGGTGGTGCGCCGACGTTTGGGAAAACTTACGCTGCGCGGCTTCTTGGGTCAAACCCGTTGTTTGCAGCGTTGTTGATCATGTTGTCTGGTGGTAAGCCGGTTAGCGATGACAGTTTGCCGGGAGCAATCACGGAGCTGAAGTACAAGACAACTCAAGGGCAGTCTGGCGCTGAAGCAAAGCTTTCCGCTAAGGGCTCTCCAACGGATCGAGCGTTGCAGCGCACGTTCTTGCCGTTGAAGGGTATGCCAGACACGATCCCGACAATGCTTGCGGTACGACGAAGCAAGAGCGGCAAAAAGGGCGCGACGGGCACCTTGTCGCAGAGCGAACTTCTTAAACGACTCAATACCTCGGGGCCAGCCGCGCAAACTAAGAGCCTGTCTCAAGATGAAATCTTGCGACGGTTAAGCGCGTCTAAGTAGTTATTCGTTGCCTCACCTTCACCCTATTCATTTTCCTATCCCTTGTTCCTGGAGCGTTAGCTAAACCTATGCCTACAACGTTGAGCGGTAAGACTTCTTGGTTTGGTGGCCCGAACGATAAGCAGAACACTGGTACTGCCCTCGGGTTGCCTGACACTGTGCGTGGCCTCGCGGTTTATAACCGCAAGACTTTGGGCGGGTATTGGCGTGTGCAGTGGCCGAATGGTCGAACGAGCGTGGAGCGTCAGGTTGATATTGGGCCCGCGCCGTGGACTCACAGGTCGATTGATTTTACGTCGGCTGCAATTAGGGCGAATGGGTATTCGGAGCAGAACTATCCGACGGATTCCAAAGCGACAATCACGTATCTTGGTAAGACGAAGCCGGCGAGTGTTCCAGCAGTTAGGTCTGGTGGTGGTGCAGCTCCTATGGCGTTCAGGCCGAGTCTTGGTAATTCCTTGTTGAAGTCTGAGCCGTATGTCGCGTTGATTAACGCTCGCATGAAGGCAACACCTTCTCAGGCGGCTTCTAAGGCTCCTTCTAGCGCGCCACAAGGCACGGGGAGCATTAAGTACCAGTCGGGTACTCCGAGTCTTAAAAACCCGTCTATTCAGGGTGCGTTGCGTGACACGTCGAGCATTCTTGGTCAACCGTTGACAGTGGGCACTTCAACGAATCACAGCAAGTACACGACGAGCGGGAACGTGTCGGATCACTATGTCGGCAATGGTGCTGATGTTCCGGCTACGGGGCAGGCGTTGACTCGCATGGGGCAGGCGGCGTTGCAAGCTCTGGGCATGAGTCCTGCTGAGGCAAAGCGTCAGACGGGTGGCCTTTTTAACTTGACGAAGAACGGTAAGCGTTACCAGGTCATTTTCAATACGACCCAGGGCGGCAACCATTACAACCACCTACACATCGGAGTTCGGTAATGAGCGCGTATAAGAATCTTGCCATGAAGATGGCACAGCAGAAAGTCACCATGAACGTTGGCAGCCGGAAGAAAACGTTTAGCCCGTATTACCCCAAGGGTGTTGCTACTCGTCACTTTGCAAATGATGTGATGCGAAACAAGATCACGGGCCGATGACTCCTTACGACAAGCTTGTTCATAAGCTCGCTGCGAAGGGCTCGAAAGATCCAAAGGCACTGGCCGCGTGGATTGGTCGCAAGAAACTGGGCAAGGCTGAGTTTCAACGTCGAGCCAAGGCTGGAAAGAAGTGACGACTAAAGCTCCGGCCCGGAGGTACACGGCGGAGGAAGTAACGAGGGGTCTTGTGGCGATGGTCGCTTGGGCTGGCCGGCCTACGGATGCTGCGAGGACGTTGAAGGAGGAGGGCTTGGATGTTCCTACTTCTACCCTCCGGTCTTGGGTTGATACGACGCACCGGGATCAGTACGAGGAGCTGCGCGGTAAGTACGCGGACAAGATGGAAGCAGTGCTTGTCAATACGTATCGTGAAGTTGCTCTCCGGGCGACGATGGTGCAGCGTAAGGCTGTTGAGGAAGCTGAGAAGCGCCTTGATCGTGGTGCTGATACTGACCCTGCGAGGACGGCGGCGGCATTGTCCAAGGTGTCTCAGGTGTCTACTGACAAGTTGATGAGTTTGACGGGTCGCCCGCAGGTGATTACTGAGGAGCGGGGCATGACTGAGATCCTGCGTTCGCTCGCCGCGAAGGTTCCTGGGCTTGTGATTATGGAGGGCGAGGTTGTTGATGAGTCCTGACGAGATTGGATTTCTTTTGCGGGAACTCGATGACATTAAGAAGTCCGTGGATTCCGTGGACGGTAAGACAACGGATTTGCTTGAGCGTGTAACAAGGCTTGAGTCGAGCACTCGGACGATCAGTTGGTTGATTACAACGTTGATCGCGGGCGTTCCAGTAGTGCTTTTGGTTCTTGACCGTTTAGCCCAATAGGAGGGTTTTCTTTATGAGTAGTCCCGCTGATGCGCTGAAGGCGCATGATGCTCGTGCGCGCCGTGCGCAGAAGAACATTGAGAAGTTCAAGCGCCTTGTGGCGCATAACGCACTGGTGTTGAAGTTGGAGAAGGCTAGGGCTGAGAAGCTTCGTAAGGCCGTTGTGGTTGATGGTGAGCGGGCTCGAGCTGTCCGTTGGGCGTTGGGTGCCGTTGGAACCGTGGAGCATCCCCCATCAAGTAACAAGGGGCCAAGGATTACGAAGTGGCAGGAGCTTTGTAACTATCCGGGTGGTGGCGTTCCGTGGTGTCAGTGCTTTTGTGTGAACAGCTTGTACTTTGGTTCTCATAACCGTATTGACCCAGCGGACATTGGTGGCTATACCGTGAGTGTTGTGAATCGTGCAAGGGCGCACGAGATCATGGGTGGCCGGCGGGGTTGGGGTACCACGAGTCTCGACAAGGCCCGCAAGGGGGACTGGATCTACTTTGACTTTGATGGCGGTGGCATTGAGCACGTTGGCATTTACCTGACTCACACGCCCGACACTGTGACTTGCGTTGAGGGCAATACAAGCAAGGGCGGTGGTTCGCAGAGCAATGGTGGTGGGGTCTTTGTGAAGACTCGATCACGGAGTGTTGTCGCGGCAGTCGTGGCAGTTCCGTTTAAGGACTGATCGTGGGCTACAAAGATCCGCGTGGTGGCCTTACTGCTGCTGGCAGGGCGCATTACAACTCTCA
>Ga0164295_10004850_pt1 | contig 10688 bp, 10 predicted proteins | sample GEODES006metaG_FD_111798 | JGI IMG/M metagenome (GOLD analysis project Ga0164295, IMG submission 111798) | Oligotrophic lake water microbial communities from Sparkling Lake, Wisconsin, USA - GEODES006 metaG | ecosystem: Environmental > Aquatic > Freshwater > Lake | place: USA: Sparkling Lake...
GATTATGCTCGTGGACTGAGTCTTGATTTTCACAGTGATCGTTCGACGTAATTCTGAATCCTGAAGTGGCCCCACGGATGACAGGTCGATTTCAGCCCGCGATGAATTCGCAGTGGCGAGGAGTTTCTGAGACCTGCCCCAGGGTTCTTGAGAAAATGCTGAGATGCTCGTAGCTTCCACGGACGCTATCGGTTCGTCGCACTCAAGAATCAGAGTTCCCTTTGGTGCGATTGCCTGAATTGCCATGTCAGTGGTGGCATCGAGGATAAAGGCATCATTATTTCGAAAATATCGGCCATCGACAAGTTGGGCGTTGAGCTCAGCGAGCGAGGCCAGGTAATCTTCAAACGAAAGCTTCAGCGCATCTTGCTTATCAGCGCTCAGCTCAGCCGGCACAAGCGAGCTCGAATGCCGTAGAGCGTAGTCCGGCCTATTAGGGCTGGACCAGCCAGAGACAAAGTGCGAGCCAAGCATGATGTCTCTGAATTGTTGAGGAGAAACCTCGCGGAACAGATCAGACGCATCCGTCAGGGGCCGCCCGCGCAAGCTTGGAACCCAGCCCACACCATTCGCCCGCATCCAATTGATGTAATAGTACGATCCACGGAACACAGCCGATCGGGGGTGTCGCAACTGCGTTAAGTGCGAGCACGACGCGATCGGCGTTGGAAAAGGAACAAACGGTTTTTTGTCTGGCTCTGGTAGTGAATCGGCAGGGAGCACTAGAAAGACATAGTTTAAGTGAACTTCAGCCGACACCTGCTCTCTGTCGAACAAAACAGGCTGGACCGCAATTCGCCTCTGATCGCTATCGTGGACAATCACATAATCGGGTGTGACATGCTGATGCATGTACATTGAAGCGATTGCGTAATCGCTCTCGAGAAACTGAGCCAGATGTTCGTCGTCAAAAGTCAGAACTTCGTCCGCATCGATACGAAGCGCATACTTCGTATTGCAGGCGTTGTAGCTCGCAATTCTTTTTTCGAGTTGGTTTCGCCAGGTCCGTTGGATTGCCCGATACGGGATGCCCACCTTGTCGAGAATGTCATACACCTCCTGCTGCGATCTTTCCGGATTCCATCCAATCCCTTCCGCATATTCCTTCATCCAGTCATAGGCGCCATCGACCACCACGATCTCGTCTAAGTGTTCAGCGAGTGAACGGAGTGATACCTCAAGGCGGCTCCAGTCGTTGTAGATCTGGAGGTAGCCTGTGATTCCCGTGGTTGGCTCTTGAGTGGGCATTGATACAAACGACAGCGTGTGGGGGGGCGATTGGATTGGCGAGCCGCTGTGAAGATTTTAGTGGCCCGTGGGCTTCGGTCAATATGCAAGCCTGTACGGAAGATTGGGAATGGAGCGGCCGCAAACTGGGCCGATACGTTGCAAGCCGGTGCCAGTTGGGCCATATCCTCTCCACCAAGAGCAGAGGCAGATGCCCCGCCTATCGTTGGCACAGAGGGCAGCGCTACGATTGGTCGCGCCGTATCCGGCGCGCGGCGAGAATGGCATCCCGGAGGGCAGCCAGGCCATTCAACGGCGATACCTTCGAGCCTTTGACATCGGCCCACTCGACGGGCAGTTCGAGAAGCTTGAGTCCCAGCGTCTGGGCGATGAGGATCGCTTCCACGTCGAACCCAAACCCATCCTGCTGCACACGGCAAAAGATCGCCTGCGCAGCGGCTCGGCTGAAGGCCTTGAAGCCGCACTGGGTGTCGGTCAGCTGGGTGATCCTGAGCAGCCGGAGGGCATAATTGAAGATCCGACCAGCGGCCTCACGAAGTAACGGCTGATGCAGGCGAATGATGCTTTTCGGGTGCCGCCGGCTGCCGATCAGGACGTCGGCGGACGTCGCGTGGTGCAAAAATTCCGGAATGTACCGCAGAGGAACGCTGAGATCGGCGTCCATGAAAAAGACCTAATCGCCCCGGGCACGTAGCATGCCCGTCTTCACGGCGTAGCCTTTTCCTCGCGCCACCGGGTTGGCCACGATGACAAACCGCGGATCGCCCTCCACTGCCTCGCGGACGGCCTCGAGCGTTCCGTCCGTGCTGAGTTTGACAACGACGATGAATTCCCAAGGCTCGTCGGGAAACGTGCTGCGAATCTGCCGAATCGATGGCGGCAGTCGGACAGCCTCGTTGCGGGCCGGGATTACGATGCTGACCTGCGGAGCATTGGCATTGGGAACGTGGGCGTGCATGCCGTGGCCGGAACTCGAAATGGGGGGCGTGGCCGCTGTCGGCACGGTGATCTGCGGCAGCGGCCCGTTGAACCTCCGGCATCGTATGCGAATCCCTCGCCGAGCACCAACTCTTGGTCCATCTTGTGTTCGAGCCGGTCGCCGGTGCCGCCGGCTGCGGGCCACGGCGCTGCGTTCAAAGTCGCCGCATGCCAACTATTCTCTTCTCACTCGGCCTATGTCATTCGGCGAGCAAGGCCGCACAACCGTCAAGGCGACACACAGGGAACAGGGGCTATGAGCCTGCAATCTTCGATTCAGCCGCGTTCCATTGAGTCGCGAATCAGCGAACGGACCGATACCCTCCAGCAGCAGTGGCAGGTGGCATGCCGACGGTATGGCGGGGTGCTGGCGGCCCTCGTGGTGATGCAGATTGTCGTCTACAGCTATTTTTTCACGACCGTGATCGTCACAGACCACACTTTTCCCAACATCTGGGTGCAGGCGTATCCCTCTCATAGAACCCGGGAGGAAGGCCGGTGGCTCCAGGATCTCATCATCTGCCTCCAAGGTGGAGCGGGCGTGCAATCGTTCCAGATGTTCGCGGCGGTGACGCTGCAGGGTATCAATGGCATCCTCTTCGCGCGATTGCTGGGCCTCACAAAGCGTTTCGAAGTCTTTCTGGTCGCGGCGGTCATCTGCCTCTATCCCGCGATCCTCGACACCTACTGCTTCGCCAGCGACCACCTGACCTTCGCCCTAGGCGACACGCTGGCGCTCGCGGGCATCCTCTGCCTGGCGACCCAGCGGTCGTCCCCGCAAAACGCCCTCCTTTCCGGCCTTTGTTTCATGCTCTCGTTGGCCGCATATGGGCCGAAGATCGCCTTTATTGCCCTGCTCTGCCTCTGCCATCTGGCGATGTCTGTCGCCACCGACACCGACACCACCGACAACGACGCCACAGGCCCTCGGAGTTGTGATCCCAGAGCAACGCTGCTGAGGGTGGGATATGTGTTCGCGGTTTTTGTGGCCGCGTGTCTCTGCTATTACGCCTCCGCCAAGCTTGTTGTGACCCAGAATGCCGGGATGCGGGTGCAGTTAAACTCGGCAGAGCAGATCGGCCAGGCCGCCGTGCAGGCCTACTACAAATTCCTGTGCTACTGCACGGTCGAATCCGACTACCTGCCGGTGTCGCTGCGAGCGCTGCCGGCCATGGCCGTCGCCCTGGGGGCCGTGGCGCTCCTGCTCAGCGCCCGCCGGAAGGGCGCGACGGCCATTGCGATCCTCGCCATGCTTCTCGCGCTAATTCCCCTCGCGCTCAGGGCGGCGTACATCATCAACGGCAACACCTACGAGAACAACGGCCGGATCACCTATGTCAACGGCTACGCCCTCGTGTTTTTTCTCGCGGCCGCCCTCCATCGTCCTTTGCTGAGGTGGTGCGCCATGGGAATGCTGCTGCTGCTGTTCTACGTGATGGCGGTCGTGGGCACGCAGGAGACGAATGCGGCCGCAATGAAAACGATCTACGAGATGAACATGATCAACCGCCTCGCTGCCCGCATCGAGGATCAAACGAAAGGTCTTTACGAAGGAGAACGCGCACTCGTCGTGATCGGCGCGTTGCCAACGTTTCCACACCAGCAGTATGTGCGGTACGGAAATCTCAAAATGCAGCCCCACTCGCGATTCACCGCATTTCCGTTTTTCCGGCAGGTGGAAATACTCAACTTTCTGTTTGGTCGGGTTCTCCTGAAGGCGCCGACTGCGACGCAGGTCGAGCGGGCCACGGCATCAGCAAAGGACCGGAAGCCCTGGCCTGCAGCTGACTCTGTCTATGTGGAGGACAACGTCGTGGTCGTGCTGCTGCAGAAGTACAAGGAAGGCGTGCCACGAACGATTTCAGCGGGCCAATGAGCGACCTGTCGAATGGCCGACAGGACCGTCCGGCAGCCGACGATTTAGACGGCTGCCGGTGGTAGCATGGAGGCTCTCCTGACCACGAGCGGCGATGATCATCTCCAACAGCCACAAGTTCATCTTCGTCCACGTCATGAAGACGGCAGGGACGAGCGTTTCGGCGGCGATTGATCCCTGTTTGCGATGGAACGACGTCGCCATCGGCGGGACGCGGTTTGGTGAGCAGATTCAGCCCCCCTTCCGCGAACGCTTCGGGCTGCACAAGCACTCGACCGCCTGCGAGATTCGCGCTCTGGTGGGTGCTGACATTTGGTCAGCCTATTTCACGTTTACAGTCGTCAGGCATCCCTACGACCGCATCGTGTCGCTCTACACGTGGCTTCAGAAGACGCTTCGGAACGCCCCGCCAGACGCGCCCCAATGGTCGTGGCAGGCGGCGATCGCTTTCCGCGAGTCGCAGGGTTTTTCGAGATTCATCCGCCACGAGCAGTTCCGCAGGTCGCTCGGTGGCCGGCCGCAGGTTGAGTGGACTTGCGACGACGAAGGCCGCTACATTGTCGATTACGTGGGCCGGTTTGAAGATCTGGATACGGCGCGCAGAACGATTTCTGATCGTATCGGCATCAACCTCGAGCCGTTCGAGAGGCACAACGCCTCGACAGAGCTTTCCCGACATGCGCAGTTCTTTTCAGCTGAAGCCGATTACGACTTTCTTCACAAGCTCCACGAGAAGGATTTCGAACTGTTCGGCTACGACCCGTCACTTCGCTTCTAGCCCGAAAGGTTCCTCGGCGATGCGTCGATACGCCTCGACGCCTGCCGCCGTGCCGAGGTCTGAGCCAATCGCGACCACCGGCTAGCCATTGCCCTTGTCACGCTTACCGGTGCTTGCTTCCGGTGCGACCGGCAGGGGCACGAAGTCTCGTTCGAGAATCATCCACTCGTGCAACGCGGCCTTCAGCTCACTTTCGACCACGGCCGCCGCCGAAGTGCCAGCCAGATTGTTCAGTTCACCCGGGTCAGCCTGCAGGTCGTACAGCTCAAACATCGCCCGTGTCGGCGAGAAATAGAGCTGTGCCCATTTGTCGTCGAGCTTTTTGTCACGATGGAGTTGCTGGAGTTCGCTCCAAAAGGGTTCTCCCGTACAGTCAACAGGCTGATATGGTAGCTGCCATGTCACGTTGTAAATGAGCTTGTGAGTCGGCGACACGACGACGCGGCCCAGGTCAAACGATGCACTGCCCTTCGGCAAAGCGCTGCCGTGCGCGCCGCGTTCGGCGAAGATGTACTTCCGAGACGTTTGCGTGGCGCCCTGAAAAAGCCTGACGAAGCTCTTCCCGGTCATCTCGGGCGGAACGGGCAGGCCAGCTGCTTCAAGCAATGTCGGCGCGATGTCCTCGCCGCTGATCAGCTCAGCGGCGACGGAACCGGGCTTGATCGTGGTCGGCCACCGGATCAGCAGCGGCACTCGAATGCCAAACTCGTAAAGTGTTCCCTTGCCACGCAACTGCGAGCAGCCGTTGTCCCCCATGAAGACCACTACGGTGTTCTGGGCCAAGCCCCGCCTTTCCAACTCGGCCATGACGTCGCCAAAAAAAACGTCCAGATGCGAGACCTCGTCGTAATACCTAGCAAAATCTTCCCGTACGAGGGGCGTGTCGGGGTAATGGGCCGGCAACTTTATGGTGGATGGATCGTGTCTCTCCGGACCACGCTCGGTAAGTCGCCGGTGTGGGTCGGAGGAGCACAGCTGAAGAAAGAACGGCTTTTCCTGCGGCTTCAGGTCCAGGAATTCTTGGAACTGAGCCAATGACTGGTGGTTGCTGGGAGCCTTCTTCACGAAGTCAAAGCGGTCGGCGAACGTGACCATCCCATGCTTTTCGAATACGGCACGCGACTCCGGCGACGTAGGCGCCCCATCTAAATGGTATGTGCGGCCAGCCACTCCGGTGAACCAGCCTGCCGCCCGCAAAAGTTCGGGAAACGTTCGCACGTCGCGGGGCAATGGGGCGGAAAACCGCGTCATGCCAATCGACACCGGCGAACGCCCAGTGAGGATGCTGGCCCGTGAAGGCACGCACTGTGGGCAGGTCACGTAGGCTCGGTCGCACCGCAAGCCACTTGCGGCGAACGCGTCCAAATTCGGCGTTTTGATGTCAGGATTGCCATAGCAACCGACATGCGCCGCGCTGTGGTCGTCGGACAGGATGATAAGCACGTTGGGCTTTTCAGCCTGCGCCCCGTTGGCCCTCAGGGAAGGCAGCACAGAAAAGAGCAAGATGGCAACAATCGCAGCGTGTCGCGTCATCGGATTTATCGGTTTATAGAAGATATGTTGCGTCATCACAAGAAATCCAACCTAGGCAACTGAAGGACCGTAACTAATATGGCCCCATGCCGGCAATCGCGGCCGTGAGTTCGTCAATGTCTACCGTGAAATCGGAGGTGCTCGGTGTTCGTGCTCCTTCGGGCCGCTCGTGCAGGCTCCTGCAGACGAGGCAGCGGTAATCGAGCCCCGCGGCCAGAGAGAGCGTGTAATAGTAGGGGGCGGCGTGGTCGGTCGGTAGAAGTTCCAGCACTTTTGTGCCGGGATTGCAGAACACGAGGTCGGCAAGGGAACCAGCATGTGGACTGACCACCACGGAGGCTGCTGCGAAATCATCGGCGGGATTCGTGGCTGCTGCGACGTCGTAGGCCTCAAACCCATGTTCCTTTATCACGCGGTCTACAGCGCCGGCGTTGCTGATATTGCGGCGAAGGCCATGACGACCGATCCAGAGCCGGCGGTGAGCGGTAGACCGGGCCGGTGCCAAGGCCTGTTTCAGGAAGGCAGCCATCCAGCTGGGATAGTTCATCCTCGTGCCAGGAAAGCTCGGGGCGAGAAGCCGTTCCGGCCTCCATGCCGACTCCTCAGCAAGCCAGACACATTTCTCTGGCGGCACGCCCAGCCGCGAGAAGTGGAGCGCAGCCTCGGCCGTGGGTGGCCGGTGACACAAGACATGGTCGATCGCGTCGAGCGTGAAACCGGCGGTCAGAAAGAGATGCATCCGCGGGAGGCTGTCCATAAAGTAATGGCCGTAGCTGTGGCCAGCGAAGTCGCTGGCCAGCGACAGGCTCGTGCCCGGCAGCGATGTGCCCTGTGGCAGTCGTTTCGGAAGAGGCATGCGATCAACTTCCTCGCCGTACCAGGACTGCTCCGGGAGCAGGAAGTCGTCACGGCTGAAGATCCAGCCATGCTTGCCATAGACCAGCGGCCGCGACAACTCCAGAACGCCGAGGTCGGGAATGTGTGGATTGAGATAGCGAAACATGTCGACTCGTATGCTGCCGACGAACTCGGGGGGCGGAGGCATCTGCTCGCGCGCCGGATAGACGACGTGGAGCTTGGCTCCGCCGCGGTCGGCGTACTCGCGAGACGGGAGCCACGGAAATCCGGCGATAGAGCGATTCATGCGGGTGTTCTCGCGTCGCCCGGTGGCTCGTATCCGAAGGCGTCCATGTCGTCGCGGTAGTGTTCCTCGACGAGCCGGATCGTCGCGGCATCGTAGCGTTCGCTCCAGTGGGGTTGCCGATCGCCTGGCTCCTGCGGCGCGGACTGGAGCCGGGGCAGTCCATGCTCTGCTATCCCGAGCCGGCGGCAGACCTCGCGGAAATCATCGTCCAACCGCTCGAGCCGGCCGATGAAGCCGCACGCCACCTCCGGCAGGAGCGGCACACCGAACAGCGTCCTGCGGGATGGCCCGGGAATGAACGTGACCTGCGGCAGCAGGTGGTAGCGGTCGAATGCGCTCTGCTCCGCGACCCGGCCCTCGGCCGCGATCCGCACGTATTCGGCGAACGGGAGATCACGGACAGGCCGGTCGGAGTAGGGGCCAACACCGCGGAGCGAGTGCCTCCACGTCGACACGAGCCGGTCGAACGGATGGCGGACAAAGGCAAAGACAAAGTAATCCGGGTGCCGGTTGAGCACCTGTGCGAGGCCCTCGCGACGCAGCGTCAGGTCGAGCCCAGGCTCGGGCAGGTGCCCGAGCGCCGAGGCATGCTCGCGAAGGTAAAACTCGATCGACGTCCCGCCGCATTTTGGAACGTGAATGAAAATGCACTTGTGGACATGCGAAATCATGCGTCACCGCTCCCTTCGCGATGAACGGTCACTCCGAAAAAGCACCCACGTCACGAAGTGTCCGCACCTTGTCCCCGCAGCCCTGCGGCGTGAGAAAATGTCGGACGACCACGCGGTCGAACGACTCCGGTAATCGCTGAAACTCGCGATGCGGCAGCATCGCAACCGTGAGCGACGAAGAATCGAGCGTCGCACGGATCGGCTCGTGCCAGCAGCGGATCATTCGCTCGCGGAAGGGTAGTTCGTAATCGCCCTCGCTGCGACTCCATCGGGCCCCCGCCGCGGCGAGGAGCCGATTGATGGATGTCTGGTCGTGACGGGTCGTACGGGCGTCGTCCTCAACCGTGCGGAAAAATGCACGTGTCTCATCCGTGGGTCGCGCCCAAAACCAGCCGCAGCAGAGCACGAAGCCCAGCCGCTCGTGGACGTCGCTGGGCGAGTAGGTTCCCTGGCTGAACACGAGGTCGTCGCGCAATCCGCAGGCGGAACCTTCCTCGAGTGGATTCCGGACCCAAATCGCATCGGTGTCGGAATGAATGAACTCCACGCCGTCCGCGAGCAGTTGGCAGAAAACCCGGATTCGAGCCTGCCAGAGGTCTGCCCGGGTGCCGCTCCACGGCAGGGAGAGTGCCTCGACGCGATGGTCTGCGCACCAGCCAAGGGTGGCCACGTCCAGACCGTACACGCGGATGCGGTCCAGCCCGAGTCTTCTCAGGCCGGCGAGCCAGAGATCCAGCAACGGCAGGAATGGCTCGTTGGCGAACGTGATGATCAATGGTTCGCTCGGCACGGACGCTCCAAAACTAGAATTGATAGTCAAAGGCTTCGATGTCCCGTGCGTAGATGTCCGCCACCATGTCGCGGGTCTCGGCGTCGTAATATTCGCGATACGGCCGATGCACCGATTGCATCCTCGTCGGCAGGTCGGCATCGACTCCCAGCCGATCGCGGATGACCTGCCAGTCTTGCTCGAGTGTCTCGGTCCGGCCGATGCAATCCACGAGGGACCGCCCGGCCTCGTCGAAGATGAAGGATACCTGCGGGATGACGTGTGGATGAAGCGGCACGGGGTGTGAAACACCGTGCGCCGCCGCGAAGGCCGCGTGTGTCCTTCTGACGAATGCGTCGAATTCCTCGCGTTCCAGCATCTGCCCCGTCGCCCACTTTCGTCCCGACCATGCGCAGGTCGAGACCAGCCGGTCCCACGGGTTTCGCACCACGGTGAATTTGAAGTAGGACGAGAAGACAGCCTCGTCGTTCAGTTCGGCCCGCAGCCGTTCGGCGGTCATGTGCTGCAATTGGCGGCCGTAGAGGTGCTGCCGATCGGCCACCTGATCAGGGTACGGCACCACACCGACGTCTTCGCGGTCTCCGTGCATGCCGAGCACGGCCTCGACGGAGGTGCCGCCGGTCTTGGGGATGTGGATGAAGATCGTCTTGTATCGATGCGAGAGTGGCATGGATCGAGCCAAACGCTGGGTCGTGTTCTCGGCGGCCCCCGTTCGCCTCGGACAGCCCGGAGTGGTGGCCTTTCGGAAAAAGAAGTTATACAACATACAACCGGGTTCTTTGGCAGAGGAGGCGAGCGGGCGAGTGATTGGCAACTCGGCTAGACCGTTCCCCGTGGACGGGTGCCGGTTGCCTGACCGTCGATGCCCTACTCGCCGACCTTCCCGACGAGGAGTGGATCTATTGGTGCCTGCACGACAAGTACCTGATAGATAGACCGCCGAAGAAGTGGGTGCCCTTGGTGTGTGCCATGTGCACCGACGGATGCTGCGACAGTAATTTCTGGAGCGTCGTCGTTCCGCTCTTTTGCGTGCCGGCTACGACAAAATCGACCTTCATCCAGTCAGCCTCCGCTGAGCGTCCCGTAGCCGTCAGGCCCGAAGATACCCAAACTTTTCCAGAAACGGTTTGAATTGTTCGGTGAGAGCCGCGACCGTCTCCGGGGCGAGCTTGCGGCGGTGATCGCCAGTCGCACCGGAGCGTTTGTGAGCCCCGGGCTGCTCCACTGCATTCGGCCGGCTCTCCTGCTCGAGGTCGCGAATCGCCTCTGGCGAGAGATCGAACACGGACTGCAGCCGGTCTTTGAACCCGTTCCAATCATCCACAATGTCTTCATACCGCAGCACGCGGGTCGTGGGCCGGTCCGCGACCAGCTGAACCGCCCGTTCGTAGCCTGCGAGAAAACGGGTCGCCTTCTCCAGCACGTAGCGGTCGATCCGGAGCCGAACCGCGGCGGACCGCTCCTCTTCCTTCCAGGCAGCGGCGGCGAGTTCCGGCCGCAGGGGCTTTCCGTCACGGTTGTGGAAGAACTGCGAGACGAGCATGTCGGGGGTCGCGGACCATCAGACAGGCCCGGAGATCGTGTTGTCGAACGGCGGCTAATGCCGGTAGGACGAGCCGGTCGAGGACTTCGCCTTGCGCGGAGAGCCTCAGGGGCCCGTAGAGTTGGCC
>Ga0164295_10004851_pt1 | contig 10687 bp, 7 predicted proteins | sample GEODES006metaG_FD_111798 | JGI IMG/M metagenome (GOLD analysis project Ga0164295, IMG submission 111798) | Oligotrophic lake water microbial communities from Sparkling Lake, Wisconsin, USA - GEODES006 metaG | ecosystem: Environmental > Aquatic > Freshwater > Lake | place: USA: Sparkling Lake...
GCTGCGGCCGACTTCACTTGCTGATTTTGTTGGGCAACAACGAGTCAAGGATCAATTGAATTTAGTTTTGAGCGCAGCTAAACAGCGAAATGCCAGTGCCGATCATATTTTGTTATCTGGACCACCAGGGCTCGGCAAAACTACTTTGGCAATGATCATCGCGGCTGAAGTGGGCGCGCCACTACGGATAACAAGTGGCCCGACAATTCAACATGCTGGCGACTTAGCGAGCATTCTTTCAAGTTTGATCCCAGGTGAAGTTTTGTTTTTAGATGAAATACATCGAATGTCGCGCGCTGCCGAAGAAATGATGTATTTAGCTATGGAAGATTTCCGCGTTGATGTCATGGTTGGAAAAGGTCCCGGAGCAACTTCTATCCCACTGGAGTTGCCACCGTTCACATTAGTTGGCGCGACAACTCGCGCTGGAATGTTGCCGGCCCCACTTCGTGATCGCTTCGGGTTCACTGCGCATTTGGATTATTACGAACCAAGTGAACTCGAACGTATTGTGCATCGCTCAGCTAAGGCGCTTGCGATAAAGATTGATGACCAAAGTGCGAGCGAGTTGTCCAGGCGCTCACGCGGCACACCAAGAATCGCGAATCGCTTGTTACGCAGATCTCGTGACTACGCACAAGTGCATCACGATGGGGTATTAACCGTTGCTAGAACGCAAGCAGCACTTGAGCTCTACGAAGTTGATGACTTAGGCCTAGATCGATTAGATCGCGCGGTTTTGGTGGCTTTGATCGACAAATTTGGCGGCGGTCCAGTTGGCTTGTCGACTTTGGCACTTGCAGTAGGCGAGGAACCAGAAACTGTCGACAGTGTTTGTGAACCGTTCTTAGTTCGCCAGGGGTTCATAACGCGCACGCCTCGAGGACGGGTTGCTACGCCTGCTGCCTGGGTTGCAATAGGTAGAAATCGACCAAATTTGCCCAACCAATTACCACTTGATGACTAGCAGGCGGTGACTTTGTGTGCGCAGTTGCCCACTAAACTTGAGGCTTGTAGGCAGGGGAGTTTTATTTGCTCCGCACAACAAATTAATCTTCAATGAAAAGGCTTTTATAAGTGGCTAAGCATTACCGTCCAGCTCGCTCACTATTGCTGTTTACTCTCGGACTAATTGGGTTATTGGTCTGGGCATTCCTGCCAGGGGAGAATCACTCACCTAAATTAGGTCTGGATTTGCGTGGTGGTACGCAAGTTATTCTCGCTCCTAAAGTGGCCGTTGGACAATCGCTGAGCCAAGAGCAACTCAACCAAACCGTTGCAATTATTCGCCAGCGCGTGGATGGCTTTGGCGTTGCAGAATCTGAAGTAACAATTCAAGGATCAGGCGATACTGCGAAAATCATTGTCACAATTCCAGGTGAGACAAGCCGTACTGTGGTGGATCAACTGAAAACTACTGCGCAGTTAAATTTCCGCCCCGTAGTTGCCATTGATTTTGGCTCACCACAACCTTCGGCATCGCCAACCCCAACACCTACTGATGCGTCTTCGACGCCGTCGCCAGCACCTTCCCAAACACCTGCTGCGCAAGCAACACCAACACCTACGCCAACAATTTCCGTTGCACCCGAATTACTTGTGCCGCCAATCCAATCCATAGATGCATCAGGTGACTTTGCGGATCGATTTGCCTCGCTGGACTGCAGCAAATCAGAAATTCTAAATGGCGCAACCGATGATCCCACGCAGTACTTAATTAGTTGCGAGAAAGATGGATCGTATAAATATGTTTTGGCGCCAGCAGATTTAGTTGGCACGGACATTGAAAGCGCAACTGCTGGATTACCTCAACAAGGAGCCGGTGGTTGGCAAGTTGACCTCTTGATGACATCCGAGGGCGCCAAGAAGTTTGCAACTTCAACGCAAACTCTTTCAGCGCAACAATCGCCCAATGATCAGTTTGCGATTGTGCTCGATGGCGTCGTAATCAGCGCCCCATCAGTTAATGAACCAATTCTTGGTGGCTCGGCAGTGATTTCTGGATCATTTACGGCCGATGAAGCGCGATCCTTAGCTCAAGTTTTGAAGTATGGCGCGTTGCCGGTGAGTTTAGAAGTTGATGAAGTGCAGCAGATTTCGCCTACTTTGGGCGCCGACCAGTTGCGTGCTGGATTAATCGCGGGTGGTTTTGGTCTACTCCTGGTGATTATCTACTTACTTCTTTATTACCGCGCACTGGGCGCAATTGCCGTGGTCAGTCTTTTTGCTGCAGCTGCCATGACTTACTTTATTTTCATAATTTTAGGTCGTGGCATTGGCTTCACCTTAACTCTTGCCGGTGTGGCAGGAGCAATTGTTTCCATCGGTATCACGGCAGATTCATTTGTTATCTATTTTGAGCGAATTCGCGATGAAATTCGTGAAGGAAAAAGGTTGCGCGTTGCAGTCGAGCAAGGCTGGATTCGGGCTAGACGCACAATTTTAGCGGCGGACTTTGTTTCACTTCTTGCTGCTGCAATTCCTTTCTACTTGTCAGTTGGAAGTGTACGAGGATTCGCATTTACCTTGGGCCTGATCACCTTTGTAGACATTGTGGTTGCTTTCATGTTTACTCGCGCTCTAGTAACCCGGCTGGCTTCTTCTAAATGGATGAATAAGGGCTCAGCAATGACAGGTGTTTCGCCAGCTCGACTTGGAGTTATTACTTCAAAGCAGGAGGTTAACTAATGGCCAGTTTGAGTCAATTAGGAAACGGTCTATACCGAGGCGAAGTATCGCTAAACATTGTTGGGCGCCGGAGAACCTGGTATCTAATTTCGGCAATCTTGATTGTGTTATCGATGACTACATTAGGTGTTCAAAAACTTAACTTAGGAATTGAGTTCAAGGGTGGTGCAGAATTTTCTGTCCCATTGGCAGTGGCAGATGATTCATCTGTAACTAAGGCACGCGAGACTGTGATTGCTGCTGGCGAAACCCCATCGTCGGTAACTGTGATCGGTGGCAACAAAGTTCGGATTCAAACTCCGGCGCTTTCTACCGAAGACTCAAATGCGCTCAGCGCGGCACTGGCTACTTCATTTGCGGTAACTGAATCTGACATAAAGGTGCAATTGGTAGGACCTACCTGGGGCGAAGAAGTTTCAAAAAACGCAGCTCGGGCGCTTGTTGTGTTCTTGGTTCTTGTTGCTATTTTCTTGTCAATTTATTTTGAATGGCCCATGGCAGTTGGCGCACTTGTTGCGCTTGCACACGACGTAATAATTACCGTTGGAATTTACGCGCTCAGTGGATTTGAGGTAACACCAGCAAGTGTGATTGGTTTCTTGACTATTTTGGGATATTCGCTTTACGACACCGTGGTGGTTTTCGACAAAGTCAAGGAAAACACCAAGGATATTTACGGTGGATCACGCGCGACTTATAGTGAAGCAGCAAATCTTGCACTTAATCAAACTTTAGTTCGCAGTATCAATACCTCCGTCGTCGCGCTTCTTCCAGTGCTTTCGATTCTGGTTGTTGGTGTTTCGCTGCTTGGAGTTGGCACGTTAAATGACCTGGCACTGGCTCTGTTCGTAGGAATGTTGGTTGGCACTTACTCTTCGCTTTTCGTGGCGACTCCAGTGCTCTGCCAAATTAAGGAACGCCAGCCCGCAAGCCTTGCACTTGCAAAGCGCGTAGCAGCTCGACGTAAAGGCGCCGTTGAGACGCAGGCTGCTAAGCCAGTTTTAGCATCTGGAATCTCAACTGTTTCAGCCGCTGGACCAAGGCAGCAAACGGTAAAGAAAACTCGATCCCGCAGGTCAGGACACTAACTTTATGGATCGGGCCGGGGTGGCTGCGTTAATCGCAGAGATTCCGGATTACCCATTGCCTGGTGTCGTTTTTAAAGATGTCACACCAATTTCAGGTGATCCTGCTGCTGCTAACTGGGTTAATACGACAATTGCAAAACATTTCTTGGAAACCAAGCTCACTCGGATAGTTGGCGTGGAAGCACGTGGTTTCATTCTTGGTGCCTCACTTGCGACACACATGGATTTGGGTTTTGTGCCGATTCGAAAGAGTGGAAAACTCCCGCGAGCCACTTATCGAGCGGACTATGAATTGGAATACGGCGCAGACTCCATCGAGATTCATCAAGACGCCCTAACCAATAGCGATCGAGTGCTAATTGTGGATGATGTATTGGCTACTGGTGGTACAGCGTGCGCAGCTATTGACTTAATCCGAGAATGCGGCGCAACTGTTGTCGGAATCGCTGTGCTTTTGGACTTAGCTTTTCTTGGTGGCAGTGCCAAAGTTGCACTGCACGACCCAGATGTTGATGTCTACGCAGTCCTTTAGATTGCAAATAGGATTGGACTCAAGTTACTAGGAGGCGCCATGACCAGTGAAATCACTGCAGCGCCGTTAGAACTGGCATTAAAAGAGCGGTTTCCGCAAGGCCTTGATACTCCAGTGCCAGATCAACTTGCCGACGTAATTGCAACATTGCTGGATTTTCACCCAGGCAGCGACCGCAGTGAAGTTATTCGCGCCTTTCAAACCGCTGACTATTTCCATAGGCTGCAAAATCGTAAATCAGGTGAGCAATACATCACGCACCCTATTGCCGTGGCAGGCCTGCTAGCGGACTTAGGTATGACTACGCCAACGATTATCGCGGCTTTGCTACACGACACAGTCGAAGATACCGAGTACGACTTGGAGCACCTACGCGCAGACTTTGGCGATGAAGTTGCGGGCTTAGTTGACGGCGTTACAAAGTTAGACAAATTGAAGTACGGGCAAGCTTCGGCATCTGAAACTGTACGCAAAATGGTAGTTGCCATGGCCAGAGACATCCGGGTTCTTGTTATAAAGCTTGTGGATCGACTACATAACATGCGAACTCTTTCTTACCTTTCGGTTGAGAAACAAGAACAGAAAGCGCGCGAGACGCTTGAAATTTATGCACCACTTGCACATCGACTTGGAATGAATTCGATCAAGTGGGAACTCGAAGATTTAGCGTTTGCCTCGCTCTACCCAAAGATGAGCGAGGAGATTGCCCGACTTGTTTCGCAGCGGGCTCCTGCCCGAGATGAAAGTTTGCGCACAATTGTCGATAGTGTGACCGCTGACTTAACTGGTAACCAAATCGAGGCAATTGTCTCAGGACGACCTAAGCATTTTTATAGCATCTACCAAAAAATGATGGTGCGAGGTCGCGACTTTGACGACATCTATGACTTGATAGGCGTTCGCATATTGGTAGAAAGTGTCCAAGATTGCTACGCGACACTTGGAATTATTCACGGCCGATGGAATCCAGTTCCAGGTAGGTTTAAGGACTACATTGCAATGCCCAAGTTCACTATGTATCAGTCTTTGCACACCACGGTCATTGGTCCTAATGGCAAACCAGTTGAGTTTCAGATTCGCTCACATGAAATGCATCGAGCAGCAGAATACGGTGTTGCTTCACATTGGCGATACAAGCAAAGCAAGGTCGCAGGTAAAGATGGACCAGATGATTTGGGCTGGGTACGTCAACTTCTTGATTGGCAACGAGAGACTGCCGATCCTGGCGACTTTATGGATTCATTGCGAGATGACTTGGGTGCATCCGAAGTTTATGTATTCACCCCTAAAGGTGAAGTAATGGCATTGCCGGCAGGAAGTACTCCAATTGATTTTGCATATAGCGTGCATACTGAAGTTGGAAATAGATGTGTTGGCGCGCGGATAAATGGCAAACTTGCACCATTAGACACCAAGTTGTCCAATGGTGACAACGTTGAAGTTATTACCAACAAGTCTGATAATGCAGGTCCGTCGCAGGACTGGATAAACATAGTTGCGAGTGCGCGTGCTAAGTCCAAGATAAAAGCGTGGTTCTCCAAGGAACGGCGTGAAGAGGCTATTGAAGTCGGCAAGGAAGCAATAATTAGGGCAATGAAGAAAGCGGGCGTCCCGCTTCGACTATTGACAAATAATGCGCTGAGTACTTTGGCAATTGAATCTAACTACAGCGACGTAACTGCGCTTTATGCCGCAGTTGGTGAAGGCAATTTGGGTGCACAAACTGTTGTTACAAGGTTTACCTCACTCCATGGTGGCGGCGAAAGAGTTGATGAGGATGCCTCTGAGCAGATACTCCCTAGCAAAGTTGCTCATCGCCGCGATGCCAAACCTGATCCAGGGATCACAGTAATTGGAGCTGATGACACTTGGGTCAAATTATCGCGGTGCTGCACTCCAGTTCCGGGCGATGAAGTTTTAGGATTTGTAACTCGAGGTTCCGGAATCTCAGTCCATCGAACTGATTGCATTAATGCGAATTCCTTACGTGAGCAACCAGAACGTCTCGTAGCGGTTGCTTGGACGCCAGGGAAATCGAGCATCTTCCTAGTCAATATTCAAGTTGAAGCGCTAGACCGAGCGAGACTTCTCTCTGATGTAACACGAGCGTTATCAGATCAACATGTGAACATCTTGAACGCCTCAGTTACTACGACAAAAGATCGGGTCGCCATTTCGAGATTCACATTCGAAATGGGAGATCCCTCTCACTTGAACAATGTGCTTCGAGCGGTTCGGGGCATCGATGGCGTCTACGACGTGTACCGCGTTTAATTCTTCAGCGGTGCGAGCGCCATTCGAGTTACTTAAGAGTTGCGGCGCCGGAGCGAGCAGCTTCAAGTAATTCCTTAGCTTGTGCTAACTGCGCAGAAAGTTTTGCTTCTTCACTTGATTTTGCAGCAGCAACCGCAGCAGCTAACTGCTTTTCCAATTTCGCAATACTTGTTTCAAATGAGGAAACAAGCGAGTTGGCACGCTCTACAACTTCGGGCTTAGTGCGATGCCATTGTTCTTCAGCCACCTTGCGAATTGCATCTTCGACTGCCTTTAAGCGGCGCTCAATTTTCTCTTTCTCATTGCGAGGAACGTGTCCTGCTTTTTCCCAAGTTTCTTGAATCTCACGAAGAACAGCTTTAGCAGCGTCAACATTTTTCACTGGTATCAGGGTTTCGGCCCGTTTAAGTAATTCAAGCTTGATGTCCAAGTTCTTGGTGAACTCTTCATCACGAACTGAATTTGCCGCATTTCGATTTGCGAAAAACTTATCCTGCGTTGCCTTGAACTCAGCCCAAAGTTTCTCTTCCTCGCCTTTTGCGGCTCGAGCAAGCGTTTTCCAGTCATCCATCAATTTCTTGTAGGCCGCTGTGGTTGCTGCCCAATCTGAGGATTCGGCTAACTCACTAGCCTTGGCAATAAGAGACTTTTTGGCAGCTACAGCTTGAGTCCGGCTGGCATCCAAAGTTGAGAAGTGAGCTCTGCGCGCTTTATCAAAACCAGAGCGGGCTTGGCTAAATCGTTTCCAAAGTTCTTGCTCTTTCGCACGATCTGTTGTTGGCAACTTCTTCCACTCGTCGAGCAATTCTTTGTACTTCTCGCCAGTAACTTTCCACGCATTGGACTTTTCAAGAGATTCCGACAGCGCTACCAACTCTTCCCGCCTGGCAAGGGCAGCGGCCTTAATCGCAGCCTTCTTCTCGGATGCGGCAGCCTTCTTCTCGGCAAATCCGGCCAAGAGCGAATCCCTACCAGCCTTGATTTTTTCTAAATCACCAAGCAAGTTTGGTTCGCTTAGTGATTTCTCAATTCGCTCGATTAGGGCAGTGACCGTTTCAAACTTGCCCTTACCGTCCTTGAGCCGCGTGGCAGCAAGCTCAATTTCGGCCAGTAAGTCTTCATAACGTTTGGTGAAAAAGGCCAAACCCTCACTTGGGTCGCCCGCTGCGTATTGCCCAACCTTTATTGGATCTGGTGTGCCATTTAAAAATACGTTTCCAGTTTCGTCAACGTATCCAAATTCATTACTGGTTGTCATGGCATAAGTCCTCTAACTCGGGTCCCACGGGGCTCTTGTGTGCAACTTTAATTATGGCGTAGTTGACGCCTGGTTAATTACGATAGCTTGAGTTGGCGCTCCATCCGAGGTGCCGTTGGAAACCCCAGCAGTTGCTATGTTTTCTAGAATATCGAGACCGGAAGTTATGCTTCCCCAGATTGAATAGTTCGGAGGCAGCGGGGAATCTTGGTAAACCAAGAAGAATTGGCTGCCATTGGTATCTGGCCCGCTGTTGGCCATTGCAACAGTGCCGCGTGAGTAAATGTAACTGCCATCGGATCCAGGTAGCGGAAGATTTTCGTCAGCAAACTTAAATCCAGGTCCACCTTTTCCATCACCAGCAGGGTCACCACATTGCAAGACAAAAATTCCCTGTGTGGTGAGCCTGCTACAAGCAGTGTTGTTGAAGAATCCTTGATTAGCTAACCAGGCCATAGTGCCAACGGTAGTTGGAGCTTTAGCATCTGCGTCGAATTCAATTACCCCGCAGTTTGTTTCGAGGGTAAAGGCGCTGGCTGTCGGCAAGTCCGTGGCAGCCGCGCCGTAGATAATGTTATCCGCGCGTACCGCGCCAGGTAATTCGCAACCCGGTATTGGAGCAGCTGTCGCGCCAGCGCTGGGCGTTTGCGCTGGTTGTGCAATGACATTTTCAGTTTGTGTGCTCTGGTAATAAAGCCAGAGCGGGACCATGACGAGTGCTAGTGCGATTGCGGCAACTCCCAAAAATCTCTTTCGCACTCGACGTAGCGCACGCCGTTTTTGTTGACGAAGGTATTTAGCGTGGGCTAGTTCTCGATCACGTTTGGAAGGCACAAGTCATAATTCTACGGTGCCGAGGTATTGCCACAAATCAAGGTATCCTTGGGGAATTCCGAGCACGGGTGGGTGAAAATGTTAATTGAAAGTTTTGGCGCTGGCCCTTGGCTGACAAACTGCTATGTCTTGGCCACTGGGGAAAATTCCGAGTGCATAATCATTGATCCAGGTCTAGGTGCGGCGCCACAGATTCGCGAAATTATTGAACAAAAGAATCTTAAGCCAATTGCCACAATGCTCACTCATGGGCACATTGACCACATGTGGTCTATTTTTCCAGTTGCATCTGGCTACGGAATTCCAGCGTTTATTCATGGCGACGATAGGTTTTTACTAAACGATCCAGGCGCGGGAGTTTCGATTGAAACTAAAAACGCCCTCATGGACATGATGTCTACCGATGATGTATTTGCAGAGCCATCCGATACTCGAGAAGTAACTGACAAGATGACATTGGAATTGGCTGGCCTATCTTTCACGGTGCTTCATGCGCCAGGGCATACCCAGGGTTCTATTTTGTTTGAATTTGATGGCGATCGAAAACAAATCTTTACCGGTGACGTGCTTTTCGCAGGAGCAATTGGTCGCACAGATTTACCAGGAAGTTCTCCTGTTGATATGGACACCTCACTGCGCGATGTCGTTTTGCAGTTGCCCGACTCAGCTTTGGTTTATCCCGGTCACGGACCTACAAGTGACATGGCAACTGAAAAGGCAAGCAATCAATATTTGTTACGGGTGGCCAGCGGCTTAAGTGCGTTATGAGCGAACTTTTCAAGGCACCTAAAGGCACCTACGATGTCGTGCCACCATTTTCTGCACTGTGGTTGGCGGTTAAAGATGCACTTTCAACACCACCGAGAAATTCTGGTTATGGATATATTGAAACGCCAATTTTTGAGGACACGGCATTATTTGTCCGCGGTGTTGGAGAATCAACCGATGTTGTTTCCAAGGAGATGTATACCTTTGAAGATAAAGGTGGTCGCAGTCTCACGCTGAAGCCAGAGGGGACTGCTGGAGTACTGCGAGCGATGTTAGAAAATCGCATGGATCGCGGCGCACTTCCTGCAAAGGTTTGGTATACGGGCCCGCACTTTAGATATGAACAGCCACAATCTGGGCGGTACCGACAACACACTCAAGTTGGTGTGGAAACTATTGGATCTTCAGATCCAGCACTTGACGCAGAAATAATTTGGATGGCTCACCACGCACAGCGAAACATACTTGGCCTAGAAAAAGTTCGAATTCTCGTGAACTCACTTGGCTGTCACGAATGTCGTCCTAAGTATCGAGAAATATTGGTGGCATTTCTTAAAACTTGTGATCTTGATGAAGCGACGCAAGCAAAAGTTGCAATTAATCCGTTGCGAGTTCTTGACGATAAACGCGAGAGCGTCCAGACACAGTTGTTGGAAGCGCCACTCATGCCAGATCATTTATGCCAGGCATGTAAGGACCATCACACCCAGGTATTGAATTACTTAGATGACTTAGGCGTGAGTTACGAAAAAGCGCCGAGGCTAGTTCGTGGTCTGGATTACTACGTACGGACCACATTCGAATGTGTGCACGATGGCCTCGGTGCGCAATCTGCAATTGGCGGTGGTGGCAGATACGACGGCTTAATTGAAACTTTAGGGGGTCCAGCCATTGGTGGCGTGGGATTCGGACTAGGGGTAGATCGAACTTGTCTGGCAGTGCAAGCTGAAGGTATATCTTTAGTAAGCGATGCTGCAGCGCAAGTGTTTTTAGTTCCAGTTGATCAAACTGCAATCCGCGCTGTGGTTTCGTTATCAGCAACGTTACGAGCTGCAAATATAAACACTGACATTGCCTACGATGGTCGATCAATGAAAGCTGCGATGAAGTCAGCAGATCGAAGTGGCGCGAAGTTTGCAATCATCTTGGGCGAGGACGAACTAGCAGCGGGAACCGTTGTAATCAAAGACCTTGTCGCTGGATCCCAGGAAAGTGTCCCCGTAGACTCACTTATCGATGACTTGA
>Ga0164295_10004852_pt1 | contig 10686 bp, 10 predicted proteins | sample GEODES006metaG_FD_111798 | JGI IMG/M metagenome (GOLD analysis project Ga0164295, IMG submission 111798) | Oligotrophic lake water microbial communities from Sparkling Lake, Wisconsin, USA - GEODES006 metaG | ecosystem: Environmental > Aquatic > Freshwater > Lake | place: USA: Sparkling Lake...
CCGCCAGCCGCCAAATTTTCCCCATCCAATCCAGCGCCAGCACCTCGCCATTCGCATCCGCGCTGAAACCAGCGGCTTTGAAGCTTTCGCTCTTCTGCGGCTTGGTGCCGGCCAGGATTTGCGGGCCGAGCAGGACGGTGTTGCTGACGACCTTCTTCGCGGCCTTGTCATACTTCAGCGCCCAGATGGTGCCAAAGCCCCAGTCGCCATAGAGGTAGCTGCCTGCCAGCTCTGGCAGCGCCTTACCTTGGTAGACGAAGCCACCCGTGATGCTGATGCCCTGCGTGTGGTCGTAGGCATGGATGGGGTCAATGAACGTCGCGCCTTCCGGTGGCACTTCATTCGCACGCGGCGGATAGGCATTGAAGCCCTCGCGGAAGCTCCAGCCGTAGTTGCCACCTTTGGTGATGAGGTTGATCTCCTCCGCCATCTCCTGGCCGACATCGGCCAGCCAGAGCGCGCCTTCGGAATCGAAGTGTATACCCCAGGGATTGCGCAGGCCCAGCGCGTAGATTTCGGGACGGATGCCCGGCTGATTCACAAAGGGATTGTCCTGCGGGATGCCGTAGTTCAACCCACCCTGCGTGCGGTCCACGTCGATACGCAGCATCTTGCCCAGCAGGTTGAAGGTGTTCTGCGCCGTGCGCAGCGGATCACCGCCCTTACCACCATCGCCCAGCGTTAAGTAGAGAAGGCCATCGGGACCAAAGGCCATATTGCCGGAGTTGTGATTCCAGAACGGCTGCGGCACCTCCAGCAACACACGGGCGCTTGCCGGATCGGCCTTGTCCGGGTCCTTCGCATCCACCTTGTATTCGACGTAAACGCTTCGCTTCAGCTCCTGCGCGCTGTGGCAGATGTAGAACTTGCCGTTGTCCTTGAACTTCGGGTGGAAGGCGAAGCCGATCAGGCCTTCCTCAAAGAGACCGTCCTTGGCCTCCATGCCGATACCGGTCAGGTCCAGGAACGTTTTGGCATCGGCGCTCGTCTCGTCCTTGGGCAGGATGATCACCCTCCCACGCTGCTGCACCAGGAAATGACGACCACTGTCATCGGGCGGAATGACGACCGAGATGGGGCGCTCCACCGGCACATTCGGCCAAGCAGGAGTGAGCGTGACACGATCCTGAGCCAGGGCCGTGAGAGAAGCAAAAGCGAGGAGCAAGGCGGTGCGCATAAGGTGAAGAAGTCGAAGTTCTACGAGCTACGAGCGAAGATGTAAAGACAGCAGAACGTTCACTGCCACACTTGCAAAGCCGCCGCCCGATTGCCTTACTGCGCCCATGCCCGAAACTGCTCAATTGCTCTACTGCCGCTGCGCCTATGCCCAGGTCGTTCCCCAAGGGGTGAAGGATGCCGTGCTGGCCAAGCTGTGCGAAAGCGGGGCGAGCTTCGAGACCGTGGCCGACCTGTGCGAGATGGCCGCACATCGCGATGAACGATTGAAAGCCTTCGCCAGCAGCGCCCCGCTGAAGATTGCCGCCTGCTTCCCCCGCGTGGTGAAAGGCCTGTTCACCCAATGCGGTGCGCCCTTGCCCGATGAAGGGGTGGAGATTCTGAACATGCGCACGCAGTCAGCGGATGAGATCGCAGATGCGATGCTCGCCGACTAAAGCTCTCATCCTCTAAGTCTCTAACACTCTCTTCTCCATGATCACCCACACCCACCGCCCTCTCCGCGTTGTGCTTTACGAAGGCAACGGAGCCATCCCGCTAGATGCCGCTGCTCGCGCTCAAGTCATGGGCGCTTTGCTCGACAAAGGTTATGCCGTGACGCGCACGACCACGCAGGGCAGCAGCGCCTTCCCGCACGATGATCGCAGCCTGCTGCTGCTGGGCTCGTTTCCAAATCAGCAAGCGCCCACGCTGGAAGACATCACTGGCCAGATCAAGATCGACGCCCGTGACATCACGGGCCTGGATGCCTCCAGCGTCCTCGCCTTGGTCGAGACCACGCGCGGCGACACCCCAATGAACCAACCCGGCACCTGGAAGCCCTGGTTCCCGGTCATTGACTACTCCCGCTGCACCAACTGCATGCAGTGCCTGAGCTTCTGCCTGTTCGACGTGTATGGCGTCAGCAAGGACAACAAGATCCAGGTGCAGAACAACGACAACTGCAAGACCAACTGCCCCGCATGCAGCCGCGTCTGCCCAGAGGTCGCGATCATGTTCCCTAAGTATCAGCAAGGACCGATCAATGGCGACGAGATCAGCGAGACCGACGTGGGTCGCGAGAAGATGAAGGTCGATATCTCGTCCCTGCTCGGCGGCGACATCTACGCCGCGCTGAAGAACCGCAGCGAAGCCGCGAAGAGCCGCTTCAGCAAGGAACGCAGCCCGGACAAGGCCTTGGACGAACGCAAGAAGTGCCTGACCAAGATGGTCACCGACGGCTTCATCCCTGCCGACGTGCTTGCCGCCTTGCCATCACCTGAAGAGATCATGCGCAAAGCCGAAGCTGCCAAGGCAAAGGCCGAGGCTGCGCTGGCGGCGGGGTAGTTGTGAGCTGCGCTCGTCATTGCTTCGCGAAGCAGGAGACTCACTCAGTCCTCCACGGTTTGCCCTGCTTCGAGCCAGCGGCTCGAGAGAACTTAGCCGGTGGTGAAGCGAAGCGGAACCACCGGCAATGCGCCACGAAGGCTCGCGCCCCGGAGAGGCGCGAGAAAGCGCGGTGTTTTCTCACGCCCCTTCAGGGCACATGAATCACGTTGTGCGTGTCCGGTGGTTGCGCTCGTTCCTCGCTGCACCACCGGCTAATCTCTTGCGAGCCTCCGGCTCAACGAATCTTGACGGACAAACGCACACTAAAGCGTGGACACCGAACACTACTGCGGGAACTACGCTGGAACTTCGAGCTTCAGCTTGGGCTCTTCCTCAATGGCCTTCGTGATGGATGGCCAGCCATCGACACGCTGCATCTGGAACATGTGCAGATACACCGCCACTTTGTCGGCAGGATAAGCGGCAATCAGAGCTGCGACACCGGCCGTGGCCTTGTCGTCGGCAATCTCTTCCGGCAGGTTCTCGACCTCGCCATCCTTGTGCTCGATGCCCACGGCATCGAGGAAGGTCTTCAGCATGTCTTGCTGACTCTTGAGCAGCCAGAGCTGGATTACCTGCTCAGACAGGCCGTTGTTGCTCCTCATGCGCAACTGGTCGAGCAACCAGACGTGCTGATCAGCCTGCGATTTACGCTCCAGAAAGACCGGGCGCATCTTGCGCAGCTTGGCCAGCTCGCCCATCACCATATTGTAGGCGGGGCGGTGCTGCGTGTCGAGATGCATGACGATCTCGTTTTTCAGTTCGGAGCTGACGGCCTGGAAGAGCTGATGGGCTTTCATTGCGTGGGTGTTGGAAACGGGCGTTGCTACCACGCACGCTAGAATGGCGCAATGCGTTTTTAGACCCGCCGAACCGCGTGGCATTGGAAGGCCGTGCCCGCGCCGCCAACCTCTTGCACAAAGTGATCAGCCTGAGACTTGGCCCGTCCCCCACGCTGCAAAAACGCGGCCTGTGTTTCATAGTAGACCTCGCTCAACCCCGCGTCCGCCAGCCAAGCACGCCAGTCGGTGAAGTTCACATCGCAAGTAATGTCCTGCCGCCCAGGATTCGCATAGACGTCCGACCCTTCCAAGCGCTGCTGAAACAGGTAAGCCCGCAATGTGCCGCGCGGTCGGCGATGATAGACCGCAGGGAATTCGTCGCCGTAATCAACGGTGAGCATGGAGCCCCCTTGCCAATACGGAAGCCAGTCATGCAGCCAACGATGAAGCGTAGTGGCGAGTTCGTAGCGCTGTGGTTTCGCGGGTGGGGAGCGCAGGGTGCTGAACGGTTCGCGATGGATGGACAGTGGCACCGTCACCTCACGCCCATTCTCAATCCACACCTCCTGCCATGTCGCACCATCCCAGTGAACCAAGTCCACGGGAAACGCATCCAACAATTCATTGCTAAAAATCAGCGCCTTCCCCTCGCACACCGCCAGCGCCTCCGGCAAGGTGCCGGACCACGTCTGCACGATCCCCTTCAACTTATTTTGCTGTTGCTTCATCAGCACAGGCGAGGCTTCCACCATCAGGACGCGGAAGCGACGGCGCTGCCACCAGCCGAGGGCCGAAAGCACGCTCTGCATCAGTGACCCGTCACCGCCCCCGATCTCGATGATCGTCGTTACACCCGTTGCTTTCGACTCAGCGAGCAACCAAGCAGCAATCGCTTTCCCAAGCTGACCAGAAAGCGTCGCTGTCGTGCTGAAATCACCGCGCGCACCGACCGTGCGGATGCGCGCGGTGTAGTAGCCGCGCTGCGGATCATACAGCGCACGCTGCATGAACTTGGAAAACGGCTCCGCGCCCATGCTTGCGTGCGGTGATGGGTTACTTCCTCACCTCGTTAACGAACTCCTCCATGAGGTCCATGGCCTTGTCGATCAACCCAGGCGCGGTGGCGTAGCAGCAGCGGACGTAGCCTTCGCCGATGGCTCCGAACGGAGGACCGGGCACTACGGCGACGCTCTTCTTCTCCAGCAGTCCGAGCGCGAACTCCTTGCTGGTCAGCCCGGTGCTGCGGATGTCGGGAAAGACATAGAAGGCACCGCCGGGATTGAAGCAAGGAAGGCCCATGGCGTTCAAACGACGCACGATGGTGTTGCGACGCTGCTCATAGCTCAGGCGCATTTCTTCATAGGCAGCACGGCCTTGCTTCAGCGCCTCAATCGCTGCCATCTGGCTCATGATCGGGGCACAGAGCATGCAGTATTGATGGATCTTCATCATCGCCTCGCGCAGCGGAGAAGGCGCACAGGCATAGCCCATGCGCCAACCGGTCATCGCGAAGGCCTTGCTGAAACCATGCAGCAGGATCGTGCGATCCTTCATGCCGGGCAGGCTGGCGATGCTGGTGTGCACACGGTCGTCGTAGAGCAGTTCACTGTAAATTTCGTCCGTGATGACGATGAGGTCATGCTTGATCGCAAGTGCGGCGATCTTCTCCAACTCCTCGACCGGCTCAATGCCGCCCGTGGGGTTCGTGGGGAAGTTCAGCATGATGATCTTCGTCTTCGGCGTGATCGCTTTCTCGATGTCGGAAGCGAGCACGGCAAAGTCATGCGCCGGGCTGGCATTGACCGCCACGGGAACACCAAAGGCCATCTGGATGCTCGGGTTGTAGCTCACGTAGCAGGGCTCGTGATAAATGACTTCATCACCCGGATTGATCAGTGCACGCAAGGCGAGATCTAGAGCTTCGCTAACGCCGACCGTGACGAGGATCTCGCTCTTCGGATCGTAGCTGACGTGGAAGAAATCGTCCACGTAACGGGCGATCTCGATGCGCAAGGACTCAAGTCCAAGGTTCGAGGTGTAGCTGGTCTGACCTTTCTCGATGGAGCGGATGGCCGCCTCACGAATAGCCCACGGTGTGGGTTTGTCAGGCTCACCCACGCCGAGAGAAATGACGTCGCTGCGGCCGATCACGAGTTCGAAGAAGTCGCGAATGCCGGAACGCGGAAGGTCGCGGATGTGACCCGCGATTTTGCTGTCGTAGTTCATGGCGGTGGGTGGTTAAGGAGCCACGGGCAGGCGTTCTTCCTGCTCGCCAGAATCGACAATGAACCCCGCCTGCTTGTAGCTCTTCAACTGGAACAGCGTCCCGGTTGAAAGCACCCCACGCAGCGTGCTGAGCTTCTCGCTCACGAAGGTCGCGACCTCATACAGATCAGCGCCATAGACCACCACTGCCAGGTCGTAGTCGCCCGACATGAGGAAGCAATCATGCACCTGTGGATACTGCGAGATGCGGCGAGCAAGGCGGTCGAATCCCCCGCCCTGCTCCGGGCTGATCTTCACCTCGATCAGCGCGGTCACCCCTCGGTTCTCCACCTTGCTGCGATCCACCACAGCCTGATACCCGAGCACGACTCCGGCGGCTTCGGCGGCGGCGATGCGTGCTGTCACGTCGTTCGCGGTCGTGCCGAGGGCGGTCGCCAATTCTTCAGCCGAGCGGCTGGAGTTGGCCTGGAGGAGTTCGAGTAGTTTGTCCATAATGGAGGACGCGCAGTTTAACGCAGAAGTGCGTGGTGAGAAGCAGGAAGTGTGAACTTCCACGACTCAGTCTTTCCGCTCATGCAGCGCCTTCAGATAGGCATTGTCCGGCACGGGCAAGGCGGGGCGTCCGGGCTTGGCGAGCATGGATTGTTCACGCTTTCGACCTTGGGCTAGCAGTTCCGGGATCAGCTCCGCCTCTGGCAAATTGTGCCAATACTTCTGCGGCATCTCGGATTTCATGGCCTGCACCTTGATCCGAGCAGGGTTGAAGATGCTGCGGTAGTAGGTGCGCCAGAGGTCATCATGCGCGTCGGCATCGGGCGCATCTTGACGGCTGAGGCCGGGCGTTAAGTGCAGTCGCTGACCGTCCCAATGAGCACATTCGTCGGGGGTCAGGATGGACCAGTCCATACCGGCAAAGCGCTTCTCAAAAAACGGAGTGGCCAGACGCACGATGCGATACGTCGGCTCGAACCAGGCGACGAATTGCTCGCGTCCTGTTTCGGGATGCGTGTCCACCAGACGGAAGCGGACGAAGGCATGCATCTTGTGAATGTCGCGCCCCACGGCCTTGGCCCAGGCTTGGCATTGACGGGTATCGGTGTCCGTCGGCATGGCCAGCAGATGCTTTTCGCGGCCATGCGTGAGCCGATACAAAAGGCGATACAGGACCGACCAGCGGCGCTCGTCGGTGTGGGCGCAGACGCTAGCAGCGAGAGGTAAAAAATCCGCAGGCACCTTCACCGTCGCGGCAGGCGCTGTGGCGATCAGAGCTGGCTCTTCCTGGAGCAAGCTGGGGCTTTGTGTGGCATCGCACCACACAACCTCGCTGGGCGGCACACCTTGCTGGAGCAGCTCGCGGGCCTTACTGCGCCAAGCGGCAAAGGTGGGTTCGACAGTTGCCGCGATCATAGCTCACCCGTGAGTGCCATCGCCGCATCTGCACGAGTGGCAGGCGGTGGGTCGAAGTTCAGCTCCATCTGCTTCGGCGGGGGCAGGAAGTGCTGGCGCAGTTGATCGTTCTCCAACAGGGCCACCTTCGGCACATGGTCGGCTGTGATGATGAAGGGCAGCACCTTCTTCAAGCTGATGCGCATCCGTTGCAGGTCGATCAGGTGCAGCCTTGCATAGCGTCGTGCGGCGACAATGCGGTCCACATTGCGCACGCCAATGCCGGGAATGCGCACCAGCAACTCGCGCGCTGCACGATTGATGTCGAGCGGGAAGAAGTCGCGATGCTGAAGCGCCCACGCGAGCTTGGGATCGAGTTCCAAATCAAGGTTGGCCCGCTCGGCCGTGAGCAACTCATTCACCTCGAAACCATAGAAGCGCAGCAGCCAATCCGCCTGATAAAGGCGATGCTCGCGCACCAGTGGCGGCGACTTCAGCGGCAGCAACACGGACGGCGACGGGATGGGGCTGAAGGCCGAGTAATAGACGCGGCGTAAGCGCTGTGAGCGATACAAGCCATCGGCCCGCACAAGCACCGTGGCATCGGTCGAATCATCCGCACCGACCAGCATCTGTGTGCTCTGGCCAGTGGCAAAAACCGGAGCCTTGGCACGCGGCGTTGCCTTGATACGCCGGGCTTCGATGCGTGCCGCTGCCGTCTCGTCAATGCGCGCGCGAATCGTGTTCATCGCTTGCTGCGTGCGGGCGAGATTCTTCTCCGGTGCCAGTCGATCCAGGCCCGCCTGCGTGGGCAGCTCGACATTGATGCTGATACGATCCGCGTAGCGCCCGGCCTTCTCGATCAGCTCAGGCGAGGCTTCGGGGATTGTCTTCAAATGGATGTAACCCCGGAAGTGATGCACCTCGCGCAACTGCCGCGCCACCTCGATCACCTGCTCCATCGTGTAGTCCGCGCTGCGCACGATGCCAGAGCTGAGGAAGAGACCTTCGATGTAGTTCCGTTTGTAGAAGTCGAGAGTCAGCTTCACCACCTCATCAGGAGTGAAGCGCGCGCGTGGTGAATCACTGCTGCGGCGGTTGATGCAGTAGTGGCAGTCGTAGAGGCAGACATTGGTGAGCAGCACCTTCAGCAGCGACACGCAGCGGCCATCTGGCGTGTAGCTGTGGCAAATGCCCGCGCCGCCGGTAGAGCCGACGCCCTTGCTGCCGCGCGAGTCCTTCCGCGCTGCGCCGGAACTGGCGCAGGAGGCGTCGTATTTGGCCGCGTCGGCCAGGATGGCGAGCTTGCGGTCAACGTCCATGATAGATGTTCACCTGAACATTAAACCCGTCCCCGCGCCAGTGCCTTGTGATCTAATTTGCCTCGGGTAGCTGAGGCACCTTCTTCAGCAATGCCTCATCGTAGCCTTGGGCTTTGAGACTTTGGAGAATGCCAGCATACGTGGCCTCATCCAGCACAGGCTTGCGGCTCAGCACCCAAGCGAGTTTGCGTGAGGGATAACCGATGACGCTCCACTGGTAGTCCTTGTCGAGGTCGATGATCAAATACGGCACCCGCAGCGGCCAGACGAACTGCACACGCCATTCGGCATTGGTCTCCTTGTTGTGCACCCAGGCCACGCCGTTCCAGGACTCGAGCGGTGCCTCCAAGCTGCCACGGCGGAAGAGAAAGATGTTGTCCATCTTGCCATCGGGTCGCAGCGCATAGCGATCCAGTGTGCCGACCTTGCCCTTCTCCAATGAGTAAGGAATATGGGCGAAGACATACCAGTCGCCCACGTAGCGGTTCAAATCCACGTGCTCGACGGTTTTCAAAGGAGGCTGTTTCATGGTCGTGGAGCAAGAAGCGAGGAGTGACAAACAAAGCAGCCCTGTGGCAAGATAGGACATAGCACGCATGTTAGATGAACGCCTGTCCCGCCCTGCCGGGCAGCATGATCGCCCATTGATTTTTTCCACGCCCATGAAATTTCGCCTTTGCCTTTCCTTGATCGCCGCTCTCCTGCCAGCGCTGCTGCACGCGGCTCCACCCAATGTCGTGCTCATCCTGGCCGACGACCTGGGCTATGGCGATGTGGGCTGTTTCAACTCCCGCACGTGCAAGACGCCGAACCTGGACAAGCTGGCCAGCGAAGGCACCAAGTTCACCGACTTCTACGTGGCGCAGGCCGTCTGCACCGCCTCGCGCGCGGCTCTGATGACGGGCTGCTATCCGAATCGCGTGGGTCTCGCCGGCGCGCTGAACCACACCAGCAAGAACGGCATCAACCCCGATGAATTTTTGCTGCCCGAGATGTTCAAGAAGGCAGGCTACGCGACAGCCGCTTACGGCAAGTGGCACCTGGGCACGGCGATCGAGTTCAACCCGCTGCGCCATGGCTTTGACGAGTTCTTCGGCATCCCTTACTCCAACGACAACAGCAAGTATCACCCGACGATGGCGGCCGAGATGCCGCCGCTGCCGCTTTACGACGGCGAGAAGATCATCGAGCACGACGCTGACCAGGCCCTGTTCACAAAGCGCTTCACGGAGCGGGCCACCGACTTCATCGCGAAGAACAAGTCGAAGCCCTTCTTCTTGTATGTGCCGCATGTCATGCCCCACGTGCCGATCTTTGCCTCGCCCCAGTTCAAAGGCAAATCGGGCACCGGGCTGTATGCCGATGTGGTCGCCGAACTGGACTGGTCAGTGGGCGAAATCATGCAATCCCTGGCTGACAACGGCGTCGCCGACAACACGCTGGTCATCTTCTTCTCCGACAACGGCCCCTTCCTCAGCTACGGCAATCATGCGGGCAGCAGCGGCCCGCTGCGCGAGGGCAAGCTGACCAGCTTTGACGGCGGCATGCGCGTGCCCTGCCTCATGCGCTGGCCCGGCGTGATACCGGCAGGCGGTCGTCAGCGCGAGCCCATCATGGCCATCGACCTGCTGCCCACTCTGGCGAAGCTGCTGAAGGTGCCCCTGCCGATGACGCCAAGGGACGGCGTGGATGTGATGGACGTGCTGACCGTGCAGCGCGGAGCCACATCCCCTCATCAAGCCCTGGCATTCTACGCAGGCGATGAATTGCAGGCCATCCGCAGCGGTCCGTGGAAGCTGCATTTCGCCCACCAGTATCTCACAGTCAATGGCCCGCCGGGCAAGGATGGCAAGCCCGCCAATCATGCCAACATGAAGCCAGCGGGCATGGACAAGTCCGGCATCGAGGGCATCGCCAGCCGCCACGGCTACCGCGTTGCGCAGGAACCTCTGGCGCTCTACGACCTGCGCCTGGATGAAGGCGAGAAGCGCAACGTGGCGGACGTGCATCCTGATGTGGTGGAGCGCTTGACCAAGCTGGCGGAACCCCTGAGTGCGGAGTTGGGAGATGCGCTGAAGGGTGTGAAGGGCAACGCGGTCCGGGCGGCGGGGAAGGTGGAGTAGTTCTCTGGCTCTGGAGAATAGCGCAAAGCGCTTTCGGACTGCGGAACAAGGAACGCAGTTCCGCTTTGTTCGGAGCGCAGGACTTGATCTTGCCCAAAGACATTCGTGTAGCCTGCCGCTCCGGCGAAAGCGGAACGGCGTTCCGCACTCCAGAATGCTTCGCATCACCGTTCGTAGACGTGGCTACTCCACCGCACGCTTCACCACGGCCACGCCATCTTTCACGGAGTCGGGCGGATGCAGCAGCACTTGCGAGCCTGCTTCCAGGCCTTTAACGATCTGCGTCAGGCGGCCATCCGTGCG
>Ga0164295_10004854_pt1 | contig 10680 bp, 12 predicted proteins | sample GEODES006metaG_FD_111798 | JGI IMG/M metagenome (GOLD analysis project Ga0164295, IMG submission 111798) | Oligotrophic lake water microbial communities from Sparkling Lake, Wisconsin, USA - GEODES006 metaG | ecosystem: Environmental > Aquatic > Freshwater > Lake | place: USA: Sparkling Lake...
AATTTTTAATGGGAGTTACCCCCGTCATAGATTGACGTAACAGATATGATTCATATATCTGAAATAAAATAGATTTTGATAGGATTTTGATATATCAAGAAATATCAACTTCTATGTAACGGAGCGTAATAATGGAGCGCTGAGGATGGAGCGGCAGATAAGTGTGGAGGTTTTGTGTATATATATATTTTATGTATTGTAACTTAGAATTTGTATTCTGGATTTGCATCTACATATGTCAAAGCCCATTGAAATTTTTTTATTAATGCTGAAGAAAAAACTTTTTCAATAGGTATATCATATTTTTTTATAAATACTATGGTTATTCTTGGATCAATGTAATTTTCTTTTGAAGTTCCTAATGATATATTTTTCATCTCTTTTTTTAATTCATACTTTATTTTTGCTTGATTTAATTTATTTTTAAGCTTTTCAAGTCGTTCTTCTTTTGTTGATCCTTTCTTTGAAACTTTTTTTGAAGCTTTTTTGGATGGACTTTTTATTTTTCTAATTTGTGATTTTATTTTTTTTATCTTTTCTAAATATTTTTCTTCTACATTTTTAGATGTTTTGCCAACATTTTTTTGATGATTTAATTTCTTTGCAACAGATGTATTTGCTTTTAAATATTCATCAAGTAATACCTGTTTATCAATTGTAGCTACTTGTTCTTCATATTTTTTATTAATTTTAGTAATTTCCTTTTGAAATAAATAGGATGCATTGTAAGTACGAAATACTTTGGCTGTCAAATCTTTCATAAAAGTTTGTAAATATTTATTAATATCTTGTGAAGTAATTAGATCAAAAATATCTTCGTGTTTATCTTTATCTGTAATAAATTCTTTAATATTTGAATAAACTTGCACATCAACTGATAATTTATTATAATATCTTACTGAATCTTTTCCAAGAAAATCTAATGTTATTGTTAAATTATCTCCAATCGTTACATGTTCTACTCTCAATGTTGTTACACCAACAGTATCTGCAGTATCCTCACCTTTTTCACCTCCAACTCTTAAAGCAAAATTGTCAATAAAATAAAATGCGGTCGATATTTGTCTTAATTTCTTATCTAAAGATTGAAGATTTTTATTATTGTCCTCTCTTATATGTTCTATTTTCCTTTTTAATTTTTTAGCCAAATCAAATTTATCTTGATCACTTGATGCTTTAAAATGTGACGATGACCCTAACCATAAATATTTAGTCTTACCTGTTATATTTTCTTTCCATGAAGCTAACCATTCTACATGATGATCATGTATAATTTTTCCCCATTTATGTCCATCTAATGTTAGTGGTATTTTTGCTTCTTTACCAATATTCAAAGTTACATCTTCTGGATATACACGTGTTTTTATTTTACCAATATTTGGATTATCACCTCTACCAATAAATATTCCTGGTGGTTCCATTCTATAATTTCCTACTGGTTGTGGATTACCATCAACTATAGCTATTTTATATTTTTCTTCTTCACTTGGATCAATATTATATATAACTCTACTTATTTGATCTTTATTTTCAGATTGAATTTCATTTTCAGATTCAATTTCATTTGAGAATGAAACATTTGGATTTATAGTATTTTTTGCAATTTCTTTTTCTTTCTCTAATATTTCTTTATATTCTGTGAAGTCACATCCTTCTAAAGTTTCTATTTGTGTATTCTTTCCTAATAATTTCTTCCAATCATGCCAAAAATTCTTATTAAATGTTTTATTCTGAATATAATCAGTATTTAAATACTTTGTATATAACATTGCATATTCTTCTTGTATTGGTGTCAAGTTTATTTCAATTATATTTCCATTACTTTTATATTTTAATGGTAATTTATGAGGTATATAATCTGCTGGAAATAATGGTCCATTATGTTCTAATGTTTTCCATTTCAATATAGTTTTTCCACCTTCTTGTTTATTAATTATATGTTTTATTGGTTTTTTATCTTTTATTGTTTTTTTATCTTTTATTGGTTTTTTATCTTTTTTATATTTTTCTAAACCAGTTAAAGCATATTGTTCTTGTAAAAATAATATATCCATTATAAATTAGTTAATTAAAAAAAATTGAAATTTTAAAATATCTATTATTGCATTTAAGTTTACAATAATAACTAACAAAATGCAATCTCAAAAGATCCCTTCTTTTAAGCGTTATCAGGACACACGCGTTGTTCATCCAAAGCGTCAAGACAAGTTTACAACTCGGTCTTCACATTTTGGAGGCAAGCCAAAGTCGCACCGGATGCGTCACGGACAAGCAATCCGCGGTGTACTGGATGATTATGGCCTGACATCTGAAAATGATTTTGAGTCTATGATGCAGGAGTTACACATGGAGAATTATTATGAACATTTGATTTATCAGGATCAAAACACTTCTTGTCAAATTATCTGCATGGCTTGCCGTGCAGCGTCTAACAAGTACAAGGACACTGATGAATATGTGAAGACTCTTTGCAAGGACTGTTATAACTGTCTTTCCCTTCATGGGAATGAAATGTATGTTGGAATGTATGGTACTCGTTGCTCATACTGCGACGGTGATGATTGTGACATCATCCGCGAATCTAGATACACCGAATATGTTAACTCCAATTACGATTGTCGCGACTATTATGCCTATTACACTAATGACTATGAGCGCGACCCTGAGCTCGACTCTGATTTTGATTATGAATCCGAGTATGATTATGAATCAAGGCCAGATCACATCCGGTTAAATAATCTGCTTCGGTTGTAGACTTATAATTGTTAACGGTAGCAATAACAAAAAAAATTGAAGTTTTATTTTTCCTGATGCCTATTTGTTTATTATAACAATTAATTTAAATGGATCTTGATTCGATTCAATCTTTTATCAATAAGGCTCATAATCCTAGTTTGGTGAAGCCAGAAGAATCACCCAATGGTAATTGGATTTATCATATCTATTCAGATGGAGAATTGACATCACAGAAGGGAGGATGGGCATATTTGTCCCGTTCTGTTTTTACTGATTGTTATCCTTCATTTAAGAAAAATTATATTGATCTATTTCCCATTAAAGATAAAGATTGTTACAAGCGTCCCATTTCATATGCTATTGTGACTGAAGAAGATGGTAAGAAGATTATTGCGATGATCAATCAATTTGAGAAGGAAAACTAATCAATTTTGATAGTTAGTTAAAGATTATATATGATAGATACGCTAATGAATTGGAGAGTAAAGTTTGATATATCTAAAAGAGGTTTTGTTCCTGAATATTGTGAAAAAAACTTACCCAAACCTTTATTTATTAATCTATTAAATGTTATTGATAATTTACATGCAACAAATTTTTATCAATTAGTTGAAAATTTGGATTTACATGCAATACCTGATATAACTAATCTAGATGTAAAATATCTAAAATATCTTTATGTTATATTATCATTAATTATACATAAATATATGTGGAATAATTTAGATTTATCAAATATTCGAACTGAATTACCATATCATATTGGTATTTTATATGTTGGGGTTTCAGATAAATTAGGGATCACACCGGTAATGACATATTCTGTAGTTTTATGGAATTGGGAATTAATTGATAATACAAAATCTTTTTCTATTGATAATCTCAAATGTATTCATACTATAATGAATGATGAATGCAAAATTGATGAAGAATGGTTTAGTTTAGTTATGGTTGTTATTGAAGAAACAAGTGGTGTGATATTGGATGCAATTGAAAATATCTATAATGAAATTGAGACAAATAAATATGATGCGAAAGTTGATGCATATATTGTTGAAAATTTAAATTTAATTTTAGACAAAATTAAATTTGCATCAATAATGATTAAACGTATGAGAGAAAAATGTAGGCCAGAAGTTTGGTTTCATAAAATTAGAATTTATGTAGCTGGCTCAAATGTTGCAGGATTTTTTAAAGATGGGTTAAAGATTAAAAATTCTGATATTAGATTATCATTTAAGGGTGCAAGTGGTGCTCAAAGTGTATTATTACAGGTATTTGATATATTTTTTTCTATTAACTTTAATTCTACATCAGAATTCATGATGAAAATAAAAAAACAATCATTAAATAAACATTATGAATATCTTGATTTCATAAGTAAAAGAAAAAGTTTGAAAGATTATATTTTAGAAAATAATCTAACAACAAATAATAATCTTGTATTGCTATTCAATGATTGTATCAAAGAATTAATTGTATTTAAGTCAATACATCTAAATATTGTTAAGGATTATGTGATAAATTTTATATCAGATGAAAAATTATCTGATAATTCACCAATTAAATTTTGTTCAAATATTATTCGCAAATGTCTGGATAGTAAAATTTCTTAATAGTAAAATTTCTTAAGTGTAAAATAAAATTAAAACTATTTAAAATTATGATTATAATATAATATCGTGGAGAGCAACATGGCCGAGTGGTTAAGGCGAACGACTTAAGATCGTTTGGACATAGTCCGCGTGGGTTCGAACCCCACTGTTGCTATCTATCTATTTTTTTCTTTATTTTTATTTAAAAGTACAAAAACAAAATCACTCGATGAATTTTATAATTATAAATAAAACAACAGGTAAATCATCTTATTGCATCTTATGAATTTTTATCAAGTTTTATAATAACAATCAATATATCCATTAAATGGTTTATTGTTGTTTAGCATTACACCCATTTAATACTCCTTCATCTTTTTTATATTTTTCTAAATCGGTTAAAGGATATGATTCTAAATATTATTTTTGTATATTTGAATACATTTTGTTTATCTAAATAAAAATTAAAAAATTGAATATTAAAATATATTGTATAACTTAAGTTATGCAAATATCAATCATAAAAAAATGGCATCCATTACCGTTGACATCTCATCCATCTTTTCCCAACTGAAGCAATTTTCATGGGCTTTCACTATCAACTACAATCCAACTTCAATTACATGTGTCGCCACATCGGAAGATGTAGCGAGACAAACTATTTTGAATTTTATCACAAAGCTTGACGATATGACAAAGGGATATCGTCAAGCAAAGGATAGAGGTGTTGGCAATATATACGAAATTCGTGACAAGCTTCCTTCATGGGAAACACTCGATGCATCCATGTATATTGGTTGTTACACAACTGAAATCTATGATTTCCATCTTGGCATGGAAATTGGATACAGGGGACAGACACTCGAGGATTTCATCAAGATGACAAGTCCTACCGTTTCTCCATTCAAGCTGATTTCTGTCTATTCGTGCCTTGACGGGTAAGAATTGTGATCAAGCTTCATAACTATCTGATGTCCAACAATGACAAATACTAGATCACTCAATGAATTTTGTAAACTATCTGAACTTTTTTTCTTTATTTTAACTTATTATACAACCATAGGAATCTGATGTTGCTGCTCCTGTAGTTGCGATTACAGAAGAATCAGGAATTGGTATACTTCTTACAGTTGTTGATTCATTTACATATGATCTATCTGATTTACGTCTATATGGATCGTGTAATAATTCCCATGGTTCTCTGCTATTTATATCTGGTAATATTGTTATTCTAGGAATATTAGTTGGTGTTAATATTGGTAAAACTATATGTATTAAATTTTCTAAAAAATATGATATATAAAAATTATTTTGTTTTTTTGTTACTGCTTTTTCTTGAAATTCTTGTATTTGTTTAATGGTAAATGACGCTGTTGCATCAATTTCACCATCACTCGAATGTAATATTACTGGACTTGTTTTTCCTTCTTTAGGAAAGATTTTAAAAAATATATCACGTTTTAATGAAAATATACTTACAATTACAGATCCACTCATGTTAATATATTTACATTTCAATCTTGAAGGATCTTTATTTTTATAATCTAATCCAACTTCCGATAAATCGACCGTTTGTGTATCGAATTCTGGTATACTTCGTATTTCACCTCGAGTTATACCTGTTTCGTGATTTAATTCTTCAATAATTGCAGCTAAATTTTTTTTTTTTTGCATCTCTATTACCACCAATTGAAGTCCACTTACCCCAATATTTTTCTTTAGTTCCAGCTGCACCAGTTGTTATATATGTAGATGTTGTGCTTCTGCGAGGAATTACTTTTCTACCATTACTATATAATTTTCTAACTAATCCAAAATAAATAGTTCCATCTGTATCTCTTGTATATATATATGATGCAACGGCATTTGGATTTATATCAAACGCAATATGACCACCTTTTAAATATGACATAAGATTATTCATTATAATATATTTTTACATTAAAAATAAAAATTAAAAATTGATTTTTAATTAGTTAAATAATTATTAATTTTTATAATATATATATATATAAATAATGGTTGTAATTACACAAAAATATTTAAAAAGTATTTCCAATACAGATGTTAAAACACCAATCCCATTTAACACTCCTTCATCTTTTTTGTATTTTTCTAAACCGGTTAAAGGATAATCTTCATCATCTACAATTATCCTTTAAACGGCCAGAAAAAATATCAAAAGTAAAAGGAGTCTTAACTGACGTAGGTGTTATAACACCTATAGTCGGTTAAGGGATAGTAAGAATGTATTTACCAATTTTATGATAATAGATTGACATTTTATAATAAAAATTGAAAATAAAATAATATTAATAGTCTTGTCATTTTATAGAATTATTAACAAAATGTCTTTGGATTCTGCAAATGTCGATATTCATAATTCTTCCATCTTTGTGATGAAGAAAAATGGTGAGCTTGTCGAACAAGCCATAATTGAGGAGACAAAGTTGTATGAAAACAACACACCAAACCTAACTTGTAATATTACTGTTCATCCTCTTCCAGTTCATGTTGCGCATATGGAAGAATATTTTCAAGAACTCTATTCATTGATGATGAAGTATGAACACGATTATCCATACAATTATGGTGAAACTTATCAAACAAAAACATACGAATTTATTAACGAAATGGAACAAGGCAAGTTTGTTCGTGCTGAACAACGTGAGTTTATTCGTGCTGTCATCTTTCATCGTGTATTGATGCGTAAGGGATCTTACTTTTATGTTTTACAACAGAGTGATCGTGGTGTACGTTTCCTTCTGTATGCTATGAATCGTGTACATCATAGTTCGATTGCATTTGGTTGCACAATGATTACACCAAAGCCACGTGAAGAACTTACCAGTATGCGTGAAATACTTGAACAATTTACAATGAAACAAATTCGTGATTTGAATATTATGAACTTTGATACACTTGTATCAAATGATTCATTGTATTTTCTATAAAGATTAATTATATTTTCATATTTTTCGAGTCGTTTAAAGGATATACGGAATAAATCTAAAAAACCAAATGATTATGACGTTTAATTAATTTATTTTTTTTACTTTTTTAATATATTATCCAATGAATAACATTTCAATTAATGATATTTCAATGAATATATTACAAAATATTGAAACAATTTTAGGTAAACATGTGTTAATAGATTAGGTGGTAAGATAAATAAAAAAATGTTTGGTATTTTTATCTCAAATCAAAACTTATCATCTGTTGCTAAACAACAAATTTTAGATGAAAACAAGATGAATCAACAAAATTATTTTGATATTATTTGTGATGATTTATATGATAAATTAATTAAAAAAATTCAAATTTATTTATATTTCCATAAGATTTGGTTGTATGAATCAAATGGTGATTGTGTTATGATTGATTTTACCAATTAAGTCTAAACCTCTTAAAGAATAATAAGTTGAACCACCAACTGCAACTTCGCTATTAGTTTGTTTATCAGATTCATTTACATCATTAAGTATATTTGCGGACGCATCATCTGTAAGCGATGATAAAAAATTAGATGGGGATTGGGGTAGTTTTGGTGCTACTGGTATTGGTGCTACTGGTATTGGTGCTGCTGCTGCTGCTGCTGCTGCTGCTGGTATTGGTAATGGTATTAATGGTATACCAAGTTTAGAGTATTCTTTTAACCAATCATCAATAATTACATTAATTGGTCTATCAGCAAAACATTCTTCCAATACATCAATAAAATATTTAATTTTGAAAAATTTTATTACATAATCAAAATTAATTTGTATTATAGGAAATAAAATTATGAATAATAATATTTTAAATTGTGTATCTTTATTTTCTTTATATGTAATAATATAATTTATTAAATCAGAAGTTGTTGTTTTTATTAAATTAAGTATTTTATCACAATCATTTGAAAATTTAATACAATTCTTATAAATTATTAATACTAAATCTGCATTATAAAATATATTATCTCCATCGAAGAACATTTTAATAATTATATGACCTAATCCTGCAATATGAAAATATTTAATATTCAAATCTTTATATTGATCTTCATTAATAAATCTAGAATGACCTAATGAATTATAAATTGGATTGCTTATATTATAATAATAGTATGGCGGTATATAAGTATACACGTGTACTTTTTTGTCAACTGATAAAGTATAAATATCATAATCTAATACTATAAATTTAAGTTGTAGAGTTTCATCAATATCAAATCCAATATTTTCATATTTTAAATCATTATAATAATATTCATTTTCTATTTTATCAAGAAATTTTAATAATTCTAAAAATAACAATTTCTTATATTTTATTTGTAATCTTTCTATAGATAGATAATCATAATATTCACGTGTTATAACATATTGCAAATGTTGTATTGTTCCACTATCATCTTTGTATCTCATATCTCCATAAAAAAATATATCAATTATATTTTCTGGAAATTGATTTTTATGTTTTTTCCATTGATTTATAAATTTATCTAAATTATCATCTTTAAATATTCGTAATATTAATTTATCTTTATACTTACTTAATACTGGATTTTCTAATCCTAATGTCATCTGAATACTATATACAGCTGTATATGTACCAGCTCCTTTGTAATAATGTTTGTTTGAATCTAAATTTTTTTCTGTATTATTATCATCAAATCTAAAATTATAGGTATTATCAAAATTAATAATACGTTTATTAAATTGTAATCCATTTTTTTGTAAATTTATACCTTTAATATAAGCAGATGCGTTACCTCCCGTATGTATGTTTTGAATAATATATAAATCTATTTTAGTGGCTTCATAAGACATTGTATATATATTCTGTTAGATAAAAAATGAACAAACTACAAATATAAATAAAATAAATGAAATAAATAATACAAGTAACTTAGAAAGTCTAACTAAAGAAACTTTGATTAAATTACTTTTAGAAAATCAAACAAATATAAATAATACTACAAATAACAACATAAACAATCAACAAAATATAGGTACACAAAATATTACAAATAATATCCAAATAACTCTAAACAATTATGATAATCCTAATTGTGATTTTCTAAGTATCGAACAGAAAAACAAATTTCTCAAAGACAGATATAAAGGTTTAATAGATTTCATAACATATGTTTATTTCAATGAAAAATATCCTGAAACAAAATTTGGTCAAATTTACAAAAATAATAAATGGATGATTGAAGAGATAGATCTTATCGCTAATAAATTAAATGAATATTCATTTGATAAGTTAAATTCGCATCTTGAAACAATACAAGATGATGAAGATTTAGCAGATAAATATAAGAAAGAAATTGATAGAGGACAAGCATTTATAGATCATTATGTAACAACGGATACCTCTAAACAATCAATATCTGATATTAAAAAAACTTTGTATCCCTTAACCGACTATAGGTGTTATAACACCTACGTCAGTTAAGACTCCTTTTACTTTTGATATTTTTTCTGGTCGTTTAAAGGATAATAACAAAGATGTTGTTATCAAAACAAAAAACACGATTAAAAATTGAAAATATTTTTACTTAATAAATATATATTCAATATAATATCAATATCAAAATGAGCATTCAATGCAAACTTCAATCATTTCCATTTAAATTTCAACACAAACCACCACTTCATATTATTTCAACATCTGCTGCTGGATCTGTTAAAATTATTCTACATCCGATCAAAGCATATTATGTACGTCTTGAAACCGATGAAACTTACGACCTAACAGAATTGTTTAAACTTTATAATGATCTACAACCAAAATTTACAAATATTGAAGATATAAAGATAACAATTGATCGTCTTCCACAATTTGATGATCTTACTCGAGATGAAATATATTTAATACTTTTTTGGTATGAACGAATGGGTCGTAGTGAACAACAAACAAAGCCATTTATTTTGATGCAAACAAAATGTTTTTATAAAAATGACATAATACGAGTTATCCATGTCGATGGATTAATTGAAAATCTTCAACAATATACTAATTATAATTACAAATTAGATGATTCTTTTAGATATCCTGCATTTCCAATTTGGTGCAATGATGTACCTCCAACATGTTCTATGTTTACTCCCCCATGTGCATTCAAATATTTATTAGATATGGATAAATTTATGTCTTGGTTTATGAGTTATTTCAATAAGGAATAAAATGAATTGTTAATTTAAGAATATTTATTTATTATATCCTTTACACGACTAGAAAAAATTATAAATATTTCTGATTTAATTTTAATTCCAAAAATTATAAATATTTCTGATTTAATTTTAATTCCAAAAATTATAAATATTTCTGATTTAATTTTAATTCCAAAAATTATAAATAT
>Ga0164295_10004855_pt1 | contig 10680 bp, 6 predicted proteins | sample GEODES006metaG_FD_111798 | JGI IMG/M metagenome (GOLD analysis project Ga0164295, IMG submission 111798) | Oligotrophic lake water microbial communities from Sparkling Lake, Wisconsin, USA - GEODES006 metaG | ecosystem: Environmental > Aquatic > Freshwater > Lake | place: USA: Sparkling Lake...
AAGTCGGAGCGGGTGGTTGTAGATGGAGGTAAGCTCATGTGGTATACCGTTTCAATACGGTATACTGTCAGAGCTCTTTCAATCCGGAGCAAAAATCATCGGTCGATCTCGAGAATGATAGGGACGCTGTGCTGGGCCACGGATGTTCCAACTCATTGAGGCCAATCCCGTTTCACAAACCGCAACGATCAGCGCGTGCTGAACTGATGAATGGTCGTGGTGCGATAAGTCTCTCCGGGGCGGAGGATGGTCGTGGGGAACTCGGCGTGATGGACGGAGTCGGGGTGATGCTGGGTCTCCAGGCAGAGGCCGTGGAAGCGGTCATAGCCCGCGCCGCCTTTGCCTTTGAGCGGTGTGGTGTAGGTGGCGGTGTAGAGCTGGATGCCGGGCTGGTCGGTGAGGATTCGCATCACCCGACCGTTCTTGGGCTCATAGACTTCGGCGGCGAGCGCGGGCTTGGTCTGCGGCTTATCGGCGAGGACGAAGGCGTGATCATAGCCGCCGATGGAGATTTGACCAAAGCGGCTACCGATGACTTCGCTCTTGGTGAAATCAAACGCGGTGCCAGCGACGGGCAGCAGTTTTCCTGTGGGCAGCAAGTCGGCATCTGTTTCGAGATAGCGTTGCGACTGCAAGGTGAGCCGGTGGTCGAGCACAGTGCCGCTGCCTGCTCCGGCGAGGTTGAAGTAAGTGTGATTGGTGAGGTTGATGGGCGTGGCTTTGTCAGTCGTGGCCTCATACTCAATGACAATCGCATCCTCCTCGGTGAGCACATAGATGACGCTGGTGTTGAGGTTGCCGGGGAAGCCCTGGTCGCCGTCCTTGCTGAGGTAGGTCAGGCGCAAAGCAGGTCCGCGTGGGTCAGTGATGATCTCCGCTTTCCAAATGACCTTGCTGAAACCCTTCAAGCCACCGTGCAGGTGAAAGCTGGTCTTCGGATGCAGATCGAGCGTGTAGGACTTGCCGTCGAGTTCGAACTTGCCGCCCGCGATACGATTGGCCACGCGCCCGGTGATGCAGCCGAAATACACGCCGCCGTTGTGTTCTTCGTATTGGGCCACGGTGTCGAATCCGAGTGCAATGTCGCCGAGCTTGCCCGCGCGGTCAGGCACATGCAGTTCGTTGATGATGCCGCCGAGAGTGATGACCTTTGCGACAAGGCCATGCTTGTTCTTCAAGGTGTAACGCTCGACGGATTCGCCATCGCGAGTGGTGCCGAAGTTGTCTTTGGTGACTTCAGCCTGAGCGGAGATGAGGCCGATGGTTAGTAGGGTGAGGATGAGGTGTTTCATGGAGTGGTGGAGTGGTGATCTGGATTAACAAGCCGGGAGTCGGAGGTGTGTCGATGGGCTCCCATGTCGGCGCTTCGCCCTGGAGGACACCGAGCGAGGAGAGGATCAATGGAAAATTTTCTTGTGGCCTCAGATGGGCTATAGCGGTTTCACTTCGGCGTGACATGGCCTGATTTCTTCAGACCACCACGGACGATTTTTACCCCTTCACTGGTTTCGCCGACGCCGGGACTGATCGCCGTTTCAAAGGTTGCGGCGTCAAGTTTGCTCAACAACCAGTCCGCGACGTAAGCGGGATCGTCTGAAAAGGCAGCCTCGATCATCTCCCTGGACGCGGGGTCGTCCACATTGCGCAAGGTCAAGCTTAACCCAGATTTTTTTCCGTTGATGGCGACGAAAGTATCCTGGGCATCTTGCATGCGCTGGTTGTCGTGCGGCGAAAAACTATTCATCAACCTCTGCATGTTTTCATTGAAGATCGCAATCTCGGGGCTTTGCAGTAAGGCATCCTGGCTCAGGCCGCGATGGTTGCGGATGAAGGCTTCCGCTTTGATGCGTGCTGTTTCGCTAAGTTCGGGCTTCGTATCTTGGCTGATGGAAGGAGTGGACGAGTCGGCCAGGCGCGCTGTATTCACCGACGAATCCAGCAGCGCAGGCTTCGCTGCTATCACTGGTGCGGGCTTGTGCTGCTGCTGATAAAGAAGTGCGCTGAGTGCACCGATAGCGAGGAGAGCGCCCGTGAGGATGAGTTTGCTTTTCATGGATGTGGATGGTGCGAGCGCATGCTTAACTGATAGAAAAGTCCTCTCGCAAGTTTTTCTGTTAAAGTCGTCGGACCGATTGGGATTGAGGGTGTGTAGTGGAGAGTTGGGTTATTCGTGCAGGCGCTCGTCTGAGTTGATGAAGGCCCAGCAGATCGCTCCGAGGAAGTAGCTGAGGGCGAAGAGGCCCATGTTAATGCTCCAGTTGTTGTTTGTGGCGGCGAGCACGAGCGGCACGGCCATGGGCGCGATGGCTCCGCCGACCTGGCCCATCATGTTCATGCTGCCGGAGAGTGCGCCGGTGTGGCGTCCGCCGACGTCCATGCACGCGCCCCAGGCACCCGGCATGGCGAGATCGCTGCACAGGGCTGCGAGTCCAATGGCGAGCACGGAGGCCACAGGTGTGTGGAGTTGCATCGAGATGAGCAGCATGAGACCCGCAGCACCCATGCCTAGCACTCCCAGCCAACGGCGCGTGCGGGCGATGCTGCCGAGCCAGACATCCAACCGAGCCGAAAGCAGACCCGCGAGGATGGACCCGATGCCACCGAAAAACAGCGGCACACAGGCCAGCAAGGCCCGCTGCATGTCGCCCATGCCGGTGAACTGTTCCTTCAGATACGTGGGGAACCAGGTGATGTAAAAATACCAGGCGTAAGACATGAAGAAATACTGCGCCCAGAGCATCCAGACCGTGCGGGAGGCCAACAGCTTGCCCCACGGCATGGAATGATCACCGCTGTGCTGGGTTTCGCCGATGACCGCCAACTCACCCGCATTCACCGCCGGATGATCCTTTGGCTGATCGCGGAACCAACGATAAAACGATAGCGCCCATACCACGCCGAGCAGGCCGAAGATGAGGAAAACCCACTTGTAGTGAAGCCCGAGTCCCGCTTTGCCCTCACCACCACTCGCCAACATCCAGCCGACGAGCAGCGGCGTGAAGGCACCACCCCAACGAGCACTCAGCCACAAGATGCCCTGGGCTTTGACGCGCTCAGACGCCGGAAACCAATTGGCAAATGCCTTCGTGATGTTGGGAAAACAACCTGCCTCGCCCACCCCAAAGAAAAAACGGCAGACCACCAGCGACATCAGGTTCCATGCCCAGCCCGTGGCCACCGTGAAGATGGACCACATGCCCACCACCCGCATCAGCACCTTGCGCGGCCCGATGCGATCCCCGAGCCAGCCGCCAGGGATTTCAAACAAGGCGTAAGCCCAACCAAACGCGGTGAAGGCGTAACCCATCTGGATTTTCGTCAGCCCCAGATCCTCCTGCATCGTCGGAGCCGCCTGCGAAATGCAGACGCGGTCCACATAAGTGATGATCGCCAAGGTAACGGCGAAGAAGAGCACGACGCGGCGTGTGTTGGAAGGGGCGGATTCGGTCATGGGAGGACGTTTTTAGCGGGGGAATTAGGAGAGAATCATTAGCGAATCCAGATGCCTTTTCCAGTGCCGCCTTTGGGTGTGGTCGTGGGGTAGTCGGGGTTGGGCTTTTGCTCGATCACTTTGACGACTTGCTCGATGGGCAAGTCGGTCTGTGAGTCATGGGTGCGGACGCCGGAAATGCTGACGTTGCGCACGGTGCAATCGAGGTCGGGGGAGAAGATCTCGGTCCACTTCTCTGGCTTGCTCGGACCTCCGCTCTGGTAGGTCATCGACTTCGGGCCGATAGCGAGGAGGTGCCATTCAGGAGTGATGGGGTGATTCACACGGACGTTGTGGATCGAGAGGCCGTCGGCGTTCGCGTGGAGTTCAATCTTGCCGGGGTGATTGAAGGTGAGATCTTCAAAATGGAGCTTTTTGAGCGTGCCAACTCCGATGCTGAAGTCGTTGCCGCGACCGAGTTCGAGGTTCGGTTGGTCATAGAGCTTGAACTCACGAATGTCCCTGATGCGGCGCAGCGTGATGTCGCTGATGGGGCAATCGAGCGTGGTGCCATCGTCAAAACGCTTCACGCCAGGCAGGATGCGGATGGAATTGGCCGCAGGCAGACTTTCGGGCGCTCCGGTGATGTCTTCGATGACGATGAGCTCGATGGGGCCGTAGCTTGGCGCGTAGTGTTTCCATTCCCAAGCATTGAGCGCGACGTTGTCGTCATGCGAATCGCCGCGCACGCCACGAATGACGCCATCACTTGCGGGGCCGTTCACATGCACGCCGTCGCGGCAATGCTCTTCGAGGGTGATGTTTTCGACGGTGAACTCATGCGCGTTCGCCAGATGCACGCCGAAGGGCCGACTCTGGCGAATGGTGACATTCTTCACCGAGACGCGGCGCACGTTTTGCAAAAGGATGACGCCATGCGTGCCGAAAGCCGGATTCTCCTTCGCTGAATGGCCGCGCAAATTGCCGTTGGATTCAGCTCGGGACACGGCCAGTGTCGTCCAGATGCCGCCCTCAATGGTGATGTCCGAATCGAGCGGTAGGTCAGTGGGCAACGGATTGGTGTTCAAGGTGACGACATGCTCGTTGCGCACCATGCAGGTGTTGGTGCCGGGCTTTAGGCGAATCTCGGCGGTCGGATCGGCGCTGAGTTTTTGACCGGATTTCACGACGAGCGGGCCGTCCAAGTAATAGGGCTGCGCTCGCGCGGCAATGTGCAGCGTTCCCTGTGCGTCTAGTGTCGCTTGCATGGCCTGCGTCCACACTTCGGCGGTGACGTTGCGCGTTTCGGCTTTGCCGGAAGCGTCCGGCCATTTCTCAGTCCAGGTCTCGGTGCGGACGAGTGGCTGAAAATCGGACAGCTTCTTGGCGGCCAGTATTGGCGGCTTGTCCGACGGCTTGAGATAGCCCAGCGATACGAAGAAGGTGTCCAACTCGCGGATGGTGCGGTGGAAGCATCGAGTGGCTTCCTCGCGTGGCTCGCCCTTGCCGCGCCCGGGATTGAAGAAGCCGTGCGGCTGGCCTTCGTAGGCTTTCAGTTCGCAGCGATTGCCTGCGGCGGTCATGGCCTTGGCAAAGAGTTCCACCGTGGGGAATGGCACTGCCTCATCCTTCGTGCCGTGGAAGAGAATGCTCGGAGGCAACCCGGCACGGACGAAATGATAAGGCGAGATCTCCTGCGGTCGTCCATCGGCGCGGGCGCGGATGTCGGCGATTTTTTCGTCGGAAAGCAGCCCGGGATGACCTTCCACCGGAGACAACACCACGGCGGGATTGAACAACGCGAGAGCGTTCGGCATGGAGCTGACTTCGGTGTGATCTCCGTCCTCGAAACCCGGCACCAGCGCCACCGCCGCAGCGAGATGACCACCGGCGGATTCACCTCCGGCAACGATGCGGTCGGGGTCGATGCCGAAACGGGCGGCATTGGCACGGGCCCAACGAATCGCCGCCTTTGCATCGCGCAGGCAGTCCTGCGGGAGGACCCCGTGGCGGCTCAGCACCCGGTAGTCGCACGGGATGGCGACCATGCCGCGCTGCGCGAGGTAAAGCGACTGCGGCAGGAACTGCCCCGGCGATCCACCTTTCCATCCACCGCCAAAGAAAAACAACACTGCGGGACGATGATCCGAGGCTCGATGATTAGGTGGGGTGAAGATGTAGGCATTGAGCTTCACACCGTTCACCTCCCGATACACCTCCACACTCGCCCCCGGCATCTCAGGCGGGTATTTCCAACTCACGGGCGGCTCAGGAAGATCATCAGCGGCGTGCAGTGTGACCAGCGGCGCGAGCAGCAGGGCCGTGATGAGCTTGATGGTGCGTTTCATGGCTTTGTTGTGATTCACTTCTTCGGAGCAGCGGGCAGGGCTTTGAGCCATGCAAGGTTGAAGGCGTAGTGATCTTTGCTGGTAATGAGCTGGATGCGGCCATCGCGGGTCTGAGTGATGGCGAGGTAGCCGTTGATGTCGGCGATGGTTTTGCCTTCGGGGGCGATGAGGCGGCGGTCGGGCCAGGTTTTGCCTTCGTCGTAGCTGACGGCGGCGTAGAGACCGATGCCGGTGTAGTTGCCGTCGGTGGATTTGAAGGTGAGGCCCTTGCGTTCGTTCTTCGGCGTGCGGGCCTGATCGGTGAAGGAGCAAAGCACGATGGGTCCTTCTTTGAGACGCAGCATGGCGGGGCGCTGCGTGTTGCTGACTACGGGGAACTCGCTGATGGACCACTGCCAAGTCTCGCCGAGATCGCTGGAGTAGCTGACGGGCATCTTGAGGTCGAAACGCTTCTGCGCGGGCTCCTCGGGTGAGAGACGACCGAAGGCCATGAGGCGTCCGTCGGCGAGTTCCAAGATGGGTGCGTGGATGCCGGCGACGAAGGGGCCTTGGAGACCTGGCTGGATGTCGTCCGAGCCGCGTCGTTGACGTCCGGTTTCGCTCCAAGTCTTGCCGTTGTCGCGGCTGATGGAAAGGCCTGCGAAATCGAAGGGGATCGCGATGACGCCGCCCTTGGTTCGGATGGGATTGCTCGATGACTCGCCGTGCGCACGCATGACCTCGGCTTTGGTCCAAGTCACGCCATTATCGGTGGACCGACGAATGAGAATGTCGCCGTGCTGTCGGCCTTCGACGAAGTGGTAGAGCGTGCGGTCACCGTCCCACCAAATCTTCGGTGCGTGATCATTCACATCTTGCGCGTCCCAAAACGATGAGGCGGGCTCCCATTCCTTCGCGCCGAAGCGCAGGCGCGATGCTGCGTTCGCGGTGGTGAGATCAGTTTCGCCAAGGGTGGAGAACCAAACGGCGAGCAAATCGCCATTCGGGCACTCGGTGATGGCCGGGCTGTGATTCTGGCTGATGAACACCGGGCCGAAAGCGCCCTCGGGGATGCGCACGAAGGGCTTCGGGCCTTCAATGAACGGCGCGTCCGCTGGCTGCGGTGTGATGCTCGGCACGGTCTGACTCACGTTTTGCGCGTTCAGCGGCGGTGCGGCCACGGGCAGCAGCTTTCCCTTCGGAAGCTCACCCTGCACCACGCGGAAGCCGATGCGTGCGCTCGCAGAGTTCGTCACCCACGAGCCGCGATTCGCCGAACGCAGGAAGCGGATCATTGAGGAATGAAATCCACCGCGAAAGACGCGGCAGTCGCCATCCGCACGGCCCAGCGGGTCCGTCTGTGCACCGCTCTCATACGGCCCATACCAATCGCTGCACCACTCCGCCAAGTTGCCATGCATGTCATGCAGGCCCCAAGCATTCGGCGTCTTCTGCGCCACACGGAAGGAACCCGCGCCACCTGCCTTCGATTCCTCCACGGGATGAGTCAGCCCGATGATTTGCCCCTGCTTCAAGCTCGCCGCAGGCTTCCCGACATTCCGCCAGTCATACTCACGCGGCATCGGTCCCGGCGGAAAATACACGCCGCGCAGGTTTTCCTCCCCGAACCACTTCTGATAACCGTCCGGCAACGTGTCGCCGGTGTGGAACAGCGTCTTCGTGCCCGCACGGCATGCATACTCCCACTCGGCCTCGGTCGGCAGGCGATAGGTCTTGCCTTCCTTCTTCGCGAGCCATTCGCAGAACTCGACCGCCTTGTCCCAAGTCACACCGGTTACCGCATCATCGTCGGCGGGCTTCGACTTCGGATACTTCTTTTTGAACTCGGGATCAAACTGTCGAAACTGCGCCACCGTGACCTCGGTGACGCCCATCATGAAGGGCTGCGTGATCGTGACCTGGTGCGCGGGCTTCTCATCGAAGTCGATCCGGTCGATGTCCTTGTGCATCTCTCCAAACCGCTTCTGCCGCAGGTAATCCTCCATCGGTGGCCCATCCTGGCCCATCGTGAACGTGCCGGGCTCGATGAGCATGAGCTTCATGCCGATGGAGTTGGTGATGGGTTCGGCGCTGTGGCCCACGGAATACACCGAAGACACGGAAAGGATGAGGGGGATGAGGAGGAGGCGGCTGGGTCTCATGGTTGTGCTGTGATTCATTGCTTCGGCGCAGACGGCAGTTGTTTGAGCCACGCGAGGTTGAAGGCGTAGTGGTTCCGGCTAGTGACGAGCTGGATGTTTCCATCACGGCTCTGTGTGGCTGCAAGGTAGCTGACGGGTTCGGCGAGGGTTTCGCTGATGAGGAAGGGCGTTCGTTCCTTCGAGATCCACTTCCGCTCCGCGCCGCCGGGGGTGATGAGTCGTCGGTCGGGCCAGGTCTTGCCCTCATCGTAGCTCACGGCGGCAAAGAGGCCGTAGCCGGTGTAGTCGCCGCCGGTGGATTTGAAGACGAGGCCCTTGCGATTCCGCCAGTCCCGCCATTGGTCGGTGAAGGAGCAGAACACCAGTGGACCTTCTTTGAGTCGCAGCAGGACGCTCTTTTGAGCGCTGCTCACGACGGGGAACTCGCTCATGCCCCACTGCCATGTTTTGCCGCGATCACTCGAATAGCTCACGGGCGTCCGGTTCTCGAAACGAGCCTGCTCTTGCACGGGGTCAAGCCGTGAAAAGGCCATCCAGCGCCCGTCGGCGAGTTCCACCATGGCGGGATGGTAGCCGGCGATGAATGATCCGCTGTTGCCGGGCCTGACGTCATCGCTGCCACGAATCCTGCGACCGTGCTGCTGCCAGCTCTTGCCACCGTGCTCGCTGACCATGACTTCAAAGAGGTCATACGGGATCGCCAGGACGCCGTCTTTGGTGCGCATCAACTGGTTGGCGTAGTCTCCGGCGGCACGGAAGAACTCCGGCTTCGACCAAGTGGCTCCGTTGTCAGTGGAGTGACGCAGGCTCTGACACCCGGACTTATAATACACGTCGTCGAGGTGATAGAGAGTCTTGTCTCCGTCCCACCAGAGCTGCGGCGCTCCGTCCAGCACATCGGCCGCATCATAGAAGGGCGACGCGGGTTCCCATTCCTTCGCACCGAAGCGCAGTCGTGACGCTGCGTGCGAGCAGGTGAGGTCCGTTTCGGCGGGAGTCGAAACCCATGCCGCGAGCAAATCACCATTCGGGCATTCGGTGATCGTCATGCAATGATTCTCACTGCAATACACCGGCCCGACTGCATCATCCGCGACATGCACCAGTAGCTTCGGTCCTTCGAAGAACGGCACATTGGCGGGCTGCGGCACGATGCGCGGCACAGTCTGGCTAACGTTTTGCGCATTCAGCGGTGGCGGTGCTTTGGGTAGCAAGGTTCCTTTTGGAAGCTCACCCTGCACGACGCGAAACCCCATGCGATCAAACGCATCGTATGGCACCCGTGAACCCCGATTCGCCGAGCGCAGGAAGCGGATGAGCGAGGAATGAAATCCACCCCGGAACACGCGGAAGTCGCCATCCACACGCCCGAGCGGGTCTGTCTGCGCGCCGCTTTCATACGGCCCATACCAGTCGCTGCACCACTCGGCCAGGTTGCCGTGCATGTCGTGCAGGCCCCAGGCGTTCGGCGTCTTCTGCGCCACGCGTAACGAACCCGCCGCATCATGTCTGGCTTTTTCATGAGTCCATGAACCGCCGACGAGTTCACCATACTTCAAACCGGCCATCGCTTTTTCTCCCGCCTTCCGCCAATCATACTCCTGTGGCATCGGCCCGGACGGAAAATAGGCAACGCGAAGATTCTCGTCGCCAAACCACTTCTGCTGAGCATCGGGCAAGGTGTCGCCCGTGTTGAAAAGCGTCGTCGTTCCCGCACGGCACGCATACTCCCACTCCGCCTCAGTCGGCAGGCGATACGTTTTGCCTTCCTTCTTCGAGAGCCATTCGCAAAACGCCACCGCCTTATCCCAAGTCACACCACTGGCCGCATCATCATCCGCAGGCTTCGATTTCGCATCACTCGTTTTGATGCCGGGATCAAACTGCCGATACTGCGCCACCGTGACCTCGGTGGCACCCATGAGGAACGGCTGTGTGATCGTCACCTTGTGTGCGGGCTTCTCATCGAAGTCGATTCGATCGAAGTCCTTATACATCTCCCCGAGCCGCTTCTGCCCCATATAATCCTCCATCGGCGGCCCGTCCTGGCCCATCGTGAATGTGCCGGGCTGGATGGGTATGAGTTTCATGCCGATGGAGTTGGTGGCGGGTTCGGCGGTTTGCTCCACGGAAGTTTGCCCCACGGAATACACCGAAGACACGGAAAGGGTGAGAGGGATGAGGAAGAGGTAGATGGGTTTCATGGCTGTGCTGTGATTCACTTCTTCGGCGCGGACGGCAGTTGTTTGAGCCACGCGAGGTTGAAGACGTAATGGTTCTTGCTGGTGAGGAGCTGGGCGCGCCCGTCGCGGCTCTGGGTCACGGCAAGGTAGCCTTGGGGTTCAGCCATGGTGTCGCTCATCGTGAACATGCCCCGGTTGATGGTGCTCACCTCGCGCGCCGGGCCGCCGGAAGTGATCAGCCGACGGTCCGGCCAGGTCTTGCCTTCGTCGTAGGACACGGCGGCAAACAAACCGTAGCCGGTGAACTCCCCATCCTTGCTCTTGAATGTCATACCCTTGCGGTTGCCTTTGTAGAAATCGAGAACTTGATCGGTGAACGAACACAGCAGGATGGGGCCTTCGCGGAGACGGATCATCACCTGCCGCTGCACGGAAGTGACAGCCGGAAACTCGCTGGCTGCATAGGTCCAAGTCTCGCCCTGATCGCTGCTGAAACTTAACAAGGCCTTTCCGCCGAACACGGCGACCTGTGTAGGATGTGGCCTGCCGATGGTCATGAGCCTCCCATCGGCAAGTTC
>Ga0164295_10004856_pt1 | contig 10679 bp, 15 predicted proteins | sample GEODES006metaG_FD_111798 | JGI IMG/M metagenome (GOLD analysis project Ga0164295, IMG submission 111798) | Oligotrophic lake water microbial communities from Sparkling Lake, Wisconsin, USA - GEODES006 metaG | ecosystem: Environmental > Aquatic > Freshwater > Lake | place: USA: Sparkling Lake...
CTTATGATGATATACGTAGCAACTATAATTAATTTTAATATATCTAGTATAACAGTTTATACAAGACTTGCTTATTAGAATTAATATAGTATTATTCTTTACAGGGAGAAACGTACGTAAAGTACTGTACAGAACTATGCAAAGTACTGTACTGTACGTACGTTTCTCCCATCGTAGAGAACCGTTTCACTACATGTGTTGGTAAAGTTACTGTACTGTAGTTGTTCATCAATGTCTGCAAAGGAGTCACGGTATGGTCATGAAGCGAGGATAAAGGTTAAACAAACTTTCTAATAAATCAAATCATCCCATACTAGACATATGGCTATGTGTTAATCGATCGTCATATAATTAATTTACCTTAGGTTGCAGTTGAATTAGCTTGGAAGAAGAAGGTCCAACTGAAAATAAATCAATTGATGTAGAAGTAGATTAATCCTGATTCATATTATCGTCGTCATAGGCTGCGGTGGAGCGTTCTAAACAGATAAGAGAAGACCGTCTAAATGGAAAGATCACGAGAACTATCAGCAAGAAGCCCTCAAAGAGAGCTTCAGCTGGCGAGGATAACTTGGCTTGGTTAAGCAAGCCTTTCCCAACACATATCAAGCTTTCTGAAGAACTTAAAGTGCTGAATGAACGAGTTGAGCAAAGCTACAACAAAGTAGTTGATGATAAATCAAGGGATTGGCAATGTATACTGAAAGAGATTGCGAACAATCGAAAGAGATCGAGACCTGCACCTCGTATAGGTGTGAGTACATTATCCGATGATGATTTCAGAAGCCTTGCATTGCGGATGAAGGGATCCATCGCTTTACTAAGAGACTATGAGATCTATGGTGAGAGTAGAACTAAAGAGGAGCGAGAGCAGTCCTATTTCTCAGTATTCCAACGCATATGGCCCATCGTATCTCGCAGCGAAGAGATATTGCCTCCGTGGATCCAGAGCGAGCTGGGACTGAACAAGCTGGTTATCGGCAGCACTGCTGAACTGGGACTTATAAATCACAGTTTCTCAATCACTTTCTACTTTTATTTTGTAAATCGTTGCAATGATCTTGACAAGAAAGGCAGGCCTTTGAAGCCTTTCGGCATCGATCTCGGAGGATTTAATTCTTCAGTACCAACGTTTGCGGATGACAATATTTGGTAAGGGTACCTTTAGACTTGACTTTCCCTACTTCAACTGAATGATTGCACTTCACCTACTGTCGTCGAGTAGGTTCCATTTCGCTGTTTCGTATGAGATGCCCTCTCGGGTGCGGAGGGTCTTCATAGATGGTGTGTTTGAGGGGATGGAGGCAGACGTTACCCCATTAGGAAGCCGTGACATCTCGATCTACTCAATACACATGATGCGGATCTGTAATCTGCAGGTGTGGCCCTCCTGCTTGTCAGAAGAGGCGATAAGAGAGACCATGAAGGTGCCCTGGAATGCTAGGAACAGGTGATCCAATCGATGAGAATGAGTATCTGTCCTATGCAATGCGATGGCTCCTTATCATTTCTTTTCATTCTCACCCTCTAGCAACCCCATTCTCGCAACTATCGAAGATGTTCCAATTCCTGACATTAGAAGTTTAGCAAAACAGTTCGATTTCACACTAGATCCACCGAATGACGATCCTCTGATGTTGTTGGATGTGATCAATGAGAACGAGCGCGATGTCATTCCCGAGCAACTAGCCCAAGCTGTCTCATCGGAGCTGGGATCCATCCCCCTGGAACTGCGACCTCTCGACAGGGAATACTTTATGGACTCAGTTCCTATCGAGATTGGTAGGACCGATCAATTAGGGTTGACTGATCATAGCTTCTCCATCACTTTCTATGTCTCAGGGATATATAGTACCAAAGTCGGTAATGAGAAGCTCCATATTATGGTCTTGGATGATGAGACAACTGGAGGTGAAATGCGCACCGCAATCGACGTGTCCATTCGGAATCACATGATCTCCTTCCAACTGGGAGAGAGCTGCTTGTCCAAGAAGAACTCTATCTATTTCAGCGCTAAACGGAAGACCTACTACCACATAGGGAAGGGGGGCAGTGGTGCTCGCCGAAGAAAGGTTCCCTTGGATGGGACATGGTGAGCAATCTCAATACATGCATGTTGGCTTTAATTATGAACTGATAATCACCCTGATTTACAGGCTACATGTTGGTATAACATATGATATATCAACTGGGAAGCAGAGCATTCACCTCAATGGAGTTCTGGAAGTAAGTAAGTCAGGAGTCACTCCTCTAGAAGGTAGCCGGAATATCTACATCACTGCCACTGATGGAGTGGAACTCAGCAACCTACAGTTGTGGCCCTCATGTTTATCGGAGGTGGCGATAAGGGAGACGATGGAGGTGCCCTGGAATGCTAAGGCCAGGTGATTCCATCCACTGCATAGTTATGGGATGGTTAGTGATATATATATACTTTCTATCGATCGTACTGTTAGCAACTCAGTGCTGTCGATGATCGAGGACGTTCCAATCCCTGCATATCGGAGTCTGATGGTCTCTCAGTCCGAGTCTTACAACATCCCGAAGAAGCTCCTGGAAAGGTTGGCCGGAAGATTCCCGTATGAAATGCAACCACTGACCAAGTCACAGTTTAGAAAGCCGGTATCTATCAGTGTGGGTAGGTTGGATCAGCTGGGGATGTCTGATAACAGCTTCTCGATAACATTCTATTTTCAATCCGACAAGAGTATCGGTCTGAACAATATCCTCGGCGTCGTTGCTGATGCTGAAGGGCAATCAGCTGTCAAAGTGTTCGTACGAGATGATCGTCTTAGATTCGATTTAGGAGCGACGAGCCTTGATGGGCACAGAAGAATAGAGGGTAAAGTATGGTAAGACTCGTATGATTCGAAATGACCCAACAATTATCCGATCAGATATAACCATGTACATTCCATGTTTCCCAGGTATCATGTGGCATGCACCTACAGTAAACCACTTATGGAGCAGAAGATATATGTAGATGGAGTTCTGGATGCCAGCAGTTCTGGGGTATTCCCACTGGAAGGAAGCAGTGAAGTGTTCATCTGCTTCCCATCAGATGCATCATCTGCGGACTCGTTCTGGTTGAATGGGAAGATTTGTAATCTGCAGGTGTGGCCCTCCTGCTTGTCTGAAGAGATTATAAGAGAAACAATTAAGTTGCCTTGGAATGCGATTGAAAGGTGAACATTACTTCATGCTCGCCTTTCAATTATAGTATTTTGGTTTGCTGACTACTGCATTCCGTGACCAGTAACGTACTGCTGTCGGGAATAAAAGACATCCCCATCCCGATGAGCAGACCAGTTCATAAGAACACCCTCGTTTTCGATGCACGGCCTCCAGTGATGGAATCGTACATCCCACAGGTGAAGCATACTCAGAATGAAGACTTAAGAAAAATCGATGAGGAACACTTCAGAAATTTCGTGAGTGCTCATAACAGAAATGTCTTAAGAATGCAGAGTTTGATTGATGAAGATCTCAATAACAATTATGAAGGTATTTTCAATTCCTCGTAGTGTGATTATGATAGATATAAGTATGTTTATAAATGCTCATACAGATGTAGAAGGATCTGATTTCAGGTGGGATTCTCAAACAAGCTTGAATGTCGATCGGATGCTGAAGATCTGCCCCTCATTCCGGGAACCTGAGTTTCTTAAGAAGCTGAAACCTTACAAAGATCCAGCTGAGATCCAGCCAGTCACAGAAGCTATAGATAAAGCGAATAAAAAATTCTATAGGGATCCTAATAATACAGTACTTCCCAAAAGGTTAAAGAAGCTCCTGGAGAAGTTGGAGACAAAACATCCCAGATTTGTGTCGCAGCAGAAGCACCTACTCTCGTTCTTCGACGCGCATCGCAAAAATGAGAAGGCACTTAAGAGCCTCTTGGATGCATCTGCTGACCTTGCTCCGGCTACAAAGAGGATCAGCACGAGTCGTTACCGAGCTCTGTTGGAATACGACTTCAAAACGAGAGCAAGCCTGTTCGTCGCCCAACTGGTGGAGCGATTCATTAGCTTCGCTTTCGTAAAGTGCCGTCGCATGAGCGACCAAGGAATGCTGTTTATGGACTCCGATGAGATGATCTTTGCAGCTTATCGTGGTATCCGCACTTATGAGGGAAGGCCGATCGATAAGAAGTGGGTAGTTCATGGCTCTTCCATAGATTATAGTCAAGCATTGTCGTGGGGATTCCTGGATGATCCCGTCCATGCGTGTTCATCGATCGTGTGGGCTTTTCACTACTCTGGGTTAGGCAGAAAGTGGAACTATTATTATGGTGATGAAGTGGTTGTTTCGGTTGACTTCCAGAACAGAACACTGAGTGTGCATTGCAGTCGCTGGGGCGTGTCGTTGATGGAGACTTTCCCTATGCCAGGCGAACTCTACTCTGAGAGTGCGCCGCTATTAAGACTGCAATTAGTTCCGATCAACAGTGAAGATAGGAAGCAGCTTAAGGTAGTTAGTTATGGTTGTTGTTACACTTATCATTATTGTTGATATTAATTGGTATATGAAATTTACATAGGACGCCGCCGATTTGAATCACTTGATTTGGAAGTATTTCCCGCTGCGATCTATTGAGTACCGCTCCGTGTTTAGCAGGATGTATACGAAGCTGAAGTTGGATATCGATCAAAGCATCGCTGTTAATGCCAATGATTTTCTTTCTCCTCGATTCGGTGTAAAAAGAGTAACAACGAATCAGAGTGCTTATGCATTGCCACAAGCCAACACTGCATTAGAAATTCCTCGATTCGACCGGATTCATGGAATTGCTGGATGGTTCAGTTGTACTGGCTTAACTAGAGCCAATCGGTGCAAAGTCTCTCTGAATATGGGGTTCGATTATGTGTTGGCTTTTCCTGTTTGGCGCATATCTAATAGTATTACAGCTAAGCTAGCCGATGCCTTTAAACACTGTAAAGCATTGCGGAGACCAATGGTCTGCACTGCTTATCGCACTTGGTTGCCCAAGCAATCGGTACACGTTGATGATTTCGAAGCTGCAGCTCATTACATCTATTACAATCAATATGAAATGTTTCATGAGATTATTTCGAAGAATAACGGATTAATATCTGCTCAAAGTAGTTTTGGAGATAACTTGCTATTGATAGCCTGTGAATTGAACAACTATTCCATTATTGGTAGTTTGATAAATACATACCGGTCAGTTGTGAACTGCTGTAAACGGAACGGTTCAACTCCTTTGCATTTTGCTGCCCGACATGGAAATTCTAATGTTGTTCAAGTATTAATCAGCCATGGAGCTCGTCAGGTGCCAGATCGCACTGGTGAGCTCCCATCTCTTAGCTTCCTGAAGAAGCATAAACCTTTCGTCATGGAAGACATTGATCAGAACAGCTCTATTCTGGCTCTATTAGCTGAGGCTACAGGGGTACAGGAAAACAAAATCATATCAAACTTTATAGATTTTTTATCACAGACAAAGTCCCCGATGAGACCTAAGCTCATTCGAACGCGATGGGTTCGACTCATGGTTCGCCTTCTGAAGAAGGGCAACGAGATTAAATGGCCCTCACAATTCAACCTCCATGCATTCGGAGCATTGCTACTTGCGAGGCACCTTTCTACTATAGTTGACTTGCAACCGATAGTTGTTGACATTCCAAACAATGCTATCGGTGATCTGGGAGCGATTGTGATAGGAAAGTACTTACTGTCTCGTAACAAAGTAGTGGAGCTGGTCCTCAATTACAATGACATTTCTGACATTGGTTTGGTGGCATTATTATCTGAAATTCCACCGGATTGTGACTTGCGACGTTTGTTACTCCAGGGCAACACTATAAGTGATGTATGTGCGAATCTGTTAGCAGAGGTTATTTCAACAAAATGCTACTTGTCCCTCTCTGAATTAAATGTCTCGGATACTCAACTTTCGGATGCGGGTCTGTTGGCGTTATTGGCAGCAATCAAATTGAACAAGTCGATTAAAGTACTAAATTTGGGTATAAATGCTGTGAACCACCAGGTGATTATGCTGTTAGGCTCGGCTTGTTTTCAAATATGATTTTGATTTAATTTTGATATTGTGATTTTTAATTTTGTAGGTTATAGATGGAATCACAACTTTGCTAGCTCAAGACTCGAGTATCAATACTCTATATCTTACAAAGTTGATACTTCACCCGAACAACTATTTGGAGGATTTCAAAGCCCTCTTTTTAGCCGTAGCTAAGAATACTCGACTTACCCACCTCGATATTAGCTCGAGTGCATTAACGCCTGAGCATATGATAATAATTGCTGATGCTATCCGAATCAACAACGTTCTGAAAACAGTGGACTTGTCCAATTGCAACATCAGCGCGAGCGGATCATCGCTCATCGCACAAGCAATTGCGGACAATCAGGCGTGCGCTTTGGAAGATGTTCCCGGGATTCGATTAAATATGAAAGATTGTTTGAGCATCCTGAACCTCGACAAGGTATTTAGGAATAAATCAAATTCTTATATCTTGAAATTTCTCAAAGCCAGGAAGTGGGAAGGATTGGAAGAAGTCCATCGAATTCGTCTGGTTTTCGCTGGTAATGGAGCATCTGGAAAGACTACTCTTATTCGACGCTTGAAGCATGGGGCGTTCGATGATAGTCTCTTGCTCACCGATGGAGTCGACATATCCTCATTGACATTGAATAATATAGAGATGACAGTCTTCGATTTTGCCGGCCAGCCTGAGTATGAACACACTCATACTCTATTCTTCGACGAATCTGCTCTGTTCATACTGCTGCACAACCCTAGGTCTGCGGCATCTAACTGGAGACAGGTTGTGCAAGTGTTCCTCAATATGATTCTGAATTGTGCCCCAACTGCCGACGTTATTCTCGTGACTACGAGAGCTGATGAGGCTGTACTATCGACTGACGAAATAGATGAAATCAAAGCCATGTGTCCTAATGATAATATCAAGCACTGTATTCCTGTTGATTCAAAATCAGGAACTGGAATCTCTCAGTTAATTGAAGCGTTGGTCGATGTTGCATCGAAGAACCCTAACACTACGACGCAGATTCCCCGCAGCTTCGAGCGCCTTCGTCGAGAGCTCTCCAGTATCGAGAAGGACATCTTCAGCATTCCAGTTGAGAGAATAGGCGCGATGTATCCTTGGTGGCCCACTGACATGACTGCTCTTGCACTGGAACTGTTTAAGAATTGGGTAAACCTATAATGAGTTGTTTGCCTGTATTGATCATCATACAACTCATCGACTGTTATCCTAATCATTCTAGGGATACATTCATCGATTGTCGAATGGTGACATAGTGCTCCATCCGCAGCAGTTGGCAGATGTCATGAAATGTATCTTCACCAAAGTAGAGGTAAGCTTTAAAGCACTTACCAAATTGTTGTATTACTAATATATGTTTTTGCTTATTAGGCGACAAAGCGTCGAATCGGTGAAGTTCAAGAGGTGAGTGCACTTACATGCTTTTAGTGCTGTATATAGATTACTATAGCAACAGAAGTAATGCAAGAGTATTTTATGTGTACATATTGTTGGCTATCTAGCATTGTAAGAATATCTTCGCCATCTCCTTTACTATGAATGTCACGAGCAGGGCATACTGAGGCACTCCAACGAATGCCTGGATGCCGTGTGGGGTGGCAGCTTTTCCAACTTGGATAAGAGCATGTGGCGATGCCCCTCGCCAGGCAGCATCTCTCCTTTTATAGCGCTGTTGTATCGAGCTGGCCTAGCGTTTGAATTGTATGACACTAAGGGGGATTCCATCAGTGCCTCACTTGTCCCAGCCCTGTTGTATAGCCAGCCTTGTGGCTTCGACCGGCTACCTACGGCTTTGTCGTTCGAAGAGAAGATGGAAACCCTTTTTATACCGAAGGAGCTGTCAAAGAGCAAGCACGCGAAGCTCTCGATAATATTCACAAATCCGCTTCCTGGAGCATTTATGGGGAAACTACAGGTGAGTCTAGACTTGCATTCGTGAGCAATCCGTCGTGTTACTATGTCCTATATGATCATTCTTAAATGCGATTGTGTAGGTGTCCCTGCGTAGACTCGCCACTCTAGGAGGCTCGTGGAGACATGGTGAGCTTAAAGCACCATAGCAATGTTCCAGACAGTATATGATAAGATACTTATAATGTATTCAGGCTGTTGCCTAGTAATCAAGAAAGTGAAAGTTGATACCGATGCAACTTTGAGCCCTAGGGGTAGCGACCCACCGAATAAGAACAGGGCTGATGCTAGAAAGACTAGGATAGATGAGGAGCGGGATAGGAGCGTGGATCTGATCAAGTCTCTCGTGGTGATGTACGAGAAGTCCACCACTGACAATAGACTGGAGTTCATCTCTGCCGGTGTGAGCACTCAGGCTCGGACAGGTACTGCGTTGATATCATATTAGTGTGTTGATATCTGACTCTATTTAAATCTACTGACTTTCCTATCTAGCGGCGATAAATGCCATTTTGAATCTCATTCGTGCATCATTTCCGTCCATTAAAGTGAAAGACCTCGAGCTAGCACCTCACAAAGGTCGTCAGTACCACACTGATGATATCATCGAAAGCATGGAGGAGGGGTTCATCGAGCATAAAGCCACCCATGAAAAGTTACCCATCCAAAGCCTGCGATTGCTGATCGCTGTAGCATTCCCAGATAGAGCTACATTCAAGCTGGAGAACGAAGTGCTGGAAAGGGAGGATGATATTGGGGACTCGGAAGAAACGGTCCTGGATACGACGGAAACCCGGGCTACCAGCGCTGTTATACCGGACACTTTTTCAAGGTCACAAATTTACCACTAGTGATGTGCTTATTTAATGGATCACCTATATCTCTATAATTCGATGATAACAGGTTGCAGAAGGATGTTGAAATGACAGAAAAAGAGCTACTAATATCGGAAGAGTGTGACATGGTGATGCACTCGATCTGAGTAATATCTAGCGATGTTTATTTATTCATTATTCGTTGCCTCGCTTTGTTCAGGTGAACCTTAGCAATGATCTCCTGAGCTGCATACCTGATGTATTGAAGCTCCTGGGGCTCCGTTATCACAAGAAGCGCGGTTTATCGACATTATGGGTTGCCTGCGCTTGCTTGGAGAAAGGCAGAAAGAACACGTATGTGGTCGTACCGATCAGTCCCACTTCCATTGAGGGTAATGAGAACTGGTTCGTCCTTTACCCGGAAGTGTTGATCGATGTGAGTATTTACTATCTCAGTCCTGAAGGAAAGCAACTTCTAGAACAAACGAATGAGTTGGATGTCAGATACTACTGCGCTGCACTGATCGAGCGAGCGCTGAATACGTTGGGCACTCCTTTGATTAACTTGAAAATCGTCCCATTTCTGCCTTTGAGTGATTTACTTGGCCAATTGAAAAACCAGCAACTACGGTACTTTACTAGTCACTTCATTTGTCATTATTATTGATTGTGAAATAAGTGTTCATACCTCACAGGTTGTTCGAGGAATGTGATAACATCATGATCAAGAGGGAGTTCGCATCGAAGGTTGAGTCCATTTATTTTGATTAGCTCTATATCTGCAATGTTTAAAGTCTATCATCAATGCTGTTACTTTGATGAAATGAATGGGTTCAGGCTCGCGAAATGACAATATCAAAGCAAATCAAGAAGGCTGAAGATAAAGACAGCGAGTTTCGAACACAGGTGCCTTGTTGTCAGCCTTGTGTATTGCCTGCTTTATCATAATCGATTGCCTATACATTGAAGGTCCAGCATAGACTGCACGCACAAGAGCGCTTAGCCAGAAAGATTGCTCAAGAACAGGACAAGATCGAAAAGGCCCAACAGAACCAGAAGGCTGCAGCTTCAGAGCAGACTGAAATGCTTAAGATTATCATAAAGCAAGGCGAGGAGCACAAGAAGCAGTTAGATCGAGTTGAGAATATAGCCGTTAGCATTACTCAGCGAATGAAGTTAGGATTCGCTGATATTGGTAAACAGTTGGCAGGGAATGAAGATGCTTTAGATGAACTGAAGGACATTTGGACGGATAAAATGGCTCGTTTAGAGAAGCATTTGCTGGATGCTGGTGATAAAGCTGTGAAGAATATTCGCAGCGAGATGGACAAGCTAGAGCACAAGCTGGAGGCATCGTTGGTCAATAACAATATTCCTGCAGATGACTTGAAAGCGCAGTTGATTGAAATCAAGCAACAGCTTATCGAAGCTGCCATAGCCAGGCAAAATGGAGATGCTAATGCCGAGCAGAGAGCGAGAGACATTATGGTAGCGCTTCTTGAGATATAATTATTATTTTGATATCTGACTTATGGACCATTTATCGCCTATTTCGTTCTACTACTTTTCATTTTAGGTGGAGCTCAAGGGCATGCATAAGCAACTAGATCATATAGAGGAAATGACAGTTCAGATCTGTAGCTCCCTTAAGAGCAGCTTTAAGGAAATTCAATCTAGTCTGTCTAATAATGAAGAAGGAGTTAAACTACTTAGGGAGACGTGGATTAAGAAAGTCAATGATCTGGAGAGATTCATGATAAGCTCATCTAAAATTCATAAAGAGGATTTTGAACGAGAATTCCACAAATTGGAGCTTAAGATAATGTCAACACTTGAGGATGACTGTGAGGCAGATCCAGGTACTCTGGGTGCAATCAATGCTCAGCTTGCTGAGGACAAGCAA
>Ga0164295_10004857_pt1 | contig 10676 bp, 10 predicted proteins | sample GEODES006metaG_FD_111798 | JGI IMG/M metagenome (GOLD analysis project Ga0164295, IMG submission 111798) | Oligotrophic lake water microbial communities from Sparkling Lake, Wisconsin, USA - GEODES006 metaG | ecosystem: Environmental > Aquatic > Freshwater > Lake | place: USA: Sparkling Lake...
AGTTAACAGAGTTCAAAGAGCAGGTTAATACCTCGTATGGCAATGAGGCCCGGGAGCGCTTTGCGCTTAAAAGTGAAATCGAGCGCCTAGCAAATCTTAACCTTCGGATGTCTGATGAGACTCGCTCTTTGACGCAAGCATTAAAGGGAGACTCAAAAGTTCAGGGTAACTGGGGCGAACTTGTACTCGAATCTATTTTGGAATCTTCTGGCCTACGTAAGGGAGAAGAGTACCTCGTTCAAGATAGTCATACCCAAACTGATGGCTCAAGACTGCAGCCTGATGTAGTCATCAAACTTCCCGAGGGCCGCAGTCTAGTAGTTGATAGCAAAGTATCCATTACCGCCTATGCAAGACATGCAGAAGCGGCAGATCCAAACGTTGCCGAGCAAGAGCTTGCCGCCCATATCCAGTCCTTACGTCAACATATCCAAGGCCTCTCTGGGAAAAACTACAGCTCGCTATATGGTGCAGGTTCCGTAGACTTTGTGTTGATGTTCGTACCGATTGAACCGGCCTTTTTGTTGGCCCTCAAGACAGCCCCTAATCTTTATCAAGAAGCATTAGCAAAGAATATCGTTCTTGTTTGCCCAAGTACCCTAATGGCTACTCTACGAACTGTTGCTCATCTGTGGAGACAGGATCATCAAAATCGCAATGCTTTAGAAATTGCAAAACAATGTGGCAATCTCTACGATAAGTTTGTAGGCTTTGTGGATGACTTAGAAAAACTAGGCCAGCGTTTAGATCAAGCTCAAACAAGTTACCACGATGCCTTTAATAAATTAAAGAGTGGTAAAGGTAATCTCATTCGTTCTGCAGAGAAGGTTCGCGAACTCGGCGTTAAGCCCAGCAAGGCAATATCTATGCCACTAATAGAGTCTTCCGCAGATCCCGAATAATTTTTCTAATTGATAAAACAAAAACCCCAACTAGTTTTGACCAGTCGGGGTTTTTTAATACGTATTAATTCAATACTGAAACTATTTACTTCGACAAAATTAAGCTGATTTACGGCTACGTGATGCAGGTGTAGCAGCTTTCTTAACTTGAGCCATCTGATCTTGAACAGCATCGATTGCTTGATCAGCAGTTTTTTCTGCAGTTGCAAAAGCTTCTTTACTAGCAGCGCGGAACTGCTCAAAACCTTGCAATGCACTTCCGTATACTGTTTTAAAAGAAGAAACAAATGCATCAGAACCAGCAGGTGCGTTAGCCGCTACAGTGTTGATCCAATCTTGGAAACCATTTTGCATTTGATCGATGCTTGCATCAACAACGTTTTCAAATTCTTTATTGCCATCACGCAATACTTTAGAAACTTTCTTTTGATATGCAGCAGCTTGGTTACCAGCAGACTGCAATGCGTCAGCGTTCAAAAATTCAGTAACTTGTTTTGGGTCTTTAGCAGTCAAAACTTGCTGAATACCATCTTGAGCATTTACTAAGGCATCTTTAGATGCAGCGTAGTTCAACTCGGCCAATTTCTGAGCATTTTCCAAAGCAGCTTCGCTTAAAGAAAATGAAGTCTCGAGGCCCTTGCTGTTAATTTGTGACAATTTAGCGGTGATTTGTTCTTGGTTCATGTATTTCTCCAGTAATTAAGTGGTACAACTAGTCAATTAAGTGCATTTAAGGAGAATTTGTTTACCTTAAATATTGCACTGCACCATGAAACTGTAACTGAAGAGATATAACAATGCAAGAACTTTTTGCTGCTATGCAACAAATATTGACTTATAAAGTATTAAATTGAATAAAATCAATCATTTAAAGCCCATTCATTCGGGTCGCTCCTATCGAAAAGTAGCAGTTGCTGCGTGTTTTGGTACTTTTTTAGAGTGGTACGACTTCCTCACATTTGCCACTTTAGCGGTGGTTTTTGCTCCTCTATTCTTTCCTTCTAGTGACCCCAATACAGCCCTTTTAGCCAGCCTAGCAACATTCGGCGTTGGAATGGTAGTAAGGCCCATTGGAGCGGCTCTATTTGGCTCTATGGGTGACCGTATTGGCCGCAAGCCTGTATTCATGATCACAATTGCCTTGATGGGCTTTGCGACCTTTAGCGTAGGCTTTTTACCCACCTATGCCCAAATTGGCATTTGGGCACCTATCTTGTTAGTTAGCCTGCGCCTCATGCAAGGACTATCGGCCGGCGGTGAAATCGGAGGCAGCGCAGTCTATCTGACCGAACATGCTGGAAATGAATATCGGGGATTTAAGACAAGCTTTTTGCAACTCATGGGCCCTCTAGGAATTTTATTTTCTACTTTGCAAATTGCCTTACTTCGTTATTACCTCACTAATGAAGAATTTTTAGCTTGGGGATGGCGTGTGCCATTTTGGATTTCGATTGTCTTGCTCATCATCGCCTTTAAAGCGCGTATGGCTCTGGAAGAAACCCCAGTATTTTTAGAGCTCAATAAAAATAGTGAGAAAGTAAAAAATCCTTTGCGGAGTAACTTCAAGGATGCCCATACCCGTAAGCGCATGTTTTTACTGTTTTTCTGCGTCTCTGCTGGTGGCGCAGTCCTCTTCTTTTCTGTTCAAGTCTATACCGCCATCTTCCTCAAAACTTCCGTCAAACTAGCGCCACAAGTCGTTGACCAGCTTAGCATCTACGCAACTTTAGTCTTATTGCCGTTAACACTTTTCGCAGGCTGGTTATCTGACAAAATTGGAAGAAAACCTGTAGTGGTCAGCGGACTTATTCTTGGGGCCGTTTTTATTCATCCTGCTTATCAGTTATTGCAGCAGTTTGGACAAGCAAACAATTTAGGCATGATTATTCTGATACTTACAATGCTTTCGCTTTCGTTGGCCTTGGTTGTGGGGCCACAAACAGCACTACTAGCTGAACTATTTCCGGCAAAAACCAGAAATAGCGCTGCGACCTTTCCACACAACTTAGCTGCAGGGTGGATTGGTGGTTTATTGCCATTGATAGTGACATGGCTCAATCAAACCTGGGATAGTGCTGTTGCGGGCCTTTGGTATCCGACTATCTTCTTAGCTAGTGGTGCTTTAGTTGCGTTACTGTATTTACCTGAAACCCATAAGACAAATTTACATCACTAAAGCAATATCATGCCTAAAAAAATATTCAGTATTTTCTTGCTAATAGTTTCAGGCTTGGTGTACTCACAAGCCACTCCGCAGTCAATTGAATTGGCAAAAACTGTATTTATAGCTGATGTGCATATGCACACCTATCAACAAAACCCGCGTTCAGCCAAATGGTGGCGTGAAATGATGGATGCCAATGGAGTTAAATGGGGAGGAGCAGTTGGTGACTATCGAGAAGATGTACAGGCTGAGTTGGGAGATAGATATATACCAGCGGTCGGCCAAGCAGAATTCTTTAAAGTATTTTTTAAAGATGGTAGAAGCGGATTAATTAATCCTGAGAACGAGACCTTTAAAGCTTTATATCTTCGCTCGGAAGAACTATTTAAAGAGGGGAAAATCAAGGGTTTTGGCGAATTTCATACCGATAATCTTTCGAGTGGACCACCAAGAATTCGCCGCAGTATCAGAGCTGATAATCCTGCAATGCGCAAGTTTTATGAAATAGCCAATAGATATGGTGGCTTTGTACAAATACATGCTGAATTTGATGGTGACTTTGAGAAAGATATTTTAAATTTATCCCTTAGCTATCCCAATACCACTACAGTACTATCCCACTGCCTCAGCACAAAGAATGTAGATAATGTTGCTGCAATACTCAGCAAGCGCAAAAATATTGTTTGCGAAGTCTCAAGCTTAGGTGCAGTTCATGTAAATCGCCTCAATATTCCAAGATCGCCTCATGCTTTTGATTCAGGGGGCTTGTACCGCAATTGGATAAAGTTCATTGAAACTTATCCAGATCAAGTATTACTGGGCTCAGATCCTTGCTGTGGAATTGATGCAGCTTATTCTGAAATTATTACTGAGTTAAGAACTAAGGTTTTACCTTATCTGTCACCAGCAACGATTGAAAAAGTGGCTAATCAAAATGCTGTGCGCATCTTTTCACTCAAAAGTGACTAGTTTTTTTATTATCTTTGTAAACAGCCTTTCATAAGAAAGTTTTCATGAAATTAATTTTGATAGTTTTGTGTCTTCAATTGACTATTGGCATCGTAAAAGCTGAAGATGCTGCGTCAGTTAACCCCGAAAGACATTCGGGAGGGCTTGCTAAATTACCAAACAATAAAATTTTTCAACCTAGCCCGAACCCAATACCCTTAGAGCCAAAAATACTGTCACAGTCCGATAAGGAAATTGCTAACTTAGCAAATCAAATAATTGATTCGAATGCAACTACTGCCCTACTACTTATTGATAAAGGAAGGGTAGTCTTTGAGAAATATAAGTCTCCGGCAACTTCTACAAGCCCGTTATTTTCACAGTCGATGAGCAAGAGTCTTACCGCCTACACAATTGGCGCCCTCCTATGCAAAGGAAAAATTAAATCCCTAGATGACAAGGCTGAATCTTATGCACCAGAACTCAAAGGAACAGTCTTTGGAGAATCAAGCATCAAAGATCTACTCACAATGAGTAGTGGCGCAAAGGATGGGATCACATCCGGACAAACTTATATTGGTGAATGGCAAGACATCGCATTTAAAGGGGTCACAACTTCCAGTATTCTGAAAAAATATGGTCAAAGGGATACAACCTTATTTGGCAAGCCCCTTCCCGGAGGTGTGGAATTTAGATATAAGGCTGTTGATACCTATGCACTAGAACACGTTGGTGATAGCGCCGGTGGCTTCTTGGGTACTTTTGAAAAAACTATATGGAAAGATAGCCGCACGCAAGATAAAGGCTTTTGGATGGTTGATAGCGACAATCATGCTCAAGCTGCTTCTGGAGCAAGTTTTACAGCCAAAGACTGGGCTAGATTAGCTATGCACTCTCTTGAACAACTCAAACGGGGCAGTACCTGCATGCAGAGCTTCATGAGGGACGCAACCTCTTCGCAGCTACCCAACTCCAGCAGAAGGGTAGGAAATGCGTTTGATGGTTATGGGTATCAAACTTTTATTGCGAACTTTGGTGGCAAAAAGAGTTATTGGTGGCTAGGTTATGGTGGCCAACGTGTAGGTATAGATCCAGAGTCCGAAAAAATACTGATATTAACAAGCTATAAAGAAGACTACATGGGCACAGTTTATAAATTATTTTCAACTTGGCAAAAGAGTAACTAATACATTTTTTAGTGACAAAAAGAAAAAGGCTTCTCAGTTAATTAACCTAGAAGCCTTTTGTATTTGGTGCCCCTTGTCCGACTCGAACAGACCACCTACTGATTACAAATCAGTTGCTCTACCAGATGAGCTAAAGGGGCAATGGCAATATTTTAGCCTATTTCACAATCTTCAAGAATGGCTTGCTAGTTGGTGGCTTTTCAGGAGTCTGATCCTTTGAATCTGCCACGTGCAAATCACGCGCCTTTGCAGGATCAAAAGGAAACGACATACCCTGTCCATTTTCCCGCGCGTAAATGGCAAGAACATGAGTGACTGGCACCATAATTTTTCTAGGAATCCCGCCAAATCTTGCTTGAAAGCTAATCCAGTCATTCTCTAATTGCAATTGATGGCAAGCTTCTAGGGAGAGGTTTAAAACGATCTCATCGTTCTTCACAAACTCCATAGGCACTTCAACCCTGGCATCCACAAAAACAGCAATAAAGGGGGTAAAACCAAAATCCGTACACCACTGATGTAGAGCACGGATTAGGTAAGGCTTGTTACTTGGAATGTCAGACATTCTGACTCGTGATGAACCGCAAGTGCAGCTTAGCGGCGCATCACCTTTTCAGAAGGAGTCAAGGCTTCAATGTATGCAGGTCTACTAAAAATACGCTCAGCGTACTTCAATAGTGCAGCAGCATTACGAGATAGATCAATGCCGTAGTGCTCAAGACGCCATAACAATGGCGCAATCGCTACGTCTAACATTGAAAACTCATCGCCCAACATGTACTTATTCTTAACAAAAATAGGTGCCAGCTGTGTTAAGCGATCACGAATTGCTAAACGCGCTTTTTCATGAGTCTTTTCAGCAGCCTTGCCTTTTTCATTTTCCAGGGCCGCTACGTGCACAAATAATTCTTTCTCAAAATTAAAGAGGAAGAGGCGTGCGCGTGCGCGTGCAACTGGATCAGGCGGCATTAACTGTGGATGCGGAAAACGCTCATCAATATATTCATTGATAATGTTTGACTCATACAAAATTAGATCACGCTCAACCAAAATAGGAACTTGGCCATAAGGGTTCATCACCGAGATATCTTCTGGCTTGTTAAACAAGTCGACATCGCGAATCTCAAAATCCATGCCTTTTTCGAAAAGCACCAAACGGCAGCGTTGCGAGAATGGGCAGTTAGTACCCGAATACAACACCATCATAAATTTATTTCCTTAAATTTCTACTTCAATACATCAAACGCACAACCAACAGCGGCCTAAATCTTTCACTAACGGACACCAATCAAGATGCCCAAACAAGCTATCAGTGAATATCTTTCCAATATGCTTTATTCAAACGCCATGCCAAGAGTGTGAAAATCGCTAAGAACAATAGCACTACAACGCCAATGCGCTTACGCTCAAGTTGGACTGGCTCAGCCATCCAAGACAAGAAAGAAACTAGGTCAGCAATATTATCGTCATACTCTTGTGGTTTCATCACACCTGGAGTGAGTTGCTCAAAGCCTACAAATACTTTTTCAGTTCTACTTTGGTCATGCGGATCCTTGCGTTCCTCAAACTTAGCAGCACGTTCACCCTGCAACTGCCAGAGCACATGGGGCATACCCACATTTGGATACACTAAATTATTCCAACCGGTTTGGGTTGTATCGTCTTTGTAAAAAGTACGGAAGTAGGTATAGAGCCAATCAGTACTACGTGCTCGAGCTTCAACAGAGAGATCTGGTGGGGTCTTACCAAACCAGGCTTTACCTTCTTTTGGTGTCATGGCAATGGTCATCAAATCGCCGACCTTAGCATCTGTCAAAATCAAGTTATCTTTAATTTGCTGGTCGGTTAAGCCAATATCGCGCAAGCGGTTATAGCGAACGCTAGTAGCTGAATGGCAGTTCAAGCAATGGTTTACAAATATCTTTGCACCATTTTGTAATGAAGCATTGTTGTTGACGCGGTTAGGCGCAGCATCTAATGGAAAATCGCCTTCACTGGCATTGGCAGTCATACCAAAGCCAATCGCAGCAAGCACAACCGTTACTTGGCAGATGCCCATCAAAGTTTGCAGAATTCGTTTCATACTAGTTCCTAATTTCTCTTTACCAATGTGCTGAGCGTTTATTAATGTGCTGCAAAAGTAACGCGCGTTGGGACTGGCTTGAAGGTACCAAGCTTGCTCCAGAACGGCATTGCCAAGAAAAATCCCAGGTAATAAATAGTACAAATCTGAGAAATCTTTTCAAACAAGGGTGATGGTGGCTGAATACCCAAGTAACCCAAAATCACAAAGGTCACTACAAAGGTGCCATAAATATATTTATGGAATTGTGGACGATAGCGAATTGACTTCACTGGGGAATAATCTAACCAAGGTAAGAAGAACAGGATCACCACGGAACCACCCATGATCACAACTCCCCAAAACTTCGCATCAAGCACATAAAAACCAGCAGCCAAAACTATTGCAATAGCTACGCAAGCGCCTTTGACCTTGATATCTTTCGACTGAAGGGCAAACATCCCAAGAATCACTGCCAAGAAAATCCATAAAGGCAATAAGAAGTTCGTAGTCGTAGCGCGCAACATAGAGTAGAACGGCGTGAAATACCAAACCGGCGCAATATGCGTTGGCGTAACAAATGGATTTGCTGGAATGAAGTTATTCGCTTCTAAGAAATAACCGCCCATCTCTGGTGCAAAGAAAACAATTGATGCAAAGATAATCAAGAAGCCGCCCAGATACATGACGTCATGAACGCTGTAAAACGGGTGGAACGGAATTCCGTCTAAAGGAATACCTTTTTCATCAACGGTATCTTTAATCTCTACACCATCTGGATTGTTTGAACCGACCTCATGGAGTGCAAGAATATGCGCTGCAACCAGACCAATTAACACCAGTGGAATAGCAATTACGTGGAATGCAAAGAAACGGTTTAGCGTTGCGTCGCCGACAACATAGTCCCCACGCAACCATAAGGAAAGGTCTGGACCAATCAATGGGATCGCCGAGAATAAATTCACAATAACCTGGGCGCCCCAGTAAGACATTTGACCCCATGGGAGGAGGTAACCAAAGAAGGCTTCACCCATTAAGGCCAAGAAAATGGCGCAACCAAAAATCCAAATGAGTTCACGTGGCTTTCGATAAGAGCCATAAATCAAACCACGGAACATATGCATGTAAACCACTACGAAAAACATAGAGGCTCCAGTGGAATGCATATAGCGAATTAGCCAGCCGAAGGGAACCTCACGCATGATGTATTCAACAGACTCAAATGCCTTTGCAGCATCAGGCTTGTAGTTCATTGTTAAGAAAATGCCCGTAACGATCTGAATCGCCAAGACAACAATTGCTAGTGCACCAAAGATGTAAAAGAAATTGAGGTTTTTAGGAGCGTAATACTCACTCATATGCTTCTTGAAGGCCGCAGTCACTGGCAAACGTGAATCAACCCATGCCATCACCTTCTGAGCAGCTGATGCGTCAGCTGGGACTTCTTTTTCATGAAATGCCATTTATCTCTCCCTAGGCTTTCTTGTCTTCGCCAACCAGAATCATGGTGTCGCTCAAATACATATGCGGCGGCACTTCAAGGTTATCTGGAGCTGGTTTATTTTTATAGACACGGCCTGCCATATCAAAAGTCGATCCATGACATGGGCAAAGGTAGCCGCCTGGCCATGTATTAGGCAAGGAGGGTTGTGCACCCGCATCAAATTTAGGGGTTGGAGAGCAGCCTAAGTGAGTGCAAATGCCCACTACTACAAAATACTCAGGCTTAATTGAGCGCCATTGATTTTGGGCATATGGCGGGGTATATTGAGCTGGATCCCTTAAAGAATCAGGATCCGCAAGCTCTGCATCAATTTTAGACAGCTCAGTAACTTGCTCAGGAGTACGACGCACGACCCAAACTGGCTTTCCGCGCCATTCAACCATTCTCATTTCATCTGGCTTCATGCCAGCAATATCAATCTCAACAGCAGCTCCAGCCGCCTTAGCGCGCTCGGAAGGTTCAAAACTATCTACAAAAGGGTAAAGGGCTGCTGCTGCACCAACACCGCCGACCGCTGAGGTAGCGATCAACCATTTACGACGATCCTTGTCCATAGAGGGCTTGTCACTCATTTACAAAATTCCTAAAAGGGTATTTTTGAATAGAAATTGCTTAAAGATAGGATTTTAAAGTAAAAAGTGGGGTGAGTAAGAAAGTTGTGGGGTTAATCTTGAGTAAATCAGTATTCAGGCAAAAAGGAGGGTAATTATGGCCGTTTTAAAGGAATTTCGGGACTTTGCAGTTAGGGGCAATGTCATTGATTTAGCAGTGGGCGTCATTATTGGCGGGGCATTCGGAAAAATCGTTGATTCTTTGGTAAATGACATCGTGATGCCAGTTATTTCTACTCTTTTTGGAGGTCATATTGACTTTACTAACCTGTTCATTATTTTAGGCAATGTTCCAGAAGGGATTCCTAGAACATACGATGCCCTCAAGAAGGCAGGGATACCCGTTTTTGCGTATGGTAATTTCATTACAATTTCCATCAATTTTATTATTTTGGCTTTTGTTATTTTTCAAATGATCAAAATCGTTAACAAGGTTCGCTTCATCGATGGGCTAACAGTGCCACCAGCACCAGAAGATATTGTGTTGCTGCGTGAAATTCGTGATAGCCTCAAAAAATAAAAACTGAAACACATCATTCAATGTTAAACCGTCTTTGGCTACTCTTTGCGCAAGTTGTCACCATTTTTTTGGCAGCCTGGTTCATTACGATGATTCTGAAACCAGGCTGGTTGAATAGCATACAAAATGGTTCACTAGTAGAAAGTATTACCTTAAAGGAAGGCTTTTACGACGGCAGTAGTTTAAGTCCCGGCTCGTATCATGAGGCTGTAAAAAAATCGATGCCTGCTGTTGTCAATATTTTCACTAGTAAAGCCTCAACTAAACCTAAGTCTCGCAAAGGTAATAATTCTGCTGATCCCTTATTTAAATTCTTTTTTGGTGATCAACCTCCAGATGAAGAGCCCAGCTCCAGCCTAGGTTCGGGGGTATTAGTCAGTCGCGAAGGAATTATTTTAACTAACCACCATGTGATTAGTGATGCCAGTGAGATTGATGTAGCGCTGGCCGATGGGCGCAAATTAAAAGCGCAAGTCATTGGTAGTGACCCAGAAACCGATATTGCTGTTTTAAAGATTGATGCGAAAAATTTACCACCTCCGATCACGCTTGGAAAAATAGAATCCGTGCATGTAGGAGATGTTGTGCTTGCCATTGGCAATCCGTTTGGTGTTGGTCAAACGGTTACTTCTGGAATTGTTTCAGCGCTGGGCCGAGATCATGTCGGCATCAATACATTTGAAAACTTTATTCAAACAGATGCGGCTATTAACCCTGGTAATTCAGGTGGGGCGCTAATCGATACGCGCGGTAACCTCATCGGCATCAACACCGCAAT
>Ga0164295_10004859_pt1 | contig 10674 bp, 8 predicted proteins | sample GEODES006metaG_FD_111798 | JGI IMG/M metagenome (GOLD analysis project Ga0164295, IMG submission 111798) | Oligotrophic lake water microbial communities from Sparkling Lake, Wisconsin, USA - GEODES006 metaG | ecosystem: Environmental > Aquatic > Freshwater > Lake | place: USA: Sparkling Lake...
GCTGTATAAAAATTTCTTAATTAAAGGGAAGATATTCTCCACCGAAACATTGATTTTTCCAGTTGTCATATTTAAAAATTTAATATTTAAAAAAAATCCTTTCAAATAGAATACCAATTCAAAAAAAGTGACAAATTGTCGCAAACATTAGTATGTAAAGTGTATTCAATTTTAAATAAATTTTAAAATAACAATAAATTAATATTAACCCTAATAAAAATAAATCTAAAATAGTAACTATAATTTTACATTAATAATCAAAAACCTTTATTTCATAACAAATAGATAACATTAGACGGGGTTTCGGATATTAATTTTGCAGTTCAATAATTCACATTTAAAAAAAACAAATAATGAAGTATTTTTATTCTTTATTAATCGTACTTATTTCAAGTACAATTTATTCTCAAACGGCAATTATCAAAGGTACAGTAGTTGAAGAAGGAACTGGGAAATCGATACCCGGTGTTTTGGTAAAAGTTTTAAACACAAAATTAGCAACTCAAACGGATGCATCTGGAGAATTTATTATCAGAAATGTGCCTGTTGGAAAACTAGAACTTCAATTTTCAGATTTTACATTAGACACTAAAATTATCTCAGATGTTGACGCTATTAAAGACGAAACCACATCAGTTACTGTGTCAATGGCAGAAAAGAGCAACACCTTGACCGAGGTAGTAATTAAAAAAACCAAGATAAATACTGAATCTGTAGCGTCATTATTAACAGTTCAAAAGAATAGCCCAAGAGTTTCCGATGGTATATCTGCTGAAACCATAAAGAGAACTCCAGACAGAACGACTTCTGATGTTTTAAAAAGAATAAGTGGAACTAGTATTCAGGACAACAAATTCGTAATTATTCGAGGATTAAATGATCGTTACAACACTACTTATTTAAATGGATCTCCATTACCAAGTACTGAACCTGATAAAAAGGCATTTTCATTTGACATTTTTCCAGCTAATATGTTAGATAATTTAATAATTTATAAAACAGCTACGCCTGATTTGCCAGGAGAATTTGCCGGTGGAGTTATAGAAATTAACACAAAATCTACTCCTGACAAGAATTTTCAATCCTTTTCGGTTGGAACTGGTTACAATACTATAACCACTAATCAAACCAAATTTGAAGCTAATGATATCACTGCGTCATTACCATCAAATTTTCCTAACTCCTCACAATTTATTGCGCTTCAAAATTTGAATACTGAAGCGAGCGTTCTACAAATTGTAGATTTGGCTAAAAATTATCAAACTAATTGGGAAGTTAATAAAAGTAAATTTGATCCAAACATTAGTTATCAGTTCACTATGGGTCGTTTTTTCAAATTAAATGACACTAAAAATTTGGGACTAATTGCTTCATTAACCAACAACACTTCCAATATTTTTGGAGAGGGAGTTTTGAGGGATTATGAAACACCTGGAGCTGTTATGAAAGATTTTAAAAATCAAAATTATAGGGTACAAAAATTATTTGGGGGAATCTTGAATCTTACATTAAAACTTAATGCTAACAATAAATTAAGTCTAAAAAATTTATATAGCTTAACTTCAGAAAGTAGGTATGCAGACAGAATTGGCACTAAGAATGCTAATGAATTTGAACCAAGAATAATTTCTTCGTCCAATAGATTATTCACCCAAAATAAAATTTATACTGGACAGTTAATAGGGGAGCACTTTATACCAAGTAGCAAAATAAAATTTAATTGGGTGGGTTCCTACAGTAATGTGCAACGTGAAATTCCATCCGAAAGACGAAATACGTATGAATATATCCAATATGCTGACGGAACTCAGTCAGTTCCAACGGCAAATTTTCTTATAAACAACGTTGGGATAGATAATCCAGGTTCTATTTTTACATCAAATAATAATGAAGATATTTATAGTGGGAAAATTGACATTAGCAAAAAGGTTGATTTTTCAGACGATTTTTCTGCTGATATTAAGATTGGAGGTATTTTTCAATCTCGTAACAGAAAATTTGCAGCAAGACAATTAGGATATATTCCTTTTTATGGGTTTGTTAACGGTATAATTTGGGGAACAAATACTTTATCACAATTAATACCTACGCAGCCTAATGCAACGATTTTTAATGCTTCAAATATGGGTATTTTGTCTACCTCTCCCAGAGTAAGTGGTTTAACTCTTTATGATGGTACTAAAAATAGCGATAATTATGATGCAAATTCTAACCTAGACGCTGGTTATTTGATGGTTGACAATGTTTTTAATAAATTAAGAATAATTTGGGGGGCACGTGTAGAAAATTACTCTCAAAGATTGAATTCTAAATTCGAAAGTGGCATTCCTGTTTTTATAGAGGTTACGCAACTTGATATTTTACCTTCTGTAAATTTTGTTTATAGCCTTAACAAAAAACAGAATTTGAGGTTGAGTGGTTCTAAGACGCTAAACAGACCAGAATTCAGAGAATTAGCGCCATTCTTATTTTTTGATTTCGACACCAGATTTAGTACTCAGGGTAATCCAGACTTGAAAATAGCTGAAATATATAATGCAGATTTGCGTTACGAGTTTTTCCCAGGTAAAGGACAATTATTTTCAACCTCCTTATTTTACAAGAATTTTAAAAATCCAATCGAAATTCAAGCTTTAGCTAATAGTTCAAATAAATACCAAAATGCTGCCTCGGGAATAAATTTCGGAATGGAAATTGAATTCAGACTTCTTTTAAGTGCATTTACAAGTTCAAAGGAAAATAAATTTTTGAACGATGTCACTGTTTTTTCAAATTTGGCTATAATACGTTCTAAAGTAGATATTTCAAACTTGAATCCAACAGCTGTTGAATCACCCTTACAAGGTCAATCTCCTTATGTTTTTAATGCTGGGTTACAATATTTAAACAAAGAATTAGGATGGTCTTTTTCATCAAACATTAACAGAGTAGGCGATAGAATTTCAATTCATGGAAATCAAACTACTGGAAATCCTGCCCCTGCCTATTGGGAAAAGGGAAGAACCTTTTTAGATTTTCAGATTGCAAAGAGTTTTTTAAGAAATAAAATTGAATTAAAATTAAATATTCAAAATGCATTGGCACAAGATTTAATTTTTTATCAAAATAATTATTCTGGATCAAACGAAGTTAAAGGATTTGACGCTTTTATAAACAATGTTTTTACAGGCGATTCCCAAAATAAAAATGGTTATAACAGTGTAGAAGATGATTTAATTAGTAGTAATACTTTTGGTCGCGTATTTTCATTTGTAATGACCTATAACTTCTAAGGAATTTAACATCAGTAATTTTTGATAGTTTACTTATGCAACTTTACTGCTTTTTGTTAAAGTTTTAGTAACTATAAGTTAACATATAAATTATTATTTTTCTATATTTTTGAAAAAAATATAAATATAACATCATGAAAAAATTCTACACAATCGCAGCTCTAATCGCTGTTAATTTTATCGGTTTAGCCCAATTTACAACCACCACTTACAGAGGAGCTTTCGAACCTGCGCCAGCTGCAATGTGGACAGATAACTGGACAGAATTTAACCCTTTAACAAAAGTATATCCAACTCCTACGGTAACTATTTCTAGTGATATTACTGTGAATACTACATGGACTACTGGAACTACTTATGAATTGGGTGCTACAATTTTTGTAAAAAATAATGCAATTTTAACTATTCAAGCTGGAGTAATAATTCGAAGTAGTGCTGCAGGTGCTGGTTTATTTGTAACTAAAGGAGCTAAATTGATAGCTGTAGGAACTGCGTCTAGCCCAATTGTATTTACCTCTAACAGAGCAGTTGGTTCTAGAAATAGAGGTGACTGGGGTGGTGTAGTGCTTTTAGGCAAAGGTTCATACAACATCAACGGTGGTTTTAATAACATAGAAGGAATAGCAGCAAGCGCTGACACAGAATTTGGCGGTAGAACAACACCAGATGATAATGATAATTCGGGTACTTTAAGATATGTTAGAATTGAGTTCGCTGGTTATGTTTATGGAGCTGCAGGATCTAATACGGAACTTAACGGTTTGACCATGGGAGCCTGTGGAAAGCAAACTCAAGTTGATTATGTTCAAGTATCTTATTCCAATGATGATTCATTTGAATGGTTTGGAGGGTCTAATAGCAGCAAATATTTAGTTGCCTTTAATGGATTAGATGACGATTTCGATACGGATAACGGATGGGATGGAAACGTTCAATTTTGTTTAGCTATTAAAGAGCCTTCAGCAGCAGATCAATCAGATTCTAACTGCTTTGAAACAGATAATAATAGTACAAGTTTTGAATCAAATCACACAAAAGGTACTTTTTCAAACTGTACTCTAATCGGTCCAGATTACAGAAAAACATTGCCAAATACTGGAACGTTTAATATTAAACACAGAAGAGCTGCTCACATGAGAAGAAATACAAAATTGAGAATCCACAACTCTATTTTTATGGATTTTGTTGATGGTGTAGTTGTTGATGGTAATACAACCATAGCAAATGCTCAAGCAGCAAATAGTCTTAAATTTAAAAATAATATTATTGCTGGAACAGTAGCTGCTAAAGTGGCTACAACTACTAATGTAGCTTTTAATGTGGCTACTTGGTTCACTGACAACATGAATACTTCACAAGCTTCAAGTACTGGGTTGTTGACAGCACCTTATAACACTACTGACGGAAGTACTTATACTGGTTTAGATTATCGACCTGCAACTGGTTCAGCTGCTTTAACAGGTGCTGATTTTACAGAAATTACAGCTAGTTTAGGAACTGAAACAATTAATTTAGCGGATAGCGCTTCTTTAAAATCATATCCAAATCCATTTACAACTAGCTTCAGATTAAGTTTTGAATCTACAAGTACGGATGAAGTAAGTTTGAATGCATACGATTTAACTGGAAGAATTATAGAATCTAACAAATTGAATTACAATGAGGTAAACAATCAAGAGTTTGGAGTTAATTATCAATCTGGAATGTATATCTTAGTTTTAAAGCAAGGTGAAATCACTAAGTCTTTCCGAGTAATCAAAAAATAATTTTAGTGAAATTGATTTAAAGCCCTGCAAAGCAGGGCTTTTTTTATGGACATAGTCAACCTTTAATATTAATTTATTGTTTTTTTAGTATTACCAAATCATCACTAAAACATATTAGTATTAATTGTATTTTTGATTTGTTTTATATTTACATTTATATTAATTAATGACTTAATTTTGCATTATGAAAAAGAAAGACATTCGAATTCTATTAGTTGATGATGATGCAGATATCCTAGAAATTGTAGGATATAATTTATCACAAGAAGGCTATCTAATTTCTACAGCTGTAAATGGTAGAGACGCTATTGCAAAAGCAAAAAAAGTACTTCCTCATTTAATCATTATGGATGTCATGATGCCTGAAATGGATGGTATGGAGGCCTGTGAAAACATTCGTAAAATTCCTGAATTAACTAATGTAATTATCACTTTCCTAACTGCTAGAAGTGAAGATTATTCACAAGTTGCTGGATTTGACGCTGGTGCTGATGATTACATTTCAAAACCAATCAAGCAAAAATTGTTAGTTAGTAAAGTTAAAGCACTTTTAAGACGTTTAAAAGAAACTGAAATAGATTCTGAAACGCTAAATGTTGGCGGTATAGAAATAAATCGCGAAGAATATAAAATAGTTAAAGACAATGTTGAAATTGTTTTGCCCCGTAAAGAATTTGAATTGTTTTATCTATTAGCAACAAAACCTGGAAAAGTATTTAAAAGAGAAGAAATTTTAGATAAAGTTTGGGGTAATGATGTGGTTGTTGGAGGAAGAACAATAGACGTTCACATTAGAAAATTAAGAGAAAAAATTGGAGACGATTTTTTCAAAACTATTAAAGGGGTAGGTTACAAGTTTGAAGTCTAAATGAATATAAAAAACAAAGAAACCTTTCGATTTGCCTTTATTACTGCGTTGCAAATAGCTTTTTTTGCAACAGTGCTAGTGGGAATTTTGACTTATTTTTTTCATCAGTTTTCCTTCCTATTTTGTTTGATTTTCTCCATCTTGGTTGCACTTATTACTTTTATTTTACTTACCATTAAAGTGCAACTTTTTATCTTTCGAAAAGTAAAAAAGATATACGATGATTTCTCCTTTTTAGAATCAACAACCATTATTAATAAATCTTCGGCAAATGATTTAAATTTAATTTCTCGAGAGGTTTCAAAATTTGCCTCCGACAAAAAATTAGAAATTGAAGCCTTAAAAGTCCGTGAGGAATACCGAAGAGAGTTTTTAGGAAATATTTCTCACGAATTAAAAACGCCCCTTTTTACCGTTCAAGGTTATATTTCAACCTTACTTGATGGCGGTATGAAAGACAAAACCATCAGAAAAAAATACCTGGCACGAGCATTAAACGGTGTGGAAAGATTAATTTATATTGTTGAAGACTTAGATACCATAGCAAAACTTGAAGTATCTGATGAACCCATAACAATGGCTCCCTTTGATATTGTTCCTCTAATTCAAAATGTTATGGATTTACTGGAAATGAAAGCCAATAAAAAGGATATCTTAATGACATTTGATGATAAATATACCAAACCGATTTATGTTATAGGGAATTATGAAAAAATACAACAAGTAGTAACTAATCTAATTGAAAATTCAATTAAATACGGCAAAACCGGGGGCTCTACAGAAATTGGATTTGAAGAAGTTAACAATCGAATTCAAATAGACATTAGAGATAACGGAGAAGGCATTGATGCAAAACACATTCCTAGATTGTTTGAAAGATTTTTCAGAGTAGATAAAAGTGGCTCTAGAAATGTAGGAGGTTCTGGACTTGGTTTGGCCATTGTAAAGCATATTATAGAAGCACACAACGAAAAAATAATTATTCAAAGCGAACTTGGAAAAGGCTCTCAATTTTCGTTTACCCTTCAAAAGAGCGAAGAAATAGATTCCTAAAATCTATTTTATCCTATTTTATTACTTAATTTTGCAAAAAAAATACAGCAAAACTGTGGGAAGCAAAAATAAGTTAAAGAGGTTTAAAGAAAATGACACATTTGGTAATGTTTTCCAGCCTACAAGAGAAGAATTAGTTAGTGACCAATTTTCACTAAAAGGAAAATGGAACCTTGATTATTTTAAAAATAACAATCCTATTGTTTTAGAATTAGGATGCGGTAAAGGAGAATATGCAATAGGATTAGCCGAAAAATACCCTGATAAAAACTTCATCGGAATAGATCTTAAAGGAGCCCGTTTTTGGCGTGGTGCTAAAACTGCGGTGGAAACAGGTTTGAAAAACGTGGCTTTTATTCGTACCCAAATCGAATTAATAAATCATATTTTTAACGAAAATGAAGTCGATGAAATTTGGATCACTTTCCCAGATCCTCAAATAAAATACAAGCGAACCAAACACAGAATGACCAATTCTGAATTCTTAAAATTGTATAAAAAAGTACTAAAACCCGAAGGAGTTATCAATCTAAAAACCGATAGCGAATTCATGCACGGATATACTTTAGGATTACTACATGGAGAAGGTCACGAAGTAATTTATTCTAACCATAATGTCTATGTAAACGAAGGAAGTCCTCAGGAAGTAACTAGTTTACAGACGTTTTATGAAAAACAATATTTAGAAATAAATAAAGCAATTACGTATATTCGTTTTAAAATTAAATAAAATTTGGACTTTTTATTGCCACTTACATTAGGTTTTGCAATAGCAACTGTAGGAATTTTGCCGCCTGGTTTAATCAATATGACCGCTGCAAAAGTGAGCGTAGTTGATGGAAGAAATGAAGCTATTTCTTTTGCAATTGGGGCAACAGTTATTGTTTTACTTCAAACTTATATTGCAATTCAATTTGCTAAATTTATAAATAGTAGACAAGACATCATTACGTTACTTCAAGAAATCGGACTTATTTTATTCTTAGCAATTACTTTATTTCTCTTTTCGACCGCTAGAAAACCAAAAAAAGCAAAGCAAGAAATTAAAATGCACAGTAAATCAAGCCGATTCTTCCTTGGAATGTTGTTATCCTCTTTAAATTTATTTCCAGTTCCTTTTTACGTATTTGTAAGCGTGACTTTATCAACTTATGGTCTTTTTTATTTTAATTCATTATATGTTTATTCATTTGTTACTGGAGTTGTAATAGGCTCTTTTACGGGTTTTTATTTATACATTCTTTATTTTAAAAATCATCATAACAAGAGCGAATACTTAATTAAAAATGGAAATTATATTATTGGAAGTATCACCGGATTGATTTCATTGGTTACTTTTTTCAAACTGATTACTACTTATTGGACTTAATAATGCCTGCTAAAAACGAGAATTTTTTTGAAAGAGTTTATGAAGTAGCTCGCCAGATTCCTTATGGAAAAGTGACTTCCTACGGAGCAATTGCCAAAGTACTTGGCGCTGCCCGTTCCGCGCGAATGGTAGGTTGGGCAATGAATGCATCACATAATTTAGAAGATGTACCTGCTCATCGCGTAGTAAATAGAAACGGACTTTTAACCGGCAAACACCATTTTGACGGAACCAATTTGATGCAACAACTACTAGAAAGCGAAGGAATAGAGGTTATTGACAATCAAATTATTGATTTTGAAAAGCATTTTTGGATGCCCGAAATGAAAACCTAGTTTAAAATGTAATTTCAATTTTATATGCTTCAAGTTCAAAACATTACTTTTAGTTATGACAAAAACAAAGTCATAAAAAACATTGATTTTTCAGTCAGTAAAGGTCAGAATATTGCAATTATTGGCGAAAGTGGATGTGGAAAAAGTACGCTTTTGAAACTGATTTATGGTTTGTATGATTTAGACGAAGGTCAGATATTTTGGAATAACAATGAAGTTTTAGGTCCAAAATTTCACCTGGTTCCTGGAATGCCTTTCATGAAATACCTAGCACAAGATTTTGATTTAATGCCTTTTATCACCGTATCAGAAAATGTTGGAAAATACCTTTCTAATATCTATCCCGAAAAAAAACAAAGCCGTATAAATGAATTATTAGAAATAGTCGAAATGACAGAATATTCTAATGTAAAAGCTAAATTTCTTAGTGGTGGTCAGCAACAAAGAGTGGCATTAGCAAAAGTATTGGCTTTAGAACCAGATGTATTATTGTTGGACGAGCCTTTTAGTCAAATTGATAATTTTAGAAAAAACTCCCTTCGAAGAAAGCTCTTTTCCTATTTAAAATCGAAAAATATTACTTGTTTAATTGCTACTCATGACAGTAGCGATTCACTTTCATTTGCTGACGAAACCATAGTTTTAAATAATGGGAAAATTGTCGTACAGGAAAAATCCATTAATTTATATAATCATCCTACTAATAAATATGTAGCGTCTCTTTTTGGTGATGTTAACGAAATTAAATTATCTCAGTTAATTGAAATGGAAGGTCCAGAAGAAACACTATTATTATTCCCACACCAATTAAAAATAGTTGAATCTGGAAAATTAAAAGTCAAAATTCAAAAATCCTATTTCAAAGGAAGTCACTATTTAATTCAGGCTGAAGCCAATGAAACGGCTATTTTCTTTGAACATAATTGTGAATTAAAAATAAATTCAGAAGTTTTCTTATGTCAAATAAAATAAAGTTAACTTTGAACGTTTTAAAAATTTAAACGTAAAACTATGTATCATTCTAAAATTTCAGGATTGGGTTTTTATGTCCCTTCCAATACTGTCACTAATGCTGATTTATCAAAAATTATAGATACAAATGACGAGTGGATTCAGGAAAGAACTGGAATTCAAGAACGCCGACACATTATAAAAGGGGAAGACACCACCACTTCTATGGGCGTGAAAGCCGCTAAAATTGCAATTGAACGTGCTGGAATTTCTAAAGACGAAATCGACTTTATTGTATTTGCTACTTTAAGCCCTGATTATTATTTTCCAGGACCTGGAGTTTTAGTGCAAAGGGATTTAGGCTTAAAAACAGTGGGCGCTTTAGACGTTAGAAACCAATGTTCCGGATTTGTATATGCTTTATCGGTAGCCGATCAGTATATTAAAACCGGTATGTACAAGAATATTTTAGTAATTGGCTCCGAAGTACATTCTCCAGGACTAGACATGACCACAAGAGGTCGCGGCGTTTCAGTAATTTTTGGAGACGGTGCTGGAGCAGCAATTCTTAGCCGGGAAGAAGATTTGTCCAAAGGAATTTTATCTACTCATTTGCATTCAGAAGGAATTCATGCCGAAGAATTAATCCTTAAAGCACCTGGAATGGGAAGCAGATGGGTTACAGATATAATTGCAGACAATGATCCTGATGACGAAAGTTACTATCCTTATATGAACGGGCAATTTGTTTTTAAAAATGCTGTTGTTCGTTTTAGTGAAGTTATTAATGAGGGTTTACAAGCCAATAATTTGAATGTTTCGGATATCGATATGTTGATTCCGCATCAAGCTAATTTGAGAATAGCCCAGTTTATCCAAAAGAAATTTGGTTTAACAGACGATCAAGTATTTAATAACATTCAAAAATACGGAAATACAACTGCTGCTTCAATTCCAATTGCTTTGACTGAAGCTTGGGAACAAGGAAAAATAAAATCTGGAGATACAGTTGTTTTAGCAGCTTTTGGAAGCGGTTTTACTTGGGCAAGCGCTATCATTA
>Ga0164295_10004862_pt1 | contig 10666 bp, 7 predicted proteins | sample GEODES006metaG_FD_111798 | JGI IMG/M metagenome (GOLD analysis project Ga0164295, IMG submission 111798) | Oligotrophic lake water microbial communities from Sparkling Lake, Wisconsin, USA - GEODES006 metaG | ecosystem: Environmental > Aquatic > Freshwater > Lake | place: USA: Sparkling Lake...
ATTCCTAGTTTGGTCAGTTGCATGCAGTCAGTCATTTTCCAATGTTAGTTACCTCGTCGTCGTTCTGCTACAACACGATCGATGCCACGAGCACCGAAGATGACGTTCCGACATTTTGAAAAACGTCGACTTCCATTGCAGACTTCCATGCAAAGTGATAAGCAACCTATCATCGACTAACTGTCTCGTTTGAATGCCAATGAATTTGGTCGCGAGATTGGACATCGTGCGGTCCCGTTGAACGTCATAATTAACGAAGCGCGGGGCGGCCGTGACGAAACTTACTAAAGACTGACTTGTCTAAATATTTCCTGTTTTGGAAGAAAAGATTTGACAATGCCGAGGAAACTTGAGACCGCACCACGCGTCTCCTACATGTTTAAGTTTCATCTTCCGAGGACACGCAAAAGATCCCCGATCACCATGCCCCGGCGTCTCGCTGAGGACGGCCAGCAATTTGGTGAGGAAGCTCTGGCCTCTCCCTTAAGGCGGTCGCCCTTCCTGGGACGAGGCTCGCCCACGCCGGGCGCGAGCGCCAGCGTGAGATTCTCCGATCAGGAATCAGAAACCTGTTCCCCGCACCTTCCCAATGAGTCCGCAAATAGCGACGACGACGTGGGCGCTTCTTCGGTATCGAGCCCCAAGCTTCGTAGGCGCCAGACCGACAGCACGCGCGCTTCTCCGAACCAGAGCCCCGCGCTGAGCCCCAAGCCTCACCGCCGCCAAAGCCCAAATCATCAATCGAGTCGGGCAAAGGGAGCCAAGTCCGGAGCTCCGTCACCCCTTGCGTCCGGTCGACGCAGCAGAAGCTCCAGCTCGGACAAGGCGGCGCTCGCGTGCACAGCGAGCCTCCTCCTTGGGACGGACAACGAACTGACGGGCAACGAGCTGGGGCTGGCGCTGGATGACGAGTTAGAGCTGGGCGGGCTCTTCATCTCGCCCATCCCATCCCCAGACCCGAACCGCCGTTCGTCGTATGCAGACTCGGACGGCACGTCAACGCCCCAGGACTTCGATAACGAGTGGCAGAGTGGACTGGCGTCGGAGTGGCAGTCGGGGCGAAGGATGACTCGCGCGAGCCAACGGAACAAGGCATGCCTCGAGCTAGTTTCAGAGGAACCCCTTACCTTCATCGGTGGCCCTTGCAAGACGGCTATGGCTGCGGCGAGGCGCTCGCCGCAGCTGCAGCACAAAGTACCATCGATCCTTTTCGAGCGCCGGCCCGAGGACGGCGTGGCGCACTTCCTCCAACTCGGCGCGTCCCCGCAGCTCCGCGACGAGTATCATCCCCCGAAGCAGCGAGATATGCCCCGAGATACGACCCCTCCCCCGCTCTCCCCACTCTGGTGACGAGCGCTCTGGTGAGCGGCCCGTTTAGCCTTGCCGTGGGGCGCAGGCGGTGGCCGCCCCACCAGTCTGGTGGCAGCCACCCCGCGCCCGACGGCAGCTCTCCCGTAGGATTCATGCCATGCGCCGCCCGCGCCGGCGGCGCGAGGTCGCACGGTCGGCCTCATCGAAGTGTTGAGAGATGCGCTCCCTTGCCGTTGGGCGGAGCGCTCCTCCCACGATGAGGAACGTTGAAGATGAAGTGTAACAGATCAGTTAAGGCTCGGCTGAAAGTGGAGCGGACTCACTCGCCGTGGCCCCTGCTGGGGCTGCGCGTGGGCAGATATTGTATTAGACTTAAAGACAGTAAAAGGTGCCATCGGTTGATGAAGATCGCGATATTGTCATTATCCCGTGGTATGTCGTGTACCGGCCCCGGTTATCCCGCCGAGCCTCGAGCCTGCGATCTCGGGAGTTCGGACTTTGAAACATGAAAGGGGTGTCCCGTCCGTTTCTGGTTTCTCCCCGGTTCGGTTAAGCACCGCATGTTGTTAACACCGTACACGCTTCGTATGCCTGCGGGGGAGACCCCCTCGCCACGTGAGGACGTGTACGCTGCCAGTTGGCGTTGTTTACTTACCGCATGTTGTTAAGTCGAGCGAGGGCTCGACTTGACGGGACCGCACGGCCGCACGGGACTACAATAGTACCCAATGCCTCGGCGCGGCGCGTGGCGCGGGCCCGGGGCCGGCGGGCCGGCCGCGCCGGAGCGGGCGTTAGAGCGGGCGAGCGCGGCGAGCCCGGCGAGCGGGTTTCACTACTCAGGAGGCGGTAACCCTATGTGGTGTTTCAACAGTGTCAGACGGCGCGCGCGATGTCCTCTCTCCCGTCCGGAAACGGTGTCGGCCATCGCGCCGCGCGGGCGGTGTTGCCGGTCGGGCGTGCCGTCGTTTTCGCCGATCAAGGCCGGCCTGGGCCGGTATACGTGCGGTCGAACACTCACGCAGCATACGCGCCGCGTGACCAAGCTCGGAAACCGCAGGCTCTCTCCGCAGAAGCACGCCCCGTCGGGAACTCCTGGCTAGACTCCCTGGCTAGACTCCACTCACTCCATCCTTGGAGTCAGCATGCTGCGCAGGTGTTATGCCCGCCTGCGTTTCAGCGCATCCTGCAGCCTTGCGTTGCCGCCTCCGCCTCCGCCTCCTCCGCCGCCGCCGCCGCCGCCGCCGCCGCCTCCGCCTCCGCCGCCTCCGCCATCGCCGCCGTCTCCGGCGCCGCCGCTGCCGAGCCCCTCGAGCTTCCGTAGCGAGTCCAGCGCGCCTGTGGCGACGCCGCGGATGCTGTTGAGCTCCGTGGCAGAAATGTCCGGCAGCCTGATGTGATCGACGGTCTGATCGATGGTGCGCAAGCCGCGTCCGATTTTGGCGCGGCGCGTGTCCTCCAGGTCTGCCAGTGCCACGCGGATGCGGTTGGGGTCGAGGCGCTCCAGGTCATCCTCTGCCGTGTTGAGCAGCTCATATGCTATCTCGAGGTAGTGGTACGGCGTAGTCGCAAAGGTGTTTGCGCTGCGCTTCTCCTCGGCGAGCTTCTCCTCGAGTGCCTCCGGATGCAGCCAGTCGGGCGCAATGATGCGGCATTTGCCACGCCGTTTGAGCCATAGCGCGAGCCACAGCGGCACCGGCTGCTGCTGGAGCGCGCTGATTTCCGGGATCTCGCCATGCATGAGCTGCAGCGCCGGGAGCCTCGCTGTTGCCTGGATGGTGATTTCCTGGTCGCCAGCCTGAAAGGCGATTTCCTCCGCGGAGAACGGCAAGCCCGTGGCGAGGGCGAGAGCGGCCATATGGTGCCGCGGGAAATCAACGTGAAATCAATGCAAGTCAAGTCAAGACATGTCAACTGAACACCCAGTTGAAAAGCAATGCAGTGCCCGAGTTCGTCAGGATAAAGCTGTGTGGTTCACGAGTTCGTCAGGTTCGTTTGGTTTTTCCGGATACGAGCACAATGGGGTTTTCATGACAGCCTCATCGGCAGCCTTTCGCCACGCACTTATTGGCGCGCTTGTCACTTATCCGTCGTCAGGATTGGTACCTGTCACGGTGGAGCGGCCCGTGTGTGCAAGGTGGCGTGCGCGCTGTGTGGCGATGGCCTCCGTTACCATGCCATTCGCCTACCAGCTCGAGCGGGCCCTCGACCCTGAAAAGAGAGGACCAGCTGAGATGGACTTTGATGCTGGCGGCATGAGCGCATTGGACGCAATGTGTAACCCTACTGTTCCGCCGCCGCCCATGACGGACGCCGCTGCAGCCCTCCGCCAGACTGCGGACCTGATGAGCACTGCCGCAAAGACTGCCGCAACTGCCGGAATGACGAAGTCCACCACTTCTGGAGTCGCGGCTGCCGCCGTCGCCGCTGCTGCTGCCGGCTCGCCAGATCCCGCATCGTCGATCGAGCCGCTGCTCCACGCGATGCAGTCATCGCTATAGGGAGTGTCATCGTCGCAGACTGATCGCGCGCATATTCGACGTTTTCTGACCGTTAAATCATAAGTATTCGGAGGCTACATCTATGTACTCGCAGAGCACCAGCACCTAATTGACTACATGCATCCTGCTTGACACCGGTTCATCACAGTTCTCACCAGACCCGCGCACCGATCATGGCGGCGTTGGTTGGCGCCGCGCTGGCGCTGGCGGCGGCAGCGCCGCCCCCGCTCGCTCCATCGAAGGAGCCGAAGACAGCATCGACGAGCGCACACGCCATCTTGGCACCACCGCGCACGCTCGGCTCCACGCGCTGCACGTAATCCTCGGTGTCGTTGCCGTCGAGGGCCTCGAAGAGCGGAAAGGGCAGTACTCGGACGCGGCCGCCGTCGATCTGGATGCGTGAGGTGGCAAGTGCGAATATTTGCTTGATGGCCGCCTGCAGGCGCGTGGGCGCACAGTCGTAGCACATCGCCGACAGGAAGCCGTCCGCCCACGAGCCGCGCCCGTGCACATCCAAAAAGTAGTACATGCACACGACGACGAGCGCGGGCTTACGCCCATTCAGTATGTGGTTGATGTAGTTCTCGATGCGGTTCTTGAAAAGGTCCACAAAGTAGGCCATGCCGGGCGGCCAGCCGAAGGCGCTTACCATGCAGCCGGGCAAGCCGCAGCCGCAGCAGCCGAGGTCGACATGCAGGTTCGGAGGGCACGCGCACGCGTACTTCTCGATGCACACCTCGGGCGTGCAGCAGAGTAGCGGCACGATATTGAGGATTGTCGCGAGCACCGGGTTGAGAGCGAGGTCGTTGCCGCCGATGGAGACGATCAGCGTGTCCTTGGCCGAAAGCTTGTCACGAATGAGTGCATCCTGAGGCAGCAGCGTGCAGCACGAGCGACTGTTGAGCGAAGTGGCCTCGACAGCTGCATTTAGGCAGAAGTGCTGCGTCCCGAGGCCGCGCCGCACGAGCTCTGCATTAATCCAGTAGCACACGTCCTGTTTCATTCGCGGCGGCCGCAGTACCCTTTCGTAACCGTTGATCGCCTCCGTCGCGGAGTTGAACCAGAACTTGTTGTCGAGGCTGCTGTCTCCCGCAAGGAAGATGCACGCCCGCGATCCTGAGCGCAATTGTTCATGGCACTGCTCAAGCAGGTGCACGTCGTGACCAAAGTACTCCTGGTAGAAGAGGACAGAAGGAACCGAGGCGGTCGGCTGCGATGTTCCGTAGCTGACGCAGTCGGCCATCGTCAAAGCCACAGTCTTCTCTGCCATTGCACTCCATTGACGAACTCGACGAACCTCAACCGTATGGGGTCCGCTGGATCCGCAAGCGAGCGGCCCTCTCCAGGCGGGAAACACCAAGGTCGTTTTTAGAACTTTTTTTCATTGTGCGCGCTCGACGCTTTGTGTGGCATGATGTGGCTTTTCCCGGCTCGCGAGCTGCCATCCGACATCGGTGCCGCGTTCAGCGCGATCGCAGCCATTCGACATCGAGGTCGGCACGTGTCTTCATCCGCGTACGAGCGCCTGATGCTCGAGTGCGTCAGCGCTGGGTATACCGTGGCATGCTATCGGCTGATGGAGGAGGCTGCTGCTGATGGCCTGCGGCTGAGCAAGTTCTCCGCTTTGGCACGGCACGAGCTGGCCAATTTGGTCCCGCCCGAAGCCGAGGATTTGCTGGAAGGGACTCGTTCCGTGGGCAGAAGCCGCTCGCGTAGCGGCGTACTCATCACGGACGAGCTTCCTGAGCTGTGGGTGACGCCATCTGTGCCCGTGCAAACCTTCGATTGCCGTCCGGGCGAGGCTCGCGAGGAAGCGCTGGCTGCGGCTTGGGCTGCGGTCAGTAAGCGTGACGCACCCGTGCTCTTCCGAGGTGTCGGCGCTCAGTGGCCAGCGCTCCGGTCATGGTCGTTGCCGCGCCTGGTGCGTTCGATGCAGCGTGCGATGGTGCGTGTGGCACCAAGTAATTGCGTCACGTTCTGCCGTGAGTCTCACCCGGACGTGCGCTCTGGTGCGGTGGTTCCGCCGTCGCGCACCACGATCATGAACGTCGCAGAGTTCGCCGACCGCTTACACGTGGGTCGCGCCGGCCGCTCGCCCCTTATGTACGGCGCGGGCGAGCGCTGCTACTTGCAGGCTCTCGCGCCGTACTCGATGATGCGCGAGCTTGACTTCAGCTTCCTTCCCGAGCAGCAGCCGCAGCCGCAGCGGCGGCGGCGGCAGCAGCAGCAGCGGCAGCGGCAGCGTGGATGGCCCGGGCCACGCGAGCTGCTGGCGCGGCTGCGCCGGCAGCCACTCACGACGACGCCTCTAGGGCGTCTCTGGGTCTCATCGCCAGGCACTTTGAGCCCTTTGCACTACGACGAGACGGATTCGTACCTGGCCCAGGTACGCGGTGAGAAGCGGTTACTGCTCTGGCCCGCGGACGCGCTCGAGGCGCTCCGGCCGTACCCGGCTACGTCGCCCCTCGCGCGACGCCTCATGGTGGACATCACAGGGTCGACTCCTCCCGATGGGCTAAGTGCGGCGGCGCTCGACGCTATCGCCACGCCGCTCGAGGCGGTGCTCCGGCCCGGCGACGTGCTCTACTTCCCACGCGCGTGGGCCCACCACACGGAGGCGCTGCTGCCCAGCCCCGGGAGTGCGCCCGAGCCGAGCTTCTCGCTTGGCTTTCGGACCGATGGCCAGTTCTTGCTTTGACGTTTACGATTAGCCAGTGAAGATACGATGGCGGGTATATTAATACCTAGACGCATCATTGAGCTCGACCTCGAGGCAGCTGAGAGTACGCACGCTCACAGTAGCTACCGTAGGACGGGCACCAGGGCCACTGACCAAATCTTGCACGACGATGTCGGACGTATCTCGCGAATCTAACGGCCGTCGGGCGAGTAAGACAAGTAGAAAGGTCAAATGAACGCTAACGGGCTGAAGGGTTAGCTGAAGGGCGTGTAAACGAGAAAACGAGATAGACTCTCAGCGAAGTATTTAGAGATGCACAGACTCAGAAAACGCGCCAGTGGAGGCTAGGACCCCAGATCGGGCAACGGTCTCTCCTCCGCGCCGAGCGTCCAGGGCTCCAGGCATCGCACAGACTACCTGTCTTCTGGCTATACCGTAGGCACATCTCAAACACCAACGACAAAAGCTCTGCATTGCGCAAGAGAAGAATGAAGAAGAGTGCCCTATTCTTGCCGAGCCTTTGCCAGTACTGTAGTAGTTCCCGTACGCATGCTGCATGATTGTCGCCGCCGCCTCGGCACCACGAAAGTGTCGCGCTCAGCAGCTACACGCTGCCAAGCTGCCCCCTTCGGCTGCATCGGCCCGTCGTGCCTGCCCGAGCGCTCAGTCGGTACGCTCGAGCTCGAGGACGATGTGCTCGTGAAAGCGCTCGTGATCCGCCGCCGCCACCTTGCACACAGCCGAGTCGAAGCCATCGTGTGCAATGTGCGCGTTCGTCTTCTCGGCCGCGCGTGCGAAGGCACTGCCAAACGAGTTCTTGCCGCCGGCGCGCCAGCAGCGCGCCGAGCCGAGCACGGCGACGATCAGGTAGGTCGGGGGACTCTCCTCTGGATTTGGCGCCGACATGAGTAGCGGCTTGGCACTGCCGTTGCGCAATGAGGGCGTCCCTTCCCGCAGGGCGTCCGCGACGAAGAGGGCGAGCTTCGTCAGCGCAAGCGGGTGCAGGAAGTGTGCCGTGTCGCCGCCCGCCTTGAGCACGACGCTGTGGAAATCGCCGAAGTTGGTGTACTCCTTGGCAGTTAGGACCGAGTGACCCACCGCCACCGTCGCGCGCAGCAGTTCCTTGGCGCGGTCGAGTCCACGCTTCATTGCGCCCTCGCGAAGCGCCGTTTCTAGACCGACGCGCAGGCCGGTGGTGAGGGCGCTCTGCGCGGCGGCGAAGGCGCCCGCGCCCGCGCCGTCGGGCGTGCTCGCGTCAAAGTGCTCGAGCACCGCCGCCACCGCCGAGACGAGGTCTGCCGCGGCGATCTGCGTGTGACCGTAGCCGGAGATGGAGCGGAACGAGGGGTAGGTCAGGTTGACGAGGCCAAACTCGTTGCCATAGTGCAGCATCTTCTCGTAGAGTGCGTCGGCCTTGTACTGCTTGCGCATGTAGTTGTACTCTTGCTGGCACTCCTCGAGCGGGATGCCCATGCGCGCGAGGAAGACGTCGAGTTTGTCCCGCCCTGCCTGCTGGTACAGCCCGAGCCGCGAGGCGATGTACGGCGAGTGGTGGAGCGCCTCGTAGACGGTCCAATGGCGCATGAGGGAGAGGCGGAGCTCCTGCACGTTCGCGAGGCGCATGCGCGACGTGATGTGCTGGCGCACGCTCACGGACGGGCCGCCCTCTTCCGGGACCACCTCCCTGCGCTCCTCGGTCGCCCCATCCTGATTGAGTGCTCCCACCTCCGCCTGCAGCAACTGCGCCTCTTCAACGTACTTCTCGTGCTCGATGCGCTCGTGCACGAGCTGGTCGGTGAGCCCGAGGATGGCGAGCCAGAGCAGCTCGTTCGAACCCTTGTTGAGCGCCTGCACCAGCGAGTAGCACAGAAGAGAGGCCGCCGTGCCATGCCACGAGGCCGCGTAGTAGCGACGCGTGAGCCGCTTGAGGATCCGGCGCCGGTCGCGCTGCGAGTCAGGCGACATGCCGTGATATTCGCCGAGCGTCACGCGAGGCCGCTGCCGCCGCTCTGGCTCATCTTCGTCCTCCGACTCCTCGCCGTCGGACGCATCGAAGAGGATTGGCAGCTGCGCAAGTATGTCCTCAAGCTCGGCATGTGTCTCGCCGTCATGCACCACGTACACGTTCGGCGGCTCCTCCTCGTTGGCATCGTAGTAGAGATTTTCGAGCGCGTAGGGCCGGTGCGAGTCCAGGATGTACCAGCGGCATTCGGGGTGCGGCAGCTCAGTCGCCCTCCGCGGTGCCGCCTTGTCGCTGCCGCTGCCATCGCTGAATTCCTCGTCGAGCGTCGCTTGGAAGTGGCCCATGAGGTCGATTATGCCGCCACAATTGATGAGGAATATGCTGCGCAGCTCGTTGGCCGACGCGATTTGCCGCACGTACACGCGCGACAGGTCGGCGTAGTCTGCCACCGGCACAACCTTGTGAGGCACGCCCTCGTCCTGCAGCAGCTTCGTGAGCAGCGAGACAGCAGCAATTGAGTCGGTGCTGTGCGAGCAAAGCAGCAGCACCGTCGGCGTGTCTGCGTTGTCGTGCGCCGCCTTCTTGACCGTCGTCCAGACCTGCGGCAGGTCGGAGCGGTCAATGAGAACCATCGGCCACCCGCCCGCACCGCTGCGCCCCGCGAATCGGCGGCAAAAACTGCGCACGCCAACGGGTTTTGTCAAACATTCAAGTGCACATGTAACGACGACGTTCAGGCTCGTTCTCTAAGCGAGTCCCCTCGAGTGCCGCGCCGAAGAGGGCGTCGGTTTCGTCGCATTGAGGATCTTTAGAGGAAAGAGCTACGAAAGATGCGTGGGGTCCAAGCCGTCCGAGCGCCCGCCGCCGCCGCCGCCGCCGCCGCGTCGCAATGTCGTTCGCCGATAGGGTGAATCGCATCGCCGCCGCCGTCAAGGATGTCGCGGGCGACGTGTATGCCGCGGAGCTGGTGAACGCCGTACGTCGCGACGACCCGTCCGGTATCGCGCACTGGGGTGCGCTCGCCACCAAGGCGGGCGTGATTGACACACGATCTGCAACGCACGTGCGCGCCGGCCAATATGCGCTATGCGCTCCGTCCTTGTGGCTCGCCGTGTATCGTGGCGCTCACGATGCCGTCGAGCTGCTTCTCCGTCATGGCGCCTCTGTGAATGCCACCTCATGCCGATGCGCGGGCGGTGGCTTCTCGTGTGCTACCGGCGGCCAGAGTGCACTGCACGTGGCGGTTGCGCGAGGCTCGCCCGCACTCGTGGAGCAGCTGCTGCAGCTCGGGGCGCTCACCGACGAACCCATGTGCTTCGGCGTCGATGCGCTCGACGAGCCCGAGTGGGACGAAGCAGCCGGAGCCTTTACTGGTGGTCTCGTGGGCCTCTCCGCTCTTCAGTTGGCGGTGATGCGATCCTCCTCGTCCTCTCAAGGCGCCTCGCTGATCGGGTCGCTGCTCGCGCACGGAGCGGCTCCTTCACAGATCTGTTTCCCGGGTGGGAAAAAGGCCTTGCCCATGCTGCGGCAGCTCGAGGACGAAGGTGGCGAGCCTCTCGAGTGCCCTATCTGCCTATCTGCCATCGCGCAGATAACGGCCGAGTGGACGCACTGCTGCTGCCGAGCGTTCCACGCGCACTGCTTGCGCGCCGTGGACAATGGCAAATGCCCAATGTGCCGCACTCCAATGCGCTCTCAATTGTAGCCAATCAGACCGCCGCGCGCGGCTATACGAGCTCAATCCTCACCATGGATCCTCCCCCACCGCACCTTGGAGCAGCTTCATCGTCATGGCCGCAGCCCGCCGCGGCGCAACTGAACACTGAAAAGTACATCGCGTTGTCAGCGGTCGACTGGCCGCTTTACATAACAGCCCCGCGTGGGGCTGAAATCTCGCGAAGCATTACCTCGAGAGACATCGCGTTAAGAGCGCACGTTGAAGTCAGTCCTGTCAGCGAAAGTTAATTGTACCGGACGACACGGCGATACCTCAAGACTTTTCTTTCAGACCGGCGAGCAAGCTAATGACTGTCGCGAAACAAACCGACAATTAATGGGCAACGCGGTTTTGTTTCGCGACAATCATCTTAACAGCGCAAGCCGCAACCGAGTTTTGCGTGCATGCTTTGCTCGTTATGACGATGTTCGGTGTTTGAATGCATACCAAAAATAGTGAGTTCGAGTTTTCATTCACAGCTAGCCGAAACTGACGAG
>Ga0164295_10004863_pt1 | contig 10665 bp, 8 predicted proteins | sample GEODES006metaG_FD_111798 | JGI IMG/M metagenome (GOLD analysis project Ga0164295, IMG submission 111798) | Oligotrophic lake water microbial communities from Sparkling Lake, Wisconsin, USA - GEODES006 metaG | ecosystem: Environmental > Aquatic > Freshwater > Lake | place: USA: Sparkling Lake...
AACGGAGCAGTTTCTGTGAGCCCGTAAATTTGTACAAACTCCCAACCAAGTTCTGTTTCAATACGTTCAATGGTGCGCGTTGGTGGTGGAGCGCCAGCAACAACAATACGTACGCGCCCACGGCCGGGAATTTCTCCGGGCCATGTAGCTGCTGCATCGAGAATCATGTTTGCTACAGCAGGTGCGCCACACAACATGGTGATGCCGTACTGGTCAACGCGCCGCAGAATTTCTGCGCCATCTACCTTGCGCAAAATAACGTGCTCGCCACCCATTGCCGTTACCGCATAGACCATGCCCCAACCATTGCAATGGAATTGTGGAAGCGTGTGCAAGTAAATATCGCGATCATTCACACCTAGTTGCCAGCCAAATGTTGCCGCGTTCACCCACAAGTTGCGATGCGTCAGTTGCACGCCTTTTGGACGAGCGGTGGTGCCACTGGTGTAGTTCACCGTTGCAGTGGCATCTTCGTCGGGAATCCAGGGCTTCGGTTCAACACCATATTTATAGAGAATGCTGTCTGACTCTTCACCAATCACAAATCGATGCTTGGTGGTTACCGATTTCAAGGAGTCGTCGAGTTCTGGGTCAACAATCAGAACATCTGCGCCGCTGTGCTCAATGATGTATTGCACTTCTTCGGCCACTAGGCGAAAGTTCACAGGAACAAGTACTCGTCCATAACCACTCACACCAAAAAACGAGGTATACAAGCGCGCTGAGTTATGGCTCACCATCGCCACGCGAGCACCTTGCGGAATACCTAAAGCATCGAGACCCGCGGCCTGCGCACGAGCACGTTCCGCTACTTGCTTGTATGTCAGCGAACCCCACGATGCTGCTGGTTGGTCGGGTTCATTGGTAATTGCTGTGCGGTTGCCATACACAAGTTCGGCACGGCGCAAATGGTCAACAATGGTGAGCGGGACTTTCATATAGAAAGTGTAGGCATATTAAAGGTATCTATTTTTCGTCGAAGAGTAAGTAATCGGCCGCTTCAACAAATGTATTGACCCAGTCAAATTCTCGAGTTGCCGGAGTGAGCTCAACTATTGCGTAAGAGGTAATAGTGGAGACATACCAAGACGCTAAATTCTCAATGTTGAGGTCTTGACGAATCCAACCATTATCTTGTGCAATGTGCAGTGGTTTGGAGAGTTCAATAATGGCTTCAACAATGCGGTCACTCACAGCTGCCGTCAGCGATGGCCGGTTATAAGTTGCGCCCAACACATTCACACGATCGGCACGGCGGCGTGTACCTTCGGGTCCGAAAAATGAAGGCAGTGATTGTCGCAACAATGTGCGGAACTCTGCTTGATTTGAACACTTGGCTACTTCATCTGAAAATGCATTGGCATTAGTGGTGAACTCACGTGCAAAACGCGATGCCTGAGCTGCCTCAATGAGACCTTCACGACTATCAAAAAAGTGGTAGAGGGAAGTAACAGCAACATTTGAGGCTTTCGCTATTTCGCTGACATGCACGCTGCCTTCACCACCGCCATCAATGGCCTCAACCGTTAGACGCAGAATTTCATCTCGTGTAGATAAACCAGAAGCGTGTTTGATGGCCACAGAATGATCCTACGATGTTCGGCTGGAAATTTTCGTTGTGGGGGAATTTCTTGTGTTCACTTCCTGCGCTGCACCAGATTTACGAAACCGATAATGAGACCAATCAATACGACGACAGCGCCAATTGGCGCAGAGAAAAATGTGAGCCAAGGTAATACCCCAAAAGCACTTGATCCCTCATCGAATGCATCGTCTTTAAATATTGATGCAATAAGAGTGATCAGCAAGGGGAGAAAAGCGAAAACGATGCCACCGAGAACTACGTACAATCCACGAATTTTTCGATCTTGCATATGTTCTCCCTAGCCGACTACGACTCTGCGACAGCAAAGACTACTGGGAAATAATGGAGCCCAAGATGAGAATCGAACTCACGACCTACGCATTACGAGTGCGTTGCTCTACCGACTGAGCTACCTGGGCAAGGACTTCACTTTATCGTCAAGAGGCGAAGGCGCATGATTCGCGGGTCGTCTTCCCCCAGAAATTCAAGGAGTTCGGTCGCGACAGCACGAACATCGAGGGTTCCTGCTGCGTACATTTCCTCTAAATCAGCCCAGTCGCGAGTGCGATTAAAAAAGGTCTTGAAGACTGCGAGGTCGCGACATGAGAGAAATGGAAGTTCGACCCCTACAAAGGTTTCATACCGAATACGTTGTGCTGCCTCTGTATGGAATGTTGTGGTGTTCAGGAAAATATCTAAAGGAGTGTCGTCCCACATCAACCTTGTTTGACCATCACGTTGAAGGTCCTTGAGATTATTTTGAGATGTTTCAATTGCTTTTGGAAGAGCGGAAATAAGTAGCTCAATTTCATGAGTGGAAATAAAAATGTTGATATCAATATCGATCGTTCCGCGAGCCTGTTGAGTACACCAGGCAAGTGCCAGCGCACCGCCAAAGGCATGTGGAATGTTTTTGCGCGCTAAGGACTTATGCAACTGCAACATTTGTGATTGCAAGGAAGTCATTTGGATCGTCCAAAAATAGGTGCATTGAGATTCTTGCTTGGTCGTGCGGGAAACTGCTGGGCTAGATCGAGAACCTTTTCAAGCTCCTTACCTTTGGTAGCCGATGAACTGCTGTGCAGCCGCATTCGCTTCTCGAGATGAATGTCGATCGCAAAACCTGCAGCTTTGATGACGCGTTCCAGTGTTTCTACATTGGGAACTTTGCTTCCTGATTCGTAAGCAGCAAGTGCAGAGTGGGAAGTGTTGGCCCGTAGCGCTAACTCGCGCAAGGTGAGACCCGATTGTTGCCGTGCTGTCCTGATGGCGAGGTTGATATTCATGGTATCTATAAAGATACCACTAGAACTGTTATATGAAAACTACAAAAGTTCTGCGCCGCGCACGATGGGGAGGCGCAGGAAAAGAGATTGCAAGAGAAGGGTTTCGTTGGCATTCAACCCAAGGTTGTGCATTGCGGTGTGGATGTGGGCAACCGCTTCGGCGTAGTCATGAGTTTTGTGTGCGTTGTGGGCATGCGACATTGCATCGCGATATACGCCAGCGAGTACGGCAAGGCCACTGCGTAGTTCATCGCTGCGAAAGCGACGCACTTGGCGCTTGTGGGCATCAAGTAAAGCTTTGCGGCCACTGCCACGTTCGCCGGTTGCTTTCACACGTTTTTCAAGTTCTTCAATTTCTAGTTTGTGTTGTTCTTCGAGTGGAACCGTTGCGGCTTCAATGCGTTGCAAGATGTCGTCAACAAGTCTAAAAGCAACAGAGCCAGAACCATCGAGTGATGTAGGAACATCGCTGAACGCCAAGCGGCGTGCTGCGTATGCACCATCTTTTGCAAGAAGTCGTGCGCGCTCAATGCTTCCTGCAGCACCGTAAGAAGCCGACTGTGCAGTGGCTTGTGCAATGCCTTCAGAAATGAGTTGTGCCTCAATGATGTTGGGGCTTACTTCGCCGAACTGAACAACTACGCAACGCGAAGCAACAGTGACGAGGCTGGGGACTAATGAGTCGGCGAGAAGAATGAAAACAACATGAGCAGTTGGCTCTTCAAATGTTTTGAGTAAGCGAACTACGGCTGCTTCGGCCATGAGATGCACTTCATGCAAGATGATGATTTTGAGAGCAGACTCAATGGGGCTGCGCGAGGCCGACTCGACAATGTCTTGTGCCATCTCGGCAGAGATAGATGCGCCTTCACGCCAAATTTCATGCACGTCGGCAAAGCCTTGTTGTGCAATGAGGCGACCTTCACGCGACGTGGGGTCGGCAGCGCCGGTGAGCAGCGTGGTGGCAAATGCACGCGCGGCTTCATCTTTACCGCAGCCTTCGGGGCCAACAAGTAAAAAACCATGAACAGGATGTTCGGTAAGTCGCTGCAGAAGTTCAACAGCATGGGGCTGACCAATAATGGCATCCCACATTGAACTCACCGCGGTGTTACTCATGAGTGCAATGTAAAGGATGGATGTGCCACTACCGCGGCAAAAATTTTTTCTTCCACCACATCTTTTGGCTCAAGGCCATCGATGAGTATCCAGCGTGCCGGGTCTTTGGCTGCCAGTTCAGCAAAGCCTGCACCAATGCGGGCAAAGAAGTCGGCGCCCTCACGCTCAAAGCGATCGAGGTTGCGCTTGGCTAAGCGAGTGTTTGCTTCCTCGGTTGGAATTTGGATCCACACTACAATGTCGGGAAGCACATTGTTCAGCGCCCATGTGTTGATACTGAGCAAGGTGTCAACATCAAGACCTCGCCCATAGCCCTGGTAGGCGAGTGTGGAATACACACTGCGGTCGCTCACCACGTGTTGCCCGCGTTGCAGTGCGGGCTCAATGAGTTCGCTCATGTGTTGGGCGCGGTCGGCGGTCATGAGCAGAAGTTCAGCACGCGAGTTGAGGTCGGTGTTTTCAGGGTCGGCCAAAATGCCGCGCAACAGTGCACCGATACGAGTGCCACCTGGTTCACGAGTCGCAACAGCATTGATTTTTTCTGCAAGGCGGGTGACGTGCGTGCTCTTGCCGCAACCTTCTAGCCCTTCAAAGGCAATGTAGGTACCTCGGGTGGTCATGAGTCGTCGGTGCTCTTTGCAGGTTTTTTCGCAGCGGCTTTTTTCACGGTTGCTTTTTTAGCCGCAGCCTTTTTGGCAGCCGCTTTCTTGGCAGGGGCTTTCTTGGCTGGTGCTTTTTTCGCCGCAACTTTCTTTGCCCCACGCTTCTTAGGTGCGCCGCCGTTCTCCTCAATGTATTCACGGCGCAATTGCAAAAGTTCGTAAGCACGCTCGGGGTTCATGTCTTGCAAAATGTCACCACGCTTTAAGCCGGCATTGGTTTCACCGTCGGTGACGTATTCGCCAAAGCGGCCTTCTTTTGCAACAACGGCTTTTCCGCTGACGGGGTCGTTGCCGAATTCTTTTAGTGGCGGTTTCGGCGCAGCGCGCCCGCGACCAAATACTCGAGGTGTTGCCAATAGTGCGAGAGCTTCTTCCAAGTTGACGGAGAGAATTTGCTCTTCATTTTGCAGAGTACGGCTGTCTTTACCTTTAGATATGTAGGGGCCGAAGCGACCGTTTTGGGCGGTGATGATTTCACCGTCGGCCGGGTCGTGGCCCACTGTTCGCGGGAGTGAGAGCAGGTCCTCTGCATCTTTCATGGTGAGACGTTCAACATTCATGGTGGCAAAGAGCGACACCATTTTTGGTTTCTCTAAACCAGGTGGCAAGTTGTCGGGGGTACCCCATTGCACGTATGCGCCGTAGCGACCAGTTTTTGCAAAAACAGGGAAGCCATCTATTTGTCCAATAGGTTCGTCGCCTTTGGGCGCAGCAAGAAGCTCCAAGGCAACTTCCAACGTGAGGTCTTCGGGCGTCATGGTGTCGGGTACGCCAGCAGTGTTTTCGAGGCTGCGTACGTACGGGCCAAATTTGCCAGGCTTCACAAAGACGTCTTCACCGTCGGCGGGGTTCTTGCCCAATATAAAGGTGTTAATTGCAGCGGCATCAATTTCGTCGAGGTTGTTGGCAACGATGCGCTTCAAGCCGAGGTCGTTGGCTACTTCATTGCCGTTGTTGTCGAGAGCGCCAAAGTAGAAGTGTTGCAACCATGCTTCACGGCCTTGTTCTCCGCGAGCAATGGCGTCGAGGTCTTCTTCCACCGAAGCGGTGAAGCCATAGTCAACGAGCGTGCCGAAGTGCTCTTCAAGCAAACGAATAACCGAGAAGGCTGTCCAGGTAGGAACAAGTGCTGTTCCTTTTTTGCGCAGGTAGTCACCGCGGTCAACCATGGTGGAAATAATGGAAGCCCATGTTGATGGGCGACCAATGCCAAGTTCTTCAAGTTTTTTCACAAGCGATGCTTCGGTGTAGCGCGCTGGTGGTGAGGTTGCATGCGAGTTGCTGGTGTACTGAGCAACAGAAATAGTTTGCCCAGCCTTCATTGGTGGCAGCAATACCGACTCATCATTTTTTACATCGGCTTTGTCGTCGGTGGTGTCGTCTTCAGGAAGATCTTCGTAGGCCATGCGATAGCCCTTGAAGTTAATGGTGGTACCGCTTGCAGAAAATGCACAATGTGAAGATGCGGCGTCAGACGCGGTGACTTCCAATCGCACGCTAACGGTAACGCCTGTTGCATCGGCCATTTGTGAAGCGAGTGTGCGCTGCCAAACAAGGCGGTACAGAGCGGCTTCTTGTTTCGACTTGAAGCTGCTTTCCACTTGTTCTGGAGCGCGCATGGGCAACGTTGGGCGAATGGCTTCGTGAGCTTCTTGAGCATTTTTAATCTTGGAAGTGAAAATGCGTGGTGAAGGTGAAAGTGCTTCATTGCCGTATGTACTGCGAATGGTGTCGCGTACTTCGCCCATTGCATCGGCGCTCAAAGTAACCGAGTCGGTACGCATGTAAGTAATGAATCCATTTTCGTACAAGCTCTGAGCAATGCTCATGACCTGGCGACCAGAGAGGCGCAGCTTGCGGCCAGCTTCTTGTTGCAAGGTGCTCGTCATGAACGGTGCTTTAGAAGAAGAGCGGTAGGGCTTGTCTTCAACACTGGTCACGCTGAGCGACTTGCCGGTGAGACCAGCAAGAAGTTCTTGACCCTGCTTTTCAGTGACAACAACAACGTCACCTTTTACAGCACCGTTGCTGTCGAAGTCTTTACCTGTTGCAATGCGTAGTGAGTTCAATGCAACAAGGCGTGCAGTGAATTGCGGTGCGGTATCGGCAAGTGCGTCGATATCGAAATAGAAAGCAGAGTTGAATGCAATGCGTTCGCGTTCACGTTCCACAATGAGGCGCAATGCTGGGCTTTGAACACGACCAGCCGAGAGACCACGGTTCACACGCCGCCACAAAACGGGCGAAAGTTCATACCCATATAAACGGTCGAGAACGCGGCGAGTTTCAGCTGCGTCGACCAGGTGGCGGTCGATCTTGCGGGGGTGGGCAACGGCATGCTCAATGGCCGACCGGGTAATTTCATGAAACACCATGCGGTGGCATTCCACCTTGGGCTTCAGGTATTCCTCGAGGTGGGCAGAGATGGCCTCTCCCTCGCGGTCTTCGTCGGTTGCGAGATACACAACGGTGGCGTTCTTCAGATCGGCCTTCAGATCTTTCACAATTTGCTTGCCGCGCTCGGTGAGTTCGTAGGCAGCCTTGAAATGGTTATCTACATCGACCGCTAACCCCTTGCTGGGGAGGTCGGCAATGTGGCCCACAGAGGCTCGAACGATGTACTCGCTTCCGAGGAACTGAGAGATGGTTTTGGCCTTAGCAGGCGATTCGACGATGACGAGTGGTTTTCCCATATGGTCTGTATCTGCTAGGTCAATTCTGAGGCGTTGTCAAGCCATAGGGATAAAACCCTTATACAGCAGGGGTTTCAAAATCGCGTTGATGACCCTCTACGTCAATCTTGGGCAGGACGCGGTCGAGCCATTTCGGAATCCACCAGTTGCGAGACCCCAGTAATTCCATGGTGGCTGGCACGAGGACCATACGCACAATGGTGGCGTCAATGAAGACGGCAAAAGCCATGCCCAAACCGAAGAGTTTCAGCTGGCGATCATCACCCAAAACGAAGGCAGCAAAGACGCACACCATGATGAGTGCAGCTGCCGTAATGACTCGGGCGGTGGCGGCGAGGCCGTCGGCAACGGCTGAAGCGTTGTCGCCAGTGCGGTCGTATTCCTCTTTTATACGAGAGAGCAAAAACACTTCGTAATCCATTGATAATCCAAAGACAATGGCGAAAAGCATCATGGGTGCCCACGATTCCACGGGGCCTGCTTTATCGACCCCAATGAGGTCTTTGCCCCAGCCCCATTGGAAGACGGCCACAATTAAGCCGTATGCCGCACCGATGGAAAGAAGGTTCATGATGACGGCTTTAAGGGGAACGAGGAGACTGCGGAAAACAGCCATTAATAAGAGGAATGACAAAATGAGAACTGCACCAATGAGATACGGCAGACGGCCGCCGATGTAGTCGGCAAAGTCAACGCTGGCGGCAGTGAACCCGCCCACTTTGGCGGTGATTCCCGTTGCGGGAATGATGTCGTCACGCAAGGTATGAACAAGTTGGGAGGTCTCTTTTTCCTGCGGCGAGCTCTTCGGGTAAACCACCACGAGAGCGAGTGGTTGGCCGTCAATTTCCGTTGATGGGCCAGTTGCGCTGAGCGGGCTTGGGGTAGCAAAGGCAACGTTGTTTGCCTGCGAAAGAGCGCCAGCAAATGCCATCAATTTTTCTGGTGAAGCAGCGGTATCGCCTTGAACAGTAACGAAAAGTGGGCCGTTGACGCCGGGGCCAAAACCTTCAGCGAGAAGGTCGTACGCCTGACGCACTGTTGTTTCCTCTGGTTGGTTGCCCGTGTCGCCAAAGCCAAGGCGAATACTAAAGAGCGGAATGGAGAGAAGCACCAAAACACTTGCAGAAGAAATGAGTGCGGTCCATGGGCGGCGCTGAACGAAACGACTCCATCGGAACCAGAACGTGAGCTCGCGAGCTTTAGTAACGCGCACGGGAATAGGTTTGCGAAGCGAACGAAATACAAAACTCAATGCAGTAATTGCTACCGCACCAACGAGCCCGAGCAAGAGGACCGGCAGCGAGTGGAAGATAATTGCAGCGAGCGCAGAGAGCACCAGCACAATGAGTGCAGCAATAGCGGCGCGTGTAGTTACATCGATGCGATGCTTCACCATGCCAAGAAGTGCTGGCAGCAAAGTAACAGAGGCAAGCATCATTACAAGAACGCCAATAGCCGCTCCTGTAGCAAGCCCACGTACAAACGATAAGCCCATGACGTACAAACCGAGAAGTGAAATGATGACAGTGACACCAGCAAAAAGAACTGCTCTACCGCTTGTATTAACCGCGTCTACTACAGCTTCTTCTACAGGCATGCCTGCCTGTAAGCCTTCGCGGTATCGCGTCACAATGAATAACGCGTAGTCAATACCGACGCCAAGACCCACCATTGCCACCATTGATGTGGTGAAGTCGGGCATCAATGTTGCATGACTCAAAATGGTCACAACGCTGACAGCAATACCTAAACCAAGAAGCGCGGTACCAATGGGCAAGCCCATGGCGAGTACAGATCCAAAAGCAAGAACAAGAATAACAATGGCGGCAAGAATGCCGAGCGCTTCACTCTCTGGCACAGCGAACTTGGCAAAAATTTCACCGCCGTATTCCACCTGCACACCAGTCACCTTGTTCAAAGTGGTGTCACCCATTTCCTGAACTTTGTCAGCGAAAGTAATTCCTTCTGCTTGGCTTCTGTTACTGATGTCTAAACGAGCAAATGCAATTTTTTTCGATTCGCTGACCTGTTGTGGGTTGTCGTATGGGCTCATAGTGTCGACGCCCTCAATGGTTTCCACTTGAGCGAGAAACGATGTCATGGCCTCTTTCAGGCCTGGTGTGTTCAGACCCTCGTCGCTTTTGAAGACCACCGTGGCCGAGAAACCGGCTTTGTTGGGGTTTGCTTTCTCGAGAAGCTCTTGAACTTCACGCGACTCGCTTTTTGGCAAGACAAAGTCGGTACGGAAGTTGCCCTTCATTGCGCCAGAGACAACAGCGACAATGAAAAAGAGGGGGATCCAAATACCGAATACAACAATGCGGCGTCGGCGCACGCAAAACCGGGCGAGTGAACTCAACATGGGGTGCCTTTCGAACAAGATCTCGTCACAGGTTATGGGATTAGCCATTAGCGTTTGTACCAATGCACGAAGAAAACGCACATGCGTGGCGAGTGAAGCGCCTCGACCGAGGGTGGAGCACACTTTTGGCGCACGATGGCAGCGAAATGCGTGTGCGAAACATCGGTGCAGAAGTTGCAGTGGGCGACTATGTGACTATTGACACAAATGAAGAACGCGTGAGCGAAGTGTTGCTACGCAAGTCGGCCATTATTCGCAGGGCATCATTTGAAGGCGCGCGTGCAACCTCGCACGTAGTTGCAGCAAATATCGACACGGTGTTTTTATTGCACGCAGCGCCATCGGGGGTGAACCCACGCCGACTAGAGCGAGAACTCATTTTGGCCTTCGACAGTGGGGCAATACCGGTTGTTCTCCTCACAAAATCAGACGCGGTTGATGCAGAAACAATTGCTGCACTCACTGAAGTCGTGCGCGAAGTTGCTCCCGATGTAGCTGTGCATGGGTTGAGTTCTCGCCAACAAGAAACTTTGGAAGTTCTGCATCAGTACACAAGCAATAACGAAACCATTGTGCTCTTAGGAGCAAGTGGAGTGGGCAAGTCGACCCTGGTGAATGCACTTGTGGGTGCACGAGTGCAAAATGTGGGCGAAGTGCGCGAAGGCGACCAACGGGGGCGACACACCACGGTTGCTGCAGATCTTGTGGAAATTCCGAGTGGCGGGTGGCTTATAGATACACCTGGCTTACGGGCATTGAGTTTGTGGACAAGTGGTCATGGTATTGAAAAGGCGTTTGCCGATGTGTTCGCATTGTCAGAGAAATGTCGATTTCGCGATTGCAAACACGAAGACGAACCAGGGTGTGCTGTGCAAAATGCAATTATCGGTAACACGCTTTCACCGCTGCGCCTTGGCAGTATGAAACGTCTTATTGCAGAAGAAGTTGCATTGGAAGA
>Ga0164295_10004865_pt1 | contig 10665 bp, 8 predicted proteins | sample GEODES006metaG_FD_111798 | JGI IMG/M metagenome (GOLD analysis project Ga0164295, IMG submission 111798) | Oligotrophic lake water microbial communities from Sparkling Lake, Wisconsin, USA - GEODES006 metaG | ecosystem: Environmental > Aquatic > Freshwater > Lake | place: USA: Sparkling Lake...
AACTTGAATAGTCACAGCCATGAAAATCACTAAGCCAAAAATTAACCAAGCTGTAATATCCGTTGGTAAGTTATTCTTAAATGTCGCCAACATCACAATTACAACTAATAAAAGTGTTGGTGCTTCATTTAATGCGCGTAAATTTTGACCAGTCCACTTACATTCATTCGCTGCTAACTGCTTCATTAATCTTCCACAGTAGTAATGATAGCCAATTAAAATCCCTACAAACCCTAATTTGAAATGTAACCAAGGTTCTTGTAACAGTTCCATGTTTGTAGATAAGATTCCAATGGCCATTGCTACCGTTACGCACATACCTGGAGTGGTAATAATATCGTAAAGACGCTTTTCCATGATTTGATACTGGTTTTTCAGTATCGTTCTTGCTGGTTCTGGTTCAAGGTTCGCTTCAACATGGTAGATAAACAACCGCACTAGGTAAAATAACCCCGCAAACCAAACCACAAAGCCAATAATATGAAATGCTTTAAACCACGAATAAGCCATGAATCCTAACCTACCTTCATCAATTTACAAATGATTGCATCTACTCTCATTATCAGGTTATGGTGATTTTACAGCAAGGATGCAGGTAGGTTAAGAAGTGTAAATCTTATATTTATCATCATCATATTTCATCCTCAACTACTTCTTCTTCCATATTGAACTCAACTCGACTTTGTAAAACTATTTCTTCAATTACTTGAATACCCCTTTGAAAATCTAAGACTTTATTAAAACGAAGTATTAGTTCTGGAATATTTATCACTTCCTCTATACATTCCATATATTTCTTAATAATAGCTTTGATTTGATATCTTATCCTGGCTTGTTCCTCAATATTTTTGAGTAAATATTCAACTTTATCCTCAGTTTTGATTACAAAAGTAACTGGATATTTTTGTACCTTATCAATATCTAAAAAATATTTTCCCGTATCTAAAGTTTCTGTAACTTGAAAAAACCTTCCCAGAGGCTTCATGACAAAATCTATCCCACCATCATTTGCATTTGTGCGTCCAGTCTTATACAAAATCAAATGATCAACATTTAATTCATCTTGTGACCAACCCCAGTATATTTTTTGCTCTGCATAATACTGTTTTAAAATCGCATAACTCACAATTTCAAATACTCTAGCATCTACATTTGGCTTTAATAGACTTCTAATAAATTCAATTGCTGCTTCAGATGACTGATTTTGAATTTCCATCATTTTTTGACAATAAATCATAAATTCATTGAATGATTTCATTCTGGCTTGAATATAAGCATCAATGATATCTTTAACAGATTCAGAAATATTGATTAATTGCTCACCAATTTCGATTTTTAAAAGATTTTCATTAATCCAATATCTATTTGTTGTTGAATCTCTTATTATTGGTAAATAATCTGAGGTGCGAAAATATTTTTTAAATTCTTCATTTAAACGATGATTTAGAGCATGATTTTGAAGTTTCCTTCCAAAAGGTAGTTCTCTTTGTCTCATTAATAGAGTAGTATATTGTGCGCCTTCATAATCTTCATAGCCATTCTGTATATGAAAGTTATTTTGCAAATCATCTTCAATTAAAACATATATAGCATAATGATTAGCAAAGCTGGCTCTTGATTTTGAACCACGATTTGCAGCTTTAGTTTTAAGATTGATATATTGTAATAATTGACTATTGTTTAAAATGATATCTCCATCTCCAGGAAAATATTTATTAAGAATATTAATTATTGTTTTCGTGAAATCATGCTGTAGTATTTGCATCAAAGATACTCCCTTGGATAAAATCTAAATCTACTTTTTTACCATTTTTATTTTTGATATTATGGTTTTTATGTGGTGGTAAGAGTTTTTCTCCTTTATATTCTGGCATTTTTAAAACCCTTCTTAACCCAATTTTTAGATATTCTTCTTGTAGTTCAATACTGATAGATTCCCTACCTAAAACTTTAGCTACAGCAGCAGTTGTAAAAGTTCCAGCAAAAGGATCAAGTATTAAGCTTCCTTCATGGCTACTTGCTAAAATAATTCTTTCTAATAATGACGCTGGTTTTTGTGAAGGATGGTTTTCGTATTCTTCCATGCGATATCTAACACGGGGAAAATACCAAGCATTACCAGGTACTTTTTCTGTATTATAGGGAGTAGGAACTGATTTCCTGTAATCAATTAATTTACGTTGTGCGCCTGTTTTTGCTTCAACTTTGATATCATCTGCATTAAAAATATAATTATTTTTATTTTTGACACAATGAAGAATAGGTTCATACATTGAACCAAAGTATTTTGTAGCTTGAACTCCAGAACTATCATAATGCCATATTATGCGACTGAGAATAGTTAATTTTTTTCTCAAGTAAATATCAAAATAAGGCATTGCTTGGGTACTTGTCATCACATAAATTGTACCATTTTGTTTGAGAATGCGAATACATTCATCAAGCCATTGATATGACCAATTTATATATTCTGCTTCTGATTCCCATTTATCATGGAAATTACCAAATTTCTTACCTATATTATAGGGAGGATCGATAAAAATTAAATCTACTGATTCTGAAGCAATATGATTTGATAAAATGCTAATAGCATCACCATGAAAGATGGTATGTTGTTGATTTGTATATTGTTCAATCATTATTTTAAATAGGTAGAAAAGATTTTGAATGTGCAGATCAAAAACTGATATAGTATTTCCTCGTCTAAAGAAGTACAAAAACATCTGCGTTTGTCTGCGTTTATCTGCGTTTAATTATTACTTCTTTTACCTCACTTGAATAGGAATTGCTATAAAGTAATATATCATGTGACTTTACTATCCTTCTTCTCAGAAATACATAAAAGAGGGATAGCAGAGAACAAGAAACACAGGTTTATAACTAATTCGATTGGGAACGCCGGACAAATGGTAATAAATCCTGTAAAATCACTTCATGATAATGTTCTTGGGGATAATGTCCCACATTATTAAGTTTAATTATTTCACCATTGGCGACAGATTTAACGAAAGTTTCCGCCATATCTACAGATAACCAAGGATCAATTATCCCCCATTGGACTAAAATAGGTTGTGGCCATTCTTTAAACCCATTTTCTATTTCTATCATCGCTTTTTCTAGTTGAAAATTGCGAATTGTGGTGAGGAGACTTCTCCCAGAAGCAGAACTTTTCAAGAATGGTTTTCTATAAATATCTAAATCTTCATCTTCAATGCGGTAACGACTACCACCCTCTAAGGTTCTATCAACTAACAAAGGATCTTGGGTAATGATATCTCCAGCCAATGGTAAACCCATTTGTTTGATTTTCCAAGGAATTTTGGCAGAAGTAGAAATGGGTGTATTTAAAATAGCGATATTAGCAATCTTTTCAGGATGACGTAAGGCATATTGTAACCCAACTGAACCTAAAAATCCTTGGACAACTAAGGAAAATCTTTCTAGTTCTAAAGCTTTAACAAATCCATCCAAAGCTGTGATAAATGCGTCTGGAGTATAAGCAAAATCCTGTTTTTCGGGTTTACCAGAAAATCCGTAACCAATCCAGTCAGGTGCGATCGCTCTATTTCCCTGTGCTGCTAAACTGGGGATAACATTTCTCCAACTATAACTTTGAGAAACTAACCCGTGCAAGCATAACACAGGGATTAAATCAGTTCTCCCAATCGGTTCAGCTTCCCGATAAAACCATTCTAAAGAATCTACCGTAATTTTATGTTCTTGAATTGACACGCTATTTTCCTATTTGGGAATGCAATAACACTGTACAAGTGCTACATTATCATCCTACAAATAGGTAACAGGTGAGCAAATTCCACCTTTGCGCCTTTGCGCGTGCCTCTTTCAGAGGAACTTCGTTAACGCGCAGCGTGCCGTAGGCATAATATAATTACCAAAAAAAGAAAAAAATTTCGCATTTTATAGATAAAGGGGGTTGACTTGCGGCTGGGAATCTGATATAATTTAAAGTGACGAGGAAGAACTATCTTGTCATAAAAATCAATTAAACTCCAATACCTTTTCCTTCTTCTCGCCATAACTGATTTAACCTATTAGCGGGCATGGTTAAATACAAAACATCTCCAGGGGCGAGAATCGTTTCTAATAAATCCCAGCCTTGTACAGTTTCGTGGTTGATTTCCACATACAAAGGCACAAAATCCGCCAACTTGGCCACATCTTTCACCCACTCATCACAAAAAGGGTGTATTGGTGTAATTGTGGTGGCGAAAGCTACCCATAAATTATCAGCAATAATGCCATTACCAATAATCCTACCACCTAGGGCAGCAGCAGCGAAGGCAGGGGCAGCTAGTTCAGCGGGACTGAGTACAGCTTCAAAGTCAAATACCTGTTGTGCTATACCAGCAAAATCGGGATCAGCATAGTTGACAATCACAGGAATATTCGGTGCTAAAGCCTTAGCTTTGAGAGCAATTTCCAAATTAGTAGCATCATTGCTAGTGACAGCTAAAACTGCGGTAGCTGTGTTGATATTACTTGACTGTAGAGTAGCGCGAAAACTGGCATCAGCAAGGATGACAGGAATACTCATACCTCTAGCAGTAGTCACATATCTATTATTAGCGTCTGTTTCAATTACTACTACTTCATGGCCACTCAGATGTAATTGTTGAACAATTCTAATGCCGATACCACTTAAACCGCAAACAATATAATGATTATGTTGGGGAATTCTCGCTGCGTCTAAAAATTGTTTTAAGCGACTACCCAGGATAAAATCTGTCAGCGTAGCGTACCAAAGCCCAATTACCGCAGCCCCAATTAGCATAATGACAACGGTAAATAATTTGATGCTATCAGGGGCATTTTCTACGACTTTATCATTACCACCAGCCCCTGTAATCATGCCGACAGCAAAATATAAAGCATCAACAAAAGAGAGATTATGCTTACTGGCAACATAGGTAAATGTGGAGAGTAAAATAATTACTAATAAAGCTATTGCCATGCCGACAACTGATTGGGCGTGTTTCTGAAATTCCCTAATATTAGCAAAAGCTTTGATTAATTTTCTAATAAATGATTTACGTTGTGGACGAATGCGGGGTTGAGTGCCAATAATTAAGCGATCACCTACTTTTAATTGTTGATCTAATAACACTGCTGAAACTACATTCATTTTCCCTTGGATAGGGACATAATAAATCAGCATTCGCGTTGGATCTTCCCATAAACAGCTAATTTTTCTACCCTTCCAAGCATGATTTTCGTGAATATATTCTTCTTGAATTGGCCAAGTTTGCTCAAGTAATTTAATTTGGCCAATGGCTTTGTTTCCTAAAGCGGCAAAGGTAAATACTGGTGCGGCTAAACCCACAACACTCAAACTTAAATGATTTGACAAAGTTTGATCAAGACGTTCACCTAAATTCGTATTATAAAAACGGTTAATAATCCGAATTTGGGGATTAAGTACCCGTGCTTGCATCATGATTGATAAATTTAGGGCATCATCAGAAGTCGCAATTACTAAAGTATGTGCTTCGGTAATTCCCGCTGCTTGCAAAGTGGCAACTGCCTGTAACTCACCAACAATTACATTAGCAGCAGTTTCACCAGCAACGGGTTTGCGATGAATACCTACTACTAAAGCCCCATGTTCTCTCAGTAACCGAAATATTTTATATCCGGTACGCCCTAAGCCGCAAACAATAATTCGAGGTTTCATAAAACCGCAGCATAAAATTTATATAAATGGCTACATATCAGTTATCAAAAAAGAATTCAGGAGTTGGAATTGAATTCAATAATCTCTATTCTTGCTTAACTAACGGGATAATAACTGTAACTGAACACACTATAGGGATAAGATCCCCGACTTCTTAGAGAAGTCGGGGATCTGACTCTTGCAGAAAATTAAAAATAATTAGAAAATACACATAATAATCCGACGACCCTCTAACTAATGTGGGAAAGCACAAGCAAAGAGGGGATGTCGAAAACGAACAAATTATGTTACTAAATCGGCATTGGCAGAAGTGCGTTTCAGCATGAATACAGCCACAATAATTCCCACAATGGCTAATCCCGCAGTTGGATAAAAGAAATTAGTGTAACTGCCGAAAATGTCTCTAATTTTGCCAGCTAATAAAGTTCCACCCAAAGCCCCCATACCGTAAGCAGTGAAGACAATACCGTAATTTTTAGCATAGTCTTGGGATTGAAACATGATTAAAGTAGAAGTGGGAGCGATCGCTAACCAACCCCCCAAAGCCAAGTAAAATAGCGAAAAAGCGACTATATAAGTGAGTACACTGCCCTTACCCGCACTCAGCATCATAATCGAACCAATCAAAATTAAAACAAAGGAAACAATTGCCCCCAACTTTGGCGTAAATTTGTCCGTAAACCACCCAAAAAACAACCGTCCCGCACCATTAAAAATAGCAAACAGAGAAACTGTATTTGCGGCTGTGGCTGCATCTAATTTAATAATTTCCTGTGCTAGAGGACTAGAAATACCAATAGCTGCCAGTCCCGCAAAAGAACCAATGGTATAACACAACCACAAGCCATAAAAACTGGAAGTCTGAAGAATTGATCCTGAAGTTGTCGTGTGAGAATTTGTTTGCACAGATCCGGGTGGAGTCCATCCTTCTGGTTGCCAACCTGGAGGAGGAGTTGTGAGGACAGTAGAAATAGCCGTAATAATAACTGCAAAAGCAATACCTAAAATTACAAAAGTTTGCTGAACTCCAAAAGCATCTATCAGAAACTTGGCCAAAGGTGCAGTAATTAAAGGTGACAAACCAAATCCAATCACAGTAGCGCCCACAGCCAAACCTTTTTTATCAGGAAACCACTTAGCCACCACAGCCAACGGTACACCGTAAGTGATACCCACACCCATACCAGCAATCACACCATAGGTAATAGTTAATGTAGGAATATTGCCACCCAAACTAGAGAGAATATAACCTACTGCCGTAATTAAACCACCAACACCTGTAATCAAACGAGTATCAAAACGATTGATATAAAAGCCAGTGATTGGCATTAAAATTGCGAATACAACCAGCAGCACCGTAAATGGTAATAGGCTATCAGTTGCACCCACACTAAGAAGTTTTTCCAAAGGTTTTCTAAAAATACTCCAAGAATAAACTGTACCCAAGCACAGCAGGATAGTTATACTTAAAGGTATCAGTAGCCATCGCCCTTTCTCAGCAGGCATACCAAATAATTGTAGTTTTTCCATTTGTTATTATGTGCGGTGAATATATAATTTTTTTGCAGTATCTCACTTTTTGGCTAGATTAACACCAATCTTTTTTAGATTGATGTGAATAAATAGATTAGCGTGAAAAATTAGCTAAATCGTTTACCAGATCAGAATCAATGGCAACCATTGGCTGATATTGTTCCCAATCCTGGATTATTCTGGTCAGGTCAAGTGATCTGCTTCAAAACTAACCCCCTTGAATGCACATTGTTAGCTCCTTGGGATTTTGAGTACCAAGACCCTTGGTTGATTTTGACCGACCTATAACCTATAGACCTCTTGCACAATTGTTTCTATGGTACAATTGCAGGTTTTAGGTTTTATGTGTGTTTGGGTATTGTTGTGATCGCAAATGTCAAGATAGGCGTTTAATTCTAACTTTTGAATAAAATTAAGGGCAACGCCAATTGTAACATAAAATGAATTCTGCAAGAGGTCTATTAAATAGCAATGTGAAATCATGACTCAAAATACCATTAATTATGTAATTCATGATGGCAATTTCCGTGGACATAATCATATTGATTGGCTGAATAGTTATCATACATTTTCCTTTAGCAGTTTTTATGATCCCAACCGAATGGGATTTCGTTCTTTGCGAGTGATTAATGATGATCGCATTGCTGCTGGTGCAGGATTTCCGACTCATGGACATAAAGATATGGAAATTCTCACTTATGTTTTATCAGGTGCGGTTGAACATAAAGATAGTTTAGGTACAGGTTCGGTAATTCTTCCCGGTGAAGCACAAGTTATGAGTGCAGGAACTGGAATTATGCACAGCGAATTTAATCCTTCCCAAACTGAAGAATTACACTTGCTGCAAATTTGGATTTTACCAAATCAGCAAGGACTAAAACCTAGATATGAACAAAAAGCTTTTCCTAGGTCAGAGAAGCAGGGAAAACTGCGTTTAATTGCGGCAGAAGATGGACGAGATGGGGCTGTAACTATTTACCAAGATGTCTCTTTATATGCGGGAATTTTAGCACAAGGTGATGTGGTAAATTATCATGTCCAAAACCATCGTTATGCTTGGTTGCAAATAGCTAAAGGTGAAGTAATTTTCAATAATCACGAATTGAAAGCTGGAGATGGAGTAGAAATTATAGGAGAAGAGAAATTAACAATTAGCAGTAATTCAAATGCAGAAATATTACTGTTTGATTTAGGTTAAGTATTCAGTTATAGCAATCGTTCATACCCAGATCCCCGACTTCTTTTATTTATTGTGTCCACAAATTATAAATTGATGTCAGAAGTCGGGGATCTTATCTTCATCTATTCTAAAAGAGAAAGTATCTTTGTGCCATTGGTAAAACGGTTGCTGGTTCACAAGTTAATAATTCACCATCTGCGCGAACTTCGTAGGTTTCTGGATCTACTTCAATATGAGGTAAAGCATCATTTAATTTCATATCTCGCTTAGTAATTTGACGAGTTCCTGAAACTGCGATCGCTAATTTTCTTAATTCTAATTGTTGAGGAATTTCTCTGGACAAAGCAGCTTGAGACACAAAAGTTAATGATGTTGCATTTCTAGCACCAGCAAAACTGCCAAACATCGGTCGCATATATACAGGTTGGGGTGTGGGAATACTAGCATTAGCATCACCCATCTGTGACCAAGCAATCATGCCGCCTTTAATGACAATTTCCGGTTTGACACCAAAAAAAGCAGGTTTCCACAAACACAAATCGGCTAATTTACCCGCTTCTACTGATCCCACATATTCAGAAATACCATGAGTGATTGCCGGATTAATTGTATATTTAGCAACATAACGTTTAGCTCGTAAATTATCGGCATGACTATCACCAGCAAGGCTTCCCCGTTGCACCTTCATTTTATGTGCTGTCTGCCAAGTTCTAATTATTACTTCACCGACACGCCCCATTGCTTGGGAGTCAGAAGCAATCATACTAAACGCGCCTAAATCGTGCAGAATATCTTCCGCAGCAATAGTTTCTCGACGGATACGGGATTCAGCAAAAGATACATCTTCAGGAATAGCTGCATCTAAATGATGACATACCATCAACATATCCAAATGTTCATCTAGAGTGTTGACGGTGTAAGGACGGGTAGGATTAGTGGAAGATGGTAAAACGTTACTTTGTCCGCAAACTTTAATAATGTCTGGTGCATGACCACCTCCAGCCCCTTCTGTGTGATAAGTGTGAATAGCACGATGTTTAAAAGCGGCAATTGTATCTTCCACAAAGCCGGCTTCGTTTAGAGTATCAGTATGAATTGCTACTTGCACATCATATTCATCAGCAACCGTCAAACAAGTATCAATTGTGGCTGGATTTGTTCCCCAATCTTCATGGAGTTTCAATCCTATCGCCCCGGCTTCGATTTGTTCTATCAGTCCTTGGGGTTGACTGGTGTTACCTTTGCCCAAAAATCCTAAATTGACAGGGAATGCGTCAGCAGCTTGCAACATTCGGTACATATTCCAGGGTCCAGGGGTACAAGTTGTGGCATTTGTTCCCGTAGCTGGGCCTGTACCACCACCAATCATGGTAGTAATACCGGAAGCAATAGCGACTTCAATTTGTTGGGGACAGATAAAATGGATGTGGGTATCTATTCCCCCCGCAGTGAGAATCATTCCTTCACCGGCTAAAGCTTCTGTTCCCGGTCCAATAATAATATCTATATTGTCTTGAATATAGGGATTTCCGGCTTTACCAATTTTATAAATTTTCCCCTCTTTAATGCCAATATCTGCTTTGACAATTCCCCACCAATCGAGAATCAAAGCATTAGTAATAACTAAATCTACAGCCCCATCCTGATTAGAAATAGGAGATTGTCCCATCCCATCTCTAATGACTTTTCCGCCTCCAAATTTCACTTCATCACCGTAGGTTGTAAAGTCTTTTTCTACTTCTATAAATATTTCTGTATCGGCTAATCTAATTCTGTCTCCTACTGTTGGTCCGAAGGTATCGGCGTAGGCTTGGCGGTTCATTTTGTAGGGCATATTTTTATCCTTTTTATTATCACGCAGAGGCGCAGGGAGAATTTTAGAGGTTTCCGTCAATTTTGTTGTTGAAGCCGTAGATTTGGCCTGTACCAACGAGAGGAACTAGAGTAATTTCTTTTTCGTCTCCTGGTTCAAATCTGACGGCTGTGCCGGCGGGAATATCTAATCTCATTCCTCGCGCTTTTTCTCTGTCGAAGTTTAAAGCGGTATTGACTTCGTAAAAGTGAAAATGTGAGCCGATTTGAATTGGTCTGTCTCCTGTATTTGCTACTATTATTTGAGTCGTGGGACGACCTAGATTTAGTTCTATTTCTCCAGATGGGGTAATGATTTCGCCTGGTATCATAATTTTTTCCTACTTTAAAGGTTTTCTAAAAACTCTACAAACGGTCTGAAAGCTTGCGGACATCTTTCTGCTATATC
>Ga0164295_10004866_pt1 | contig 10663 bp, 15 predicted proteins | sample GEODES006metaG_FD_111798 | JGI IMG/M metagenome (GOLD analysis project Ga0164295, IMG submission 111798) | Oligotrophic lake water microbial communities from Sparkling Lake, Wisconsin, USA - GEODES006 metaG | ecosystem: Environmental > Aquatic > Freshwater > Lake | place: USA: Sparkling Lake...
AGCCATTTCACCACCTCGTTTAAATTGTTTGCCTTTATCGGCTTTGTTAAATTCCTCCCCCACACTTTGAGGGATACCGACCTTTTTGGCAAACTTCGGGTTATGGGCCACCGCTGCCATAAAGTTGTGCTGCTTCTTACTTACACTTGGCATTTTTAATCCAATCTTGCACGGTCTTGGTTTCGTAGATGCGGATGACCGACCAGACAATCGAGAATACTGCTGCAATCGCCGGTAGTGCATTCATAAGTGTTCCAACTACTGTAGCCACAGATGCCGCATCAACCGCCTGTTTAATGGTTTCGTGATGTTCTGTCATGTTAACAATTCCATGCCCGCAGGCTTTTGTTGATACGCGAGTTAGGGTCATTAGCAGTCTTAGCGCTAGTAAGCTTCTTCTTCATACCTGACATACGGGCACAAAAAGATTTCTTACGCGAACCACCTTCAGGCTGCGGAGCTTTCAGCCCCGGTTTACCCGGATTAGCGGCATTATAAGAAGCACGGCCCTTGGCATTTAAACCGCCTTTGGGGTTCTTGCCTTCTTTACGCTGCCATGCCGGGGACTTAGCCATAGAACACCGTGACTTTTGCGCCTGTTGCCAGTGTTGCATGGATATCTGTTGTAAACAGAATGCCCTCGCCGGGAATCAAGTTAGCAAACGGGTTGTTGGTGTTGGCTGGAATATTAAACTGCAACCGGATAGTACCCGAAGCACCGCCGTCACGGAAAATAATATCTCCAGCTGTACCGCCAGACAAACACTGATAGCCTTTTAAACGGTTGCGACCAGACACTACAGTGCCGGTAGCTTCAACGTGCGCGGATTTTACGTCTGTTTGCATCGTCATGACGCACCCCCATTAAGCTGCAACGCCATCAATAACCGCAAAGTTAATCACCGGAGCATCAGAAGTGGTGCCGCCCGTAGTGTAGAAAGTAACAGTAAAGCTACCAGCAGCCACGGCGGTAACAAGCAAAACGTACAAATTAGTACCGGATGCTTGGTTCAGGATGATAACGTCGTTAGCGCCAACAGTGCTGTTGGTGACGGTAAAGCTAGCAGCAGTGGCAGAACCAGCGGCGGTAAACATGGTAATAGCACCACAACGCTTGTTAAGCGTCACGCCAGTAGTACGGCTTGTGCCTTGAGTTACAGCACCGCCCGCGCCGGTTGCATAACCAACACCACCGGTACCCGTAGAAGTGATAGCACCAGTAGCAGTCAGGGTGGTGACAGAAGTTGCAGCGCCGAGGGTCGAAGTGGTGGTGACTGCGCCGGTATCTGCGTTAATAGAAATAGTTTGGAAGCCGTTCTGCGAGCGAACTGGTCCATTGAACGTGGTATTAGCCATTTACGTCTCCGTGTTGTAGCACTAAGCCAAACCATCTCTACAAAGTCTGCTAGGTCAGTTGGTTTGGCCGATTTCCTAGGTAATTTGTTTATATCATAGGGTAAAAATAAATACAACACAAAAAGAAAAAGGCCCCGAAGGGCCTTTGATTACTTCTTCCAGAACGCCATCAGCTTGCAATTATCTTCAATCGACTTTTCAGTCTTAATCCAAGCTTCAATCATTTGGTCGTGAGCCTTGTGGGCCATTTCACGATACGACTTCGACAGCGAAGTAAATACGGCAACAAAATCAAAATTCATAAGTTTCTCCTAAAGGTTATATGCTGCAGTGCAGCATTATACGGCAAAAAAGAGGGGGCGCAAGCCCCCTCCCTACATCAAACTACTTAAGCACCCGGCGAACCGTACATGCCGAGCGGGTCCGACCAACCGAACGAATAACGCTCACGGGCCTTGTAACGGACGTTGCCGGTATCAAAGTCGCCGTCCATCGAGGTAGCCAGCGGGGTACGTTCAAAATGCTTCATACCATTCGGCACATCGGTGGTGAGGAACCATGCGTTGCTATCGGTCAGGAAGTGGTTAACTGCGTAACCTTCCGGAATCGAACCGTTGTTCTTCAGTGCATTGATGTCGTTATCGGCAGTCGAAACACGCAGTTCGGTTTCAAGCAGACGGGTTGCAACGAACATCAGAGCAGGCGGAACAATCAGCTTGCGCGGCTTGGCGGCAATCAGCAGGCCACGTTCATCAGTCCACGCAGCGATTTGAATCACGGCGTTTTCCAACGAGGTTTCGTTCAGGTCAGCGGCGGTTGCCGGGGTGTTGCTGTTGGTGCCACCAGAAATCAACGGATGAGCGGTCGAGAACAGCGAGACGCCGTCGCCACCAACATAACCCGCGTTGAAGCCGTTGTTCAGAACGTTAGCGGCCTTGACTTGCTTGGTGTAAGCCATACCACGGGCCAGAGCCTTGGTGTAACGAGCCGACAGCGAGTCGTAGAGGTTGTCCTCAACAGCTTCTTCAGTCAGCGAGAAACCCAAAGCGATGGTTTCGTGGTTGTAGCGTGCAGTCCAAGCTTCTTGCGCGTTGTCGTAACGAATTGCACTACCTTCGTTCTTGACCGGTGCTGCGCTGAAGCCCGACAGCTTGGTTTCTTCTTCAAAGCTACGTTCCGAAGATTCGGTTTCGTAGATTTCCTTATGCTCCTCGCCATAACGGGCGTACTCCAGACCGAACAAAGCGTTCAGACCCGGAAGGAGTTCTTTCAGTAGCTGGGCACGAGAAATTGCCATGATTTATCTCCTTAGACGCCAGTGGTGTTGAAGTAGCTGTGGAAACTGCCATTCCAAGCAACCAGAACTTCGGGGTAGCCAACAAACGACAGAACCGAACCAGAAGCCAGAGTAACTGCGGCGTCCAGAGTCAGCGTGGTGGTAGACACGTTAATGACGGTTGCGTATTGGCCAGCTTGAGTGCCGGTGCCGGTCGGGCAAATCAACTGCATACCCGGGGTCAGACCAGTAACAGCAGCGGTCAAGGTCACAGTAGTCGACGAGCCTGAAGTGCTACCGGTACCGGTCAGGGTATAAGCGGTGTCAGTAACAACACCAACCATGCGCCACGGCAAAGCCGAGGTCACGCGGTCACCAGCACCCGAAGTACCCGAGGTAATCACAGCGCCCGAAACCGATTGGGCCGAGTTGCCAGTGGTCGTGCTACCAGTAACGCCGCCAGCGCCACCAACCATGTACAGGTTAGAGCCGATGTAGTACGGGTTCAGGTAGCCAACGGTGGTGCTGGTGTTAGCCAGCGAGGTGCCTTGAGTCGTAACCACGGCCTTCATCAGGGCGCGCGGGTCATCAACAACGATAGCTTCAATGTCATTGGCAGCAGTGCTTGCGGGGTAATACTGAGCAAACAGCTTTTGACCGGTGGTCGGGTTGGTATACGAACAACCCAAGAAAACACCAATCGTGCCAGCAACAGCGGTGCCCGGCGACGAAGCGGCGGACATCGACGAACGAACAACAGTACCGCCAGAGATTTGAACTACGTCACCATAGAAAATGTTTTGGTTGTAGTTGTACTCAATCGGTAGCTTGCGGGTAGCGCCAGCATACGGCAACCCATCAAGACGATTGACTGGCTTAAACCCATACGGGGCAGAAACAGTCGGATATGCCATGATTATGGTCCTTTAAAGATTATTTACCTTTTCCAAACGTGGTAGTGGATTTACGTTCTTTGAATAAAGGCATGCGAGCATCACTTTCCTTCATCAAACTATTATCCACTGCGTCAGTCTGGGCTTGTGCTTGTGCTGAGTAATACGCATTTCGTTGATTAACAAACTCTTGCGGTGTCTTACAAAGCAGCAGACCGCCAATTTCAATCGAATCAGAGAAACGACTATTGGGGTCCACATAAAACTGCATTTCGGGGTGGTCCGCCAGTTTGACCGGCTCCCATCCTTCACGCACTTTAGAAGAAACATTACGCGCGTCCGATTGACCTACCATGCTTGTACGAATCCAACGATACGACCAACCTGCTTGCGGCTTAACTTCTGGCAGCAGTTCAGGCGGCTTCCACGCTTCAGGGCGCTTAAAAGTTTCGGTAGATTCAAGTTCACGTGCGAGTCGATTTTCAGCCATTTCTGTTCTCCTTAATCAGTTCACGAGCATATTGCTCCGGGGTAATACCAAGCTTTTTAGCAAGACTTACTTGCGTCTTGGTCAGCACTACTTTCCTAGGCGCGGTGCTACGCGTTGCCGGGGCAACAACTTGTGCCTGTTTTGCGCGAGGATTGGCACTGCCATCCTGCGAATCTCCCCATTTATATTCGGGGAATCTCTTGCGCATCGTATTATCAATACGACGGTAGTAGTCGTCAGACCTAGGGTCCACGCCACCTTTAACCAGCTTCTCATGCAGCCCCAAAGCCAAGCTGGTCATTTCCTCGTCCGTTCCAAACCAAGAATTACGCTCTTGCCACGTAACTGCTTTATAGTCCGGTTGGGGAACTTGGGGCCGTTGTGCTTGTGTATTTACAGTATTATTTGATTCTTGTAAAGGGGTTTCTCTACTGGTGTATTGCGGGCGATAGTTATTTACTTCTTGCAAGAACATTTGTGCCTTAGTAAGACGTTCTTGAGCTTCAATAACTTTCTCAGTATCACCAGAATCGTAAGCGTCCTTATATTCACGCTTAGCAATCTCAAGCTCTCGTGAAGCAGCTTCTTTATACGTACCAATCAATTGCCCTTCGCCTTGTTCAAGCGAAGCTTTGAGTCGTCTATTCTCTTCATAGACGGACTGAGCAATACGAATAGCTTCTTCGCGCTCACGCGCTGCCGATTCTTTTGCACGGCGTTCGTCATGCCAGACCTTTTTCATCTGTGACATGCGGGTACGGACGCGCTCTGAATATTCATTCAGTTCGTCTTTTTCAAGCTCTTCTACAATTTCATTTGGTAGCGGGTCTCGGCCTTGGTCTTGCTCCGGCGTATCATCCTCAATTTCGTAAGGGCTATCTTCTTCAGCGGGCGCCTTCCGTACGGTTTCCTCATGTTCATCAGGAAACTCAAACTCCACCATTTCCATATTGTTTTCTTGTTCAGCCATGATTTACTCCTTATGCGCGGCTATAGCCACGGGGGTCATCAACAATTGCTTCAACCGAATCGTCATTAATAACTCGGAATTCACGCCCATGAATCTTGATGCGGGTTCCTGCATATGCACGGACAAGTACAAAATCACCTTCAGCACACCACGGACCCGTGGGGAATCGTTGGTCGTCCTTGTAGCACATGTCACCCATCTTCACGACAAACAGTACAACCGTAGCAAGTGATTCAAGCTCCTTGGTTTTGTCTGCCTTAATAATCAAGCCTTCTTCATCAAGCGTGTCGCCCAAATCAGGTACTGCACAAAGAATGCGGTATCCAGTAGGTTCGGGAAGTTGCGTTGCGGTTTCCTGCGTGACTTCTTCAGTCATCGTCTTGCTCCAATTGAGTTGCGAGGTCCGAAATAATTACTTGCGCCGCCAGTAGACCCCGTGCCTGACCACACAAAAACTGATATTGCGCATAATCCTGAAGGTTGCCATCAACCAAGCAGTCTGCGATAGCGTTGCGCTCTTCTCCGATTTTCTTAATCAGATATTCAAGCGTGTCGTTCATTATTCTTCCTTAGGTTTTTTGGGTTGATTTGTTTGTTGCATGCGTTGCTGGTGAAGCATTTGGTCTTTTGCTTTTGCAGCGTCAAGCCCCATGCGGACACCCTCGGTATGCTGTTGCATCTCCATCTTTTGCTTGGACTCAGCCGCTTTCATGCTGAGTTTTGTGCCCTCCAACTCATGGTGTGCATCCAGCTTCTGAGCTTCTGATGCGGCCTTAGCAACAATCTGTGCTTCTGCAATCTTTTCCTGCGATTGCATACGGGCCGTTTCAAGTTGTAGCTTAGCCTTCTCAATCTCAATATCTGCTTGGCTCTTTTGCGCCTTAATCTGCAGGTCTTGCTGTTTGAGTTGAAGCTCTTGCATCTGCATCTGAATAAGCGGGTCTTGCTGTTGTTGCTGTGCTTGTTCTTGCTGCTGTTGCGATTGATTCTGCTGAAGCAGTTGTTGCGCCGCTTGGGCAATCATCTTCGAGAGTTCTACTTCTACTTGTTCCGGCAGTTGTTCATCCGGGGGCGGCAGAGATACACCAAGCTGCTGTTCGATTTGTGCGCGGTAAGCAAAAGCTAAGTGTTCCGCGATGTGTGCCTGCATAGCAGCACCAATCTGTTGCGCCGCGGGTGACTGACCAACCATCTGCATAATCTTGGGGTCTTGGATAGCCGCCGTGTGCGTTTGAATATGTGCTTGGTGGTCTTGGTAGATAAATGCCTTGACCGGTTTGCTGTTGAGGATGGCCATGTTTTCAGACACAGGGTCTTTCGGCTTCTGGTCATCCGCAGTGGGAATAAGCTTGCCGATATTCTTTACGCCCATAACCTCCAGCATCTGCTTATTAAGCTCAGGCAGGTCATAAATCTGCGGGCTGGCTGCAGCCATCTGCATAACTGCTTGCATTTGCACCACTTTTTGGGCCATTGTTGCCGAATTTGGGTCTGAAACAGGGATAACTTCGACCATGTCAAAGTCTTCCTTGCGGGCCTGCCGGTCACCAATTTCGGGGTCATAATCGTATTCAGTGGGGGCATAATCTCGAATAATCGCCGCAAGAAGCTTAAATTCCTTCTTCATCGAGTAATGAATACGCGCCTGCACTGCCGACATAATCTTTAAGCTACGTTCCAGAATAGCTAGCGTCGTACCAACCGGTGAATTAGCCGACATATCTGATGCTTGCAAATCAGCCGCGGAAGCAAAGCGACGGCCCTCTTCTACAATCTGATTCATCAGCGCCATAAGAACTTGGCTGGGTTCTTTGTACGGCAGGGGTAGGATGTTGTCTCGAATAGTGCCGCTTGGTACGTCCACATCACGCCATTCGGCCGGAGCAATCGGGGTATCGTCGCCCTTAACGCGCAGGCCACGTGACTTAAACCCACCCGGCAGGTTAGACAGAGTGCCTGCATCCACCAACTGACGCATAAGCATCGTGCCAGACTTGGCAAACGCCCCAATCAGGTGAATCAAACCAAGGTTGTAGAAGCCAAAGCCGGGGATATATCCGTAATGGACAAAGTGTTGGCGCTTAATCTTGGCCTTATCTTCGGGGTTCCAGTTACGGCGAATAGCCAGAATAGTCTCAGTAGACTTCTCAATAGTCACAACATACGGCAGGGCGATACCCGTCTCGTTACCATCCTCGTCTTTGTCCTCGTCACCCGGAAGCTCCAAGTCAACGTGCATCTCAAGAATCTTGAACCGGTCATCCGTCGAAGCACTGAAGCCCATCTGTTCAGCAATCTTCTTCTCAACCTCGTCCATAACAAGCACGGGGTCACCAAGGTCCACGTCACGATAGAACCCAGCCACCTGTAACTTGCGTAGCTCGTTTTTAGTTTTGCGCATCACATGGGTAATACGCGGGGCAGTCTCTAAATCTGACGCGCCATACGGCACTACCATGTCTTCTGCAGGAACGTACACAGCGGCTTGGCGGTCAAGATACGGGTCAAAATAAATCTTCTTGAAAGCGTTACCAGCAAGGCCCAAACCCCACAACAGCCGCTCATGCTCCGGACGATACTCAGGCATCTTTTCCGTCAGTTGATAGTTCATGTCGTCTTGCACACGAACTGCTGCATCTTCCTTCTCGGGGGTGTCCTTGCCAATAATCTTGGTCTTAACCGGACCCGCTGCCGGGAACGTCTCCATGATGGTTTCAGACTGGAACTTAACAAGTGCTTCAGCAAGCAGAGGGTGGTACACAGCACAAGAGCCGGGCCACGGCTCCGTACGGTCTTCAAGCTTCAGGCCCAACAACTCAAGGCCATCTACATAGGTCTCAAGCCAGTCACGGCGTGACGCAACGTCAGTCTCAAAATCACCCAGCAAATCACCAGCTAATTCAGTAAGCTCACCCTCATCCATATCCTCGGCAAGGTTTGCGTTGAACTCATCGTTCGTTTCCTTATCCGGCTCAAGGATAACCTCCATCCCACCGTGCTTGATGACGACGCTTTCCGGGTCTTCAATCTGAATCTCAAGCGGCTCCATGCCAGCGGGGCTACCATCTTGTAGCGCTCCAAGACCCAGAGGTGCGGGGTTAAGTGCTTTCTGAATATCCATTGTTTGGTCCTTTTGCGATTACATCGCGTAAAATCGTTTTTCTCTAGAGCTTCTAAATCCCGGAGTCTCGTCTTCATAATCCGACCCCAAACGCAGGAAGCCGCCGCGACGAAAACGAAGTAGTGCTTGGGTCATACTATCTACTAAGTCATCATGCTCTCCGGCTGGGAAAGACGCGACTTCTTCTACTAATTCTTCAGCCCAATTTGTACTTGGGACCCAAACACGTCCTGATGCAAATATATCAGCAACAGCATTAAGTCGCGCAATCTTATCATTGCCTTTACTTGGTGTAAATTCTTGTACAGGAATGCCTGCCTGACGCAATTCAAAGATTAGGGGGGAGCCTGCAGCTTTTGCTTCAACAATTAAACTATCTGGTTCCCATTCATCAAACTCTTCTTTTGCAACCATTTTCAGCTCGGGGAACTCCATACGCCTTTTAAACGCATTTAGCAGAATAATGTTTGCCTGTGGGCGCCCTGTATCGTCGTCTTTATAGAAAACACCCCATGTTGTGCATGCTGAATAGTCGGCACGTTCGCTTTTTAGGAACGCCGTGTCCCAAGACTGGATAATAAATTCACACTGCGGGGGTGTTTCTCGTTCCCAAATCTGCCACCATTCGCGTTTAACGATAGCGCTAACTTCAGATGTGGGGTCTTGCTGGTACTGCGCCATCCATTTTGAGTGGGGCAGTTCAGATTTTAGGGCCTCAAGTTCGGTTTTGGACCAGAATTGTGGCCAAAGTGGGTTTCCAGACGGCAAAATAGCCGGAAACTCGATAACTTCCCATTCTTCGCCGCTTCTTTGCGCTGCAGCCTTCAAAACCTGCCCGGTTAGGTCTTTTTTAGACCATCTAGTCATAACAACTACGATAGAACCACCCGGTTGAAGCCGCTGCCGTGGGCCAGATGTGTACCACTCATAGGTTTTGTCATAGACTTCGGGGTTTACTTCGGCCAATGTGGCCTCTTGTTCGCTGTGCGGGTCGTCAATAATCAGTAGGTCAGCACCTTTACCAGTAACTGCACCGCCCACACCAATTGCAAAGTACTCTCCGCCTCCATTAGTAGCCCAGCGACCAGCGGCCTTTGAATCAGCTTGCAGTTCAACGCCCTCAAATATCTTTCGATACTCTTCTTTATCCACCAAGTTACGGACTTTACGACCAAAACCAACAGCCAACTCTGCCGTGTGTGAAGTCTGGATAACCTTTTTCTGTGGGAAATTACCCAAAAACCATGCGGGAAGCAGGTACGACGCAAATTCCGACTTCGTATGACGCGGGGGCATGTTGATGATAAGGCGTTTAATTTCTCCTCTTGCCACTCTCTCGAATGCTCTGGCCATTTTTGCATGATGCGCTCCGTGGATAAACGTAGGCCAAACCTTTTGCACAAAGTGAAGGAAGTTGTTCTTTGACAGCTCTTTATCTTTTACCTTCTCGTAGTGGTCTAACTTCTCAAGAAAGTCGCGCTTCTCTCCATCCGACATAGCCGGAAGCAGCTTTAGGAACGCATTGATTTCCTCTTCAGTTAGAGTCTGAATCGTCATTTGTATTTTCTTCTTCTTGGACTTGGTTCTTTAGTTCGTCCAATTCAGTATCTTCTGGGGTAACGTCGATAATATTGCTGTGAATAAGTCGCTTGACACGCTCCTTAATTGCATGTTCCAGCTCTTCGCTAGTGCGGTGCGTAACTGTGATTTCCTGCTTCTCGGTAAACAGACCAACGTCACTAATCTTACCCAGCAGCTCTAAAGCCCGTAACTCATCCTTAACGGTGCCGCAACTGGAGATTTCAATTAGACGGTTGGTGATGTAATGCCGAAGCTGTACCGCGTCGCCCACGATTTGCTTGTCGTACACATTCAACAGCGCCGACAGGCGCACAGCCACGCCCTGCTTATACACATCTCCGGGTTCTTGTTCTGGATGACCGGCAAATAAGTCTTGTGCCTCGGCGGCTTCTGCCATAGTCATATCTAAAGGCATTCCCAATTCACCCAAAAGACGCGCCGTTGTGGCACTAACCTTGACCTTCTCTTGGGGGTCGCGCGGCTCTTTGTCCGTAGGGTTTGCAGGAATAGGATGGTCGAAGTCAGGTTCGATTTTGTGGTGCGCAACGTCGGCGGCTTTCTCAATCATTTGCTCAGCTCTTCTTGCCGTTCATCCCAGTGAATCTTTCGGTGGCAGTTAGCGCACACCACGACACACTTCTTCACTTCTCTATACGCTTGGGCGTACAGCCGGTTTTGTATGAGTTTGCTTACGTGCTTTTTATCTGGGTCGTTGCGGTTGATATGGTGAAAGTCAATGCACGCGGGGTGGTTTTCTCCACAGCGCTCACATTTCAAAGTTCTTTTGAAATCCCACCATTTCTGTTTCTGCTTTATTTGGTATGCACGATTCCGCTCCACGCACTTTTCGCGGTTCTCTTCGTAATACTTTTTACCGTACTTTTTGTAGCTCGTACTCATGGATGCGGATTATAAAGCTTATTTTTTATTTTGCAATGATATTTTTGATTAGGAGGTTGGGACTCCTATAGGGGGG
>Ga0164295_10004867_pt1 | contig 10662 bp, 9 predicted proteins | sample GEODES006metaG_FD_111798 | JGI IMG/M metagenome (GOLD analysis project Ga0164295, IMG submission 111798) | Oligotrophic lake water microbial communities from Sparkling Lake, Wisconsin, USA - GEODES006 metaG | ecosystem: Environmental > Aquatic > Freshwater > Lake | place: USA: Sparkling Lake...
CGGCTTGTCGCAGACCACACCGACACTGCACATGAGCTTCACCGGCAATCCGGGAACCGGCAAAACCACGGTCGCGATGCGGATGGCCGACATCCTGTACCGGCTGGGTTATGTCCGCAAAGGTCACCTGATCTCGGTGACGCGCGCCGATCTGGTCGGCCAGTACATCGGGCACACCGCACCCAAGACGAAGGAAATCCTCAAGAAGGCGATGGGCGGGGTGCTGTTCATCGACGAGGCCTACTACCTGTATCGCCCGGACAACGAGCGCGACTACGGCCAGGAGGCCATCGAGATCCTGCTGCAGGTGATGGAAAATCAACGCGATGACCTGGTGGTGATCCTCGCCGGTTACGCCGACCGGATGGACAAGTTTTTCCAATCCAACCCAGGTTTCCGCTCGCGGATCGCCCACCACATCGACTTTCCGGATTACGAGGACGCCGAGTTACTGTCGATCGCGGAATCGATGCTGGCCGAACAGAATTACCATTTCGACGCCGACGCGCGTGCCGCGATGAATGAGTACATCGCCCTGCGACGCGCACAGCCGCATTTCGCCAATGCTCGGTCGATCCGCAATGCGCTCGACAGGGCCCGGATGCGCCAGGCCAACCGGTTGTTCAGTGACACGCATGCGCCGATCGGCGTCGACGAACTGTCCACCATCACCGGTGCCGACCTCCGCAGCAGTCGGGTGTTCTCCGGTGGCCTTGATTCCGAGAAGGGTCGCCCCGAGTGACCCGGGTGATCGTCATCGCGCCCGCGGCCTGACCGTGAGTCAGGTTTGGCCCAGGGTCGCTTTGTTCGATCTGGACGGCACGCTAATCGACTCGGTACCCGACATCACGCTTGCGGTGGCTGAGTTGATGAGCACCGAGGACCTCGCGCCCTTTGAGGAAGCCGATGTCCGTGCGATGGTCGGACACGGCTTGCGAGTGCTGGTGCGCCGGGCACTGGCGGCCAGGGGCAGGACGCCGGCGCCGGCGGAGTTCGAGGCCATCATCGACCGCATGCTGGAGATCTATCCCCGTCATCTGACGGCGCGAACCACATTGCTTCCCGGCGTGGTGGAGTGCCTGGACACCCTCGCCGCCGCGGACTGTGCTGTGGCGTTGGTGACCAACAAACTGCAGTCCGCCGCCACCACCGTGCTGGACCACTTCGGATTGTCCGACCGCTTCACGATCATTCTCGGAGATCAGGAGGGGCGCTCCGATCTGGCGCCCAAGCCCGAGCCTGACATGCTGCTGCATGCGCTGTCCCACGTCGGAGTCGAACCTGCCCACGCGGTGATGGTGGGCGATAGCGAGTCCGATATCGCCTCGGCGCGCGCCGCCGGGGTGTTCTCTGTCGCGGTACGCGGTGGCTATTGCGATGGACCTCTCGAAGAACTCAATCCCGACATCGTGATCGACAGCCTCTATGGCTTCGATGAGGCGATCGAGGCGTGGCGCCGCCATGGCTGAAACCGGTGCAGTGGACGCACTGATCTTCGACGTCGACGGCACCCTGGCCGAAACCGAGGAACTGCACCGTGAGGCCTTCAACCGGGCGTTTGCCGACGAGGGCCTGCCGTACCGCTGGGACCAGGCGCGCTACCGCAGTCTGCTGCTGGTCACCGGCGGGCGGCAGCGGCTTGAGCATTTTTTCGCCGAGTCCACCGGCCTGACACCTGTGCAGATCGCCGAGCTGGCGCCGCGCCTGCACCGGGCGAAGAACGGTCACTACGCCGAGGTGATGGCGGATTTCCCGATCGAGCTGAGGCCGGGCGTCGCCGACCTGTTGCGCCAGGCGCGGGCCGCACGACTGAAACTCGCGATCGCCACCACGACGAGTCGGGTCAACCTGGAGGGTCTTGCGCGACGTTTTCCCGGCGACATTGATCTGGACGGCTTCGATGCCGTGGTCTGCGGCGAGGATGTCACCGCGCTGAAACCCGACCCCGAGGTCTATCGGACCGCGCTCGATCGGCTCGGCCTGCCCGCTGAGCAGTGCCTGGCCTTCGAGGACACGCGCAATGGCGTTGACTCCGCGGTCGGCGCGGGCCTGCGGGTGGTGGTCACGCCGAGCCTCTACTCCGACGGCCAGGATTTCTCGGCAGCAACCATGGTGCTGGAGGACCTCAGCCACTTCAGGCTATCGCCGGCCGTCAGACCCTAGCCGACCTTTCCGAGACGCACGGCCACCTCGTTGCGGCGTCGGAATGGCAGCGTCCACGGCGGGTCATAGAACCAGGAAAACGGCTCGCCGTCGGTGGTAAATCCGTTGTCGCGCAGGGTGGTCAGCAATTCGTCGGTGTGCGACGCGATCGACTCGAGGCTTGCGACGCCGGAGTACCGCAACACCGCGACCGTCTCGGCCGGGACGGTCACCAGGTGCACCCGCTCGTCGTTGGGCACCGGCAGCGACTCCAGCGAATGCTCGGCCGGCATGAAGAACCGGATCACCCACTCTCCGGCGGCCCCACGTTCGGTGGCCACCGGGGCGGTCATGGCGATCTTCTCGCTTTGCTGCTGGGCCACCGGAGCGGTCATCGCGATCTTGGACTTGGCGGTGTTGCCGCCGAATATGTAGCGGGCCAGCCGGCGGAACCCCTCACTGCGTGCGGCCTCCTCCTCGGCGGCGATTGCGGTCTCCGCGGCGATCCGCGGGCTGTAGTGCCGGATTTCCACGCTGCCGATGCGACGCTCGACGGTGAAGTCCGGTTCGGCGGTTCCGTGCCGGATCCCGACGATCGACCCCCCGGCATCGACGACCTGGCCGAGAACACCCACGATTTTGTTCAGCATGATGCTTCCTCTCTTTGCCCCTTAACGCGACGCTGCGACGCTCGGTTCCGCCTGATAGCTTTCGCGCGTGAGGGATCTCATTATCGCGGTGCCACTCTGGGTGATTCTGGCGGCACTCCTTGTCTTCTTCAGCGGTGTGATTTTCGCCGCCCGCCGACTGATTTTGCGGCGCTGCGGCGTTGACACCTGTGAGGAGCTCGCCGATCAAGCCAAGAATCTGCTCACCGGGCTGGCGGCGACGTTCGCGTTCTTCGTCGGCTTTGCCATCACCGTCACCTGGGGCGCGGTGGCAACCGGGCAAGCCGCCGTTGAGCAGCAGGCCGCCTCGATTCAGCAGATGGCCTGGAGACTCAATAACATTCCCGATAAGGGCGAGTCGACCGCACTGATGGACAAACTGAGGACCTATGCGACGACGGCAGCCACCGCCGATGATCCGTTCCTGATCAGAGGGGACACCACCAACCTGCCCTCGGCGATTCCTCTTGATCGTTTCGAGGATGCATTGCACATCTACGCATTCGGGCCGGGTGCCGCACCTCAGGAAGTCAACAGCCTTGTCACGGGCGCGGCGACAGTCGGTACGAATGCGGCCACGGTTGCCGCCGTGGCCAAACGCACCCTCCCCGGCGTCCTGGCAATTCTGCTCGTGGTCTCCGGAGTTCTTGTCGCGCTGGTGATGGGAATCATGACCGCGACGTCGAGTCGCCCGATTCTGATGTACGTGTGGGCTCTTGTTCCGGCGCTCTCGATCACGGTCGTGATCGCACTGGCGTTCCCGTTCGCGCACCGGATCGGGGTCAATCTGGCTCCGTTACAGGCCGTCGCGGAGAATCTGGCCCCCCGCTAGGCCCTGGCAGTCCGGCCGTCGCCGACCCATGACCCTTCTAGCGCGTAGGCCGCGTCAGCTTCGCGTAGCGCGCCCGGTGGTAGTCGGTAGAACCGAACTCGTACTGAATTGCGGTGAGCCGCTTGAAGTAGTGGCCGATCGCGAGCTCCTCGGTCATCCCCATGCCGCCGTGCAACTGCACCGCGTTCTGTCCGATGAACCGTGCTGCGCGCCCGACAGTCGCTTTAGCTGCCGAGACCGCCCGGGCCCGAGTGGTCGGTTCCGCATCAAGATTCAGCACGGCTAGATAGACCGCAGACGCCGCCTGCTCGAGTTCCATGTACATGTCCACCATCCGGTGCTGCAGCACCTGAAAGCCCGCGATCGGCTGGCCAAACTGCTGGCGTTGCTTGCTGTAGTCGACGGTGTCGGCCAGCACTTTGCGCATCGCACCGACGGCCTCGGCGCACACCGCGGCCGCGCCCTCGTCCCGGGCCAGGGCCAGCGACGGCCACGCATCAGCTTCTAGCAGTGCAGCCGCAGGTAACCGGAGTTCGTGCACGATCAGATCAGCGGCGCGACGGTCGTCGATGGTGCGGTAGCCATGCATGGTGACACCGGCCGGGGGAGCAGCGGGGTTGAACTCTGTCAGGAACAGCGAAATCGCCTGCTGCCCTTCGGAATCACCGGTTCGGGCGACGATCAGCAGGTGGGTGGCCAACGGGGCATTCATCACCACGGCCTTGCTGCCGCCCAGCACCCAGTATTCGCCATCGCGCACCGCGGTGGTGGAGATGTCTTCCCAGTGATCACCTGATCCGGCTTCGGTCGCGGCGAGGGCGACGACGGCGGATCCCGCAGCCACGTGCTCGAGAACCGCCGCAGCCGCCTCGCTGCCTGCCCGAGCCAGCAGGCCACCGGCCACGATCACCGTGTCGACGAACGGTTCGATCACGAGCGCGCGGCCGAGTTCTTCGGCGATCACCATGGCCTCGGCCGGTCCGCCGCCACTGCCCCCGACAGCTTCCGGCAATGTGGCGCCGAGGATGCCGAGTTCCTCGGCGAATCCGCGCCAGATTTCGGGTTGCCAGCCGGGGCCGGTCTTAGCGGCGGCGCGGCTCTTCTCCAGTTCGTAGCGTGCGGTGAGGAACTTGTTCAGGCCATCGCGCAGGAGGGTCTGTTCCTTACTGAGGGCGAAGTCCATGGTTTACAGCCCCAGGGTTGCTTTGGCGAGGATGTTGCGCTGAATCTCGTTGCTGCCCGCGTAAATTGAGCCGGCGCGATCGTTGAAGTAGTGCAGTGGCGCGACCGCCTGCCACGGCTCGCCGCTGACGTAGTCATCAGTCGGCGGAATGAATTCTGACACCGGCCCGCCCGGCAGGGTGGCGTGCGGTTGGTAGACCCGTCCCCGTGGACCGGCCGCTTCCAGTGCCAGTTCGGTGATGTCCTGGCTCAGTTCGGTGGCAAGGATCTTCAGCATCGAGGAGTCTGCCCCCGGGTTCCCGCCGTCGGCCACCACCGCCAGTACCCGGTATTCCAGAATCTCCAGCACATCGGCGCGGATCCGCACGTCGGCGAGTTTGACGGCGAACGCGGCATCGTCGATAAGCGCCCCACCGGCCGGCCCTGGCTGATGTGCGGCCGCCTCGGCGATTGACTCCGCCATCACCTGCAGGGCCGGTGCCGCCGCGCCGCCGCCGCGCTCGAACTCCAGCAGGTACTTCGCCACCGTCCAGCCGTCGTCGATCGCGCCGATCACATTTGCCTTGGGCACCCGGACGGCGTCGAAGAAGATCTGGTTTTGGATCTGCTCCCCGGAGGTCATCACCAGCGGCCGAATCTCGATACCCGGGGTGGCCATGTCGATGAGCACGAACGTGATGCCGTGCTGTTTCTTCGCCGATCGGGTGGTGCGCACCAGGGCGAAGATCCAATTCGCTTCTCCGGCATGGGTTGTCCAGATCTTGCTGCCGGTGCACACGAGGTCGTCGCCGTCGTCGACGGCGGCCATGGACAGCGCCGCCAGATCGGATCCGGCTTCCGGTTCGGAGTAGCCCTGGCAGAAGAACACCTCGCCGGTCAGGATGCGCGGCAGGAAGTAGTCCTTCTGCTCGCGCGTGCCGAAAGCGACGATCGCATGGGCGACCATCTTGATTCCCATCGGCGAGAGCGCGGGCGCATCGGCCAGGGTGGACTCCCTGTTGAAGATGTAGTGCTGGGTCAGCGTCCAGTCGCAGCCGCCGTATTCGACCGGCCAGGCAGGCGCTGCCCAGCCGCGCTCATACAGGATCGCCTGCCAGGCCATGCTCGCCTCGTGATCGGCGTAGACACTCGTCATGAGCCGGCCGGCCCGGCGCAATTCCGGCGTGAGCTTCGCATTCAGGAAGGCCCGAACCTCATCGCGGAATTCGACATCCTTCGCCGACCACGCCAGATCCATCGCGTCCCCTCTCAGGACAGTTCCTACATCTGCTTTTCCTGCACGCTAACCCGCGCAGGGGGCTGACCCGGAGGCGGGTCTGGGCGGTCGAGACTGCGTCCAGATCGAGATATTGTGCCGGAAGATGATCTGAGCGCAGAGTCGATGCGCGCGGTGGTATGTCAGTGGCATCCCCCGGCGACATACCCGATCGGGGGATGCGCCTGAGGCTGTGCCCGGCAGGCTCTATCGATACCCCGAGGAGGTGGGCAATGCCGGCGTGGCGCCTGCGCGATTACCACGAAGCCGACCTGGACCAAGCCATCCAGATCTGGGATCAGAGCCGTGGACCCGGCTCGGCGGAGCCGGTGTTCAGCGTCGCCGAGGTCATGGCGGCCGCCCGCGGCGGACAGCCCGCGGTGGTGGCCGAGGTGGGCGACGAGGTAGTCGGCATGGCGGTAGCGCAGGTTCAGGGCGAGCGGGCGTGGATCATGCTGGTGGCCATCGGTTCGCGGTGGCGGGACCGCGGTGTGGGTAGCGCTTTGTTGTCCGACCTAGAGCGCCGGCTGCGCTCGCAGGGCGTGCGCCGGATCAGCGCTGCACTGCCGGAGAGCGCGACCGGGGCGACAGCGCTGCAGAACTCCGGCTACGCGCGTCGTGACGGTCTCGTCTACTACGAGATGATCGAGCACCTCGGCCCCGACCAGGCGAACCTGCTCGACGAACTCGGCGGGCTGATCCTGCCGCCCGGGTTGTGGGGCGACCTGGCGGGGATGGAATACGAGAAGCAGATCATCGAACGACGCATCGTCGACCCGCTTGCCCACCCGGATGTCGCCGAACGCTACGGGGTGAGCCCGCCCAAGGCGGTGATCCTGTTCGGCCCGCCCGGAACCGGGAAAACCAGCTTCGCCAAAGCGATTTCGTCACGGCTCGGGTGGCCGTTCGTTGAGCTGTTCCCGTCCCGGATGGCGGCCACCGGTACCGGCGGATTGGCGGCCTCGCTTCGGGAGGCCTTCGCCGAGATGGCCGAACTCGACGAACTTGTGCTGTTCATCGACGAGGTGGAGGAGATCGCCACCGCACGCACCGGAGCCTCCACCGCCGAGTTGGGCGTGACCAACGAACTGCTCAAACTGATCCCCGCGTTCCGCCAGCACGACAGCCGACTGCTGGTCTGCGCGACCAACGCGGTGCACTCGCTCGACTCGGCGTTCCTGCGACCGGGTCGCTTCGACTACGTCATCCCGGTCGGACCGCCGGACCCGCCTGCCCGCAATGCAGTGTGGCGACGCTATCTGCGTTCGGTCAATGGCGGCATCGACGTCGACCGGTTGGTGACCGCTTCGGAGTACTTCACCCCCGCCGATATCGAGTTCGCCGCGCGCAAAGGGGCGCAGGCTGCATTCGAGCGCGAGATGCTCGACGGGGGCGGCCGTCCTGCCACCACCGATGACTACCTCAAGGCGATCAGCGAGGTCAGGCCGACGCTGACCGCCGACATGCTGGCCGAGTTTGAGCGCGGGAAGGCAGACTTCGCGCGGCTGTAGAAGGCCGGCCTACTTCACGTCGAAAGAAACTGTGTGCCAACCGGTTGCGCCGTCGGGGATCACACCCATCTGATCACCGGTCTGCACCGCGCCGGTGTTGTCGGTGGCGCGGACGGCGGCGGTGTGCGCGCCGGGTGTGGCATTCCACGGGAAGCTCCACAACCGCCAGGTGTCGTTGGAGTACGACGCACCCAATTGAGCTTGCTGCCACGGTCCGTCGTCGATGCGGACCTCGACGGCTTTGATGCCGCGGTGCTGCGCCCAGGCGACGCCGCCGAAGGTCGTCGGGCCGGCGTCGATCTTTTGACCGTTGCGGGGGACGTCGACGCGGGACTGGGTCTTGATGGGTCCCTTGGCCGACCAACCCAGCTTGGTCCAGTAGGCCTCGGTCTTGTCGAAGCGGGTCAACTCGAGGTCTGTCACCCACTTGGTCGCCGAGACGTACCCGTACAGGCCGGGCACCACGAGTCGCGCGGGGTAACCGTGCTCGACGGGCAGTGGCACCCCGTTCATTCCGATCGCCAGCAGTGCATCCCGGTCATCGGTCAGTGCCTGCACCGGGGTGCCAGCGTTCCAGCCGTCAATCGAGGAGGAGAGCACCATATCGGCGTCGGAGGCAATACCGGCCTCGCGCAACAGATCTCGCACCCGATATCCGACCCAGGTGGCGTTCGAGATGAGCTCGCCACCGACCGGATTGGACACACACGTCAGCGTCACTGTCTTCTCGACCGGCTCGAAGCGCTGCAGATCCTGAAAGCTGAAGGTCACCTCTTTATCGACCATGCCGTGGATGCGCAGCCGCCAATCGGCGCGCGACACCTGGGGCACGCTCAGCGCGGTGTCGATCCGGTAGAAGTCGGAGTTGGCCGTGATGAAACTCGGCAGCGCAACGCCCTTCGGCGTGACGTCTGCCGGTGGCGGGGCAGGGGCGGCAGAGGGCGTGGGCAGCGCCAGCGCATCGCGATCACCCGAGACCGACCTCACTTTGCGGTTGAGCAGCACGCCGCCGACACCGCTTGCCACGCCGGCGGCGGTGAGGCCGAGGGTCACCAGGGATAGTCGCCTGCCCCCGTCGACTGTTTCAACACCGTCAGCTCCGTCGACCCGCGATCCGCGATCGCTGAACCGGCCCGAGGTCAACACCCGCAGCACCGCGATGGCGCACCCGACGGCGGCCAGGGTCGGGATCAGATCGGCCAATCCAGCCCCGGGCCGCGCGAGCACCGCCGCGCCGCCCGCCGCACCGCCGGCCAGGATCGCCAGACTGCCCAATGGAATGCGGGAGCGTTCCCAGCGCGCAGTCAGCGCTGCGACCGCGGCGATGACCACCAGCACCATCACCGAGAGGAACAACTTGTCGGCGGTGCCGAAGGTCTGGATCGCCCATTCCTTGACCGGCCCGGGTGTCAGGTTCACCACCGCGGTGCCCACCGATGTGCGGACGTCGGCCGCGGGGGAGAAGAAGGTGGCCAGTAGTTGCGCCACACCAAGACCGACGGCGGCAGCCGCGATGCCCGCCCCGGCCCGCGATCCTGTCGATACGTCAGCCATGACACCGAATTTACCGCCGCGACAGACCGCACCTGCCCGCGGCGATCATGAACAGTCCATGACAGGCGTCAACCCGATGTCAGCGGCCCGGAACGGGGCGGTAACGTGCCGGTGGGACCGGCAGCAGGAGGTTGGGCATGGAGATCGCGGGCAAGAAGGTCGTCATCGTCGGTGGCGCATCCGGGTTCGGCCGGGCCAGCGCGGAACTGCTGGCCTCTCGCGGGGCTGAGGTGGCGATCCTCGACCGGGAAGGTTCCGACGGTAAGGCCGTTGCCGCGGGCCTGGGTGGCCCATTTTTCGCCGTCGACGTCACCAACTTCGCCGAGACCGAAGAGGCATTGAATGCCGCGGTCGAGGCCCTCGGTGGTCTGCACGTCGTGCTCACCACGGCCGGCGGCGCGGTCGCCGAGCGCACGCTGGGCAAGACCGGCCCGCACAGCCTGGACAGTTTCCGATCCATCATCGACCTGAACCTGGTGGCGTCCTTCAACATCAGCCGCCTTGCCGCCGCCCACATGAGCACCAACGACCCCGAAGACGAGGAACGCGGCGTGATCATCAACACCGCCTCCATCGCCGCCTTCGAAGGCCAGATCGGCCAGGTGGCCTACACCGCCGCCAAGGCCGGGATCGCGGGCATGTGCCTGACCATGGCGCGCGACCTCGGCTCGCTGGGCATCCGGGTGCTGGCGATTGCGCCGAGCCTGTTCGCCACCGGACTGACCAAGGGCATCCCCGACGAGTTCGCCGTCTCGCTGACCAAGGACGCCGCGTTCCCGAAGCGCCTCGGTCGGCCCGAGGAGTTCGCCAAACTGGTTGCCGCGATCGTCGACAACCCGATGCTCAACGGCCAATGCCTGCGCCTAGACGCCGGGCAGCGGTTCGGCCCCAAACTCTGACCGACCTCGATACCAGGAGAGAACAATGTCCATCGCACTCACTGATGACCACCGCGAACTCGGCAACGTTGCCCGATCGTTCCTGACCGCGCAGAAGGCGCGGCTGGCAGCCCGCGCACTACTGGACTCCGACGACGAGGGCCGCCCACCATTCTGGTCCGATCTGGCCGAATTGGGTTGGCTGGGTTTGCATGTCGACGAGGAATACGGCGGCTCGGGATTCGGGCTGCCCGAACTCGTCGTCGTCATCGACGAACTGGGTCGCGCGGTGGCACCCGGTCCGTTCGTGCCCACGGTGACGGTCTCCGCGGTCCTTTCCGCCGTCGGAAACGACGAGCAGAAGACGCGCCTGCTGCCCGGCCTTGTCGACGGAACGCTCACGGCCGCAGTTGGTTTCGGTGGCAACCTGACGGTGTCGGGTGGCCGCCTCTCCGGTGACGCCGGCGTGGTGATCGGTGCGGGACTGGCCGACGTGCTGTTGCTGGCCAGCGGTGAGGACATGCTGGTGGTGGAACGCTCTGCCGCCGGCGTCACGATTGAAGTGCCGGAGAACCTGGACCGCAGTCGGCGCTCCGGTCGCGTTGTACTGACCGACGTTGCCGTCGGCGACAACACCCTC
>Ga0164295_10004868_pt1 | contig 10662 bp, 9 predicted proteins | sample GEODES006metaG_FD_111798 | JGI IMG/M metagenome (GOLD analysis project Ga0164295, IMG submission 111798) | Oligotrophic lake water microbial communities from Sparkling Lake, Wisconsin, USA - GEODES006 metaG | ecosystem: Environmental > Aquatic > Freshwater > Lake | place: USA: Sparkling Lake...
AAAATATTTTACGTTGGGGCATTTTTTTTCTTTGTGGTAATTAAAGCACAAAGAAAATACGATAGAGATAATTCGACGTTAAACTATATTAAGATTTTAGCAAAAAATGAAAATCTTAATATAGTTTAACAAGATTACTTAAAATTGTAATAAATAGAAATTTTTCTATTTGGGAGTTTAATTGTGATCGTTCTAAACACCTGCATTTTTTCTACTCTTTTTAACATTGGATAAATGCACCGGAGTAATGCCTAAGTAAGACGCAATCATATGCTGGGGAACTCTTTGATGAATATTGGGAAATAATTTTTCTAAATTATCGTATCGATCTACCAAAGATTTTGTATCGACATCAATAATATAGTCAACCAATTCTAATGCATGTGCTTCAGCTAAAAACCTTCCCACCATATGCGCTACCTTACTATGTTCCTCCATGAATTTAAGGGCCTGCAAGGGAATTGATACCAGTTCACAATCTTCTAAACAGTCAATATTCAACTTTGCTCTATATTCATTTTTATAATTATAGAGTGCATACCCTGTAATTATCATATTTTCTATGCGAAAGCCATATATGCTGGTGCCACCATCCATTTTATTCACATAATTTCTAATGATACCCTTGTAAATAAAATATATAGCATTTTGTTTTACACCTGCCTCCATCACCACTTCCCCTTTTTTAAAATGTACAATGGAGCAATAATTAACTAGTTGGTCAAAGTCAGCATCATTTAAACCAAAGGGCAAGATGTACTGCTTAAAATTTTCAAAAACTTTATTCATAGTATCAATTATTACTTTCATGCAAGTTGGGTACTTATATTTTTTCTGCTTTTTTTAATAGTGGATAAATAAACTGGAGTAACTCCTAAATAAGAAGCAATCATGTGCTGGGGAACCCTTTGATGAATATTAGGAAAGGCTCTTTCTAAATTATCATATCGCTCAAGGATGGATAAGGTATCTCGGTCAATTACATATTTTACCATTTCTAGTACATGCGCCTCTGCCATAAATCTGCCCAACCGCTCCCCAAATTTCATTTGCTCAATACAATATTTGATTACTACTAAGGGCACTTTTATAAATAAGCATTCCTCCAAACATTGAACACTCACCAGCGCTTTTATTTCATCCGCGTAGTTATAAGGAGCATATCCAGTAACCTGCATATTTTCAATTCTGAAATTATAAATCTTGGATTCTCCCTCCTTGGTATCGATGAAATTTCTTACAATCCCCTTTACAATAAAATATAAATTTTCTTGCTTTTCCCCCGCCTTTATCATAATATGCCCTTTGGGTAAGGATAAAATATCGCAACTTTTATTAAGCACTTCCAATTCTGCATCACTTATTTCAACCCGCTGCTTTATAAAACGATTGAAATTGATGAAAGGATCTAACATAAGAATATATAAATAGATTTTAATGGATAACAATTTATTTTAGAGAAAATTTAATCGAAATAATTCGATTAAGGTGCAATTTGTTTCGTATTAAAAAAAGCTCCAAATTCGAGCTGTAAAATGGGTATTTCACATTGTAAAGCGGATACTTCACAATTGACAATCAACTACTTAAGGGTATTAATATAATCAGAGGGAGTCATTCCTACAAACTTATTAAAAGCACTGTACATAGTTCTTCGAGTTCCAAAACCCGACATTTCCGACAACGCTTCAATGGTAAAGGACTCGTATTTTTTAGCTTTGAGCAATTCTTTGAAGTACTCAATCCTGTTTTGATTTAATAAATCGGTGAAATTTTCGTCCAATTCATTTTTAAAGAAATCTGCCACCTCCTCTTTACTACGATTTAGCTTGAGGGCAAAATCATCCAAACTTGCTCTCGGGTTAAGGTAATAATTGTTAAAATAAAACATGAATTCAAAATCCTTGAATAATATACCCTTATTTTTTATTAGGAGCCTATTGAAAGAGGTATCCTGGCGATGATCATCTAAAAATTTCGGTCGATACAAAATAAACAATAGTAGCATCAACCGTGTTGAAAACAAGGTTACTCTAGAATCAAAATAATACAATAATGTCCCTTTTAAATACACAATATAAAATACAGCGTGTAATGCCATTAAAAACATACTACTATAAATGATGAGGCTAAACCATTTTCTTATTTTAGCATCATATAAATTTTCTGTTGGTTTCTGTTGGTGTAATTTAATACCAATATATAATATAGACAGACAACACATAATGAAATAAAGTGCAAAAACAAATTGATTAAAAAAAGTAAACTTATTTAGTAAAACAGCCGCCTTGTAAACAGGGAATTGAAAACCATTAATAAATACAATAATAAAAAGCAGAATAAAAAACAGTTCTAAACCTATAACTAGTTTAGGTACTTTTTTTGCAAAAATTATAAAGAAGAAATTAATTGTTAATAAAGTAGATACAATCCTAACAATGTCTTTGTAAATCTGTAATTGATATCCATATTCAGTTAAAAAGTCCAAAGTACTAGCTGCCGTTATAGAGAATAGAATAACGATCATCAGGTATCCCAACAAAGAAAATTTTTGAACATTTTTAATATTTTCAAGAATAGAAAATATTCCCAATAAGATTAAGCCAAAAGCTAATTGTGAATACATGAATAAAGGATATATTTCAAAATTAGGGAATTCTTAGATGTTTAGGGGAGTATTATTATTGTTTGTGCTTTAAATGCGGATTTAGGCGAGTGTAATTATAGTTTGAGTTTTTTAATGCGGGTTTAGGGGAGAATGATTATTGATTGAGTTATTTAATTCGGGTTTAGAGGTTTAGACCATACACCATTCACAATTCACCATTCACAATTCACCATTCACAATTCACCATTCACCATTCACCATTCACCATTCACAATTCACAATTCACAATTCACCCATCACCTCATTTTTACAAATACAAAGTAGCAATTAAAATTAAATATATCTTTACTAAATCAAATACCATCCAATAAAAGTTCTGATTAAATAATATTGAGCCTGCGAAAAATTCTATGATGCAAAAAAGATTTTGGGTACTATTTATTCTAGCAATATTTTCTATCATTACCTATATCGATAGAACCTCCATCTCCATCACAGGAAGTTTAATAACACAAGATCTAAATTTAAGCGAAAAAGAGTTTGGCTGGATACTCGGTTCCTTCGCATTTGCTTACGGCATTTTTGAAATACCCGCCGGACTCTGGGGAGATCTAAAAGGGCCCAAATCCATCATCCTTAGAATTGTATTGTCCTGGTCTGTATTCACTATCCTAACAGGGTTTTCTTACACCTTCACGATGCTATTCATCATCCGATTTTTATTCGGAATGGGTGAAGCCGGTGCCTACCCCAATGCAACGATTGTAATAGAAAGATGGTTTCCCAAACAAGAAACTGGACGCGCCCAATCCATCATCTGGATTGCAAGCCGCATCGGTGCAGCCCTCGCACCATTCTTGGCAGTTAGTATTATGATGACTTGGGGATGGCGATATGTGTTTTATATTTTTGGTACACTTGGTTTAATTTGGGCAATATTTTGGGGCTTCTGGTTTCAAAACGAACCGAAAAATATGCCTGGGATTAAAGATGCTGAACTAAAACACATTGAAGAAGGAAGAGAAATAAAAACTCATAAAAATAGTCTTCAAGTTTTCTTAAAAATTATAAAAACACCCAACGTATGGGCACTAATGAGTATGTACCATTGCTTACTCTACGGCGCTTATTTTTATCTTTCCTGGATGCCTAAATATTTAAAAAATGGAAAACATATTGACGATGCAAACATTGCATTCCTTGCCTCCTTGCCATTCATATTAGGTACCATCGGTTGCTTTTGTGGTGGATTTTTATCTGATTTTATAGCGAAGAAAAAAGGATTAAAATGGGGAAGGCGTTCCGTAGGCATGTTCGGATTAATCATGTCTGGCTGTTGCATGGTTGGCTCTACTTTTGTTTTAGATCCTACTTCCTCTATTATCGTACTGGCCTTTGGTCTAGCTTTTAAAGACTTTACATTACCTGTATCCTGGGCAACTTCTGCTGATATTGGCGGTCAAAATTCAGGAGCCGTAGCAGGTGCCATGGGAATGGCTGGACAATTAGGCTCTACCATTATGTCGATAACTTTTGGATATATTTTAACCGCCACTGGCAGCTGGGATATACCCGTAAGAATCATCGGAGTAATTGTAATATGCGGTGGTTTTATTTGGTTGAAAATTGACCCTACCAAGAAGATTGTGTTTGAATAAATATTATTTTACTACAATTAAATTACAGACATTTCAGTCCGAGGATTTAAATACTTCTGAGGTGGACTGAGATAAAATCTTAGTTACCACTTTTATTCATGAGAATATTATAGGAAGTAAAAAAGTTGTCTTAAAAGGTTGACTTTTTTTATAAGTAATTACTTAGGGCTCACAATATAAAAAACAGTATCTATAAAATAAAGTATTCCATTTCAAAACAGTTAAACCATCTTTCAGGTATACCTTCTGTTCTGCACCTTGTGAAACATATAAATCTATATTGATATTTTCTACCCAAAGATGATTGTCGTCTGCTAATTGAATTAGGCTCTTTGTTTCTTCTTGTTTGTGCTGCTGTTGGTCTTTAACCATTGAACTTGTTCTTTGGCTTCTTTCAAGGTAACTGCAGGTTGTTTGGATAAGATGATGGTGCCTAACTTGGCTCGTTCCTGAAAGGATATGTTGTATGTCATCTTTCATGCAATTTTTAGTTAAACAAAGTTAATCAATTATTTCAATCATTCTTTTTTTGAACTTTTCTTGATAAAATACTCCTTTTAATAGGGGCAAAATGATTAATTGGAGGCATTTTATTACACTTATTAATTTATAGAATTCCCATATTTCATTACCTAATTGGTTAAAAGGCAGTAAAATGAATATTACTAATGGTGATAAATGAAGCTCAACTTAATTTACCGAATTTTTATATTCCTCAAAATAAATTAGATTAAACTTCAAAAAAATAAAAGTCTCTTTTTTATATAAACCGTTGAAACGGTTTTGTTTGAAATTTTGATTTCATAGCCCACGGTTTAAACCGTGGGCTATGAAATCAAACGATTTATATCCAATGGATTTATCTATTAGTATATTTTTATATAAACCGCCAATTGATCGATTTCGATTTTACCAAAATATAACTAACATAAAAACAACACCTTAATTTTCTTAAAAAATCTTCCTATCCAACTTTGGCAGTCTGTGTTCAAATTTCGTTCTCGCTGCATTGAAAATCATAGACTTTCTTTAAAAAGTGGATCCTTTGTTGGGTAATAATATTGGAAGGAGTGTATTGGTTCAAATCAAATAACTTATTTTTTTGATATTATTACCAATTGTAAAAAATCCTAAATTTACAAAAAAAACAATGCCTCTTACTCCCCAAACTAGTGCTTTAGGTTTAACTACTTACAAAGGCAGTTGGTTGCCCCAGCAAACAAAACATTTGCTAAATCGAACTTTGTTTGGTGCAAAAGCAACTGACATAAAATACTTTTTAGATAAAGGAGTTATTGCAAGTGTAGATGAATTGTTGAATGTACAATCAAGCACAATACCTCCTCCGCTAAATGAATATAATTCAACAACATTTACTGATCCAAATGTGCCCATTGGTAAAACTTGGATAAATGATATATCTACAGACGGCACAATTAATAGTTATCGTAGAAGTAGTTATAAGAAATGGCTAGTCAGTGTTTGGGCAGGACAAGAAAGAACTATTCGTGAAAAGCTAACCCTCTTTTGGAGCAATCATTTTGGTACAGAAGCAGATGCAATAGTATATGGTTCAATGACCTACCATCACCATCAAATACTAAGAAATAATTGTGTTGGTAATTTTAAGCAAATGGTTCGTGCTGTTACCTCAGACCCAGGAATGTTAAGGTATTTGAATGGCTATTTGAGCACCAAAACAGCACCTGATGAAAACTACGGAAGAGAATTGCAAGAATTATTTACAGTAGGGAAAGATGGTGGTGCTAAATACAGTGAAGATGATGTAAAAAATGCTGCAAAGGTTTTAACAGGATGGAAAATTGATGCAAATTTTAATCCTGTTTTTGATAGCAATAGACACGATACTACCAATAAAACTTTTTCTGCTTTTTACAATAATACAACCATCACAGGAAAAACATCAACTAATGGAGCCTTAGAAACAGACGAGTTGTTGACTATGATTTTTCAAAAGTCAGAAGTAGCAAAATTTATTTGTCGAAAAATATACAGATATTTTGTCTACTATGCTATTGATGATGTTGTAGAAACAAATATAATAACCCCATTGGCCAATGCCTTCATCGCAAATAATTTTGAAATAAAGCCAGTATTAAAACTACTTTTATCCAGTGAGCATTTTTATGATGCTTTGTATATAGGTTGCCAAATTAAAAGTCCTACCGATCATGTTATTACCTTTTTAAGGCAATTTGAAATAGTATTTCCAGATGCAGTAAATGATTATTCTGATTCATATTTCTTGTATAATAATATGGTAAATCAACTCATTAGTATGGGGCAGAATCCTGTTGACCCTCCCAATGTTTCAGGTTGGCCGGCTTATTACCAAGCTCCAGATTATAATGAGCTTTGGATCAATGCTGATACCTTGCCAAAGCGTAATAAATTTACTGATTTAATGATCGAAATTGGCTATACTAAGAATGGAAAAAAAATCATTGCAAATACCATACAATTTGCTAAAACAGTTTGTCCAAATCCTTCGGATCCAAATGCATTAATTGAAAGTTTTTTTTCATTTTTAGTATCAACAGATATATCCACCTCTTTAAAATCAAATTTGAAAACTCAAATTTTATTAACTGGACAAGCATCTGATTATTATTGGACCGATGCATGGAATAGTTATATTACAAATCCAACCACCATCAATTTTAATATAGTGAATACTAGGCTCAAAACTTTATTAAAATATATTATGAATTTACCAGACTATCAATTACAATAAAATGGAAAGAAAAAAATTTATAAGAAATAGTTTGGCATTACTTGCTCCTACTATGATTAGCGGAAACCCTATTCATATATTACAAGACCATCCTTTATTAAATACTGAACTGCTTGGTACTTCATCTACTGATAAAGTACTTGTTATTATTCAATTGAGCGGAGGGAACGACGGATTAAATACGGTGGTTCCATTAAGTAACTACAACAATTATTACAATGCGAGAACAAATATAGCCTTACCTGAAAAGAAAATCTTGAAGCTTACAGGCAATAACGCCACAGGTATTCATCCTTCAATGACTGCCTTTCAAAAATTATTTCTAGATGGAAAATTAAATATTGTACAATCCGTTGGATATCCTCAACCAAGTTTTTCTCATTTTAGAGCAACCGATATTTGGATGTCTGGTTCAAGCAGCGATCAGTATTTAAATACAGGATGGGCAGGGCGCTATTTAAATTATCAATACCCTGGTTATCCAGATGCCTATCCAAATGCAGACCATCCAGATCCAATTGCTATTCAAATTGGTTCTTTAGCATCGCTTACTTGTCAAGGACCAGCTGTAAATATGGCGTTGAGTATTTCAGATCCAAGTTCTTTTTATAATTTAATTGAAGGAACAGATGCAGTAGTGTCAAATACCAATGCAGGTTATGAACTTAGTTTTTTGAGGAGTATCGCAAAACAAACCAACCAATATACAGTAAGAATTAAAAAAGCTTCTGACAGTGTCAAACAACAAGTTTCTTATCCAAATAATAATTTAGCCGCTCAACTAAAAATTGTTGCCAGATTGATCAAGGGTGGCTTGGGCACCAAAGTGTACATGGTCAATTATGGAGGCTTTGATACACACTCTGGACAAGTGGTATTGACAGACACGACCACTGGCGCCCATGCAAATTTATTAAAAGGGCTTTCAGATTCTGTTGCTGCATTTCAGTCAGACCTATCTGGTTTAGAAATTGAAGATCGAGTTATAGGGATGACCTATTCTGAATTTGGAAGAAGAATAAAATCAAATGCAAGCGTTGGAACTGACCATGGATCAGCTGCTCCTTTATTTTTATTTGGCAAAAATGTTAGAGGAGGTATTTTTGGTGACAACCCAACAATACCTCCTACTGCAACTAGTAATGACAATATTCCATACCAGTTTGACTTTAGGTCTATTTACAATACAATTTTGCAAAATTGGTTTTGTGTTTCACAAGCCGCAGAAATTGAAATCCTTTTAAAGCAATTTCCAATTATGCCATTGATCAATGCTAGTGTATGTGGTGCAAACAATAAAAATTCAATATTTTCCAAAGAATCTCTCATTTATAATTATCCAAATCCATTTAGCAATTTAACTAAAATAGAATTTAAAACACAAGGAGGGCATACCATTTTGCAATTGTTAAATGGAGCTGGAATTGTCGTAAAATTATTGGTAGATACTACTTACAATTTTGCAGGAATCAATAGCTATAATCTATATGGAGCAGGCTTATCTCCAGGTGTTTATTATATTAGAATGCAGAATGGAGATAAGATATTTGTTAAGGCAATAATTAAGATATAAAATTAAATTTAGAATTTATTTCCACTGTGGAAGAAAAACACCCTCAACAATATTAAGGACCTAGATTAATTCCTCCAAAAAATAAAGGCTTCCTATTTTATAGAAACCGTTGAAACGGTTTTATTTGAAATCTCGTTTTTATAGCCCACGGTTTAAACCGTGGGCTATAAAATCCAACAATATAAATCCAATACATTTATCCATTTGTCTATTCAATAGAAACCGTTGAAACGGTTTTATTTGAAATCTCATTTTTATAACCCACGGTTTAAACCGTGGGCTATAAAATCCAACAATATGAATCCAATACATTTATCCATTTGTCTATTTTATAAAAACCATTTAAACCGTTTATATTCAAATTTCGTTTCATAGCCCACGGTTTAAACCGCGGGCTATAATTTTCAACGATATAAATCCAATTCATTAATTCATTTGTCTATTTTATAAAAACCATTTAAACCGTTTATATTCAAATTTCATTTTCATAGCCCACGGTTTAAACCGTAGGCTGTAAAATGCAACGAAATACGCACAATGGATTTATCCATTTCCTTCTTTAACAAAATATAATTGATCATAAACTTATAACTTTATAAAAATAATAAGACTAAAGTTTCAAATACCTATTAAGCCAAATTAAATGAAAATACTATCCACTTTATCCATCATATTTATTACTATTCAATCCTTAGCGCAAAACGCTTTACCCCTAGCATCTTCTTTCCCAGTTTTACCCAAAGAATATAAATGGACATCTAAAAATGACCAACAAAAAATATTAAACTTTCTAAAAACTGAAAAAGAAAAATATTTTAGTTATTTCAACAAAGACTCGATTCAATATGGCCTCGATTTTACAACAAATGGCTTAATTCATTCTCTGCACCTAATTGATTTGAATAAAGATGGAGTAGATGAAATCATCTTTACTGGATTAAGTGATGAAGAAGGTAACAGAATAGATATTTTTAAAAAAGAAAAAACATCCTACACAAAAATATTTTCTGCGAGACAAAATCTTACTGAAATAATAATAGCGAAAGATCGACTTTATCTTTATATCTTGGATCCGGGATGTTGTGCGGAATATTCTACCATTCAGAAAATTTTAAAAGCTGACTTGAATTTATCCATCAGCTCATTTCAACAAACCTACCAATCCCAAATAATAAATGGAACTAAATTGCCAGATTCTCTATTTAAAAAAGTCATTCGCTTTAAGGTAACTTTAGATGCTTATAAAGTAAGATTTGAGCCCAAGTTCGATGACTCAACAAAAATGTTTTACGACGAAATGAACGAATTTAAGCCATCAGGAAATATTATTGCTAAGCTGCCCAAAAACACTGCCGGCATTGCCCTTGGATATATGACTGACCCATCAGGAACAAAATGGTGGTTCGTAGAAATTGATGAAAAAGCTCGATTAAGAAATGTTAAGTACGATAGAACAGATCAGATAAAAAAATATCCAACCCATATTAGAGGCTGGATAAATAGTAAATACATCCAAATATTGAATTAAATAGTCAGTTATCTAAAAAATAAATAAAAATGAAAAAAATAGAAGTTTTTTTAATCGCTTGCTTCTTCACCACTCTACCGCAGGCAATATTAGCGCAGAAAGCAGAACGTCCAGGACCTCAGCCAGCTGTGGAAAATGCAGAGAAGTTTAAGCTAGGCATAGCTGGATATACTTTTGTTAAAATCGATATTGATAGAGCGTTAGAAACCTTTCAAAGAATGGATCTTCATTATTTCACCATCAAAGATTTTCATCTTCCTTTAAATAGTTCCGTTGAACAGATTGCTGCATTTAATGAAAAGCTAAAATCAAAAGGAGTAATAGGTTATGCAGTAGGACCCATTTATATGAAGTCTGATTCCGAAGTAGATCGTGCCTTTGAATATGCAAAAAAGGTGGGAGTAAAAATGATCATCGGTGTACCCAATTACGATTTACTACCTTATGTAAATAACAAAGTAAAAGAGTATGACATTAAATTAGCTATACATTTACATGGTCCAGATATTGCTATCTATCCAGATGCAGAAGATGTATGGA
>Ga0164295_10004869_pt1 | contig 10661 bp, 5 predicted proteins | sample GEODES006metaG_FD_111798 | JGI IMG/M metagenome (GOLD analysis project Ga0164295, IMG submission 111798) | Oligotrophic lake water microbial communities from Sparkling Lake, Wisconsin, USA - GEODES006 metaG | ecosystem: Environmental > Aquatic > Freshwater > Lake | place: USA: Sparkling Lake...
ACCTCTATTCATGGTGCCTTACCTTTACTTGCGCCGATGAGCGAAGTGGCGGGACGCATGTCGATACAGGCAGCTGCCACTCATCTAGAAAAGACTAATGGTGGTCTTGGTGTGCTCATGGCAGGTGTGCCAGGGGTATCCGCCGCTAAGATTGTGATTCTAGGTGGCGGTGTAGTGGGCCGAAATGCTTTGCAAATGGCAGTGGGCATGGGGGCTGATATATGCATCTTTGATCGGGATATTGAACGTCTGCGACAAATTGATTTGCTCTATGGAAATCGGGTGCGAACTTTTTATTCAGATCATTTATTGATTGAGCAAGAGGTATCTGAGGCAGATGTGGTGATTGGCGCAGTACTATTGCCAGGAGCTACAGCCCCTCAATTAGTAAAGCGAGAGACGGTTAAGAAAATGAAAGCAGGAGCTGTTGTGGTCGATGTAGCAATTGATCAAGGTGGCTGCTTTGAAACCTCTAAGCCAACTACTCATGCTGATCCAACTTTTGTATTAGATGGCGTAGTTCACTACTGTGTAGCGAATATGCCTGGTGCGGTAGCAAGGACTTCTACATTTGCCTTGACCAATGCAACCTATCCATTTATAGAAGCTTTGGCGAACCGTGGTGTCATGAAGGCCTTATCGATCGACCTGCATTTGCGCAATGGTCTTAATGTGCACAAAGGGTTTTTAACTTCTCAGCCAGTAGCACAGGCACAAAAATTAGACTTTGTGTTGGCTGAGGAGTTTTTTGCCGCTTAGAGAGCGATTTGCTGTAATAGTAAAAAAGGCGGACTTTTTAGGAGATCCGCCTTTTTATTTTGACGGGGGAAATTGTGGCCTAATAGATCAGATATATGAAGAAACTCAATTAATGGACTATTCGGCTTTATTTCTCTCTACTGGTGTGGTTGCTTTAGCTGAAATGGGTGATAAGACACAACTCTTATCCTTAATGTTGGCAGCGCGATATCCCAAGCAGGCCTTGGCAATTATTGGTGGCATTTTTATTGCAACCCTTGCAAATCATGCTTGTGCTGCCTTACTGGGCCATTGGTTAACCACTTTGCTTTCTCCGGATGTCATGCGTTGGATATTAGGTCTGAGTTTCCTGGGAATTGGGTTATGGCTATTAGTACCAGATCGTATTGATGACGCTGCTGGTACAAAGGTGGCTGATAGAGCCTTACAAGTTTTTCTTCTGACTACCGGACTATTTTTTTTGGCGGAGATGGGGGATAAGACCCAAATTGCAACGATTGCATTGGGCGCCCGTTATGCAGATGCTTTTTCTGTGACTTTAGGCACTACATTGGGGATGATGCTAGCCAATGCTCCAGCAGTCTGGATTGGTCAAAAATTCACTACACGTATGCCGATTAAATGGGTGCATGCGGTTGCAGCAGCCACCTTCATTGCTATTGGTATAGCCACTCTGGTTTGGTTTTAGGAAATCTACCAGATTGTAGGACAAGACTTAAAATGAATTCATGAAAACTGATTTAGCGCAGAGCTTTCAAAGGCTCGAATATCATCCCCCCGTTTACACCTTTGATCGGGTAGAACTCGACATTGCTCTAGATCCTGCTCGTACGATTATAAAAAGTCGTATCGAGGTCTTGCCAGGAAAAAGCTTTAAGCCTGGAGCACCTTTGGTCTTGGTTGGCCATGAGCTTGAGTTCGTTAGTCTGCGAATTAATGGAGTACCGCATCGTCAATTTGAGCTAAACCCAGAAACCCTCATCATTCAAGCTGTACCAAATGAAGGTAAAGAGAAATTCATAGTCGAAATTATCTGTGTGTGCGTTCCTGAGAAAAATACAAGCTTAATGGGCTTATATGTTTCAAATGGAAACTTTTTTACCCAATGCGAGGCAGAGGGATTTAGAAAAATTACTTATTTCTTAGATCGCCCCGATGTGATGGCGAAATATCATGTGACGTTACGCGCACGCGAAGCGCAATGCCCAGTCTTGTTGTCGAATGGTAATTTATTAAAAACAGAAAAACTGCCTAATGGTTGGCACAGCGCAACTTGGGAAGATCCGTTTCCAAAGCCATCATATTTGTTTGCCCTAGTAGCAGGTAAACTGGAGTGTATTGAGGAAACGATCATTAGCAGTAGTGGGGCTAAAAAGCTTTTACAGATCTGGGTTGAGCCACACGATCTTCCAAAGACTCGACACGCAATGGATTCTTTAATTGCATCGATTCATTGGGATGAGAAACGCTTTGGCTTGGAATTAGATCTTGAGCGCTTCATGATTGTTGCCGTGAGTGATTTCAATATGGGGGCAATGGAGAACAAGGGTTTAAATATCTTTAATACTAAATTTATATTAGCCCAGCCTGAAACTGCGACCGACGCAGACTTCGCCAATATTGAGAGTGTTGTTGCTCATGAGTATTTTCATAATTGGACCGGTAATCGTGTCACTTGTCAGGATTGGTTTCAGCTATCCCTTAAAGAAGGCTTGACGGTCTTTCGAGATCAAGAATTTTCTGCCGATCAAATGGGTGGTGATTCTGGAAGAGCTGTAAAGCGTATCGAGGATGTGAGGTTATTGCGTCAATTGCAATTTCCTGAAGATGCGGGCCCAATGGCCCATCCAATCCGGCCTAATGAATATCAAGAAATTAATAATTTCTATACCGTCACGGTCTATGAAAAAGGTTCTGAAGTGGTGCGGATGTATCAAACCCTGTTGGGTAGAGATGGTTTTCGTAAAGGGATGGATCTGTACTTTAAGCGCCATGATGGGCAGGCAGTGACCTGCGATGACTTCTTGGCTGCGATGACTGATGCAAATGGAAAAGATCTCAGTCAGTTCCAAAATTGGTATAGCCAAGCAGGAACCCCTCGTGTCAAAGTTGAAGAGCGATATGACGCCGATAAAAAACAATTTCATCTGACCTTGACGCAAAGTTGCGCACCGAGCCCTGGCCAGCCAGAGAAACAAGCTTTTCATATTCCCTTGAAAATGCGCTTACTCACACCTGCTAATGATCAAGCAGAAATATTGCTGGAATTAACCCAAAGAACAGAGTCTTGGATATTTGACGAAATTTCTTCACGCCCTGTGTTATCAATCAATCGAGATTTTTCTGCCCCAATACAGCTTGATTTTGAACAAAGCGAAGCAGACTTGTTGGCTTTATTCTCGGGCGATGATGATCCTTTTAATCGCTGGGAGGCTGGTCAAAAATTAGCCATGCAAATGATTTTGAATCGTCGTTTGCCAGATGAAAAGTTAATCGAGGCCTATCGCAATCTCTTGCTTGATCCTCATTTAGATCCTGCATTCAAGGAGCTGGCCTTAACACTCCCTGCAGAAACCTATCTTTATGAACAGTGTAGTAGCGTAGACCCTCAACAGATTTTCACTGCACGCCGCGCTTTCCGTAGAGAAATTGCTAAGCAATTACAGCTTGAGTGGGCCGCCTTGTATCAACAAATGCAGACTCCTGGACCATTTAAGCCTGATGCAGTGAGCGCAGGCAAGAGGGCGCTTAAAAACTTAGCCTTGAGTATGTTGCTCGAGGCGGATGGAGCCATATGGACGCCAATGGCGGTTAATCAATATCGAGTTGCTGACAATATGACGGATCGCTATGCTGCTTTGGCTGCAATGGTAATTCATGGTTCTAAAGCGGCCGATGAATGTCTAACTGACTTCTATGGCCGCTATGTGAATGATGCATTAGTGATCGATAAATGGTTTGCTTTACAGTCAGCGCGACCACCAGTAGATGGTCTAGAGACTACTTTGAGTGATGTGAAGCGTTTACGAGAGCATCCCGCATTTAAGCTCAATAATCCAAATCGAGTGCGCAGCGTGATTCATGCATTTTGCTCAAACAACCCAGCCAGTTTTCATCAGGCAGATGGAAGTGGCTATGAATTTTGGGCTGACAGCATATTGGCTTTGGACCCAATTAATCCCCAGATTGCAGCCCGCCTGGCCAGAGCGCTAGACCGTTGGCGTTTATTTGCCCAGCCCTATCAAAATCAGATGAAAGTCGCTTTGGAGAGGGTTTCAGTATCCGAGACCCTATCGCCAGATGTACGTGAAGTAGTGGGTAAAGCACTGAGCAACTAGAGGCTCCCCAGAACAAGGCAAAATAGAGCCTAAAGATTATTTTGCTATCCCAAACGGAGAGTTATCCTTGTCCTCAAGAAATAGTATGCATTTCAAGCAATATTTAGAAACTGCTAAACCTAAAGGTGCCAGTGTCCCCGCAGATCTTCAAGATCTTTTAATTGCGGTAGTGAATACCTGCTCAAGCTTAAGTCATGAGGTTGCACAAGGAGCATTAATTGGCTTACTGGGATCTGCGGGTACTGGTAATGTTCAAGGCGAAGTTCAGCAAAAGCTCGATATCATCGCCAATGATCTTTTGATTGAAGGGGTGCAAACCTGTAAATCACTTGCAGGTCTAGCATCTGAAGAAATGGAATTACCACTATCCGTTCAAGGTACTGGCGATTACTTACTGTTATTTGACCCGCTCGATGGTTCATCCAATATCGATGTCAATGTGTCAATTGGTACGATTTTTTCTGTACTGCAAAAGCAGGATCCAAGAGCACCACTACAAACAAGTGATTTCTTATTATCAGGACGTCATCAGGTTGCCGCAGGCTATGTAGTCTATGGCCCCCAAACAACCATGGCTTTAACTTTAGGTGATGGTGTGGTGATGTTTACTTTAAACAAAGTGACAGGCGAGTTTTTGCTGATTAAGGATGCCGTTACCATTGCGCACTCCACTAAAGAATTTTCAATCAATATGTCTAATATGCGTCATTGGGCAGATCCAGTTCGCCGTTATGTAGATGAATGTTTAGCTGGTACCAGTGGCGTGCGCGGCAAGGATTTCAATATGCGCTGGATTGCTTCGATGGTGGCAGATGTTCATCGTGTGCTCTCTCGAGGCGGTGTCTTTATGTATCCTCGGGATCAGCGCGAACCTCATAAACCTGGCAAGCTGCGCTTAATGTACGAAGCTAATCCCATGAGTTTCTTAGTTGAACAGGCGGGTGGTGCATCAACCAACGGTACTGAATTAATTATGGATCTTCAACCAACTGATTTGCATGAGCGAGTATCAGTGATGTTGGGTTCTAAAGAAGAAATTGACCGGCTCCAGCATTACCATTCTTAGTCGGAGCTCTTAATCCAACCTAATCACTATTAGGGTCTGACTTGGTTCTTAAGGTAGGCAAGTGATTCTTCTACTTGGTCAATTAAAATGAGACATATATCTCCTGCTGAGAGATCATTTAATGCAGTATCTATAGCAACAAATTCACCATGAATTTCTTTGATGTTCTTTGCTTTTTGTGCACCCACCAGACCTTCTTGTAGGAGTTTCAAGACTTCTCCATCTTCACGACCCCGTTGGCAAGCATCTTGATACAGAATGACATTGTCAAATGAGTTGCCCAATATGCGTGTCAGGTCGCGAATATCTTCATCACGACGATCGCCAGCGCCACTAATGACAACATGGCTTGTCTTAGGTTTCATCGCTTCAATTGCACTTGCTAAAGCGCGCATAGCATCAGGATTGTGTCCGTAATCTGCAATCACGGTAGCGCCCTTGTGCTGGAATTGATTAAAGCGTCCCGGCACAGAATGGGCTGTGCTTTGAAAGCTATGAAGAGCGCGGGCTATCTTTTCAGCCTCTAAGCCCAAAGCCCAAGCTGCTCCGATGGCAGCCATTGCATTTTCTATCTGGAAGCCTAAGACACCATTTTGAGTTAACGGAATTTCACTTACTGGGAAGCGATACATCACACGCGAGCCCTTCGATGCAATAATATAAGTGCCATCAAAGTAAATTACTTTTTTATTCTTAGCACGATGCGCGGCAATAACGGGGTGATGCTGATTCTGGGCAAAGAAAATAACGCGACCAGAACATTGATCTCCCATTTTGACCACAATCGGATCAGCGGCATTTAAAACAGCGGCTCCTGTAGGGGATACATTTTGGACAATAACACGTTTGAGGATGGCTAAATCTTCAACACTGGTAATGTAGTTGAGGCCTAAGTGATCCCCTTCGCCGATATTGGTGACAACAGCCACTTCACAGCGATCGAAACCAAGACCCTCACGTAACATACCGCCACGGGCGGTTTCTAATACGGCAGCGTCTACGTCTGGATGCATCAAAACATTGCGAGCACTTTTGGGACCGCTGCAATCACCTGTATCAATCAGGCGATGATTAATATAAACGCCATCAGTAGTAGTCATACCAACACGCAGGCCGGTTTCATTGAGCAAGTGTGCGATGAGGCGTACAGTAGTCGTTTTACCGTTAGTGCCAGTAATCGCCACTACAGGAATACGCCCATCTTCGCCTAGCGGGAACATCATATTGATGATGTCTTCACCAACGGGACGACTCTTGCCATATGAGGGTTTTAAATGCATGCGCAGACCAGGCGCAGCATTGATTTCTACAATGCCACCGCCTTGCTGCTCAAGAGGTTTGTAAATCGCTTCACACAAGATATCGACACCCGCAATATCTAAACCAATCATCTGAGCGGCTGCAATTGCGCTTGCTGCAACATCAGGATGGATATCATCGGTAACATCAGTTGCAGTCCCGCCAGTACTGAGATTGGCGTTATTACGCAGTAGCACGCGCTCACCAGTTTTAGGAACATATTGAGGTGTAAAGCCTGAGCTAGCAAGGTGGGCTAGAGCAATGTCATCAAATTGAATTTTGGTGAGTGCTGTAGCGTGACCATCACCACGTAATGGATTTTTATTCTCTATCTCAACAAGCTGTGCAACGGTATGAGTTCCATCTCCAACAACTTGTGCCGGCTCTCGACGAGCTGCAGCAGAAAGACGATTGCCTACTACCAATAAACGGTAGTCAGCGCCCTGAAGATAGCGTTCTACGATCGTTTCACGGCCAAAGGCTTGGGTTACTAAAAACCCTGCGCGAACTTTCTCTTCAGTGTGAATGTTAGCGACAACACCTTTCCCCTGATTGCCATCTTTTGGTTTGAGCACAATCGGACCGCCAATTTTTTGTGCAGCACGCCAGGCATCATCTGCATTGGTCACCACCTCACCAATAGGAACAGATACTCCAACTGCAGCCAGTAAATTCTTAGTGAGATCTTTATCTTGAGCAATGGCTTCGGCAATCGCGCTGGTATCGCTAGTCTCTGCTGCTTGAATGCGCTTTTGTTTGCTACCCCAGCCAAATTGCACCATGCTGCCTTCAGTCATGCGGCGATAGGGAATATTGCGTTGTACTGCTGCGTCCACAATCGATCCCGTACTAGGACCAAGTCGGACGTCTTCATATAAGGCCTCTAATTCAGAAAGGGCAGCAGCTAAGTCAAACGGAGCATCGTTCAGTGTCGCTTGAATCAGTGCAAAACTAAAGTCGAAGGCCATACGACCAACCACTTCTTCAATATATTCCACCACGACTTGATAAACACCAACATCAACAGTTTGTACAGTACGACTAAAGGTCACTGGACATCCAGCTTGTGCTTGCAACCCAAGGGCTGCATGTTCAAGAGCATGTGCTAGTGATAGCACTTCGTTATGGCCACCACGACGCATGCTGCCAAGCTGTGGGAAGCGTTCTCGTATTTTGTTTTCAAACTGAGGAATAGAGTCAATCGAGCGTTCAGCATCCTCGCAAGAGACGATTGCCTCTAAGGTAGTATGGCGACTCCATAGATTCGGGCCGCGCAACATACGAATACGAATGATTTCCAATTAAGCCCCTGTTGCAGTGTGTGTGTCAGTGACGAATGTTTCGACACCTGCTTCAATAACGTTAAATGGTATATCAAGCGCCCAAGCAGCGGCAATCGAGGCACCCAAATTCATGGCTTTCCAAGGAGAGGCAGCATCAGGCTCAGAGTAACGGGGTACAGGAATGCTCTTTTGATCAAGTTTTCCTGAGCGCAGGGTAATTTGTTGCTTACCAACCAATACTGCACGCCCACCTTTTTGCAGATGAGTATTGACTGCCTCAGACTGAGGATTTTCAGTGAAGAAGATAATCTCACCATCACACAGCTCTGCCATTGGAACTACCATCGGATCATCAGCATTTAACACGCCAACACCAGTGGGCAATACGACATCAATTTGTGTTCTGACAATGCTATAAATCTGGTCCTCATCGTAGATAGCATATTGCGGAAAGTTGGCTTTAGGGTCTATGTTGAGAACAACACCCACTTGGCAACGATCATAAGCTAGACCCTCAATTAACATGGACAGGTGGTTATTCTCAATCACTACTGCTTCGACTGCACGATTGAGTAATGTCCGACGAGCATTTTCCCAATTCGATGTATTGGTATTGGGAACAGCGCGGGAGCCAAAATACAAACCTTTGCTGCAAGAAAGACCAACATAAAGATTGCTTAGGCGCAAAAAATGCGCAATCATTTCAGCAACTGGCGTTTTACCTTTCTCGCCACAAATGCCCACCACAGGAACGCGATAGTCCACGCCGGGCGGGAAGAGGTGATTTGCAATCTCTTGACCAACGGGCTGAGCTTTGCCACTGGCTGGTTTTAAATGGAATATTAAACTAGGCCCCGCGTTGACTTCAACAATCGCTGCATTTTGTTCTGCGAGTGGTTTACTAATGTCTTGCGCAACCAGATCGATACCAGCAATTTCTAAACCTACTACACGTGCAGCAAGTACAACTTGACTAGCAACATCTGGGTGCACTAAGTCGGTGACATCAAAGGCTACATTTCCATTGCTTTGGATGAGCGCCTTCTGATCTACAGGAGGAATACTCTCGCCAGTAAGTTTTTGTCGTGCAAGTTCAAGCTCAACTGCCGAATCTATGCGTACAGGATTTAAAGGGTGCTCTTCAGATGTTCCGCGACGTGGATCCGAATTAATTTGAATTTTGATTAATTCCAAAATAGTATGTTTGCCATCGCCAGTAACCCAAACAGTTTCACCTTTAGCTGCTGCAACCAATTTATTACCAACGACTAATAAACGATGTTCGTCGCCAACAATATGGCGCTCTACCAGAACTTCACTACCTTCATCAATTGCAACCGCATAGGCTGATTCAATTTCTTTTTGGGTGTAAAGATTAATGAATACACCACGTCCATGATTGCCATCGATTGGTTTGACTACCACCGGAAGCCCAATTTCTTGCGCGGCTTCCCAAGCGTCTTCTGGACTGGTAACTGTTCTTCCCTCAGGGGTCGGAACACCAGCGCTAGCTAGTAGGCTCTTAGTGAGATCTTTATCCCTAGAAATGGTTTCAGCAATTGCGCTGGTTTGATCGGTTTCAGCAGTCCAAATACGGCGCTGTTTTGCACCGTAACCTAACTGGACTAAATTGCCCGCTGAAAGACGAATAGAAGGAATACCGCGTTCTTCAGCCGCATTGACAATACAAGCAGTGCTCGGTCCTAGTAATAAATCATCACTAAGATCACGCAAATTTTCAACAATCTCTTTTACTTCGCTAACAGGATCTTTAGTATCTTGAGCTAATACAAGATAGAGGTCGCGAGCATATTTGAGGGCAGACAGGGTGACTTCCTCATTATTAGCGCTGACCATCACTTTGTAGACGCCACGACGGTCTCCATCACGCGCTTTACCAAAGCCCCCCGGGATGCCTGCTAGATTTTGCAGTTCCAAGGTTAGATGTTCGAGTATGTGTCCTGGCCATGTGCCTTCTTCAACACGCTTCAGAAAGCCACCGGCTTCACCATAGCTGCAGCGATGTTCTTGCAGACTTGGAAGTGCTTTAACCAAGCGATCATAGAAGCCGGGAATGAGGTTGGAGGGGTAATCTTCTAGATCACCGATATCGATCCAAACCTCGATGACTGGATAGTAGGTCCACATATTGGGACCCCTCAAATGCTTAACGCTCAGAATCTCTATCGATTTGTCTAGTAATTGGGGCATGTAAGGTATTGCGAGGGTCAGCGCCTTAGTTGGCGGGGACGCATCAGACAGTCTCTCAGTTTCTAGTTGTTATTGAAAATCCACAAAATCAGCAAAAATACATAAATAAGACATCTTTCACAATTTAACGGTTTTCAAGCCTCTAAAGTTGACAGAAGGAATAAATCTAAAAAACCCAGCTCCACTATACTTTTAGGGTCAATGAAGCTAGAAATCTTACCTTTTGCCCCTATATTGCCTAATTACTGGCAAACAGCATTGGAAGCAATGGCAGCCCCAGTTCCTGACCTTGAAGCAGCGCTCGCCTGGGTCGAGCTGGATTTGGATGCAGAGCTTCGTTTTGAAAAAAGCTTACTCCTATTAACTGAGAAGGCCTTAGTCTGGACTGACGGAGTCCAGTTAGAGACCTGGGCTTTGAGCCAAGGAGAGCGCCTCGTTCATGGCGATCATGCTGGTGTGGGGCAATTAAAGTTAGAGTTAGCTGAGCGTTTGCTGAGAGTCTGGCATTTCACCTTAGCAGTGAACCCACAAGTTTTGCGGCTTCAGTCCAGCTTTAGGCAATTGACTCGATCTCATCAGGAAGATCAACAGGAACTTAGCCAATACGATAAGCAAGTTTGTCCAGTTTGTTTAAGTCCAAAACCTGCTAACTCAGATGCATGTCCAACATGTGATCCTGAAGTTGATGTTCCTGCTTCTACTTGG
>Ga0164295_10004870_pt1 | contig 10660 bp, 10 predicted proteins | sample GEODES006metaG_FD_111798 | JGI IMG/M metagenome (GOLD analysis project Ga0164295, IMG submission 111798) | Oligotrophic lake water microbial communities from Sparkling Lake, Wisconsin, USA - GEODES006 metaG | ecosystem: Environmental > Aquatic > Freshwater > Lake | place: USA: Sparkling Lake...
GCGCGTGGTGATCATGATGATCGGGATATCTTTGTAATCATCGTGCGCACGCACCTCGCAGCAGAACTGCCAACCGTTTGCACACTGCGGACGTTGTCACCACCCTGTCTTTACTCATGGCGATTGAGGCCAAGCTTTCGGACAAGCACGAGCCCGACTGGTTGGCGGCTGGTTTGTTGGCCGCGGTAGCTCATGACTTTATGCATACAGGGGGCGTGAACCAGGATAAGTGTCAGATTGAACTGCTCTCCTGCATGTACATGAGCCCCATCTTTTCCAAGCATGCGGTGCCCGAGCTCTGGGTGCAACGCATCGAAACCGCGATTGTTCAATCCGACTTTTCGTTGTCGCCACATAACCACCAACGGGTTCAAGGCGCGGAGTTTGAATGGAACCAAGCTTGGTTCAACGTGCTCTTGAATGAAGCCGATATTTTGCCCAGCAGCACGCCCGCCTTGGGGCCGTCTTTGAGTGAGGCGCTGTCGCGCGAATGGATGTTGATTGGCTTTGAGGCACATAAAACCGTGGCTACGGCGCAGGGGCGCGAGGCTTTTTTGCGCAGCTTGGTATTTTCGAGTGCCGCTTCTCGGGTTTTGCAGGCGTCTCAAAGGCGTCAAGCGCAGTTGGCACACGCGCACCTTGGTCACCTCGGTTAGCGCCGCAAAGAAAAAGCCCCGCTGAAGCGGGGCTTTGCAGAGATCAAGACGCTTAAAAATTAAGCAGCGGTCAACCAGTAACCGGCGTTGAAAGGGCTGCTCATGCGAAGTGCCAGTGGCGACACATCCACCAGTTTGTCGGTGGGCATTTTTTCGCCGTCACCGAGTTCAATGCCGGTGGGTTCAAGGCCGTCGGTTCGTTCAACCGCAGCAGCACGCGCCACAGAGAAAGAGTAAAAACAGCGGAATGACACCTTGCGCTCGGCCCAGAACTCGGCGGCTTCACGGAACACGTCCAGCAATTGCTCGCGGGCTTCTTTGTCAAATTTGGCATGTGCGGGAATATGCTCCAACACCAAAACGAAGCCGGGTTGATGGCCAGACTTGTAAAGCGCGTCACTCATGCTGTCGAACAAGGTGTCAAAGTTTTTGCCAACTTGCGGTGGAAAAGTGAATTGCTGCGCTGTCATGTCCAAAATGTCTTGTTTGCTTTGGGCATTGGCCAAATTGGCATACAAAAAGTGATAGCCCAACTGCGCTGCAGCGTTTTGCAAATCTTCCACGCGAAATGCGCGGATAGATTGCACGATATTTGTCTTGACTGTACGAAGAGGCATGTCCATCGCCATGGTATTCCTGCAAAATGCGAGTTTGCAGGACTGGGCAACTGTGGATAAGTTGTCAACAATACAGCCGTGAGGCGAGGTATTCAGTGCGCAAACTCGGGTTAACCCGAAAAATTCGATTCAAGGATTATCCTGCAAACCTGCTAAAAGCGCAAGGTTTGCCAGTTTTAACAGTGACGGCAACAGTGGTTAACAGCCCTTATAAGTTAGCGCATACTTTTCAGTTACTCCTTACCTTGCTGCATTGATATCAGCCACTGCAATAGCTGTCATATTCACAATCCGGCGCACCGTGGTACTGGCGGTCAGGATTTGCACTTGCTTGGCAGCGCCCAGCAGCACCGGTCCGATGGCAATATTGCCGCCAGCCGCCGTTTTCAACAGGTTATAAGTGATATTGGCCGCATCCAAATTTGGCAAAACCAACAAATTCGCATCAGAGAGCAAGGTGCTGTGCGGCATCAGCGCTTGACGGGCGGCAGTGTCAATCGCCACATCGCCGTGCATTTCCCCGTCGATTTCCAGCCAGGGCGCCTGTTGCTGCACCAATTCGAGAGTGCGGCGCATTTTCAAGGCGGTCGGGTGTTTGCTGCTGCCGAAATTGGAATGCGACAGCAAGGCCGCTTTGGGCTCAACCCCAAAACGCTTCATTTCTTCCGCAGCCATGATGGTGATTTCAGCCAATTGCTCGGCGCTGGGGTCGTAATTGATGTGCGTATCCACCAAAAACAGCTGGCGCTCGGGCAACAGCAGCGCGTTCATACAGGCGTAAGTGCTGACACCGGGGCGCAGGCCAATGACTTGATCCACATATTGCAAATGGGCATCCGGTGTGGACCAGGTGCCGCAGATCAAGCCATCGGCTTCGCCTTTGTGCACCATCATGCAACCGATCAGCGTTAAGCGGCGGCGCATGTCAATCTTGGCCAGTTGCTGAGTGACGCCATTGCGCTCTCTCATGCGGTGGTAGGTTTGCCAGAAATCGCGGTAACGGTGGTCGTCTTCTACATTGACAACCTCGTAGTCAACGCCTTGGGTTAAGCGCAAACCGAAGCGCTCGATGCGTTGGCTGATGACGGCAGGGCGGCCAATCAAAATCGGTTTGGCCAGGCCTTCATCAAGCACGATTTGCGCGGCGCGCAGCACGCGTTCGTCTTCGCCTTCGGCAAAGCAAATGCGTTTTTTGCTGCCGCGCTTGGCCGCGCTGAACACCGGTTTCATGGCGGCACCCGAGGCATACACCAGAGACTGCAGTTTTTCGCGGTAAGCATCCATGTCGGCGATGGGGCGTTGCGCCACGCCGCTGGCAATCGCTGCTTGCACCACGGCCGGCGCAATCTTCATCATCAAGCGTGGGTCAAACGGTTTGGGAATCAGGTATTCGGGGCCAAACGCCAGGTTTTCACCGGCATAGGCCGCAGCCACCACTTCGCTTTGCTCGGCTTGCGCCAATTCAGCGATGGCGTGCACCGCAGCCACTTCCATTTCGGGTGTGATGGTGGACGCACCTGCATCCAGCGCCCCGCGAAAAATGTAAGGGAAACACAAAACGTTGTTGACCTGGTTCGGGTAGTCGGTGCGACCGGTGGCCATGATGGCGTCGTCCCGCACTTGCAAGACTTCTTCAGGCAATATTTCGGGGGTGGGGTTGGCCAGCGCCAAAATCAACGGGCGAGACGCCATGACTTTGACCATCTCAGGTTTGAGCACGCCACCGGCTGACAAACCGAGAAACACATCGGCGTCGGCAATCACTTCAGCCAAAGTGCGGGCCGAGGTTTTTTGCACGAAAAATAATTTGTCTTCGTCCATCAATTCGGTGCGACCCTCATACACCACACCGGCCAAATCGGTCACCCAAATGTTTTGGCGCGGCATGCCGAGTTTCACCAGCATGCCCAGACATGCCAGCGCGGCCGCACCCGCACCGGAGGCCACGAGTTTGACTTTGGCAATGTCTTTGCCGACGACTTTCAAGCCGTTCAAAATAGCCGCGCCAACCACAATGGCGGTGCCGTGCTGGTCGTCATGGAAGACTGGAATCTTCATGCGTTTGCGCAGCTGGCGCTCGATATAAAAACAGTCCGGCGCTTTGATGTCTTCCAGATTGATGCCGCCAAAGGTTGGTTCCAATGAGGCAATGATGTCAACCAGTTTGTCCGGGTCTTTTTCGTTGATCTCGATGTCAAACACATCGATACCCGCAAACTTTTTGAACAACACGCCCTTGCCTTCCATCACCGGCTTGGCGGCCAGCGGACCGATGTCACCCAAACCCAGCACCGCAGTGCCGTTGGTGATGACAGCCACCAAGTTGCCACGGCTGGTGTATTTGTAGGCGTTGTTCGGGTCTTTCACAATTTCTTCACAAGGCGCGGCCACACCGGGCGAATACGCGAGGGACAAATCGTGTTGGTTGACCAGTTGCTTGGTGGCTTGGATGGCAACTTTGCCGGGGGTTGGAAATTCGTGGTATTCGAGTGCGGCGCGGCGCAGTTGTGCGCGCGCTTGCGGGCTGGTGTGGTCGGCCGCGGGCACTTTGGGATCACTCATGCTGTTCTTTCAATCAAGTCAGGGTCAAAACTTGTAGTTGTATTCAAGAATGTAAGAGTCGCTTTCGCGCACATTGCTGCGAGTAGCCCAGCCGCGTTCCCAGCGTAATTCGAGCTCATGTTGGTCAGCGATTTCAAAACGCGGGCCTAACCAGATTTTGTGGATGTCGTGACCGCTGGTGCCGTCCAATGTGCGCTGCACCCGCAAACCGGTGTTTAAGCCCATGCCGTTGCGTTGAAAGCGCAATGCGCCATCGCTGTAACCGTAAAAAAACTTCTCGCTGCTGCTTTTGTTGTATCCAGCCAGCCCGCGAAAATACAAACCCCAGTCGCCTTGCAAAGGCACATATTTACCGACCCGAACCGCCAATATGTACAGATTGCTGAAACTGCTGACGCTGTTGCTCACGGTCTTGTCGCGTTCACCGTTGATCAACAGTTCAATGCGGTGAACCGGCGCATTTTTGAAATTCAAGCCGGGAGCCAATGTGACGGACTGCGCATGGCTGACTCCGTCTGACATTTTTTCGTATTCATAGGCCAAGCCGAGTCCGGGTCTGCCGCCCCACAACTGGGCTTGCGCATGCGCGTTCACCGCGCACAAACCGGTCAGCATCATGCCGACAGGCAGAACAAAACGTTTCAACATCATGGGCAGTGCAAAACAATACATTGCGCTGAGCATACAACGAACAAATCAGCTGGGAGAAACCCATTCACAAAAAAGCATGTTCAATGCCCCAGCCATTGCAAGGCTTTGCTGCGTTGCGCGGTTTGTTTGCCTGCCAATACAAACCCCTGGCATTCACCGGTGGCTGCCATGAATTTCCACACATCCTGTTCCGCGGTTTGCCATTCACCGGCTGTGCCCGGCGCGGGCAAGGCCAGCAGCAAGGGCATGTCTGGCGTTTTCACGGCGACCGGCATGACCGGAAACACCACGTCGGTGGGCGTGCCGGCCAGCGTTGCGCCCAGTGCGCGGGCCGCCGTCATGATGGGCATCACATAAGGCAGCAAGCGGTTGTTGGCAGAGGCGTATTGCGCCACATCGCCGAGCGCATACACCTGCGGGTCGCTGGTTTGCAGCAAGTTGTTGACCAGAACACCTTTATCGCATGACAGACCCGCGTCTTTCAACCAAGCGGTTTGCGCACGCAAACCGATGGCGCTGAGCACCACATCGGCATCAACAGTTTGGCCGGATGCCAGCGTGGCTTGCAAAGCACCGCCGTGGTGATTCAAATGCGTCACGCTGTCAGCCAGTTGCCAGACCACGCCCAAAGCAGATAAGGCTTGCTGCAATTGCAAACTGGCGGCTTCGGGCAATAAGGCCGATAAAGCGCGCGCAGCCGGGTCGGCCACTTGCACATGAAAGCCTGCGCGCCCCAAGTCATTGGCAAACTCGCAACCGATCAACCCGGCACCCATGATCAACACGCGCGCACCGGGTTGCAACTTGTCACGCAGCAACTGGTAGTCGGGCAATTGGTTGACTGACATGACGGTGTCAGCGGCATCGCCTTGCAAAGGAATGCGAATCGGGTCGGCGCCATGGGCCAACACCAAGCGGCTGTAAGCGAAATCGCCTTGGTCGGTATACAGGGTTTGCTTTGCCAGGTTGAGCGATACCGCCCGGGTGTGCGCTTGCAATTGCAGGTTCAGCGTGATGGCTTGTTCGCTGGCCACCGAATTGCGCAACTGCGCGGGCAGTTTGTTTTGCGCAAACGCAGTGGACAAAGCCGGTTTGGGGTAAGCGTCACCAGTGTCCGCAGTGACAAGCATCAACGGTGTTTGCGTGTCGTATTTGCGGAATTCTTTGATGACGGTCCAACCGGCCAGGCCACTGCCCAGCACCAGCACAGGCGCATGGCTCATGGTTCAGACCTCGACCATTTCGAAATCGGCCTTGGCCACGCCGCAATCCGGGCAGCTCCAATCGGCGGGCACATCGGCCCAGCGGGTGCCAGCGGCGATGTGGTCTTCGGGGCGGCCTGCTGCTTCGTCGTAAACGAAGCCGCAAACAATGCAAACATAGGTGTTGAAAGTGTTGCTCATGAAAACTCCAGCTGATGTGTTGAAAAGTTAAGGGTGAGTATCGCTAAAACCGTATCAGCCTTGAATTGCAGCCAAACGGTTTTGGTAATGGTTGGCGTGACGCTCTTCGACTTTGGTCAAAGCGGCAAAGCGTTTTTGTGCTTTTTCCAAAGTAGCTATGAATTGCGCTGCGTGCACTTTGGACTCTTCGATTTGCTCGTTCATCTCAGCCACGGCGGCGGCATTGCCTTCGGCTTCAGCGGTGCGGCGGAACGAAGGGTACATCTCGGTGTACTCGTAGGTTTCGCCGTCGATGGCGATTTGCAAAGCCTTGGCCGGTGTCATCTCGGCCTTGGGGTAGAGCAAATCCAAATGGCCGAAAGCGTGTTGCAACTCCTGATCGGCGGTTTCTTCGAATGCGCGCGCTGTCTCCTCGTCGCCCATGGCGCGTGCGATGCGGGCGAAATAACGGTATTTGGTATGAGCCATGGATTCACCGGCGAAGGCGGCTTCAAGGTTGGCCATGGTTTTGATTTCGGGGCGTTTGATCGTGCTCATGTGGAAACTCCTGTGATTGATGAAATAAATCGGTACAGAAGGGATGATAGAGACAATCGATTAATTAAGCCAATTGAATCTTGCTAATTGATTGATAGAAGCAATCGGGATCCAACTATTGAAATACTTTATAGTGCTAAATATAAATAATTACAAACAAAAAGTGTAAAGGATTATCTATTTGCATATCTTGGGTAAAAGTGGCAAGGTTTTTTACAGCAGAGAATTTGTTAGATAGGAACTCAAATGGAGGCGACATTGTGTTGGCGCGATCGTTGATTGTTGCTTCGAAGTTGACTGCGCTTACATTGATTCTTAAAAACCTTATTGACCCTTGCATTGGTTATAACTTTTCATGGTCTGCATTCAGACAGCAATGTATAGATTTAGCCCCATGGGGGAGTGCTGTTGCTGGGGCTACATATTTGGCCTTGTACGACAGATTCAAATCGCAATGGACTTACTTGGCCGCTTTATACAACCAAATTAAACAAGCCGAAATTGAAGCAGAAATAGAAATAGAGTGTTCTGAAGTGGTGAGATCAAAAAAATTAAAAAAGCTGAAACAGTGGAAAGCTGGGTAATTAGAAGATGCAGTAGAAATGCATTTGCATACAAAAGGAAATGTCGCTGGCATCATCAAATACTGGATTCAAGACCCTGAAGTAAAAAATTTCTTTGAAAAATACTCGCCAAGCGGTTGTCGTTGCACTCAGTTAACGAGTGAAGTTCAAATTGCATACAACAAGGAATGTATAAAAAATAAAAACATGTTGCTTCTAAAAGAAAAAATAGATTTTGAGTAAATCAGTATTTTTATGCGAGACAAGTCATCAGTTTTGTCGCATCCACTCTGGCCTGAATTTCTGAATAAAGCTTAGGGGCGTGTTGCGCATCATCTGACACGGCCTAGTCAGATTTGCGATGCAAAAAGACTGAAAGGTCATGACTGACAATCATTTTTTACAGATTCGAGTTGGCATTCCGAAATTGTAAAACATGGATGTACTTGGGCTTACACCATGGGTGGGATGAGCCTTGAAAATCAGCCGCGCATCAAAGCTTCAATCTCATCCGCATCTACGGGCACGCCCCGGCTGATCAACTCACAACCGGTGGCGGTAACGATGGCATCGTCTTCTATGCGAATGCCAATGTGCCAGAACTGCTCGGGTACGCCTTCGCCCGGTCGCACGTAAAGCCCCGGCTCTAGCGTCAGCACCATGCCCGGGTGCAGCACGCGGCTGGGGCGCGGTTGCACCACCACACCGGTGATCGGGTCGGCTTTGGGCGGCTCGGTGTTGGCCTCGCCAGGCTCGACATAGCTGCCGCAATCGTGCACATCCATGCCCAGCCAGTGGCTGGTGCGGTGCATGTAAAAAGGGAAGTAGGCTTTCTTCTCGATCACGTCTTGTAGCGTGCCGTGTTTGTCGTGCGACAAGAGACCGACATCCAGCAGTCCTTGAGACAACACTTTCAGCGCGGCTTCGTGCGGATCGATGAAGCGCGCGCCTGCGCGCGTGGCGTTCGCCGCTGCATATTGCGCGGTCAACACGATGTCGTAGAGCGCGCGCTGCGGGCCAGTGAATTTGCCGTTGGCTGGAAACGTGCGGGTGATGTCAGACGCATAACCGTCGAGTTCGCAACCGGCGTCGATCAGCACCAAGTCGCCGTTGCGCAAAGGCGCGGTATCGGCCCGGTAATGCAAGACGCAGGCGTTCGCACCGGCGGCAACGATGGAGGTGTAGGCTGGAAACTGCGAGCCGTGCCGACGGAACTCATGCAACAGTTCGGCTTCCAAATGGTATTCGCGCACATCCTGGCCGTCGCGCAACATGCGCGCACTCAGTTGCATGGCGCGCACATGGGCGACTGCGCTGATCTGCGCGGCGCGGCGCATGGTGTCTTGTTCCTGCGCGTCTTTGAGCAAACGCATTTCGTCCAGCAACACACACACATCTTGCTGCACCGAGGGACAGGACACGCCCATGCGCACACGGGCGCGCACTTTGTTCAACCAGCCATCGATTTGTGAGGACAAGGTTTCGTGGGTGGCAAACGGGTACCAGACGCTGGTTTGGTTTTCCAATAGCTTCGGTATTTGCGCGTCCAACTCGGCCACTGAAAACGCTTGGCTGACACCTAAAGCGGCAGGCGCTGCCAGCGGGCCCAAACGTATGCCGTCCCAAATCTCGCGTTCCAAGTCTTTAGGCTGGCAAAACACAGTGCTGCGGCCATTGGCTTGGATGACCAGCCAAGCGTTGGGTTCGGTAAAGCCGGTGAGGTAATAAAAATAACTGTCGTGTCGAAACGGAAAATCGGCGTCGCGGTTGCGTGCGCGCTCAGGAGCGGTGGGGATGATGGCCACTCCGCCATTGCCCAGTTGGGCGGCTAAAGCGGCGCGGCGTGATGCGTAAAAGGAGGTCATTGGGCGATTGTAGGAGCGGTGTTTGCATCAACGGCGCGACAAGTCATATGTCCTTAGGCAACACCATGAGGCTTGGTCATCCATCAGCGTTGAGTAGTGCCAAACGCTCTGGCGTTCCCACATCCACCCACAAGCCTTGGTACAGCGACGCGGTCACCAAACCCTCGTCCATGGCGCGTCGCAATAAGGGAGCCAGCGGCGCTTTGACGGATTGCGGGTTGCCAGCGGGTATGCCGCATCGGGCCTCGCTGAAAAATGCTTTTTTGTAAAGCGCAATCGTGCTGAAGGTGTAACGTGGTGCTTCATCAGAAGCAGAGGATGCACCGGCAACAGTGAATGAACCAGTGTTTGCATCCGCACTGTTTTGGGTTGTCGTTGTGGGGCGCGGCAAATTCAACGCCAATTCCTTTGCCGACAAACCAAAGTCACCTTGCGGGTTGTGTTCGGGGTTGGGTACCAACCATAAATGAGCCAGCGCAGTACTGGCAATAAACCGTTCATAGCGAAGAGGCGAAAAATCAAAATCGGGGGCAAACACATCGCCTGCTGCCACCCAAAACACGTCTTTCAACAAGGGCAAGGCACGCAGAATGCCGCCTGCGGTTTCCAGTGCCTCACCCGCGCCGCGCCCTTCGTGCGAGTAATGCAATTGGAGACCGTTACTCAAAGGGCTTGGCGTTGTCTCCACATCCGAATACACGGGTAGAAAACGGTGACCCAAAGCTGGCTCAATCTTGTCCCCCAGCCAACCTGTATTGATCACGACCGACCCGACACCCGCGCGCAACAAGCCGCGCAACGGATAAGACAATAAAGTGTGTCCGCGAACCTTTAAAAGGGGCTTGGGGCAATGGTCGGTCAGCGGGCGCATACGCTCGCCGCGCCCAGCGGCCAGCAGCATGGCGTGCGCACCGCCGTCAAATTCGTAAATGGAATAGGTCACAAGCGCCGAGTGTAGCCAGCTTGGCCCCTTGGAAGTGGGGTGAAAGGCCACGCTCAAGTCTTGGTTAAAATGTTCGGTTCCCTTCAACATCCCCTTTATACGGAGCCTCCCATGGCCAACCACCAACAAATGGCCAGTGCGATTCGCGCATTGGCAATGGATGCGGTTCAACTTGCTAACTCGGGCCACCCGGGCGCACCCATGGGCATGGCGGATATCGCCGTCGCCTTATGGGGCGAGCATTTGAAACACAACCCGACACACCCGCATTGGGCTGACCGCGACCGCTTCGTGCTGTCTAACGGGCACGGCTCCATGTTGATTTATGCCTTGCTGCATCTCACCGGCTACGACTTGCCGATGAGCGAGTTGAAAAACTTCCGCCAGCTGCACAGCAAAACCGCCGGTCACCCCGAGGTCGGCATCACCCCCGGCGTGGAAACCACCACCGGCCCGCTGGGCCAAGGCATCACCAACGCGGTCGGCATGGCATTGGCAGAAAAACTGCTGGCCTGCGAATTCAACCGACCCGGCCACGACATCGTCGACCACCACACCTATGTATTCATGGGCGACGGTTGCATGATGGAAGGCATCAGCCACGAAGCCTGCGCTTTGGCAGGTGCTTGGAAGCTGAATAAATTGATCGCCTTGTACGACGACAACGGCATTTCCATTGACGGCAAGGTCACGCCTTGGTTCATCGATGACACACCGGCGCGATTCAAAGCCTATGGCTGGAACGTCATCACAGTCGACGGCCATGACGTGAACGCGGTGTCAAAAGCCATCGCGACAGCCAAACACAGCGCCGACAAGCCCACCCTCATCGCTTGCAAAACCCATATCGGCCAAGGCAGCCC
>Ga0164295_10004871_pt1 | contig 10660 bp, 8 predicted proteins | sample GEODES006metaG_FD_111798 | JGI IMG/M metagenome (GOLD analysis project Ga0164295, IMG submission 111798) | Oligotrophic lake water microbial communities from Sparkling Lake, Wisconsin, USA - GEODES006 metaG | ecosystem: Environmental > Aquatic > Freshwater > Lake | place: USA: Sparkling Lake...
CGGTGCCGCAGGTGGGCGACTGGCAGCAACTCGACCTTCACTACAAGCGGGTGGCCCGGATCGACTACGAGAAGTGCATCGGCTGCAACCTCTGCCACATCGCCTGCGAAGATGGCGCGCACCAGTGCATCGACCTCGTCGACTCCACGCCCTACGGCCTCGGGCCGGGCCGCGTGCCGAGGAAGCCAGTGCCGAAGGTCCGGCAGGATGACTGCGTGGGCTGCAACCTGTGTTCGATCGTCTGCCCCGTGGACGATTGCATCACGATGACGCCGGTGGACACCGGCCGGGCCGCGATGTCGTGGCACGACTACCAGTCGCGGCTCGCGGCGGGCACGATGGCGCCCCTCCCGGCCCATCCTTGAGTCGGACCGCGGCTCGAGCGCATCCAGTTCATGTGGAGCGTCAACTGCGTAAGCGAGGGCGGGTAGGCGAATGGGGTCGGCGAACGCTCGCGGAGCCTTGGGCGTATCCTCGACCGGGCGACGCGACTTTTGCCGCCCCCGAGCCGGCGATATACGGAACTCGAGGCCGGCTATACTTGCTGGCGCGACTCATTCCCACCTCAGCCCACCTCTCCCCGCCTTGGAGGTTGTCATGCTTCACGCTCGCCGTCATGCCAGAGGTTTCACGCTGGTCGAACTGCTCGTGGTGATCGCGATCATCGCGACGCTGATTGGCCTTCTGCTCCCGGCCGTGCAGTCGGTCCGCGAGGCGGCCAGGCGAACGCAGTGCGCCAACCAACTCAAGCAGGTGGGCCTCGGCGTCGTGCAGGTCCACGACCAGAAGCGGGCCTACCCGATGGGCCGCAACAGCCGCGACCAGTTCGGCCAGTCCTGGGCGTTCCGGATCCTGCCTCTCCTCGAACAGACTTCGGTCTACAACGCGCTGTCGTCGGGCTCGACCGTGCCGATGTGGGACGACCGCAACGCCGTGGCGATGCGAACGGCGGTACCCACCTTCTACTGCCCCAGCCGCCGGTCCCCCACGGCCGATCGCAACTTCGACAACAACGATCAACCGCCCGTCAAAGAAGGGGTCGCGGCCGGAGGCGACTATGCCGCCAATGCCGGCACCTTCTTCAACTACTTCTCCGGCACCGCGGCGTCGCTTGATCCCCGCCAGGCCGGGCCGATCCACACCTTCTCGAAGGTTCGGGCCGCCCAGGTGAGCGACGGGCTGTCCAAGACGTTCGCCGCGGGCGAGCGGCATCTCCCCAAGATCGACTCCGCCGTCGCCAGCAACATGGTGCACTATGCCCAGGGTGACACCGCCTTCTTTGCCGCCGACAACCCGTACACCTGCTTTCGCGACCCGGCCCGCGGGCTCGCCAGCGGCGCCGACGACATGAACCGGCGGAAGTTCGGCAGCCTCCACCCGGGCGTGACGCTGTTCACGTTCCTCGACGGCCACGTCGAGTCGATCGAGAACGACGTCGATGCGACGGTGCTCCGCTGGTACTGCTCGATCGGGGACGGCAACGACCCAACCGCCCCGACCGACGGCGCCGACGACAGCTGATCCGCTACACTGTCGGCTCCGCGGAACACTGGAGCCACTGGCCATGTCGAAGTTGCTGCCCTGCCCGCTGTTCATCGGCGGTGAATGGACGACCGTGTCCTGCGTCCCCACGACGCCCGTCCACAACCCGTCGATCGGCGAGGTGATCGCCGAGACGCCGCTGTGCGGTGCCGACGTGATCGATCAGGCGGTGAAAGCCGCGGCCAAGGCTTATCCCCTCTGGATGGAGACGCCGCCGGTGGAGCGGGCGCGAATCCTCTTCCGCCTCAAGGTGCTGCTGGAGGACCATTTCGACGAACTCGCCAGGAGCGTTACGACCGAACACGGCAAGACGCTGGCCGAAGCCCGCGGCGACGTCCGCCGGGGGCTCGAGAACATCGAGTTTGCCTGCGGGGCGCCAAGCCTCCTGATGGGCGAGTCGGCCGAGAATGTCGCCCGCGGCATCGACTGCGACTCAATCCGCCAGCCGCTCGGCGTGGTCGCCGGCATCACCCCCTTCAACTTCCCCGCGATGGTGCCGCTCTGGATGTGGCCGATCGCGATTGCCTGCGGCAACACGTTCGTGCTCAAGCCGAGCGAAAAGGTGCCCCTGACGTCGATCCGCATCGCCCAGCTCGCCCAGCAGGCGGGATTGCCGGCTGGTGTGCTCAACCTTGTCCACGGCGGCCGCGACGCGGTCACCGCGATCCTCGAGCATCCTCAGGTCAAGGCCGTGTCGTTCGTGGGATCGACCCCGGTCGCCCGGGAGATCCACCGGATCGGCACACTGCACGGCAAGCGGGTGCAGGCCGCCGGCGGCGCCAAGAACTTCGTCCTCGTGATGCCCGACGCCGATGTCTCCAACTCCTCGACGGGCATCCTCGAGGCCGCCTTTGGCTGCGCCGGCGAACGCTGCATGGCCGGCTCGACGGCCGTCGCGATCGGCAAGGCCGCCGACACCGTGCTGCCGCGGCTCGTGGACGTGGTCTCGAGAATCAAGGTCGGGCCCACCGACCGCGACCCCGAGGCCCAGATGGGGGCCGTGATCACGCGGCAGCACGCCGACCGGGTCTGCGAACTCATCTCTCAGGCCGCTGCCCAGGGCGCGATGCCGCTCACCGACGGTCGGATCACGAAGGTGGCCTCCGCCCCCAACGGCTTCTTCGTGGGGCCGACCGTGCTCGACCACGTCCGCCCCGAGATGGTGACGATGCAGGAGGAGGTGTTTGGCCCGGTGCTCAATGTCGTACGGATGGACGATCTCGACGCGGCGATCGAACTGGCCAACACCTCCCCCTACGGCAACGGGGCCGCCATCTTCACCCGCAGCGGCAAGGCGGCTCGCGAGTTTCGGCATCGCGTGCAGGCGGGCATGGTGGGGATCAACATCGGCGTGCCAGCCCCCATGGCCTTCTTTCCCTTCAGCGGCTGGCATGCTTCGTTCTTCGGCGACCTCCACCTGCAGGGCCGGGAGAGCGTGGCCTTCTTCACGCAGCAGAAGGTGACGACGACCCGCTGGTTCGCCGAGGGGGAAGGCACGATCTGGGCCGCGAAGTAGCCGGGAGGCCGACCGATGGCACTGGTCATCAAGAACGCCGACGTCGTCAACGCCGACACCCGCTTCACGGCGGACATCCTCTGCGACGGGGAGACGATCGCGCGGATCGACCGCGAGATCACCCCGCCGCCAGGGGCCGAGGTGATCGACGCCACCGGCAAGCACGTCTTCCCCGGGTTCATCGATCCGCACACCCACATCTACCTGCCCTTCATGGGCACCTTCTCGAAGGACGACTACGAGACCGGCACGAAGGCGGCCCTCGTGGGGGGCACAACGACGATCTTCGAGATGGTCTGCCCGGCCCGCGACATGTCGCCGGCCGACGGGCTCGCGCTCTGGCGGCAGCAGGCCCAGGGGAAAGCCTGCTGCGACTACAGCTTCCACATGGGCGTGACCCGCTTTGACGCCGACTCGGCTTCCCAGCTCCGTGACATCGTCAGGGCGGGCGTCGGCAGCTTCAAGGTGTTCCTCGCCTACAAGGGGGCCTTCGGCGTCGACGATACCGAACTCTGGCAGACCCTCGCCCTGGCCCGCGAACTCGGCGTGATCGTCACGGCGCACTGCGAGAACGAGACGCTCGTCTCCCAACTCCAGCGGCAGTTGCTCGCCGCGGGCCGCACCGGCCCCGACGCCCACCACGACAGCCGCCCGCCACGGGTCGAGGCCGAGGGCGTCCACCACCTGATGACGTTCGCCGAGCTGACCGGGGCCCGCGTGTACATCGTGCACCTCTCCTGCCGCGAGGCTCTCGACGCGGCGGTCGCCGCCCGGGAACGCGGGGTGAGGGTCTCGATCGAGACGCTGATCCAGTACCTCGTTCTCGACAAGACCTGGGCCGAGCGGCCTGATTTTGAGGGGGCGAAGTACGTGATGTCGCCCCCGCTCCGTGATGCCTCGAACCAGGCGGTGCTCTGGAACGGCCTCGCCAGCGGGCTCGTGCAGACCGTCGGCACCGATCATGCCCCCTTCGACTTCGCCACCCAGAAGCCGATGGGCAGGGACGACTTCACGAGGATCCCCAACGGCATCCCGTCGATCGAGGACCGGATCAACCTCCTCTGGACGCACGGCGTGAAGGCCGGCCGCCTGACGCTCCAGCAGTTCGTGGCCGTGGCCAGCACCAACGCCGCGAAGATCTTCGGCCTCTGGCCCCGGAAGGGTGTGATCCAGCCCGGCGCCGACGCCGACCTGGTGATCTACGACCCGTCGTACCGGGGCACGATCTCGGCTCAGACCCAGACGCAGGCCGTCGATTACAACGCCTTCGAGGGCTGGCCCATCGAGGGCCGGCCGGCCGTGGTCACCGTCCGCGGCGAAGTGGCAGTTCGCGACGGCACGTTCTGCGGCACGGTGGGCAGAGGGCGGTTCCTGGAGCGGGTGCCAGGGCGTTGCTAGAGCATCTCCGGGTGATATGGAGCATCATCAAGTTAAGCAACAGCGGGTAGGCGAAGGGGGTCGGCGAACGCTCGCGGAGCCTTGGGCGTATCCTCGCCCCGGCGACGCGACTTTTGCCGCCCCCGAGCCGGCGATACACGTAGGCCGGATGCGCTCTAGCAAGCGGAGAACGTTTGTTATCGGTGGAGACTCTTGTCGAGGTGAAAACCACGTCCATTCGGAGCTGGCGGTGACATGCTCGAAGCCGGCGGACATTGCTCCAGGAGGCTCCGCCGGCATGGAGAATCACCCGTGAGTCGCAATGTGCACCGGCTTCTGCGCGTGCCCCCGACCGACTCCGCCGAACCTGCAGCCCGTACCGTACACACCTCGGAACCATCGTGATGACTGACCCACCTCCCGATCCGCGGCTCTGGAACGAAGACCTCGCGCCCGTGCCGCAAGACAAGCGGACCTGGACGTGGTGGAACGTGGCGGCCCTCTGGATCGGGATGGCCGTCTGCATCACGACCTACACGCTGGCCAGCAGCCTCATCCAGCAGGGCATGAACTGGTGGCAGGCCACGCTCACGATCTTCCTCGGCAACGTGATCGTGCTGGTGCCGATGACGCTCAACGCCCATCCGGGCACCTCGTATGGGATTCCGTTTCCCGTGCTCCTCCGGGCCGCCTTCGGCACGCGGGGGGCCAATGTGCCCGCGCTGATGCGGGGCCTGGTCGCCTGCGGCTGGTTCGGCATCCAGACCTGGGTCGGCGGCGCCGCGATCTACGCCACGGCCGCGGTGATCCTCGGGTTTGATCCGGCGGCCCGGCAGCCCCTGCCGGTGCTCGGCATCTCCGCCGGCGAGTTCCTCTGCTTCATGATCTTCTGGGCCGTGAACGTCTGGTTCATCGTTCGCGGCATGGACTCGATCAAGTGGATGGAGGCGGCCAGCGCCCCCTTCCTGCTCGTCGTCGGCCTGGCGCTGGTGGCCTGGGCGTGGCAGGCGGCCCACGGGTTTGGGCCGATCTTTCTTCAGCCCGGAAAACTGACCACGCACGCCGAGTTCTGGCCCGTGTTCGGCTCGGGGCTGACGGCGATGATCGGTTACTGGGCCACGCTCTCGCTCAACATCCCCGACTTCTCGCGATACGCCCGGTCGCAGCGCGACCAGGTCATCGGCCAGGTCGTCGGCCTGCCGACCACCATGACGTTCTATTCGTTCATCGGCATCGTGGTCACCAGCGCCACCGTCGTGATCTTCGGTGAGGCGATCTGGGATCCGGTGCAGGTGATCGCCCGATTCGGCAACCCGTGGCTCTCGGCGCTGGCCCTGATCACGCTCGTGGTGGCCACGCTCTCCACCAACATCGCCGCGAACGTGGTCTCGCCCGCCAACGACTTCGCCGCCCTGGCGCCGAGGCTCGTGAGCTTCCGGACCGGCGGCCTGATCACGGCGGCGATCGGCGTGTTGATGTTTCCGTGGAAGCTCTACCAAGACCCCAGCGGCTACATCTTCACCTGGCTGATCGGCTACAGCGCCCTGCTCGGGCCGATCGCCGGGATCATGATCGCCGACTACTTCATCTGGCGGCGTCGGAAACTCATCGTGAATGACCTCTACCGCTCCAGCGGCGCCTACCGGTACTCGGGGGGCTTCAGCCTCGTGGCCTTCGCCTGCCTCGCGGCCGCCGTGCTCCCCAACCTGCCCGGTTTCCTGGTGCGGATCGGGGCGGCCGGGGAATCGGCATTCCCCGGATGGCTCGTCGAGGGCTACCACTATGCCTGGTTTACCGGATTCGCCCTCGGACTGCTGCTCTATTCCCTGCTTCGCCCCCTCTTTCCCAACCGCTGACGAGGCCCCCTCATGGCCACCGCCGTACCCGCCACCCCCACGCTCCCGCCGTGTGACCACCATCCGCGTCCCTACGCGGGGCCCTCGAAGGACGAGGTCCTCGCGCTGCGAAAACAGTTCCTCAATCCGACGATCTTCACCTACTACGCCAAGCCCCTGATGATCGTGGAGGGGCACATGCAGTACCTCTACGACGAGACGGGCCGCCGCTACCTCGACGGCTTTGGCGGGATCGTCACCGTGAGCGTGGGCCACTGCCACCCGAAGATCGTGGCGGCGGTCAACCGCCAGAACGAGATCCTCCAGCACACGACCACGATCTACCTCAACCCGTGCGTCGCGGAGTACGCACGGGATCTCGCCGGCCGGATGCCCGGCGAACTCAAGGTCTGCTACTTCGTCAACTCGGGCTCCGAGGCCAACGACCTCGCAATCCTGATGGCCCGTGCATTCACGGGCAACTTCGACGTGCTCGCGCTCCGCAACTGTTACCACGGCGGCAGCATGCAGACGATGGGCCTGACGAGCCACCACACGTGGAAGTTCAACGTGCCGCACAGCTTCGGCGTGCACCATGCGATCTTCCCCGACCGGCTCCGCGGCCCCTACGGCTACGACGACCCTCAGGCGGGGCCGAAGTACGCGGCGGACGTGCAGAACCTGATCGAGTTCGGCACACCCGGCAGGGTCGCCGCATTCATCGCCGAGAGCATCCAAGGGGTGGGGGGCGCGGTGGTGTTTCCCGACGGCTACTTGAAGACGGCCTACGGGCATGTCCGCGCGGCCGGCGGGCTGTGCATCGCCGACGAGGTGCAGTCGGGCTTCGCCCGGACCGGCTCCCACTTCTGGGGCTTCGAGACGCAGGGCGTGATCCCCGACATCGTCACCATGGCCAAGGGCATCGGCAACGGCGCGGCGCTCGCCGCCGTGGTCACGACCCCGGCGATCGCCCAGGCCCTCACGTCGCGGATCCACTTCAACACGTTCGGGGGCAATCCCGTCACCTGCACGCAGGGCCGGGCGGTGCTGCAGGTGATCGAGGAGGAGGGCATCCAGGCCAACGCGGCCCGCATCGGAACGCTTCTCAAGGCGGGATTCGACGCGCTGGAACGGAAGTACGACATCATCGGCGACGTCCGCGGCCTCGGCCTGATGCTCGGGATCGAGCTGGTGAAGGACCGGACGTCGAAGGCGCCGGCGAAGGAGGAGTGCGTTCGGGTGTTCGAACGCTGCCGGGAACTCGGCCTGCTGATCGGCAAGGGGGGCCTCCACGGCAACGTGTTGCGGATCAAGCCCCCGATGTGCCTTACCGCGGCCGATGCCGACTTCATGCTCGACGTCCTCGACACGGCCTTCCGCAGCCTCTGAGACGGAGAAGACCAGCACCTCCTTTGAAGGCGGTTTTCCCCGGGGTTGCTCGGGGGTCGGGCGGCCAGCGGAACCTTTCGGGCGGCTGGCCGTTGAACCTCCCGGGGCGGCCGCCTGCGCGGACGTTATCCTGATCCCCAAAGGAGCACACTCATGGCGACGGCAACGATCGCGGACCGCCGGCAGGCGGTGGCGGCCCTGGCGGCGGAGCGGCGCGGACAGGGGGGAAGCGGCCGCTTCTGGAAGCGGGCACTCGTGGCTCTGCTCGCGCTGGCCTGCCTGTCGCTCCTCGTGATGTGGCTGCTGGGATTCTTCTCGACCCCCCAGGCCGTCGCAGAGGTGGCTCAGATCGTTGATCAGCAGATCGTCGAGTACGACCGTGCAGCCCGCGGCGAGGTGCCCTTCAACTCGGTCGCTGCGTTTGGCACCGTGATGCAGAAGATGCGGGACGTGCCCCGCGAATACCGCGAGCAGCAGATGGGCCGGCTCTGGGAGGCTCGCGAACGGGCCGAGATGGGCTCGTATTTTGCACTCCCTCCGGACAAGCGACAGGCCGAACTCGACCGGCGCATCAAGGTCGACGAGGATCGCCGCAAGGCCTGGCAGGCCGATCGCGAACGGCGCGACCAGCGGCGGGGCGATACCCGAACGGCCTCCACCGGGGGCGATCGTGGGGGGCCGGGTGGTGGTGGTGCTGGCGGTGGCGGTGGAGGCCCCGGAGGTGGTGGCGGTGGACCCCCGAGCGGCCGCCGTAGTAGTGGCACCGAGCAGAGCCGCAACGAACGCAGCAAGCAACGAATCGACCGCTCGACACCGGAGCAGCGGGCTCAGCAGTCGGAGTATCGCCGTGCGCTGGAGGAGCGACGCACCAAGCTTGGCATTCCTCCCAGCCGCCGCGGCTGAGTGGCAAGACGGTTCGCATGGACCGGAAACCCAGCAGCGGCTAGGCTCGGCTGACCGCGAGGCTTTCAGATGACACCAACTCGAATCGTGGTTTGGCTGATGGTGGCGGCGATGCTTGCCACGGCATCGTTTGCCGCCGAGCCGCTCCGCGTGGGCATGGAGCTCTCCTATCCCCCTTTCGAGACGACCGACCCGCAGGGGCGACCCGCAGGTGTGAGTGTGAAGCTCGCCGAGGCGCTCGGAGCCCACCTCGGCCGTCAGGTCGTGATTGAGAACATCGCCTTCGACGGGCTGATTCCAGCGCTCAAGGCGGGCAACGTCGACTGCGTGATCTCCTCGATGACGGCCACGCCGGAACGGGCGAGGTCGATCGCTTTTTCCGAGCCCTACCTGAAGACCGGCCTGGCGCTGCTGATCGCCGAGGCGTCACCCGTCTTGTCGGCAGCCGACCTCGACATCCCCGGCCGCGTGGTGGCGGTGAAGCAGGGAACAACCGGCCAGCAATGGGCGGTGGCCTCGCTCACGAAGGCGCAACTCCTTGTCCTCGACACCGAGGCCGCCGCCGTCCTCGAGGTGCTGCAGGGTCGGGCCGACGCATTCATCTACGACTCGATGTCGGTTTTCAAGAATCATCGACGGCATCCGCGGCAGACGCGGGCCGCCCTCGCTCCCTTCCGTGAAGAGTCGTGGGCCGTGGGGCTGCGGCAGGGAAACGATGAACTGCGGCGGCAGGTGAACGAGTTCCTGGAGTCATTCCGCGCGGATGGGGGCTTCGAGAAGCTCGGCGACGAGTTTCTCGCCGAGCAGAAGCGCTACTTTCGCGAGCACGCGATCCCTTTCTATTTCTAGTGGCGGGCACATGCTGGCCAACGCCTGTTTTCGCCTCATTGCGTGATGCGACTACACTTCCCCCATGCCCCGTTGGCTCGCCTACCTGATCGTGCTGGCCCTGCTCTCCGCCGCCGGCGTGTGGGCCTTCGCCAGCCTCGACATGAACTGGAACTGGGGTGTGGTCTGGGACTACCGGGCCGCGTTCTGGCAGGGCTGGTGGATGACCGTCTTGCTCAGCCTGGCCTCCCTCCTCACGAGCAGCCTGATCGGTGTTACTGCCGCGATGATGTTGCGTTCCAGCATGCCACTCGTGCAGGCCGCCGCGCGGGTCTACGTGGAGCTCATCCGGGGCACACCACTGCTGGTCCAGCTGCTCATCGGGTGGTACGTGGTCGCCGCAGCCTTGCGAATGGGAACCGACCAGCGGTACCTGGTCGGCGTGCTCGTGCTGTCGCTGTTCAGTGGCGCCTACATGGCGGAGATCTTTCGCGGTGGCCTCGACGCGATCCCCCGAGCCCAGATCGACAGTGCCCGCGCCATCGGCCTCACCCCGTGGCAGACGCTCGGGCTCGTGGTGCTCCCGCAGGCCGTGCGGATCGTGCTGCCGTCTGTGGCCGGTCAACTGGTGTCGCTCATCAAGGATTCTTCGCTGCTGTCGGTGATCTCGATCGCCGAGTTCACGTTCAATGCCCGCAACGTCAACTCCGCAACCTACTCAACGCTCGAAAGCTACCTGCCGCTGGCGGTGGGCTACCTCGCCCTGACGCTTCCCCTCTCGGCATTGTCCCGGTGGCTTGAACGGCGGTTTCGCTACGAGGCGGCATGAAGCGGGTGTGTGCATGAATCTGGTGATCCACGACCTCGTGCAGCGGTTCGACGACCCGCGGAGCGGACGCTCCACGACTGTGCTCGACGGTCTCTCGTTGGCAACGGGGGAAGTGCAGTCGCTGGTGCTCGTGGGCCCGTCGGGCGGTGGCAAGTCAACGCTGCTGCGAATCCTCGCTGGGCTCGACGTGCCGGTGACGGGCAGCGTGACCTTCGAGGGTGTCGCCCTGCCGCGTGACGAGGAGTTGCTCCGCGGATACCGCCGCGGTGTCGGCACGGTCTTCCAGGCGTACAACCTCTTCCCCCACCTCACCGCGATGGACAACCTCCTGCTGCCGCTCGTTCACGTCCACGGCCTCACCGACACCGAGGCCCGGCGGCGGGTCGCGGAACCGCTCGAACGGTTTGGGCTCACCGCTCACGCCCACAAGCGGCCGGCCGA
>Ga0164295_10004875_pt1 | contig 10653 bp, 10 predicted proteins | sample GEODES006metaG_FD_111798 | JGI IMG/M metagenome (GOLD analysis project Ga0164295, IMG submission 111798) | Oligotrophic lake water microbial communities from Sparkling Lake, Wisconsin, USA - GEODES006 metaG | ecosystem: Environmental > Aquatic > Freshwater > Lake | place: USA: Sparkling Lake...
GAACTGCCAGCCGTCGAACGGAGGGCCGACGTGCCGGTGATGGCGCTGTGGCGAAACGATTCGGAATCGTCGGCCGTCCTTCCTCCACTGCCCGAGGGTTGGATCTCGCGCGACTGGACACTCCCGGGCGGCATCCTGCCGGCCGACGAGGCTCGCCAACTCACCACCGCCGCCAGATCCTTCAAGGAATGGGTCGGCAATCCGCCGGCCATCGCCGAGCCATGCCCGCTCAGGCGGCGGCTGGCCTGGCGACACATGCCCTGGCTCTGGGACCATCTTGCCGAGGACCGCACACTGCGCGGCTGCCGCATCCTCGCCCGCGGCCGGGTCGTGATCACGAACCGACTGCACGCACATCTTCTCTGCTCGATGATGGAGCTGCCGCACGTGGTCTGCGACACCTCAAACGGCAAAGTCTTCGCCTACCGCGACACATGGATTCGCGATCGGGAGAGTGTCGTCCAATCAAGCGTACGCTTCGCGAGCACGCCTGCCGAGGCGGTGGACGTGGCCGCTGGAATGCTCGCCGGGCTGCCGCCGGCGTGACGCCCTGCATGTTGGCTCTGGGGGACGGGCCTTGCCGCAGTCCACACCCTAGGCTGCCTTAAAAATCACCGCCAGAAACAACCTTGCCGTCGCGGATGTTGCCGAGCGCATCGAAGACAGCAGGATCGATGCCATACGACAGGCCGCGTACGGAGCCGTCGACGAAAACGGAGTTGAACGCGCTGGGGTGTGACGATCCGAATTTATCCTCACCGTCGAATTCGCCCATGTAGTCTCGATCGGGTGGGGTCTTGGTGTCCCGGACGGTGTCCTCGTCCCAGCCGGCGGTATATCCCTCGTTGTCGTCCTCCTGATTCTGCCCCAGATACAGAAGGTTAAGCCGCTTCTCGGCCACGGCGAGCGAGGTCGCGGTGCCGTCGGTCACGTCGCTTATCCGGCGCGGCTGCACCACGAGATCGGGACCGGATTGCACGAGTACGCCCGTCCCATCAAGATTACAGCCCGCGTAGTCCATCAGGCCGTGGGTGAGTTCGCCGCTGAGCGAATACGTCGGAGCGATGTACGGGGTCGACGAGGTGACTTTCAACGTCTGCGGTCCACGTCGCGTCGGGCAGAAATAGGTTGGAATCGTGGCAGCTATGGCCGAGATGGAACGGCTCTTGTCATCGCTGCCCACGCCGTTCCAGATGGCGGTCGCCTCGATGTAGGGCAGGATTTGGAACGCCCAGCTCGCATCCTGCTGCCGCCCCGTGGTGGGCCGTCCACCGTTATAGGTCGGCGGTGTCGACCAATCATTGCCGCCCGTGGGAAAGATTTTGTGCACGTCGTGGTGGGTCAAAAATGCCAGGCCCATCTGCCGAAGCTGATTCTTGCAGGTGGCATTGCGTGCGGATTCGCGCGCCTTTTGCACGGCTGGCAGGAGCAGTCCGACAAGAACGCCGATGATGGCGATCACAACGAGCAACTCGACGATCGTGAACGCCGATCTGCGCCGCTGTTTTGGAACCACGAAACCCCACATGGTGCGGGCGCCTGCTGGGGAGTCATCCGATGGCGGAGGACGCATTTGGAAATTATAAGTGCGGCTATGGCCCACGGTCAACGAGTTGGCGGCCGCCGTCAACCCGACGACGAGATTAGGCTGTCTGCCGAGAGCGACAGGTTGCGCATGTGGCTCTCGTAACGGATCGAGGCCCTCGACGCAGCCATCGCGGTATCACGCGACGTGTGCCCCGCAGGAACGGAGGTGACGAATGGACCGCCAGGAAATCCACCGAAAGATGGCCGCGGAGTATGAATCCCGCTGGAACGCCGGCGATCCCTGGGCTGGTGTGGGGGCCGAAACGGAACACGCTACCCGCAAAAACGGTCTCCAGCGGGAGTTCCTCGCGGACCGCCGCTACCACCGCACAATCGAGGTCGGCTGCGGCAACGGCAACCTCACCCCGATCCTGGCCGAGTTTTCAGATTCGGTCTGCTCGCTCGACATCGCCCCCTCCGCGCTCGACCGGGCGAGAAAGCTGATGCCGACCGATCCCGAGGCCAGTCTGCCGGCCCTGCTCACGCTCTTCTCCCGCGACTGAGCCGCACAGCGTTACGGGGCGTCAGCCTCGTCGTCCATCCGCCAGCCGTCGACGGCCGCCAGCCAGCGGCTGTGTGCAAGTGGAAGCGGATCGACGTGGTGCATGCCCCCCGCATTCCAGCCGGTCCGAGTGGGTCCGAGCACTGGCCCCGTGCCCAGCGGTCGCTCGACGAATTCAGTCGTGGTCAGCCGCATGATCTCCCGCACCCGCACGTCGGTACCGTAGGCGGTCCGGCAGTTCTGGGCGAAGCGAAAAAGGTGGCCGTCGGCTGCGATGATCCGTCCGGCGGGCCGGGCGTTTTCCGCGTCGCCTTGAATCACGGGGCTCTGCGGGTGCTCCTGCCAGGAGCCCGCGAGGGCGTCGGCATGATAGAGCCGGAGCGTGTCGTTGCGGTCGCCGCTTGTCTCCGCAAACAGCCACCAGCGGTCCTGATGCCTGACGACCGATGCGTCGGCAAACGGACGGCCCTGGAGCAGGTCGCCCACGTATTCCCACTCCGTTGGGAACCGTGTGGCACGATAGAGCCGCACCGCTTCGGTCTGCGAAGTCTCCGGGATCATGTAGATGCCGTCGTCGGCCTCGAACACGTAGGGATACGAGAGGTGGAAGGGCTCGGTCAGCACGATCTGCTCGTAGCGCCAGGTGAGACCGTCGCTGCTCGTGGCCAGGCCGATCTCCCCCTTCCAGGTCCGCCAGTTCACCACCTCGAAGAACATGAACCAGCGGCCGTCCCTGCGCATGAGAAACGGATCGGCGACCGATGTCGCCGGCACATCGGTGACGCTCGCCGCGGTGAGCACGGGGTTTTCATGTGGCCGATCCGACAAAGACCACGGCGCATCCCCCTCGTGGATGCCAATGCTCCAGACGGGCTCCACCCGTGGCCGGCCGATAGCGAGGTGCAGGATGTTGTCGTCGTGTGAATCGGTGTCGACGATCAGCCGGGCGAGTTCCAGCTCTCCAAGCTCTTCATCCGCCCGGTCGCGTTCCACCGCGGACAGCCCCGCCAACGACAGACTGCCCAGGCAGCGGTAGTCAGCGGCATCCTCGGCCGCCAGCCACTCGGGTAGATCGCGGCCCGCAAACGGCGTGGCCTCGCTCCAGAGCCGGCGCAGGTCGTGCGGCCCTTCGGGGATACGGCAGTGCCTTCCCTGTTTCACGAGGGCTCGCCTCCCGTGGCGCCAGGCCTTCGCGGCGTCTGCCAGTCGGTCTGGTCCTTGAATGAATCGGGACGTTGTTTGGACATCGCGATCGCCTTCTCGTAGACCGCGACCACGCGCTCGACATACCTGTCCATCTGGAAATAGTCGCTGACACGGCGGAGGCCGGCCGCACTCATTCGCTGGCGGAGCGCCGGGTCGCCCAGAATCGCGTCGAGCGCCCGCACCGTCGCCGCCACGTCGTTGGGAGGCACGAGCAGGCCCGTCTCACCATCATTCACTGCTTCACTGCCACCGCCCGAGGTGCTGGCCACGACCGGGCAGCCACAGGCCAACGCCTCGGTGTAGACCTGTCCGAAGCCTTCGTATTCGGCCGGTGAGCAGAAGACATGGGCTTTGCGGTAGTAGTCGGGGAGCCGGTCGAGTTCGACGAAGCCGAGAAGCTCGATGTTGGCCTCGGCGGCCTCCTCCCGTGCCCGAGCCTCGATCATGACCGGGATGTCGGTGCCGGTGCCGATGAACTGCAGATGGATATCCGGATACTTATGCCGCAGCGCGAGCACCGCCTCGGTGACGACGAGCGGCCCTTTGTTCTTCACCATCTTGCCCACGAACAGGACCGTGGGTCGCTCGGCGAGCGGGCTGCCGGCCATGGCGGGAGAGAAGATGGCGGTGTCGACGCCGCAGTGAACCACATCGATCGCGTCGCGATCGAGGCCATAGGCCCGGCTGGCCACGTCGGCCACGCCGCCGCTGCAGGCCATGATCACGTCGGCGTTCTGGAGCGAGAACTCCTCCATGAACATGCCAAACTTGTGCAGCCGGCTGCCCCGCTCCGGCCAGCCGAGCAGGTCGAGAAACATCGTCATGGGCCCATGCAACTGCACGACGACCGGCACCCAGTTCCACCGTGTGCGGTCGATCTGGTAGGCGAAGCCCTCGCCGCCAAACTCGGGAAAGTCGAGCACGTCGAAGGCGTGTCGCTCCATCAAGGTATGCAGCGCCGTGACGACGCCCCACGTGTAGCCCAGCAGCCACAGTGGCTTGCCGTAGATCGGGAATTCGTAGCCCGGCGGGTGGATGCGGTGCACGGTCACGCCGTCTTGGAGTTCGGTTCGCAGATCGGGCCGCTCGTCGGCCGAACAGGCGAGGACATGGACCTCATGCCCGAGTCGCGCCAGCGCCCGAGCCTTGACCCAGGTCTGCGTGCCCACCCCGCCCCAGGCGGTCTCCGGCGGATACTCCTGCGATATGAGGCAGATACGCATGGTGCCAAGATACCCTCAATCGGGGCAATGCGACACGCACACGACCGCTGGGGGCACTGCCCTTCGCCAGCCCGTTGCAGGGAAGCGACTGGAATCCCTACGCTTGCAATGTTCCGCCGGCCGAAATGGTCCGCAGCTCGGCTGGCAATCACATCCGTATTCGCAAGGTCACAACGACCGTTGAACGCGCCCGTCCCAGATCCAGACCCGAAACCTTCGCGGCACGCACTGAAGCGAGGGCTGGCACAGGTCTTCGCGCCGGAGATCAACGCCCGCGGCCCGCTCCGCATCATCCATCGTCGCGTCAGCCCCCAATTCAGCACCTACCTCGCTGACGTGGTGCAGATCCAGTTTGCCGATGGCTCCCGCGAGCACCTCCTCTGCAAGTATGCCCACGGGGTCGAAAACACTCCGTTCTCTCCGCACCACGGGCTTGCCTATGAGTCGCGGGTCTACCAGGAGCTGATGCGGCACCCGTCTCTGTCGCTGCCGCGGTATTGGGGGAGTTTCATCGACGACGAAACGGGCGATTTCGCCTTCGTCATGCGGTTCTATCCCGGCGGGATGACCGCTGCACAGAGCTGTGACGAGGGCGGCCTGACGGAGTTGATCCGCTGGATGGTTGCGTTTCACGCGTGGGGCGAGGCTCAGGTCGCCGCACCGGAGTGGCACTTCCTGATGCGGTATGACGACGCGTACTACACCCACTGGCTCGACCTGACGCTCGCGATTGCTCGCCCGCTGGCCCACGAGTATCCATGGCTCGAACAGGCCGCCGCGGCCTACCGGGACCGTATTCCGCTGCTCGAAATGCGACGCCCTACGATCATTCACGGCGAATTGACCGCCCGGAACACGCTCTGGGCAGACGGTCGGATCATGCCGGTCGACTGGGAGACCGCCGCGGTCGGCCCGGCGGAGATCGACCTCGCGCTGTTCACGTTCGATTGGGATCTCGAGGATGTTCGATCCCTGGAAGCGTCATACGTGCAGGCCCGCTGGCAGGGTTCACCGCCGGAGGACTTTGCGGATGTGATGCTGGCGGCGCGGCTCTATGTGGCGTACCACTGGATTTTCAGCAGCCCGGATGGCCGCGACGTGGACCGCGTGCGGAGCCACCTGGCCACCGTGCAACGGAAGTCCGCCCGCTGGCGCCTCATTCCGGCCAGCTATTTGATCTCCTGACGGGTGGGTGCGAGGATAGCAAGTTCATGCAACGTCGCTTCCAACTCCTCCACTGCCAAGTCCTGCGCTGTCTGGTCGTGGGCTACGCGGCCTTGGCACTCTGGTCGGCCGGCGGATGCGGCCGGAAGACGGAATTGCCCGATCTCCAAACCCAGATTGCGCTGCTGCAGGGCGACTCGCTCGATGACCAGTACAAGGCCCTGAGCAACCTGCAGGCTCTGGAGGGTGGAGCCGCCGCGGCGGTCCCGGAACTACGTACCCTGCTCAAACGCACGAAGGAAGACAACCTGCGGGCGGAGATCGCCGAGACGCTCGGTGCCATTGGTCTCCCGGCTGGAGACGCGGCCGCCGATCTGGTTCCACTGCTCGACGCCAAGGAAATGTGGCCCCGGTACGCCGCGGCTCGGGCGTTGGGCGTGATGGGAAAAGCCGCGTTGCCAGCCCTGCCGAAGCTGATCACACTGACGAAGGATCGAGACCGGGACGTCGCCGCCGTCGCCGCGGAATCAGCCCGTCGGCTCAACCGGCTGCGAACGCAGAAGTGACCAAGGACGAGTGAGCCCCGTCCCCGCGACGTGATCGACCATGAACTACCTCTTCCGTTCCCTCTATCTGCTGAGGCCGCACTGGTGGTCAGTCTGCCTGATGATGGCACTGATCCTGGTCAACAGCGCTCTGGGGCTACTCGCCCCCTGGCCCTTCAAGTTTCTCATCGACTACGCAATCACTGATGGCAAGCCGCCCGCTTGGCTTCAGTCCTTGATCGGCCCGGATAACTTCCGCCTGCGGCTGCTCTATGCATGCGCCGCCACCGAGATCGTGATCATCTTCCTGCACCAGATCCTGATGGTGTGGCAGACCTACGTGGAAACGCGAATCGAGCAGTGCATTGACCGGGATTTTCGCAGCCGTCTCTTCTCGCACGCGATGGATCTCTCGCTGGCCTATCACGACAACCGCCGCTCCGGCATGCTGATCTACGTCATCAACAGCCAGGGTGGGGCTGTGTCGTCGCTCCTGATGACGCTGCCCGCGCTTCTGGAGAGCGTGATCATGCTCGTCGGCATGCTGATCGTGCTCTTCATGATGCACTGGACCCTGGCGGTGGTGTCGTTCTTCGTGATCCCGACGCTCTTCTTCGCGTCGCGATACTACGCCACGAAAATGAAAGATCGAATCGGCCAGACGAAAGAGTTGGAGGGACAGTCTCTCTCGGTGATCCACGAGGCGATGTCGATGATGCGGGTGATCGTCGCCTTCTGTCGCCAGAAGCTCGAGCATAAGCGGTACATCGACGCCGCCCAGACGGCGATGGACGCCCGGCTCGGCGTCACGATTCGGCAGACCCTGTTCTCGCTCGTGATCCGCATGTCGACCGGCATCGGCCGCGCGGTGGCCTGGACGTTCGGCGGGCTGCTGGCGCTGGCTGGAAAATTGACCGTGGGCGACCTGACGATCGTGCTCACCTACATCGACAACGTCTACGACCCGCTGGAAGCGATCGCCTACACCTACAGTGGCTGGCAGGACCAGTTTGCAAACCTTCGTGCCTCCTTCGGGCTGCTCGACACGAAGCCCGATATCGCCGAGAAGCCAGCCCCGATCATCGTGGACGAGTGCCGGGGGCATGTTGAATTCCAGCACGTTGATTTCGCCTACGAGGGCCGCAACGACACGCTCAAAGACGTCACGTTCACCGCCATGCCTGGACAGGTCACGGCGATCGTCGGGCCGACCGGCGCCGGCAAGACGACGCTCATCAGCCTCATTCCCCGCTTTTACGACGCCATCGACGGCAAGATTCTCCTGGACGGTGTCGACATCAAGGACCTCGGCCTCGACTCGCTGCGGCAGCATGTCAGCATCGTGTTGCAGGAGCCGCTGCTGTTTTCGATGACGATCAAGGACAACATCCGCTACGGCCGTCTCGACGCGAGCGATGAGGAGATCATCGCGGCCGCCCGTGCCGCCAATGCCCATGATTTCATTACGAAATTGCCGCAGGGCTACGACACGCAGTTGGGAGAACGGGGATCCCGGCTCTCGGGCGGCGAACGCCAACGGGTTTGCGTGGCCCGGGCATTCCTGCGGGATTCCCCGATCCTGATCCTCGACGAGCCCACTTCGTCGATCGACTCGAAGACCGAGGCAGTGATCCTCGATTCGCTCGACCGGCTGATGGAGGGGCGGACCACGTTCATGATCGCGCACCGCTTGTCGACGATCCGCCGTGCCGATTGGATTTTGGTCATGGATCAGGGCAAGGTCGTGGAGCAAGGCACCCACGACGACCTGCTCGCCAACAACGGCCTCTACCGGCAGCTATTCGATCTGCAGAACAAGCAGGCCGAGCGGAAGGCGGCCGCCCGGGCGATCTGGAGTTCGACATGACTACCGCACCCTCGCCCGAGCGCGACGGGGACTCGCCGATCACGGTCCGCGAACTCGACTTCGATTCACCGGGGCTGCCGGCCCTCTGGGCGACGCTGCGGGAGGCGAGCGACACGCAGCCGCTCACGCAGACCTTCGCGTGGCAGCGGCTCTGGTGGGAAACGTTTCCGGCCGGACACCTACTGCTGCTGGCGGCCGAACGCTTCGGGAAGACGGTCGCGATCGCGCCGTTTTACGCCACGGATGGCATGGTCTTTTTTCTGGGAATCGGCGAGGGGGACCACCACGACTTTCTCGGCGCCGCCCACGATCCGGACATCCTGACGGCACTCCTGCGAGCGGCGATGGAGCGGGCTGCCGACTTTGTCGGCTTCAAGCTGCACTTCATTCCGGAAACCTCCCGGACCTGCGCAGCCATCAAGCAGGCGGCCGAACGACTGAACCTGAACGTCTTCGAGATGGGTGACATCGTCTCGGTGAGGGTCGATATCGCCGCGGATCCCGCCGCAGTACGCCAGGCCGTGAGCCGCTCGATGCGGAAGGCCGAGAAGTATTTTCGCGATCGCGGCGAACTGACCGTGCAGCTGCTGACGACCGCTGCCGAGGTCCTGCCGCTCATGCCCGAGTTTTTCGACATGCATGTCGCCCGCTGGCGTCTGAAGGGCATCGACAGCGACTTCCTTCGCCCGGCAGTCCGCAGGTTCCTCGAACGCTGGATCGAGGTCTCGGCCGACCACGGCTGGCTCCGATTCGTCCGTCTCGACTGGAACGGAAAAACGCTCGGCATGGACCTCAATTGGCATGCCGGCACCACGCAGTTTTCGGGCCAGTGGGTGTTTGCGATCGACTATGCGAAGCAGTCGCCCGGGCAGATTCTCCTGCGGCAGTCCGTGCTCATGGCCCTCGAAGCCGGCATGCACACCTACGATCTTGGGCTGGGCGATCAGGCATATAAGTTTCGCCTCCCAAGCCAGACCACCGTCTGCCATACGTTGGGACTCTACCCTCCCTGACGAGTGTCGGGAGACTTCTGCCGTTGGGAAGTCCTCAAATAATTCCAAGCGTGTGGCCTGTGCGCTCGAGCATAGCGAGCGATTTCCGCAACGGTTCTCCACCCGCGGTGCCAGCCGCATTGCCGCGTGGGCCGTCGATATCAGGCAGCCACCGCAGGGCCGTGAAGAGCGTGGCAGCATCCCACGCGGCGGCGAATGAGTCGGGCCGGGGCTGGCCTCGTGCCTGCCAATAGGCCGTAACGCAGCGATCGACGATATCGGCCGGCCAGTTGAAAAGCAGCGCCGCCAGATCGATCTCGCCCGGGCCGATCGCCGCCGATTCCCAGTCGATCGGGTAGATGACGCCGTCCTGCCAGAGCACGTTCTGCGGTCCGAACTCGCCGTGGATGGTGGTGGCGGAGGCGTCCACGAGTGCCACGCACCGCTCCTCGAACGCTGCGCAGAGCCGCGTGAGCCAGGCCGGCGTGCCACCGGCTGCAGCGGCGAGCGCCATCGCCCGCGCCGCCCAGGCCCGGTAGTGCGCCAGGTCGTATTGCACCAGAAAGTCGATCGATTTGTCCTGCCGAACGGTCTCGCCGAAGCGATGGAACCGGCCACACCATTCCGCTGCCGCGACGATTCCCGACTCGTCCGGAGCCTCGCTCACCCGGAGACAAGGCGAGAGGTGGTCGATGACGAGCGCCGCGACGGGCGGGGTACCGACGCAGATCATGCCCCATGCCGTGAGATGGGAAAGAGGCAGTCGGGCCACCAGAGACCGGTAGACTCGCGCACAGTATTCGATTCCCTGCCGACACCTCGGCTCCGGATCCTGCATATCACGGGAGTATTTCACGAGCAGTTCGCGACGGGTTCCCGACGGCAGTTGCACCGTCACGATCTCGCTGCGTGACGAACTCGTGTAGGCGTTGCCTCTGCGGCCTACGATCGTCAGTACGTGTGCCGGCGGTGCTGCGTCGGCACACAACGGCTGCAGAGCGATCAGCATTTCGCGATCGGAAGCCGGAAACACTGTCGCGGGAGAGCGTTCGTTCACGCCACAAAGATATCGTGGGCGAAACGGTCGGAAAACCTCCCGCCCCATGGTATCAACGCCCCTCCGCATCGTGGCTGCGACCGGCGAGATCTGCCTTGTCTATTTGATCTCGCTGATCGGGAGCTTTTTTGGGTTTCCGATCCCCTACATCCATTCAGCCGGGCCCATCGGGATCGGCTTCAGTCTGGTCGTCGTCGTGATCGCTGCCCTGAACCTCGTGCTCGATTTCGACTTCATCGAGCGGGCGGCCGAGCGTGGGGCCCCAAAATACCTGGAGTGGTATGGTGCGTTCGCTCTCATGGTGACGCTCGTCTGGCTCTACATGGAGATTCTCAGGCTGCTGTCGAAACTCAGAAGCCGCGACTGACGCAGCGGTCAAGAAAGGACTAGCCCGGTCAATGGCACTTCCACAAGCGTTGCCCGAAGGATGAGCGGCTCGTGAGCGGGTTGCTCCCGCCTCCCGAGCCTGCCCCGGCCCGGAAAGCGGTTCCCGGGGTCGTCCGCCTTCCC
>Ga0164295_10004880_pt1 | contig 10648 bp, 4 predicted proteins | sample GEODES006metaG_FD_111798 | JGI IMG/M metagenome (GOLD analysis project Ga0164295, IMG submission 111798) | Oligotrophic lake water microbial communities from Sparkling Lake, Wisconsin, USA - GEODES006 metaG | ecosystem: Environmental > Aquatic > Freshwater > Lake | place: USA: Sparkling Lake...
ACTTTTGACGCCCTGACAGACATTTGGGCGGTAGATGAGGTCTCAGAACCCACGTCACTCGTCAGCGCCGCGGCGATTCGTGCGCTGGCCTCCAGAAAGACCTGCATCGAGGCCTCGAGCGAACGAACGAGCCCTCCAAATTGAAATCGGCGACAGACACGACAAGGCAAGTCAAGTCAAGGCTCGCTGGCTCTGTCTCTTCTCCCTTCTTGGAGACGCAGTCTGCGTGTCACCTATCTAGATCGTTCGTTGGTTGCCCTCCTAGCCTCCGTCATCTTCGCCCACTGGCTCCGCCTTTGGCTCGATCCCTCGTCCTGTCGTCCAACTCCATTGTCCAACGTACCTCCAACTCAGCAGTCAGAGGTCAGCACTCAGGATTTCAGCTGGGTTCTCAGCAGGTCCACTCACGTCCGCGTCCACAGCTGGCTTTCGGAGGATCGGAGCTCTTTCGATAGGCTTCCGTTTGGTTGTCTGTTATCCGATATGTGCGAAAGACCTGACTTTCCTGACTTGATTAGATTGCGCGGCTCGTATACCCGGTTGCCGGTACAAGTTTTCCCCACTAGACTTGAGTCACTTGAGACTTGTGCCACAGAGGGGGGGGCCCTCGCAGTGCGGACGAACGTCCGACATGAAGCTGCGATTCCTACATGCTGACGGCCCGAGATGCGGTGACGAGCCTGCGGAATGCCGGCGCGTCAAAGCAGCCACAGCTCCCCACCTACCGCTTGCTGCTCATCGTTGCCTTCTACCTCCTTTCGCTTTTGGTGGCATTCTTTGCTGGTCTGCTGGTTGCAGAGCGCCAACGACCCACTGGGAGCACAGAACGCTTCCTCCAGGAGGCCGATACAAGTTGTTGGCTCACAAAGCAGGCCGGCGAGGAGCTCGGCACCGCATTTCTGCGGCTTCATGCGGAACTCTTTGAAAAGAAGGTGTTGCCGGTCTCGGCATTCGGCCTGGGGCGTCCGATGCTCCAACCGCACATGATGAAGACACTCCTGGGGCCGAATACCACCTACCGTGCCAAGTTTGACCAAGTCGCATCCATCACCAACCGTGCCGTTTCTCGCGTCGCTTTTGTGCGCTTCCTTGGACGCGCGATGGCACGATTTGCGCCCAAGGCCGTTGCCGCTGCAAAAGTGTCGAGCAGGCCCATGCGATGCCTCGAGTGGGACGGGCGATGGTACCTTGCTCAATACGAGGCGTGCGAGGAGACGTGGACCTTCTCGCTCATGTCCCGAATTCCAAGCGTCAACATCGGCCAAAAGTCGTTTCGTGGCGACCTACTCTCAATTCAGGAGCAGCACCCGAGCCTGCTAAGGACGTTCCACATCATCTTTTGTTCGCAGGTGTTTGAGCACGTCGCGCAGCCTCACGTTGCGGCGACCAGCCTGGCAGCGCTGCTCGCACCCGGCGGCTACTTGATATGGACAGCACCGTTTATGGAGCCGACGCATGGGGTGCCGTTTGACTATTTCCGGTTCACGATCGGCGGCGCGAGCAAACTGTTCATCGACGCCGGGCTGTCCATCGTCGCGGCCGAAAAGTCGGGGAACTCAGAGATCACCTCGGCGTACCTCCTCGGCTTCGCATGCAGCGAGCTCAACCAATCGATGCTGCTCAACGAGCTGACGAAACCTGTCTCCGAGAAGAGCATGGCGAAGATCATGCACGGGACCTGTACTTCTCACGGAACCTGCACGAGCGATCAGAACCTGTACATCTCATCTATGCTAGTGGCGAGAGCGCCGTCCGTGGCTGCAGGCACGAGGCGCATTTGGACGCTACTCGATGCGAAGGTCTCCCCGCCACCACCTGCCGCCTCGGGTCTGAGCTGGCGCAATGTCGGCGAAACGATGCCCAAGGAGGGCGAGCTGCTCCTAAACGGCAAGCTAGAGGCCGCACTGCAGCACAACACCACGCTCAGCCAGAGACACTGGGAGGCCATGCGCATCACGGATCTGCGTACCTCCCACGTCGTCAAAGCGGGCACGTCCTTTTTCAGACCCATGTCGTGACTCATATCCCGTGTGCGCCCGTGTCCCGTGTGTGTCCCGGTAAAAAGACACCGAGGGGGAGCCGATACAATTTTAGTAAACCGTTACGGCGTAGTGGGGTACTGCAAACTTGACGAAACTGGACGAAACTTGACTTTTCTTGTTCACGTCCTGTTATGCTTCAGAGGGTGCCAGCCAGGGAAAAGCAAACGCCGAACCTCGGCCAGTCCCGCTTGCAATGCGTAAGCCACTCCTCGACGACCCGATCAATGTCCCAGCTGTCGTGGCCGGTAGTACCATGGCCACTACCAACAGCGGCAGCGAAACGTCGCCTATTGCCGAGGCGCTGCCGGCCGCCCTCGTGGGCAAGATCTTTATCCATATCATGCCTGTTCTAAGTCTCGGCTACGGCTTATCGTTCATAGATCGCTCCAATATTGCATATGCTGGGCTTGACGAGCACCTCGAGTCCGACGTTCCAGGCCTCGTGCCCGGAGGCACCGCCTACGGTCTCGCTGCTGGCCTCTTCTTTCTCGGCTACGGCACCATGCAGATCCCGGTGGTGCACCTTCTATCTCGCATTGGTGCGCGACGCGTGCTCGCGGGCACGCTGCTTGTGTGGGGCGTGGTTGCGACGGCGCAGGCCTTTGTGCAGCACCTAGGCCAGCTGTACGTCTTGCGCCTCTGCCTCGGCCTTGCGGAGGCAGGATATTATCCGGGCTCCATCTACTTTTTGTCGACGTGGCTGCCGGACGAAGTGCTCGGCACGGCGAGCACCCTTTTGACAGCGGCCGGAGCTCCGCTCAACATTGTGGGCTCGATTACCGCCGGCTTCATCATGTCTACTGACACGTTCAACGGGCTGTGGGGTCTTCACCAGTGGCGTTGGCTGTTCCTTTTGCAGGGCTTCCCCGCCGCGCTCATCGGGCTGTGCCTGCTCGTGCAGCTGCCCGACAAGCCCACGACGGCGCGCTGGCTCTCGGCCGAGGAGCGCCGCGTGCTGCTCGGCCGCCTTGCGGCGCCGGGAGCATGCGAGGGCGAGGGCGAGGGCGAGGGCGAGGGCGAGGGCGAGGGCGCCGTCGTGGGCTCGTGCGAGGCCGAGCGCCCGCCGCCGCCGCCGCCGCCCGCTCTCCGACTGCGCGAAGCGCTCTGCCTCACAGTGCGGACGCTGCCCGTGTGGCTCTTCTCCGCGCAGCACTTTTGCGGGTGCACCATCGCGTACGTGGGCGCCTTCTTCCAGCCTCTGCTGCTCAAAGAGCTCTTGCCAACTTGGAGCAACCTCGCCATCTCAGGGCTCTACTCGGTGCCGCTCGCGATTGGCATTCCCGCATCGGCCTTGGTGAGCTGGTGGGGCGACCGCGCGCCTGCAGGCCGCGAGCGTGTGCGTCGGCGCGCATGGCTCCTGTGGGTCTGCTCCACGACGAGCGCTCTCTTCATGAGCGTGAGCGGCCTGCTTCTCGTGCGCGCGGCCGCCGATGCGGCAGGGTCATTGGCGACCCGAACGACCTTATCCATCGCCTCTCTCACACTCGCGGGGTTGTGTGGGCCCATCTCCCTCTGTGCGGCCGGCTCGCTCTGGACCCTCGTCCAGGCCGCCCAGCCCCAGCCGCTGCGCTCCACCACGATCAGCTTCGTCAACTCGATAGGCAACCTGGGAGGCTTCGTCGGCCCTTATCTACTTAGTGCGCTCCGGCAGCCACTCGGACCCACAGCGTGTGTCGACGGCAAGGCGAAGTGCGTCACGCAGTGGGGTGGTGCCATCGCAGCCGTCGGAGGCCTGCTTGTTGCGATCAACGCCATCAACATCTTCATCGCGTGCAAGGTGCTGCTGCCACGAATGTTGCGTGGCCGGGGTCGGAACGGACCGAGAGCGCGCCCCCATTTGGCGGGTGCGGCGTGACCGGGACAGTGAGACCGAGGCCCAAGCGCTGTTCACCAGATACCGTGAATGTTACGTAGCGCGTATTTCATTTCCGTTCCCTTAGTTGCTAGTATTAGCTATTACTCGACGCAACCATGATCCGCCCCGGGTAAGAAACCGCATGCGAAGATGCGATGGTCTTCTACACGACGCGCTACGTGACTCCGGTGTGCGGAGCTGTCGTGTCTGAGCATGTGTCTGAGCACTGAGCTCTGAGGTACGGTACGTAAACCTAAACTTATCCACAATGACTGGCCGATCATTGCCATTTTCCATGTGTGCGATCATGTGATTTCGTTTTCTGAGCGTAGATCGGCGTCATCATTCGCGTAGATATGCGCACTAGACACGCGTCGAGAGTACCGTATGCACTCTTGCTGTCTCCGGACTGTTTGCTGGTGATGAGCTCCTGATCGTGCGACTATACAGCTGATGTACCCTATTGCCTATACCCTGCCAGGTCGTGCGTCGATGGTCGATGATCGATGAAAGGGCTGAAAGGGCAGAAAGCGCAAAGCCGCTGCGTGCGGAAGGACGTCGTCACGTCGAACGTTTTGAGCCATCCGCGCTCCGGCCGTCACTGCTTGAAGAGTGGCTTCACGGCTGGCGGCGAGGCAGTCGCGCCCACTGCCTGTAGCCGCACACCTGCCTTCATCATGACGATGAAGCCACTACCTCGCTCCGCCACACCACGCACGAGTCGCCCTCGTGAGTGGAGCTCGTTGCCCAGCCCCCGAGGGCGCGCCGCCCACGGCCCGATCGGAGAGGTCATCTCGGGGGTGCGAGAGGTCATCTCAGGGGTGGAGATGGAGCGCAGCAGGTGCACCGTGCCGTCAGCCGGGCGCGGCGGCAGCCGGCCGGATGTGAACTGCCATGAAGAGCTACCGGCCGAGTGAACTGGTGAGCATGCGGGCGAGTCGGGGCACGTGAGCGAGTTGGACGGGGCGATGGAAGGGCGCGGCGGCGTCTGCTGGTGAGTCAGCTGCGCGGATGGGCGCGACGCGGGCCTCGACAAAAGACTTCGATAGGGAGGACTCCCCCTTGAGGGGGGCGACGACCAGCATGGAGGCAACGGAGGTATGGCAGCGCACGCCCCTCTGAAGTTGCCACTTCGAGGGCTTCCGCCTCGAGGTGTGAATGGCCTCGCCCGGCCGTTAGCGGTGGGGCAGCGGCTGGGGAAGGTTGGGTGGAATCCCGCACCGAGCCCCAGACCCGGAGTAACCGCCATCGCCTCAGCTCGAGAGTCGATGTAGTCGATGCAGCTTCTGGGGCCGGGCAGCGGCGTGGCTTGACGGCTGATCGCCCGAGCATCTTCGGCGGACCAAATGTCGCGTGCAAAGGGGAAGAGGCCCCCCTTGACGTGGCCGTCGCCACTTGCATGCGTGTAGGGGCTCGCTGGAGAGGATTCTGCGGCTGATGCCTCTCGTCGAAACACGGCCACGACGCGTCCCACTTGGAGGCCGCCGCTACGGTGCACTGGCGCCGTAGCGGCGGCCTCGCGTCCAACGGGCCTTCGAGTCTGTGCTCCTTCTGCCACCTCTTCAGCCTCCTCAGCCAATGCAACCTCCTGACTCCAGGGGTAGCGTTTGCTCTTGAGCGCCTCGGCGGCAGCGGCATAATCATAACCACAGAGCCCGCACACTGCCGCGTCCGGAGGGTTGTCGAAGGTGCACTGCGGACACCACTTGGTATGTTTGCGCTCGGAGGCTACTGCCAGCGAGCCAACTGAAGATGGCGAGGCGGAGTGCTGCAGCCCTGGTCGCCCTGGCCGCCCGCCGCCGCCATGCGATGCGATCGGCGCAGGCGCGTCCGCAGCAGCGCGTGGCGCACGCGAGCCGTTGTGCTCGTCAGGAGAGATCTCGTCAGGAGAGATCTCGTTTGAAGGGGGCGTTGGCGGCTCTGAATGCGGCTGACGCGGGGGCGATCGCTGGCGCGGGGGCGATGGCTCGCGGGAATCAGGCGACGGGTGGCGCGCCGACGACGATGGCTGCGAGGGCGGCACGGTTGATGAGCATGAAGAGGCAGTGGGAACGGTACCGGTAGCAGCTGCTGCATCTTGGCGCTGCGTCTGAGGATTTCTTCCTCGACTACTACGCTCGCCTCTCCCCCCGCCGACTCGATCACCTCCTGCAGCTCTGCTGCTGCTGTTGCCATCTGCAGCACTGGCGCCGCCGCCTTCTGCACTGCCAGCCCGGTACGCGTCCGCGGTGGTGGGCCGCCCGCGACGGTCGAGAGCCTTGAGCTGATCGGAGTGACTGCCGGCAGAGCTGCTCAGATGTTTGGGGAGCTCTGAGGCCGAGGGGCCGCGTGGTGAGCCTCCGGGGCTGCCCGAACGACCAGGGGCCGGTACGATCTCGCCTCTGGGGTTCATGAAGGATTGGCCGAGACCGCCGCCCATCCTGCCGCCGCTCTTCTTGAAGGCCTCCTGCGCCGCGCGCTTCGCCTCGATATCGGCGAGCCGCCGCGCCTCCTCTTCAGCCTCCTTGCGCAGGCGCGCCGCCTCCTCCGCCGCACGCCGACGCGCAGCCTCTTCGGCCGCACGCCGGGCTGCTTCCTCGGCCAGTCGCTCGCGCTCGAGCCGCTCCTCCTCTGCACGCAGGCGCGCCGCCGCCGCCTTCTCACGCGCGGCGAGGAGCTCGGGGCCGTCGATCTGTCGGAGCTCGAGCGCCCAGATTGAGGGCTCTCCGTTCGAGCTGCCGTATGCTGACACGGCGCCGCCCGATGCGCCCACAGGCCGCACGGCTAGCCAGGGAGGCTCGATCTGGAGCAAGACCACACGGATCTCACGCCCTTGCGCTTCGAGCTGCTGTATCATCTTCTCTGCATGGCACCCTTCGAGATACGCGGCGCGCTCCGCAGCGCTCATGCCCGAGAGTTTCGCTGCCTCGAGCTTCGCCGCCTTGGCTTCTCTTGCTGCGCGCTTGGCCGCTTCCTGCGCCGCCTGCTGCGCAGCCAGCGCCGCTTGCTGCGCCGCAAGCGCCGCAAGCGCTGCCTGCTGCGCCGCGAACGCCTCCATCTCGAGCCGCAGCCGCTCGGCCTCCTCGGCCGCCCGGCGCGCCTCGTCCTCTGCTTTCTGCCGAAGCCACTCGGCAGCTCGACGCTCGAGCTCACGCTCGGCGAGATCGCGCTCGAGCTCCGCGAGGCGAGCCTGCTCGCCGTACGGATCCTCGTCGCGCGCGCGGAAGCCGCCGTACGAGATGAGCGAGTCGTCGAGCAGCGAAGGCGGGTTGCCGCCCGCGACCCGCCACAGCAGGCCCATGAGGAAGTCATGGTACTCGAGCGCGGAGATGCCGCCCGTCCAGATGTCACACAGCTCGAAGAGGCTGTCCATGAACATCTCGCGTGTCATCTGGACCTGGGCGCACGAGTCCATCTCCCAGTCGGCCTGCGCCGCCTCGAGCACCTCGGCCCTGTCGTAGTCGACGTCGTTGAGGAGCGCCTTGCCGAGCTTGCACAGGATCGTGACGAACTGATGCTCCACCAAAAACGTCGCCGGCGCGTCGGGCGTGCCAAAGGTATTCTGCATGACGGCCCACCACTTTTGCAGAGCGGTGCCCACGAGCGGGTCGCGCCGCAGCGTGAGCCGTGCCGCGACGTTATCTCGGGTGTAGAGCTGCGGGTCGCCTTGCTTCCATTTGGGATGGCTGCCCCCAGAATTCTCGCAGACGGCGTTGATCATCTGGACGCCGAGGTGCATGCGCCGCACCTTGGTCGAGAAGAGGAGCTCGTTGAAATGGCGGCCGATGGCGAAGCCTCGGCGGGCGGTGTGCCAATCGGGCGGTGTGCCTCGGCCCATGGGGCGGAGGACTCGGCGGCGGAGTACGCTCGACCGAATCTGTCCGTATGGAACAGACTTACCACAATGATGTCAGGTAAAGAATTCATGCATGCATCCGTCGACGACGACTTTGTAACCGTCGAATTTTTTCGTCATTCACAGAAACAGAGTGTGTTTCACGACTGATGCGAGCGTCCTCTTTCCTCCTCCTCGCGGCACGTTCCGCCTCAGCCGCCACTGTCACTTTTATAGTAGCGCCAGACACGCACTTCACTACCTGTGGCGGCGTGCCCGACGTCGAGAAGAACTTGCGCGGCGTAAAGGAGATGAACCAACTGCCAGGAACTCCCTTCCCTGCCGATTCCAAGTGGGGCGGCAGCGTGGAGAGCAACATTCGCGCCGTCGTCGTGGCCGGCGACATCATCGACGACGGTTGCAATAGCAACCCGGCAAATACCACCGTCGACCCAGGGTGTGCGGCTCAGCTGGGCAACTACACGGACATGTTTCCGATCGAGTCGGGCGTGCAAAGGCCCACTGCAGTGCGCTTCCCGACATTGGAAGGGGCCGGCAACCACGATGGTGGCAACAGCACGGATGCCGCTACCGGCCTGCTGCGGCGCACACTCATCGAGCGCAATCGGCAGCGCGTGGCGCGACCCGACGCGCCGCCCAAATACAGGCTGTCGCCCAATGGGCTTCATTATTCGTGGGAGTGGGAGGGCGTACACTTTGTGATGCTCGGCGTGTACCCTGGCACCGACGGCGATTGCGCGAGCGGCAAGGCCCTCCCTGGCACGGGCTGCGACCCGGCTCACCCACCGTACGGCTGGCACTGCCCGGAATTCTCCCTGAGCTTCCTCGAGGCGGACCTCAAGACGGTGGATAAGGGCACGCCGCTGGTGCTCTTCATGCACTACGGGCTGACCGGCTTCGGCGCGCCAGGAGTTCCCCCGTGGTCGGGCTACTCACCCGACTTTTGGTGGTCGGCGCGCGAGGCCGCCGCCTTTGCGAGCGTGCTCCGGGGCCACCACGTGGCCGCCCTCATCCACGGTCACACCCATGCATGCGCCTTCTACACGTGGGACCTGTCCAACGTGACGGGCCAAGTGATCGACGTGTACAACGCGCCGAGCCTGCAAAAGGGCGGCAAAGACGACCCGGACGACCCAAGCGTCCGATCGCAGTTTCTCGTCTTCGAGCTCGACACCACCGCACGCCGCCTGCGCGTGTTCCAGCGGGTCGGGAATGACTGGGGAACCATCAAGCACGAGAAGTCGCTCGATGGCACGACGCTGGCAAGCATGGCGCCGGCGCTGCAGGATGAGGTGCAGGACGAGGCGCAGGTCTGGGTCGCACACGAGACAGCGGCCGTCGGTCAGATCCACGTGCGCGCCAAGGACGAGCCCATCACGCCAAGCTGGGTGATGGTGTGATTATGGGATGTCGATCGTAGATTCGTGGCTGCAGCGTGTTTAGCTTCGGATTCGATGGGGGTGCTAGTGTACCCCTCAGCCGAGCCGTAAGCCGAGCCGATGTACGTTCATTAGAGCCGCGCTAGAGCAGGACGTCGTCGGCGACGCGTCGTGTACATGGTCGTGTAGCTACTTAGATAATCCTAAGTGCTAAGACGGCGCGCTTCCGGGCGCGGCCCTTCGCACGACCCAGCAAGTCGCTTCGACCGGACGGTTCCGCGCCGACCCGCCGGCGCGCGAAGGACCTTGTTCGAGCCCGTTTCCCGCTTCGCGCTTACTGACTTGTAGGTGCGATGTTTGTACACCGACAGTTGGACAAAGCCTCTAATCACAACCATGTATGGCAAACACCAAACTACGCGGTGTCAAGCACTTGTAGTTTGCATCACTTGTAGTATTGACAGCATCACTGTGTAGTCAAGCACTTACGCGGAGCACGAAGCGAAATCGGCCGCCGTCGCGCTCTTGAACTTCTGCATGGCCCATCGGCCGTTAGTTGTCGTCCTGGGAAGGCAGCCCGTGTGCCACATGGAAGCGTCCGCGCTCCCATTGGGATGTACACTGAAGAAGACGAGCGCCGTTCCGAGCGTTGGCCGCACCGCCACGCCGTGTGCGGTGCCCGTCAATGCGCGTTCGCACTCTGCCCGTGCGTGCGGGACCACGCCACCCTCATCGCCGCAGTCGTCGGACTCGGCCTGGCAGCCCAACGCGCGCCGGCCGCGGCCGTACGCGCGTTCCATGGACGCGGCCCAAGGCGCACTCGACGCCGCATTGGCTCCCTGTCGGGGTAGCGACGGGAAGATCGTGTGCCCTCCCTCCTCGTCAGACTGGGAGGACAGGTACACGAGTATCGTCGCCTCGCGCCGCTCCTGCTTGTTCTTGTCGTGATGGAGATTGGAGAACCATGGCCCATCGCGGCCGACGGGCGTAACATTCGTGAACAGGAGGGTCTCCTCGCCCTCGTGCGCGGGCATGCCCGTCAGCCGCGCCATGCGCTCCTCAATGCGGGCGAGCAACACCGCGTGCTCGGCCGCCAGGCACTCCGCCGTTCCTAGCGACACGCGGCCCACATCACCCACGGGCGGCACCAGCTTGTACTCATCACGTCGCCTGAAGCACGCCGTCGCGTGCTTGCGCAGCGTGGAAGCCTCGTGTCGCGACACAAAATCTGGCACTAAGAAGATGCGGTGCTCTGACAGCTCTGAAAGCGGCAGTGGCTGTGGCGACGGCTGTGAAGACCGTGTGGGCGATGGCGGCACGCTCTTCAGAATGAAGGCATCCGACTGATACTGGTCGTTGCGCAACACTTTTCCACTCTTACGTTTGAAGGCGCACGTGGAGAGCGGCTTGTCAACCACGAAAGCGGCGCAGTCATCTGCAGCGGCACACATCAAAAAGCACGCATTCCAATCTGCAAAATAACTGTAGAGGTGCGAGCCGAGGACGCGGAGCGACGCGCCCGGTATGTCCGCGTTGG
>Ga0164295_10004882_pt1 | contig 10646 bp, 10 predicted proteins | sample GEODES006metaG_FD_111798 | JGI IMG/M metagenome (GOLD analysis project Ga0164295, IMG submission 111798) | Oligotrophic lake water microbial communities from Sparkling Lake, Wisconsin, USA - GEODES006 metaG | ecosystem: Environmental > Aquatic > Freshwater > Lake | place: USA: Sparkling Lake...
AAGATAAAATTAATATTAATCATGATGATAAAGATGATGATGATGATGATGATGATGATAAAAATCCATCCACAATATCAAATAAAACAAAAAATAATCATATATCAAAAATAAAAAATAAAAAATCGACGGGAAATACATTATATCGTTTAGCATTAGAAGAAGAAGAACGTAGAAGTAAAAAGAAAAAAAATAATATTTTAATTGATGATGAAGCTGAAGAGGAAGAGGAGGAAGGGTTACAGGCAGGATTAGGTGATTTTGGTTTTGGTTCTATAACAAAATTAAAAGAAAATAATGATGAAATGAATGCATTAAAAATAAGAGAAGGTGATTTTGATCATATTGTAGATGAATTATCTGATAATGAAGGTGATGAAGAAGCTGGATTAAATGCTAGAAAAGAAATGGAATTACAAGAAGATAAAGAAAGAATTAAACAAATTATAACATCTGTAACTGAAGGACATGATGCCTATAAAAAATTAATGAGAAAAAATAATAAATATAGTTTTGATAAATTAGTGAATAATAATGCTTATGACAATATAAGTGATAGTAAGATGAAGAATAAAAAGAAAGGTACTAATGGTGATGATAATAATGATGAAGGGGAGGAGGAGGAGATGGATGAAGAAGAAATGTTACAACGTGGTATGATGGATAGATATCAACGAGAACAAAATTATAAAGCAAGAAAAGGTGGACGTTATAATAATAGTGATAGTGATGCTTCTGATAGGGATTCTAATAACCCTGATGATGATGATGATGATGATGATCATATCAATGAGATACTAGGTAAGTTATTAATAAATTATAAAAAATATATGTAATTGAACTATATATGTTTCAAAGATATGACAACAGTTCAATTATATCAAATAAAAAATTATAATTATATGTATTTATATTAAAATATAATATTATTTATGTATACCTTGATATAATAATTGTTATCTTCATCTTGAATTCTAAAATATGTTAATAGGAACAACTGATATGACAGAAGAAGAAAAGATTATGGAATTAGAAAAAATAAAAAGACAACAGGAAAAAAATCGTCGAGATGAATTGATGGCAAAGCAAAGAATTATATCTTATCGTATGGCACGAGAAAGAAATAGACAACAAAAGATGATAATCAAACAACAGCAACAACAACAGAGATTATTATCCCAATCACAATCACAATCACAAATGCCATCAAATTATTCTTATAGTAGTTATGATATTAGTAGTCGTCAAGCAAGTATCATAGGACAATCTCAACCACATGTACTATCTTCATCAGCATCATCATCATCAGCAGCAGCTGGATCATTGAAAAGATATGATTCTATGACATTAGAACCGTTACATGACGAATATTCAAAGCTCCTAATGCAACAACAACAACAACAGCAGCAGCAAAGTTCAATTGAAAACTCAGAAGTTGCTAGAATAAGCTTAAAAGATGTGAGTTTATCTATCCATCTATCTATCCATCTGTTTACCTTCTTCATCTATCTATCCATCTGTTAACCTTCTTCATCCATCTATCCATCTGTTTTAATTCTAATGCATGTCTTCATTATTTATTTTACTATATAGGTAACAAATACTAAGTCTACAGCACCTCCTAATCAACCTGTTAAAAGACGAACATCATTACCACCGAAGCATATCATCAACACAAATAATAATATTAATTATAAAAATAAAGATAAAAATCATAATAATAAGAATTCTATTGCAAGATCATCTTCATTAAATCAAAACATGACAAATACGTTATTAAAATCATCATTATCAACTTCATCAACAACTACTAACACAGCAGCAACAGCAACGGCAACATCAACCATTACTAAGGATAATGATAGTCGATTGTATAGAGGTGAATTAAATGAAGTTGATGTTGCTAATGGCTATGGTATGGGTATGGCAACAGTGAATAGAGGAAACAAGGTAAGTTGACTACAAGTAGAATCATGTGAGAGTAGGCATAGGCATAATCATCATCATCATCATCATCACTATCACTATCATTATCATCATCACCATTATATCACTATCATCATCATCATCACCATTATATCATGATCATCACCATCATCATCGTATGTGACAATGTCTATCTACTTTATTTATTAACTAATCTATGTCTCTCGTATTTATCTCATCTCTTATTTATATGTATACATATTAATGTATCAATTATTTTATTTATTTTTCAAAATTAAAGGGAAATGAACACGTTGGTTTCTTCAATACCGTTACAGCAGGAACAGTAAATAGTAGTTTACGGTCCTTTGGAGATATTTCAAAACTAAAAGGGAAAGGAGGAAATAGTGGTGGTGGAGGTAGTAGTAATAGTAATTTTAGATTTAAGAGAACATTTAGTGAAATGGGTAGAGTTACATCACAACAATTTATATTTATTGGTGGTGATGATAATTCAAGATCTGCGATAGGATATAATAGTAATTATAATATTGGTGATAATAGTAATAATGGGTCATTCTCTAGAAGTATTTCAATAAAAAATAATACAGCTGCTACTGCAACTAATAATAGTAATGGTATTAGTAATAAAAGTGGAAGTAACAATAATAATAATAACAATACTACAACGGTGTCATCATTTTCTTTATTTGCTCAAATAAATGCAAAAAAATGAATAAGAATTAAAATTGTAGTTTATCAGTTGTCTTTGTAGTAGAAGTATTAGTAATAGTAATAGTTAAATGGTGCCCATTAATATTTTTAAATAAATTTAGTCATTGTATTTTTCAACAAACTTTTTTCAGAATGTTGATCTAATTTAACAAACATTTTAAATACAGGCATGCCTAAGGTTTATGCCTAAGGTTTATGTTTAAGCTTAAGTTAAGATAGTTTACAACGGTAGCATGCCTATGTTTTTAGAAAAAGATTAAAGTTATGTACTGTATGTTACAGTTAAATGATAACTGTACTTACAGTACAGCAGTGAGTTAAATTACGCCAAAAAATAAGTGCGATTTGAAGGTAACTGTTAAACTTCTTGAGCTTATTATTGAACTTTTTATTACGTTGATTATAATGATTATCATCATTATTAATTTAATATAATCAATATTATTTTATGAACATTATTATCAAATGAGTTCAATTATGAAAAATAAGTTATCATTGGTAAGTATGTATGCATATATAATATATAATTTTGTCTTTCGTACAAATAATATCTATCAACGATGGTATATTGATTTAACTATCTATTATAAAAAAAATTCATTATGTTATCCATGAACTAAACTATTTAATCTATTATCAATTTTCAAATATTATTATAACATCTTGTTTACTTAAAACTCTTTTAATATAGAATGATATTGAAAATAAATATGAAAGTATGCAAGAATATAGTATACCAGATGTAGCGTTTAGAGGAATAAGTATTAAACAATTAAAGGAAATATATTCTGAGATTGAAGTTAGATGTGAAATCGAAGGATGGGTTAATAATAATGGAATATTACTTACACCAGATAAAGTATGTCTATATGACATAATTGATCGTATCATTAAAGCACGTAGTGAAAGATATCAATGTAGCTATGTAGAATTGATAGCAATAGGATCACAAAAACCAACACGATTTGTTAGTCATTGGTGGGGTGAGCCTGTGATTTCTATGATTCGATGTCTTGAACAACATTGTATTGATCATGATCTATCTGAAGAGACCTCTTACTATTGGATATGTGTAAGTAACTCATATTACGATGACAAAAGTATGTAAGATGTAAATAAGATTTCTTATTATGTACCTCATGTATATATATATATATGTTTTCTTAACTTTTATATACAGGCATATGCAAATAATCAGCATAAAATCAATGATGAAATGCTGACGAATCCTTTCCTAAAAGCTATGAGTATCTGTGAAGGTACTATAAGTATTATGGATCCAAATTGTAAAATATATACTAGAATATGGTGTATATACGAATTATATAAATCTGTAATGGAAAATGATAGAAAATGTGAATTTGATATTTACACGGAAACAGATAGTAATGAAGCTGTTGGTATTACTCATGGATTTTTATCAAGTGATTATAAAAGAGGTGATGATATAAAATCATTTGTAAAAAAAATAAGAGAATCTAAGTATCCTATTGATCGTATATTGAAATCAATAAATGTTAATGTAAAAGATGCTGAATCATCGATTGAATCAGATCGTAAATATATTTTTAATATCATTTCAGGAAAATCAAAAAGTACTTACAAAATCTGTGATGAAGATACTAATTGTGAGAATTTAAATAATATTTTGAGAGGTATTTTTATAACACCTATTATTGATCGAATCATCAAAGAAAAAGATATTAATATTATTAATCAATGCATTCATATTCTAAAATTATCAAATTCAAGAATAATTAATATTGATGTAAGAGATTGTAAAAAATTTGATGATAGTTTACTACATGATTTAATAGAGAATTTACCATTCAAAACAATAATAGATTTAACATTAATGTTACATGGAAGTAATGTTACAAAAGAAGGCATACAATCATGTTATCAAAAATTTGAAGATTTCAAATTAATAGAAAACTTAGATTTAAGTTTTTGTAATATTAATGATGATATAATAAAAATTATAATTGAAAACATGTTGATACATTATCAAAAATTAAAAAAATTAAATGTCAGTTATAATAATATTAGTAATATTGGTTTAATAGAAATTGCTAAAGGCTTAAAATTTAATTCTAGTTTAGTATCATTAGATTTGAGTGGTAATAAGATAAAATATAATAATAATAATATGTCATCAACATGTTGCTTAATGAAAGGTAAATTTATGTTGTACTTTGATCAATTACAAATTTCTATAAATAACATATTAATTTGGTCATCGTTATTATCAAAAAATAAAGAAAAATATGATGGAATCACAGAATTAACATATGCTATAGAAAATCATCCAAATTTATTATCATTAAATCTAAGTGCAACTAATATAACTTATAATGATATCAAAACAATTGCTGTTTCATTAAAACATAATTATATTTTACAATATTTAGATTTAAGTGAAAATAATATTAATGATGCTGGTGTGATTGAAATAGCAAATGCTTTAAGAGTAAATAATACATTAAAGTCATTGAATCTAAGTTGTAATTTGATAAGTGATGAAGGTGTTTCTGAGTTAGTCGACTCATTGAAAATTAATTATAATTTAACTTCATTATTTTTAAGTGAGAATAACATTGGTGATGATGGTGATGAATATTTAACAATATTAACGCAAGAATTAGAAGAATCTAATCGTATCATTAACATAACTTGGTGGTAGAAGCGCAAGATTAAAAAGTTTGTGCTTAATAAATGTTTTTTAATTACAGTAATGATTAATGTTCTCACAATAACTTATCACGTCTTAAAGTTAGTATTCTTCATTTGCATCTTACCGAGATATCTTTTCTGGATCTTTAAGAGATAAGTTACGTGATCTTTTTAATCACACGATCTTTAAGAGATAAGTTACGTGATCTTTTTAATCACACGATCTTTAAGAGATAAGTTACTTACGTGATCAGGTATATCTTTGTACTGACACTTATGTTATGAATCATGTTATATTGAGTGATGATGTTATAAGTAGTAGTAATTTAGTTACAATATGATATCAGGATAGATCAAGCTAAGATATAAGAGCTCTTTTACTTAACTAGATAAGATTATAATAAGTGATGAGTACGTACGGTCTGGAGTTCATAACCTACAGACATAGGTATTTAGAATAAGATAAATGATGTTGAAATGAAGCTAATAGCTTACGTTAAGTGATGTTTATTTGTTAATTGAGTAATGTTTATTTGTATATTGAAGTTGTTTTTTTGGCTTAATAATTGAATCATCGTACGTAACTTAACTTTCATCATCGTTAAGTTACGTACGCATAACTTCAATTCATCAGCTGTTATAATTAACTTACAGAGTAGAATGTTGATGATATCATCACTCTATATATTATTACAGTTATTATTGTCATATAACTATGAAAATATTATAGTATCATCATTATTATTATCATCATCATCAAGATCATTATCATCATTAACAAAATCATCATCATTATTATTAACATCATCATCATTTAGAAATCGAATTTTTTGCTTAAACGCATTAAAATTTGATCCACAGTATTTCATAAATATTGAAGCTATGAAGCCTCTTGGAATATCATTAGTTGAAAATGAAGAAGGTGGTAACTTAGGTAACTTTAAGTGATGACAATATAATAGATTCTTACATAGAATTAATGATTATAATGATGATGCTGCTGCTTCTGATGATGATGATGGTAATGATGTAATGGTCTTTGCATTATAAGATATGATACTGAACTATTCTTCTGTTTTTTTTTATATTTACATATACATTTATTAACAAATTAGGTGTATGTATTGAATCAATTAATGATAATGGTTCAATAAAACAAAATAAGAAAGTATATAATGGTTTATATTTAATTCAAATTAATAATAATGATGTGAAATATTCAACTTTTGATGAAGTTATGTCAATATTAATTGATCATCCAATAGAGAATAAATTAGATTTAATATTTATTGATCCAAGAAATGTTATGAAAGGTAATGCAGAATTAACAGTACAAACTATGGATAATCAAGTGATTAAAATAAATACATTGAAAGGATTAATTTTAAGGAATGTATTAAGAGATAACAATATTGAGATTTACACTGGGAAAAATAAAATAGGTTGGTGATAGGTGATATATATATATATATATATATGGAATGGTTGAATGGATAGACAGTTGGATGGTTGAATGAATGGATGGTTGATTTGCTGGATCGTTTAATGTATGTATGGTTGAATGGATGGATGGTTGATTTGCTGGATGGTTTAAGTATGTATGGATTGATAGATGTATGGATGGTTGATTTGCTGGAAAGTTTAATGTATGTATGGATGGTTGAATGTATGGATGGTTGATTTGCTGGATCGTTTAATGTATGGATGGTTGAATGGATGAATGGTTGGGAAGTTGTTTGGTTGGTTGGTTGAATGGATCTATAGATATATTAATAAAAAGATGGATGAATCACTATTCATCTGTGTGATATCCTATGTATTGATAATTTGATTCGTATATAATCATCGTCGATAGTAGTTGTCTTTATTATTATTATTATTATCATCATCATCATCATTATTACTACCATCAATCATTATCATCATTTTTATTCATTTATAGGTAATTGTGGTGGAGGTGGAACATGTGGCACATGTGTTGTACAAGTACAAGATAATGAATTTTGGGAACAAAGACCTGATTTCGAGGCAAAGAAATTAAAAAAATATGATGAAAAATGTCGATTATCATGTAATACAATTATTGAAGGTGATTGTAAAATTATTATTCAACCAATGAAAAAGGAAGTATAATTAATAATAGATAGGTTGATGATGTTGTTAATACTGATGTTGGATAATGATTATGATGATGATCATGAAAGTTCTGCTGCTAATAATGATAGTGCTTTGTATTTATTATTGTTATGTTGGTGTCAGAAGTGTTGATGATATGAATATCACTGTTGATAATCATCATAACTTCATTAAATAATATGAAGGAAAAAGATGCTGATTTTCATTTCTTTGTACTACTATGCAATATGTATGTATGATTAATAATTATGTTTAATGTTATTAAAATGATAATAATGATTATGATTTAATGTACCTGATTATCTTTTTGTTAAGATATGTCATTGTCATCATCATAATCATCATTATTATCATCATCATCATCATCACCAAACTATATGAAATACCTTCCTACTGTACTGTATATAATCACTACTAGTACTGCACTGTATATATTGTATGATCACTCACAAGCTACAACTACTACTATTAATACTACTACTACTACAACTACTACAACTACTACTGCTACTACTACCACTACTACTAACTACTACTACCACTACTACTATTACTACTACTACTACTACTACCACTACTACTAACTACTACTACCACTACTACTAACTACTACTACCACTACTACTAACTACTACTACTACTACTACCACTACTACTAACTACTACTACTACTACTACTGCTATATTCTTACTCCACCTTTATGGTTCCATTGGCTTATTAAACTCGAGATAACTATAAAATAAATATCAAAGTTAATAAAATATTCTAAAATAGTTGAAACTGTAAACATAATATTGTAATTTTTTAAGTTATGGTGATAAAATGATGATCATGATCATCTATATTAAAAATGTTGATAATATTACCTCAATTTCCTTGCACTCACTAGTTTGATGAACGGGAATAATCACGGCAGCAGGAATAGTTGTAGAAGTACGTACTCCATCATTCCCATAATCATCTTTAGTATCTTGATTATAATTTTCATCACGATATCCTACTGCAGTTGAAGATAATGATGAAAATAATCTTACATCGTGTAAATTTTGATTTAAGATATAACATAAATAACTTATTGTAATTAAAATGAAAATAATTATTATCCATAATGTAATCCATATTATATAAAATCCTGTAAATCCTTTGGTACATAAACCATATACAATTGAATCTAACCATATTGATTGGATATTGGAACAATTTAATAAATTTATAATAATAATGATATTAGTTTGTAGATTTTTTATTGTTAATAAAATGTTGAAATTATTATTTATGAATACATTTTTACATGATGAAATGATAGAATTACTGTTTATTACTTGATTAATTGTATTATTTAAATGTGGCAAAAAAATTGTGTTAATATTAGCAGGAAAATCATTAATATTTGGGATATTTATAAGATTGAATATTATTGATGATAATGATGATTGTGATTGAATTGGTGATAGTGATGATAGTGATCTTATCTTTGGAATGGAACTATAATTTTTAATTGTATTGATGTTGTTCGCATTGAAGATATAGATATTGTTAGTAGAAGTAGTAGAAGAAGTTGGAAATGGATTATTACAATACATAAAATGTGACAGAATATTCTTTGTTGATTGATTATCTATCAATTTCAATGTATTCACTTCAGGTGCTATACAATAATCAGCATATGCCATCATTATTATCAATTGTAAACAAGTGAGCAATAATAAAATAAAAATTAAAATAAAACTCAAACATAGTATAAATTTTATTGATATATAATTACTATTACAATATAATGATAATAACAATAATAAACAACAAAATATTATGAAGCCATAAACAATAAAAAAAATATAATCTTTAATAAGTATACCATATCTATTAATATAATATTTTATTTGATTTATTTTTTTTGGTACATATTGTAAAGAGCTTATTGTATTATTTAATTTTACTTGTATATTTTGAAATGATGTAGTAATATTTTGAAATAAATTTGTATTTTGATAGATTATACAATTTGGATTTAAAAAATCATTATCATTTATATAATTTAATTTATTTGATACTGAATTTAATTCATTTACAATATTTTTTGATTTTATACTGATTTTAGATAATCCATACTTACTTTTTATCAATCCTTGATTCATATATATAATACCAACAATAATAACTTGTGATATAATAATTATTGTTATTGGCAATAAATAGATATATGATTTTTTAAGATGAGTTTTCATGATAAATTTACTGTTATAATTTTTACAGAATAATATACAATAATATATAGATATAAGAATAAATGTTATAATGAATATGATGATTGGTATGACTGATATTGATCGAACATAATCTTCGGACAATTCAAAATTATTTGATGTTGCATGAAATTCTGAATTAAAATGTGGTAATTGATGTGTACTTTGTATTATACCTGTTGATTGATATAATGATGTTGACATGATAGATAATAATACAAAAGATTATAATGATGAAACTTTAGGACTGATGATAACGATAGTTGTGATGCTGATTTTGATAATAACTACTTGAATAATTGAATTTCATAAATTAATATACTTCGTTGAAAAAATCGTTGAAAGATTTTAGATTGAAGTTGAAAAACTTCGTTCCTAAAGTGTTGCCGTTGAACTGTGAAACGGTTTTAGTTTAGCGTGGATTAAATATTTTCATAAGATTGATATATGATGTGATATCATTTGTTTATCATGAAGTATGAAGTTCTATGAGCATCTTGGTATGACAAAGATAAAAAAAGCTATTACTTTGGACAACAAAAATTAATAATTATTTTTATACATAAAGTACGTCAATTAAAATTTAAAAATCACTTATCAGAAATATTTATTCATATCTTAACTTATCACTACCATTGTTCACCAATATTTTGTATTCCTTTCTTACGACCTCTATCATTTAAATTATTATTTTTATTATGAATTTTTCTTTTTTTAAGATAACGATTAGGATTAAAAAATGTTAAATCAATTGAACTACTATTATCATCAATAATCAATTCTGATATACTTTTACCACATATTGGTGCCCATAAAATACCCCAACAATTATGTCCACATGAAATAAATGCCCCTTTTATATCAGGTATTTTACCCATTACTGGTAAAGAATCTGGTGTACATGGCCTCATACATGCTTGTACAATATCTGG
>Ga0164295_10004883_pt1 | contig 10645 bp, 5 predicted proteins | sample GEODES006metaG_FD_111798 | JGI IMG/M metagenome (GOLD analysis project Ga0164295, IMG submission 111798) | Oligotrophic lake water microbial communities from Sparkling Lake, Wisconsin, USA - GEODES006 metaG | ecosystem: Environmental > Aquatic > Freshwater > Lake | place: USA: Sparkling Lake...
GAGCTGAGAGTCACCTGACGCACGTGTGGTGCCCTCTGCCACAATAGAATCATTGAGCTGAGAGTCACCTGACGCACGTGTGGTGCCCTCTGCCACAATTGAATCATTCAGCTGAGAATCACCTGACGCACGCGTGGTACCCTCTGCCACAATGGAATCATTGAGCTGAGAGTCACCTGACGCACGTGTGGTGCCCTCTGCTACAATGGAATCATTCAGCTGAGAATCTCCAGACGCACGTGTGATAGCCTCCATTCGCACATCTTCAGTAGTTGCAATTTCATGATCGCCGTATTTACTCGTTGTACCAGCATCTTTTGTTAAGGTAATTGAATTGCCTGAATACTTCTGGACAGTTATCACATCCAGTGTCTTCACAGTCAGACGTGATTCACCAAGATCAACCTTGTCTGAGTGAAAAGTCAGAGTGGCTCCACCAACATCAGTAGTAGAATTCTTGAATTGAATAGTATTCGCTGACACATTCAAGTAGCCGGACATGGTGGTTTATACCTAGACATTACATTTTATTTTTGGACAACTCGTCCTTTCATGAATCCAAACGAATCGTCGTATACATTCATGCTATTCTCATCCCTGTACTCCCCAAATCCAACTCCGGGAGAATTCGTTAACGGACCGTTAACTTACGCCGGGAGCTTCCCGCCAGCCGGCTAGGCAATCTGTACGTAATATCGCACTTGAACCTCCGAACCATCCTTGACTCCCAAAGCACTCAAGGTCTTTGCTTCATCTACTTCCTCATCATTCAGCACAAGCACCGCCTTGATAAACCCCGCAGGAGGCGTAATCTTCAACGCACCTTTTGCAGCAACTACAAATGCAGACCCCGTCGCAGAATCTGCCACGTCCACAACAGCCTTCTTACCCGCCACGATGGTGGTCGCATCAATCAATTCCACTTGAGTGTATGTGCGTGCCGATTGTATACGAGCGATAGAGGATACATTAACCTTCATTCTATATCTCCTCTTTAGAAAATAATCCACCACGGGAACCGCAACGCAACTAAGACACCGCCTTCTTAACAAACATCATCTTTATGATATCTTTCATATCACTCAATTCCTTCTCCAACCGCCGTATCCGTTCACTCTGTTCCTTCACGATTGGCAACAACAACACCCCTACACGATCATACTGCAATGACTTCATACCCTTGTGCGTTGTGACCAGTTCGGGGACGACTTCCTCCACATCTTGTGCAATCAATCCAAGCTCCTTCGTGGATCCACCAATATAGTTATATGTCTTCGGTTGCAAGTCCAAAATCTTCTCCAACGGCCGATACGTCACTATATTTTCCTTGAACCGACGGTCCGACCGTGTGGACAACGACTCTGTTACCAAATTCTTGAAAAACGACACGCCACTAATATCCATGATCAGCGAGGGATCATTCGTCGTCGTCTTTCCCAACACGATTGTACGCCCCATCAATCCCACCGTCGTAGGCGTCACGGTCCATACATCGCCCGCAAACTGACCAAACGTGCCCCTATACACATAACACGTAATCGCCGGCGGTGCATCTTTTGTAATCGGATTGGGCAAACCCGGCGACGTATCATTGGCGTAACATGTGAAAATGCCCGTATCATAATCAAACACGTAGGCCAGCTGCTGCGGCAATACAATATCACGCCCCCCCGCACTCAATGCACCCGTATCATGCACCGTTCGCCGAAACGCCCCATTGTACGCACCCCCCGAAAAAATAAAGGGAATCACATTTTGCAACAAATTCACCTTCGTTTTTCCGGTAAATCCCGAAAAAGACGACATGGGATTGGACATATACGGCTGCATCAAACAGTTGGTAATCTTGAAAATGTACGGATACGCAGTGCTTTTAGCAATTGAAAATGTGGGCGACCCTGCGATATTCGTTTGAAAGGCCCCCAGTTCCGACGCGTGAATATTAAATTCTTCCGCAATATCCGCCGTCCCCATCGCCACAAAATCCGTGGGCGGCGTCGGCGGCACAGCTTGTGACGACATGTACTCACGAAACAGCACGGGCTGCGCCGTCGGTTCCTGGTAATATTTCGTGTCAACACTCGTATTTCCACGAAAAATTGACTTTTTAAAGGCGAGTGCGCCGACGTTGTTTGCGGTAAATCCCGGTCCCAACCACTGCGTAGAACCCGTTGTCATTGGATTTTGCAGTGCATTCATTCCTTACAAATACGGGCGTTTTTCGCATATTTTAAAAACGCACCGTAAAAAACCCCGGAGATAAAAAACGCTCCGTTTTCCGCAAAACGGTCCGTTACGAATTTGTCAAATTCACATCCAACCCCGTAAAGGTAATGGGAAAGCCACTGTATTGCGACCCGTCCTGTGAGATTCCGATTCGCACAAACGCCATCGCCTTTGTATACAAACGGCGACTGATTTGCGCTTTGTAGACCACACTACTTATTCCCGGCGTCACGTCAATCGCCGCCCCCGTATCAAACACCGAATCGTCAAAGGAATAAAAATTCAGCTGTTTCATACAATTGAGCCACGACGTTTCAAAGGTCTCGTAGGTTCCGAGTTCGTACGTTCCAACCAGTTTCGCATGCATGCGCACCTTCATGGAGGACGTCAAATTGGGCGACACGGTCGTATCTGGCCACCAATTATTCTCCGTGCGATCACTGATAATTGTGCTAACCAACGATGGCGTATGCACATTAATGTTGATGTAGCCGTAGAGTTCCGGCGGGTTCTGAGGCGCCCATTCAAAGGCAAAGGTCGCATACCGATATCCGAAATTGACATCATTTTCCAGGTCGTACGTAAAATTCGGATACGTGTTGCTTCCGCCATTAAACTGTGCAAAGTTGTAGCCTCCTGGATGGATAAACATGTTGCTCGTAAACAAGAGTTCCCGGCTGTAAAAATCGGGATACGCCGCAGCAAGACTGCGACCATGGTCGTAAATGAGCGAGGACTGAAGGGACACCGATGTAGGGAGCGTTACCACCACGAAACTACTGATATCCACATCTAATCCTACACCAAAATCACCCGCTGACGTCACGCCGTCGTCTATGTTGTTGCTGGTTCCTGGATCATTCACATTCGGCAACATCGACACTAGTCGTTGCCCGCTTGCACCCATCGTGCTCATGAAATTGGTGTAGGTGTAATACGAATATGTGTCGGCGTACAGGGACGACAACAAGGTGCTCTTCAGTGCATAAGAATAGGGAATGGGCGACGCGGGTGTGACCCCTGCAATCAAGGTATAATCCCTCGGATCATTCGGATCAATGTAAAGCTCATTTCCTACACGAACTCCGAGAGAGCTCAGCATGAGTACAGTATTTTGCGGAAATGGCAGTGTTGTGACAGGGGTCCCATTGTTCAAGACCCGTACATTCGTGGAATACTGTTGGATCGGCGTTACAGCCACACCATCGTAGGTAAGATAGGCTTTCGCCAAACTGGAGGTGGCATACCAATGTGCAAAATTTGTGCCGCTCATGTCGTACGTAATAATACTGGAGGGTGTAGGCGTGTAAATGCCGCTAATCTGCGTCGTCTGCGTCACATCGGTGACCCGAATAGACGCCGTGGAGACGTGGTTCGCTGGCTCCGTTCGAAACCGGAACACAGGTGAATTTATCAACTGAGGTGTCGCCGTCGTGTTGGAATCGGCAATCACATTATTGGATAGCACCACTTCCAGTTGAAAGGGATTTGTGGAAATCGTGCTGACATTGACGGCTCCGCTTATCGCCGCCTTGTAGAAAAATTTGGTGTATCCGAATAAGGTTTCTGCATCTTCTAGAGTCGCGGATGTCGTGTTTCCATTGGCTGCGGCTGTATAGGGCGTGCCTAGCGTGTAATCGTAGTTCACCGTATTGATTGTATTAATGACGGGATAGGTGTCGTTGCCAGCAGGATCTTGCAAGGCCGTGGTTATCTCTACACCTCCCTGGTCGCCTGGATAGGTTTCATCGTTGAATTGCGTAGCGGTGCTCACTTGAAAGGCGAAGGGGGCGACCGTAGATAAGAACAACACGGCATCCGGCACCACCGTTGTGAGAGACCAGCCCTGTGCGCCGTTTGTAAGATTGAACAGCGTACTGGGATACCTCGCCTGTGTCGGGTCGGTGACCACAAGATTCATCGTGGACAGGGACGGCGCCAGATCCGTTGGAAAGGCGGTTGTGACTGTCGGTCCCGTATGCACATCTCCTACAAGAAATCCCTGATTCACGGCATAGGTGCTCGTGCTAAAAGATACGCCAGGGAGTAAGGGACGTTGTATAGTGCCAGTCAGATCCAACAACTGCACCGACGAATTGTAGACAAAGGATTGTTGAAAGGTAGACCCAACATATAGACGCAAGGTGCTAGGAGTCGTCGTGGTGTTCGGCAGTCCAAACATAAATCCCTGGCCTGCCGTATTTGCCGTCGCCATTTGTTCGGAGGTATAGCGTGTGATATAGGTGCTGAAAAAAGGGGTTGTTAATTCAGCATTTTGGTCGCTGTAATCGGGTCGCAGCACTTCCAGCTGCACCACTTGAGGTCCCACCGTTTCAACCGTCACGGCATTCGGCACTGAGGGGCCGCCCGTGGTCGTTTGGAGTGTGGACAGTTGCGCCACATTGGTGTAGTTGTCGGTATTGTTGAGATAGACAACACTTACCGGAATGGGTGTTCCTTTCGGATAAGACGCTGCGAGGTTGGGAAGATACAGCGACATGGTCGTATAGCTGGAGGCGCCGTCCGTGGGATTGATTTGCAAGACAGGGCCCGTTTCAGGAAAGGTGGCGTTTCCGAATTCGCTAATCACCCGAAAACAGTTGGCCTGAAGTTGCAGACGGTTAAGCGAGATCGGGGCGGTCGTGGGAAAGAAATCCGTAAACAGGCGCAAGGCCACCAGCGGCGTTTTATACGGACTGATGCCGTCCTGGAAGTTTTTGTAGGGAAAATAGGTGTCATTGGTGATTTCCAACGTGCAGTAATTGGCGGTTGTGGGATCGCCGATAATGAGCACGATGCTTGTCACGAAGGGCACAAACTTGTCCAAAATGGGATAGACGATAAAGTTCTGCCACTGAAGGCTGCCAAACATGGAATTCGGCAAGGTTTCTGTAGGCGTAATTGCCGGTGGCTGAAAGAGAAAGGCATTGGCAATCCAAGCATCTAGCTTTGCCAAGCCGTTTGTAACTGTGTCCGGCGCCCCCGACAAGGCGTCCAGGAGTCCCGCTCCTCCAAACGTGCTCGGCTGAAACGAGCTCACTGCTGCGCCGAACGCCGGTGCCAAGGTGCTGACAAATCCCATTCGGGTTTCCCTGTACGTGATAAGACCGCCGCGACTCACTTGCGCCTGTTTTGTAAGAGATGAATGGACTGCGGTAGGTTCAAATACCTCATAAATTGTGCTATTCGTTAGCGTCAAGGTGCTGAGATTGCCTGCAGCGGCAGTGCCCTGAGCCGTGAGGGTCACCATGGTAGAGGGCAGAGTCGGAAACTGCGACGGATCCCACGCCTGACTGGGGTCTGCAAAGACCACCTGTCCACTGGAAAAATACGCTTGATTCGCCGGATACGACATCTCACTACTCAAGGGGGCGGAAGAAAACCCGCGCTCTTTACCGCTAAAATTCTAAGGGCTATATAGAATGTCTAAACAAGGAAGCGGCGGTGCCAAACCATTTTCTATAGGTGTAGGTCCAAATATGAAATTAATTTACAATGGCGGGCGACCTCTGCCTCCAACATCCGCTGCTGCTTCTTCCGAACCCGTGGGACACAGTGAGCTATCCCAACCAACCTACCTTGTGGGGACGGATTGGAAGATTGAACGGTACCCTGAAATTTTCAAGTACCTGCGACGTCAATTAAGCGGTTACACATCACACATCATAATGAATCACACCAAGGACATTCTATTGTTAAAAGATATAGCCGGATTGGAAATGGTTGCAATTGATAATGACTATATCTATTCAACCAATGAAGCCACACGCTATTCACACATGCTGTTCCAATCTTGCATCATGATTCAATATATGGATTACAATATAAGTATAAAAGATAAATTTACAGATGAAGCACGTGTGGAGTTATCTTATCGCATCCAAGAACTCAATAATAAGAAAAAAAATAGCCCCAGGTTCCTAAATGATATACATATGGATTTTGTTATAATCATGTTTAACGACGCTATGCATGCGGGAGCCCCTGAAGAAGAATACAACAAAGCAGCCTCTTTACATTTACGTGATGTCTTGGTTCATGCGATGACCATGCTGTCTAAACCCGACATGCCTCCTATACCTGACCTTGGTGCAACTATTGGAAGATTTCAAGACAAATGCGACACAGTTGCTAACCGCAATACAGTCATGCCTAAAATTCTCTCCATCATTCATTCCAGTATTGATTATCACTTTGAATATGCAACAACGCCTGCTAAAATTCCCTACATAAATAGCCCAACAGACACTCTTGTCAAAATTTTCTTTGTCAACAGCGATAATGTACAATCCTATTTAGAAGACTTTATAGTAAACACCGGTTCTGCCGACAATCTACCAACAGTTCTACTACTAGATGATGCGCATTCAAGAGAGGCAACTGCAAGAACGTATGGAGCCGACATTGTGAAAGCTGTCAAGAAACGTTATACAGATGAACAAGCTAAACATACTTCAACTATTGCTGCAGCGCCCAAACCTATGAAACCAATCTCCAACAACGATCTCCAAGCTGCATTTGCGAATGAGTCTAAAAGTTTCAAAGCCGCTCCCAGAAAAAAGGGTACAGGAGGTGGTGGGTCCTTAGCGGTTAAGGGTACAGGAGGCGGGTCCTTATCTCCTAAGGGTACAGGAGGCGGGTTCTTATCTCCTGAAGAGATATTGGAAGCGCAAATAAGAAAACTCGAGTCTTCCAAAACAGCTCCCTCTGAAGCATCCGCATATGTAGAACCAGTTAAAAATAAAGCGCCTGCCCCACCAATTAATAAAACGATAATGCGAAATAGATTACAAAAATTTGCAGCAGGTAAACGAGCTGCATCTTCCAAGGCACTTGCAGCTTCCAAGGCACTTGAATCTTCCAAGGCAGCTGCACCTGTGGAAGAATCTTCTGCATATGTGGCAAATGCACCTGTGAAAGTATCCTCTGCGTATGTTGCAAATGCAACTGTGGAAGGAGCCTCTACACACGGAACACCTGTAAACTTACGTGCCTTGTTTACAAAACGTGGGGCATCCTCGTCAGCATCAGCAGCAGAAACGGAGTCATCCGCAGCACCAGTGTCTTTATCTATTGTTGGAAGAAATGAAGACATTCAGGAAGCTTGTCTAGTTTTTATTAGGAACTTGCAAATTCATATGCCCAGACTACTTCTTACAAAATTAACCACTTCGCGGGGACAAGTGCCTCCAACAGACCTTGTGCGATGCCAGGTCATAGGGAGCTCTGCTGAAAAAATGCTCCTAGGCTCCTTCCCATTTCAATTTACAAGTGACATTGATGTAAAAATTTTGCTAGCACCAATCTTATCCAAGGATACAGATACGTACAACAGCTTTCTAAAAAATTTGCAAAATATAATCATACTATTTCTGAAAAATAACGAATTTATAACAAACAATGTTGAACTAACTGCCAACAATTATGCAAATAAAGATGTATTTCCCATTCCTAAACTCAATGAAATGTACACACCCGATGAATTGACTCGGTTGGTGCCTGCGACATTAAAACATTACAATGGCGAAGAGGAATCTGTAATTGAATTACCACCTAATTCGCCTTTTCAGTGTAGCATGCTCTATAACCAAGGTGGAAAAGCACATCTTATCCGTATACAATCAAGACTCCCATCTGGTAGTATCTTCATAAGAGGACGCGAAGTGCCTGCGTTTGAAACACTTCTAGATATAAGCACAAATGTCCAACGCAACAATGAAGGCTGGGAATCCATGCAAAATTCTGCATCTATACGGACACCACATGGAGACGTGCTTGTCCGACAGCCAAGATTCCTAGCAGAAAACATAAAAGTGATGTCTGAGTCCTATGAAGTACTGTATGGACAACAACGAAATAAACTACCTAAACTTCAAACACGCCGTAATGCACTCCAAAAAAAGTTTCCGCACAGTGTCCTATCAAAAGAAAACATAGAAGGATTTGCACATTACAGAAAGTCTTCCACTAGAAAGCGTCGTTCCTCCTTGGTCCGTCGTTCCTCCTTACAGGGTCGTCGGACGCTTCGCCGTCGCAACCGATTTTCTGCGTAACACCGCATGAACCGCCCGTGCCGCCGCCTGACCCCCCAAATGCGCTGATTGTGCATGAATGCCTCCCCACTGTCTAGAAATGCCAGCGGATGTTGCTATATCAGCCCACGTACGAAACGTAATCGTGACAGGTGCCGCTGGCACCAGTCCCGACTGAATCTCGGAACGTCCAGCGCCAATCACAAAGGTTCCAAACGGCTGCGTATCGGTTGCAGGAAACATGCCCGAAAACTTGTTGAGATTCGTCATCAGCGTCGGAGCCGTCGCAGGAATTGTCGGACCGAACCAATCCGTCATGACCAGCGCAAAAATCTGCGAAAACGAACTGTGACCCGATACAAAATCCGGAAATGGTGGTGTGACGAAATTCAGCATCTGATACGGCGTCCATAAGGCGCCACTGATATCCGCCGCCGGCAGCAAGGTTCCCGACAAATCCGCCGTCGTCCTCCAAGTTCCCACAGTCGCTGTCGCGTAGAGCCGCCGAATGTACTGAATCGGTCTCGCCTCCTGATACTGCAACTTGAGTCCCCACACCACCCGTCCTATCTCAAACAGATGAATCGCCAAGTCCAGCGCCGAATAGACAAAGGTCGAACGGTCGTAAATATTGTTTGCAACAAAATACTGTTTGAAAAGCCACATAAACATGCCCGGCGGCGAGACTGTGAAGGGTCCCCCCGCCCAGAACTCCGCCTGCATCTTGTGCTCATCACTGTCCACACCCGGAATGCCTAAAGACGCAGTTTTTGCAACGACATCTGCCAACTCGGCGTTCTTCTGTTCGTCCGTCCCTGGAAAGTACGGTGCCGCCGCGGCCTTTGCAGCAGCATCATCATCAGCTGTAAGTCCTACAGAGGTGACAGTTTCCCACAGCCTTGAATAATAGTTCTTGACGACTCCGCCAATGCGAAGGGGTGTCCACTTTTTCGGATTCGGATACGCCGTAATTGTCTGACGGACTGTGGGATCCAGGGAGATGGCCCCGTTAGGTAATTGTGCCGCTGTGGGAGCGACTGACGCTGCGACAGATCCGTCGGCACTTCTTGCTTGAAACCATAATTGCCATGCGGCTTGCCACGCTGTGAACTGTCCCGCTGTTCTCACATAATTGATTTGCGTCGTTTGCTCAAATTGCGTCCATCCGTACAGGGTCTTTTCTTGCGCTGCAAGTTGTGCCGCGTTGTATCCTGGAATGAGGGCGGGCATAATCACGGTGAGGGCCTGCGTCATCCATACAGATACAAAGGTGCAGGTAGAGAGTGGATGTGTCGTGGTCCAGCCCCAACCGTCTGTTGCCGGCGTGGTGTATGGCGTTGTCTTCGTGACCCAGTTGTAGGCGGTTGCAACAGACATAGCCCACATATACATGTGACGAGACGTCTTGGTCGGTCCCAGATTCTGTGCGGCGACGTAGTTGAACATGGCGTCCATGGTGGAAAACAGGATGGTTTGACACACATCTGCAGTAGAGGGTGGGGGAGGTGATGCGATTGGGGGGACTTGCGTGCCCTTGTAAATAAAGGGACCGGACCCAGCCCTCTGCGCAGCAAACGTCATGCTCGCAAATAGGTCGGAGGCTCGGCGCTTGGGTGAGGCCGCCGTCGCAGCGTGCCGCCGTCGTTGCGTTAGAAGAGAAGAGTCCATCTGCTCTTCTAACGGAAAAAAGACATTGGTTATACCGATTCGTACGTGATATTAATCGCATGTCCAGGAAATGGATGAGTTGCAGTTGTATAACCAGTTCACCATTATTCTAGACGGTAAATCCTTATCCGAAACTAGTATATTGTCCATAGATTGTCCAAGCTGCTGAGGCCCCTGTGGGTCCATACAACATAGTGAAGGATTCAATTTCTTGTTTGTTTGCAGCAGGTACTGGTGTAGAGCCGCCTTGCCAGTTAATCGTTTGCCCAGTCCCCCCAATCTGAAGAGTGCTCGCATAATAGCCAGTTGCTCCTTGGCTCAACAAGAGCGTTGTGGTATAGACCTTGTTCAGAACAGGGGTCAGATTTGTTACATTCGCAGTAAAGTTTGCGGCCATGGTCCTGTGATAGAAGATGGACCCTCCACTCCAGTTATGTGTCACAACCCCAGTTGCCCCTGTTAAGGACTGAACCTGTTCCTCTAGTTGCTGGACAGATAAAAGACCATTCACCGTCATGGTAGGGACAGATGTAAATGTTCCTGTGGGACCCGTGTTGCCTGTCGGACCTGTGTTACCCGTGGGACCCGTGTCGCCTGTCGGACCTGTGTTACCCGTGGGACCCGTGTTGCCTGTCGGACCTGTGTTACCCGTGGTACCCGTGTTGCCTGTCGGACCTGTGTTACCCGTGGGACCCGTGTCGCCTGTCGGACCTGTGTTA
>Ga0164295_10004884_pt1 | contig 10644 bp, 7 predicted proteins | sample GEODES006metaG_FD_111798 | JGI IMG/M metagenome (GOLD analysis project Ga0164295, IMG submission 111798) | Oligotrophic lake water microbial communities from Sparkling Lake, Wisconsin, USA - GEODES006 metaG | ecosystem: Environmental > Aquatic > Freshwater > Lake | place: USA: Sparkling Lake...
ACGGATTGCATATGAAGATAACATCGTAGCCGTATCTGTATACTTTACACGTAAATTTTCTACAGCCTGAGCCCTTGTTTTTTCTGCATTGATACTTGTTTCAGTATTCGAACGAATTGCATAAGGCAATAACATGTTTGCTGTATCTAAAATATTTACTTTAGTATTAATAGATGCAACTGTACTTGAACGAATCGCATAAGGAGACAACATCGTAGCCGTATCAATAATATTCACTTTTTCATTGATACTTGCTTCTGTATTTGAACGAATTGCATAGGGCAATAACATATTAGCCGTATCTAAATATTTTACACGTAAATTTTCTGCAGCTAAGGCCCTTGTTTTTTCTGCATTAATTGATGCAACTGTATTAGATAGAACCGCATATGGAGATAACATGTTTGCTGTATCTGCAATATTTACTTTAGTATTGATAGAAGCAATTGTATTTGATCTTATTGCATATTTTAATAACATCGAAGCCGTATCAACAATGTTTACCTTTTCATTGATACTTGCTTCTGTATTTGAACGAATTGCATAGGGTAATAACATATTTACCGTATCTGAATATTTTACACGTAAATTTTCTGCAGCTAAGGCCCTTGTTTTTTCTGCATTGATACTTGTTTCAGTATTCGAACGAATTGCATAAGGCAATAACATGTTTGCTGTATCTGCAATATTTACTTTAGTATTAATAGATGCAACTGTATTTGAACGAATCGCATAAGGAGACAACATCAAAGCCGTATCTGAATTATTTATTTTAAGATTTAATCTATCATCTGTTGCGGTTTTATTGTAATAATTTAACAACATATTGGAGGTATCCGAAATATTTACTTTTAATGCTTCTGCAGCTATCGCCCTTGCTTTTTCAGCATTGATTGAAGCAATCGTATTGGATTTAATTGCATAAGGAGAAAGCATCGCCGAACTGTCTGCAATATTTATTTTAGTATTGATGGAAGCAATCGTGTTGGATCTTATTGCATATTTTAATAACATCGAAGCCGTATCAACAATGTTTAATTTTCCACTAATACTAGATTCAGTATTTGAACGGATTGCGTATGGTAATAACATTGCGCCTGTATCAGCAATATTGACTTTTAGTATCTCTTGAGCTTCTGCTCTTAATTTTTCTGCATCTATTGAAGCGATTGTGTTGGATCTAATGGCGTAAGGCAAAAGCATTGCACCTGTGTCGGCAATATTGACTTTTAAATTAATTCTATTAGAAAGTGATGCGGTATCTCTAGCAAATCTTCTAGTCAACATACTTGCTGTGTCAGCAATATTGACTTTTAAATCAATTTTACTACTTAGTACACTCGAATCTGATCTTAATTTAGTTGTAATAGCGGTTGAATCTCCTCTCAACTTAAGTGTAATTGACGTGGAGTCACTTCTTAACTTAAATGTAATTGCCGTGGAGTCACTTCTAAGTTTTGTAGTAATTGCATTTGAATCTATCAAAATCTTAGCCTTAAATATTGTGGTCAGGTCGGTTGAATCTGATCTTAATTTAGTTGTAATAGCTGTTGAATCTGATCTCAACTTAAATGTAATTGCTGTTGAGTCATTCCTAAGTTTTGCTGTGATGACCGTTGAGTCAACCCTTATTTTGATAGATTGGGCAAGGGAATCATTGTAAATCTTTGCTCTAACAAGTTTAATGCTATCTGCAAGTGCAGTACCAGATCCAATTACCAATGCATTGATACGATTAGATAATGAAACCGTATCTGTACCAATACGATCTGTTACATATTGCGTAGTCGCCAATAAACCAGTGGTGGGTAGTGAAATATTACTCACTCCAGTAGTCGTGATGGTGATATCTCCTATTCCTTTGAAAGTTAAATTTTGACCTAATGTGATTGTTTTGCCATCATTGTTCACCCCAGTTCCTCCTTTTGAACCCGGCACAATGGTGCTAATAGACATCGCCGAATCTGCTACAGTTGCTTTAGAAGAAAAAAGCGCATAAGGTACCGTCCATAATTGAGAAGTACCCATGTCTACATAATTATTATCTGCTGACCAACCAATACCTGGAACCGTTGGTTCAATGGCAATTTGGATATTGACAAAATACAATGCTTCATTCCATAAAATTGCTTTCAAATTCGCTACTCCAGATGTTCGATTACCTTTACCAATCACGATGGTAAAAATACCCTCATCTGTAGATACTACCTTAAAGGATTCTGCATAAACGGAAGTGCCAGTAGCAGTGCCTTTTAAGATATTTACTTTAGCATAAATATTACGGCCTGCAGCGCCATTGCCGTTTGCATCTTTAGCAATCGCTTGAAACAAGATACCATCAGGTGTCACCTGCGCTATCAAATTAGTAGCACTAAATAATGTTGCTATAACAACTAGAGAGAGAATTTTTTTAAACATATCTAAAAATTAAGAATGGATATAACAAAAGCTATTTTATATTATGAAGGATTTAAACGAAAAGGATTTAAACGAAAGTTTTTTTAAGTATCATCTTACTCTCTTCCTTATGACCTGAAATCACATTATTAAATTCTTGATTAGAAGAGAACCCACAAACAGAAATAATGGATTGGATAGGTAAGTGTGCATTCACTGGATTGGTGAACTCGTCCCAAAAATGCTGAAAACGATACATTTCAATTAAGGCATCAAAGCCAATTTCAAAATTCTTAGTTGTAAGGTCGTCGAGTTCTATATTAGAAATATTTAATATACGTGCGAGGTTTTGCTTATTCGCAGATTTGTGCAAATAATACTTATTGGCAAAAAAATGGTGTTCAAAAAGTAATTTTACTCTTTGCTCTTTAGGGCCAAATTTAGAGATCATTAAAAGGGAAAGTTTCTTCAACAATTGCATACAAAAACAAATATGGTTAAGCTACAATTTGCTTACTTTCATGTTGAAAATCAAATAGGAGTAGAAAAGAGTCAATTATTGATGAATACGGGTATGAAACACTGTAAATGTATTATTTATGAATATAAATAATTTAATATTTGTACGTAAATTTTGGGTAATTACCCATTAATCGCATCCATGATATCAGATGGATTTCCGCCATGAAATTTCTTGAACGGTTTGTATAAATGTTGACGTGAAGAGAAGCCTGCTTCCTTAGCCAAAGCATCTATAGTGTAGTTGACGTATTTGGCATTATGGATGATATCTATAAAATAATCTACCCTATTTTTATTGACTAGATCATTAAAGGTCATTGAATACTTGTAGTATATAAATTTATACAAATCATTACTACTAATCTTAAGAATGGCGGCAAGGTTTTCTAGTGATGCATCTTGTCGTACAAAATAGAGTTTAGTATAAAACTCATTGATGAATTCTAGTTGACTAATTGCATAATTTTCGCCTTTATTAAAACTTTTTCCAAGTGATATTTTTAATGAAGATCGATTAAGAAAAGTGGGTCTGTAAAAAACAAACATTTGTAAAACAATGAAAGAACTAAATGAAAGCATGTAAAATAAAAATGCAGGGAGTTCAAAGAAGTGTAAAAATAAAAATGCAATTGTAATAAAAACCCAATAAAAAACTAAAGTCTTTGTCCATCTTTTTATTTTATCAAAATAGATATTTTGATTGATTTGATTGATTAAAATGGTATAACATAGATAAATTACGTTGCCTAATATAATAATGGTCATGCCTATTCTAAATAAATTTAAATATAGGGGCAGTTGAAACTTTGTTATGATCACCATTAAAAACGGTTCAATTTTATTATGTGCTAATGAATTGGGACTATTATATAGAAAATGATATAAAACGAACTCATATATTATATAAATAATTAAAGACAAATTTGCCCATCTTTTAAATTCGGGTAAATATAAAATAGTAAATAAATAAATGATTGATAAACTAATTGTACCTTTTAAAATGGAACTTGCATAAAAGAACCAGGTGATGTCAATCGAAAGTGATTGTAATAAAGATAAAATACCAGAACACAAAGTGATCAATGCCAGTAGTACTTTAATAATAATAGGCCTTTTGAACTTGATTAATAAATCCAGAAACACAATTAATGAAAATACAAAAATTGAAAAATATAATTTAGATACTAATTCCATTAAAAGTTGTGGGGTATGGATTTGGGGTGAATATATTATTTTTTATCGACTAAAATCTATTAAATAATAGTTATCTATATAAACTATTGCTAATTAGCAATGATAAAGAAATATTCATATTTAGGAGTCGTATTCAATAGTTTTAGATTTAATTGAGCTGAATTAACCTCTATAATTTCAAAAGTACTAGTGATTTTAGGAGAAGTAGTAAGCGTTCCTGAAGTAATATGCTTTAATGCATTAATTGCTCCAATTTCCCAGGTTCCAGCAAAACCATCACTGTCTATATAGGCGCCACTATGAAAAAACTTTTTGGTATACTTTTTTTGATTAGCAGTAAGTGGCAATACTTTACCGTCAACTGACATTGAATCTAATTTCCAAATCTTATAAGTATTCTGAAAACTACCTGTGCCTGCTACTAAATGTCTTTGGAAATCCAAATCTGAAACTGCAACCTCTTTAGAACAACTCACTTGTAGTATTACTAATATTAGCCCACCTAATAATGCAGCAATTTTAAAAATCCTTCCTTTAAAAAACAAGTTCATAAATATATTTTTTCTATTTAAATAATCTTCGTGAAAAGAAAACACCAAAGTTCACCCAACCATCAGAAGGCTTAGTTGGACTATTTCTTAATTGGCCCTTTGTAACTGCTCGTGAAGTTGGATTAGAGAAGTATACAGCTGCCGCGGCATCCACTTTTGTTTTACTTAATAAATCTGCAGCATTAGGATAAGGATCTGGACCTACATCATCTAAATAATCGGACATACTTTTATGTACCGCAAAATGAATTCCTACACTATTGAATCTGGATAATTGATATTTTACTTTAAAGTGGAAAAAGTATCCTAATGCCATTAATGAATAAGGCTTACCAGCACTATCTATAAATTGACCCCCAGTTCCAAGCGGCTGAAGAGGGTACTCTTTTCCTTTGTATAAGCCTGATGGATTAAACATAGCCACATCTAAACCAAATCCAACAGAAGGTCGAATACGTCTTGCCTTTGAATACAATCTATTATCAACAAAATCATATTGAACAGATGGAGATATACTCAACATAGAAGTACTGAATTTCATACCTCTTGCTATTTGTTCATTGTCATTAGATAATAAATCTGAATTACTTAACTTAAAACTTCCAACAGTTAATGATGCACTTAAATTTGAATAAATTGTATAATTCACTTGTAACGCATTGTATAAATTGATATCGTTGCTAAATAAATTCTTGCTACTAATTGTTCCTGTAAAAATGGCTCCTCCACTCATTAATCCCACTTCTAATTTACTTTTAATAGGGGCTTCAATTTTTTGGAAGATATTCTTTAAAGAATCCATTGTTCTTGGAGGTGTCTTTAAACTATCTTCAGATTTTTTATCTTTGATTAAATCAGCTAATAATTTACGACGTCTTAAATCTTTAAGGTAATAGCTATAACCAATTCTAAGATCAGGTGTAGCTTTTCCATTTGCATCTACAATACCAGTTAAAAGATAGAAGCCTGTTTTTTTAGCCTGATTGACCACTTTTGTAATGGAGATTTTATTAGAAAGGTCATTGACAGCTTGCACAGAAAATGTCAAAGTGGTATCTGTCCTTTTTAAAGTACTATCATCTTTAAAGAAGCTGTAAGCAAATTTAAGGTTATTAAAATCTAGCTTACTATTAGAAAGCAACTTGACTGACTTTAAACTTTCCTTTACTACTAATGTATCTGGTATCTCCAAATCCGTCTCTCCATTTAAAATAGAAAAGACATGAGGAGGTGCTTTCGCTTCTGGCGCATTTAAAAATGGTTCAACATTAATTTTGGGCGCGTTATAATTTAAGGTTTGATCGTAAATTCCTTTCGCAACTCCATCTTTTGTAGTTGCACCCCAATAGTTATTAGATAAATCAAATGTCTTGTCTGTACCGTAAATACCAAAATTTGCAATGTGTACAATAGTGTCTGTAAGATTATCAATTAAATTATTCGCTACAAAGGAATTGCCTGTTACTTTTGCACTATGTTTTGAAAATAATTGGTCTACCCTTCCGTAAATTAGGTTGGTAGAAATATTATAATTTTTAAACCCGTATACAGAATTATTTACAAATGCATTATTACTGATTTCATATTTTACATGGTCACTTTTTAAATCTTCAAAATAGATGGCAGCATTATTACCAGTAAATAAATTATGATTGACTCTAAAATTAATAAAATCGTCTGATTGGTTGAAATTAAAAGGAGGATTCAAAACTTGAATGATAGAAACTTTTCCTGTATTGCCAATAAAATGGTTATCACTAATGTTGACACTTGAACGCTTCCATCCAAAATCAAAAAAGATAGGCAATTGCAATCCGGTAAATACCACATTAGAGATATTCACTGCATTTGAATCTACATTTTTAATGATCATACCCATCCCTTCGTATTTATTTTTCCCAGAAAATACAATATCTAAATTTCGTCCTGCCATCTCGACCCCACTTTCACATACTAGTACGCCTGGTTCTATAAATTCTACATTCGCTCCAGACTCCACTATTAATTTTCCAGTAACTGTGACCACATCTTTAATAATGTGTTTACCGGCAGCAATGGTTAATTTATCGTAATTACCCGAAAGCGTATCTTGTGCAATAATTGCATTGTTCGTTAAAAATAAAATAACTAACAGACCAAAAATCCTTTTCATTAATCGATGATTTTATAAATAATAGGTGCTGAGGTTCTAGTTGAACCATCAATTAAAGAAATATTGACATTGTCAAAAATCAACAAGTCATTCTTTTTTAATGCCCCTAGCACTTTTTGTGTAGGTGACTGAAATAGTTCTCCGTAATTACTAACAGATTCTTCTTCTTTGCCGTTGTGAATCCGGATTACTTTAAAACTATTGATACGACCTGGGAAGAAGTTTAAATTATTGATTTCTAATTTCGCTTCTAAACGCTCAGATGAAAGTAAATCTCTTACACTAATTGTATAACTACTTAGGTTATCCCCTTTTACCTTAACAACAGGATCAGGAATAGGATTCACCATAATGCGTTTTTCAAATAATACTTTTTTGTTTGCATTTCTCAAATCATAAAAACGAAGCAAATACTCTCCTGTTTTATTAAATACCACTTTATAGTTCTTATCTCCCTTCACTAAATTTACTTTTGGGGAGATATCTACGTCAAATTCCGAACCCATCATAAAATCAAAATCTTTTAATAGAGTGTTATTCAGCCCTACAAAAATGTTTTCAGTTTGTAATGAGTTTAAAATCTTCTTAAATAACTCGTCATATATCTCGTCTGTGATGTTAACCACTTTTTGACCAGGCTGTATAATTTCTTCTTCTTTATATTCTTTTACAGAAGCCTTAAGTACATATAACTTAGGATTAAACTGAGAGAAATAAGTTGGCAAATAACCAATCTCTGCCAAAGCAGCTTCTTGGTATAATAATTGTGTTTTAGTAATCAATAATTTAATACGCTCCAACTGCATGTAACTAATGGCAGTAGGCTTATGCATAAATAAATAATATTCCCATTCTTCCTCTTTTCCTTTAATAGTGGTTACCGTTCTTTTTAAAGGTATCACTTCATCTAAAGAAGCTTGTAATCTAAAAGGTGCTTTTTTTACAAAGTCAGATAATTCAAACAAGTCTTTATCTAACATCGGTACCCCTTGTTCACCTTTCAAAATCTCCTCAATTAAATTTCTACTATTAAACTGTTTATAAATATCCGTATTTGCTTTTTTAAATTCACTATCAACGTGATTGATAACGCTATTTACAACCTGATAGCTCTTTGTAAGTCTTGTTCTAATTTTTAAATAGCTTACCGCCTTTGGGCTTCTATTAATAAGGTCAATATTGTCAGTGATAATTTTATTACTAATTTCTACTTTCTTCAATTCTTCTTTCTCTAAAGATTGTAGAGATTTGATTGTATAGATATTAGAATCTAATACCGAAATTTTGATATTGATTACAGAGAAGCAAATAAATACGATGTACAAAAGACTTATAATCTGGTATCTTTTGACGTCAACTTGTCCTTCGGCCATATACTAGAATTTATAAATTAACTGTACTGCTTGTATAATAAGATGAATGCTAATTGAGCACCACCTGCAACCGTATTGGTTTTTGCTAAATGATAATTTAATTTATTAAATACTTCTTTTTTAGAATCGTGTTCCTTCAAATTAAATAGTTCTAATAATTTAGACTTATGTGCAACGCCATCGGTCGCTAATTTTTCAATAAGGTGAATGAAGTAATTTAAATTATCCAATTCGCCATTTAAGAAAATATCTTTTAAAATCACACTGTATTCGTTCTTTGGACCAAAATAAATAGTATCTGCATAGCTATTTACAACATCTGCATTTGTGATAGTTAAATTATCATCCACTTGAAGCTCAATGATTGAATTCAGTAATTCTTGTGCAATTGTTTGATCTGCAAAAGTTGCTCCTAATTTAGTTAAAGTCTTTAAATAAACATACCCAGCATCAGTAAGCGTATTGTATTTAATTTTCTTAAATTTATTAAATAGCTTTTTCTTAGTATCGTCTTGCTTACTAGTAAGTGCTTCTGATAAAGAAATAAATTCAGCTTCGTTTTTAATATCCACTTTCTGAATTAAGTAATCGACTAAGAACTGGTCTTTCAATTTAATGATAGACTTTAAGCAATCCATACTTGGACTTGTAATTAATTCATTGGTATAAAAAGTATTACAATGCGCTAATATCGAATCTTCCTCGCCACCAAAGATGATCTTTTCTTTTGGTTGCTTAGCTCTAATGACAATATTTGGACCTGCCATTTCTAAAATAAAGTATTCAAATAAATTGGTCACTTTAATGATCTCAAACGCCTTACAAATCAATTCAACATCTTGTGCTTCTAAATTGGATGCCCCAGACAATTCCAATTGTGCAATTTCAGGAACTGGAATTTTAACAGGGAACTGAGCCAAGAAAGGCAATGATTCCTTAGTCGGAACTTTTTTATTGAATAAGGTTCTAAACAGGGTACTAATTTGGTTGTACTCCTCTGTAGACAATCTATTCCATTCAGGTTGGTAAAATAAGTCTTTAGATAGACTTAAGATATCCAACTGCTCTAATTGCCATAAAGTATTAGAGGCATTAGGTGAAGTAGCAGGCATTAGTGAATTAATATAAGTAGGAGTCACTTTTTGAATCTCCTCAGGAGCTTTAATATCAATTTCTAACTTCGTACTTGTTCCAGGATAAGTTTCTGGATAAGTACTAGACGCAATTTTTAAGCTATTACCAGAACTAGGCGCATCTGTAATTGGTACCTCTGTATTCCCAGTCTGAATATTTACATAGGTATCGCCGGCTCCATTTCCACCCAAGGCAGAAGCACTTGAAGCCAAATTGCCCAATCCTTCGGCAACTTTTGAAAGGGTAGCTTCCGTAGCCACTTCTTGTTTTGCTTCCACTTCTACAAATTTTATTGCCGAAACCCCAAAAACCACGGCTTCGATGGCTAAACCACCAGTAATCAATAAGTCTTGAGCAGGCCATTCCAATAATTTGGCAATTACACCAATTAAGATAACCACAGCAGCTCCACTGTAAAACAGGTTAAAAATGTCTAATTTCTTTTTTTTCATAGAAGTAGGTTGTTGTATAACAGCCTACAATATCCAACCCTGAATATAGGTATCCAAAAAATGAGGGCAAATGGAGAAAATTCGATGTTGCAAAATATGATTCATTGATAATCAATAATTTATAAAAATAATATTTTTATAAATTAGATTAAATGCAGAATGAAAAAGGCATAATTTCAGCAATTCATTTGCCGAAAACAGTATAGAAACGACTAAGTAAAACTAGGAAATAACTTAACTAGGGCTAATCGAAGTCGTTAAAAGGTCGGATGGATTACCCCCATGAAACTTCTTAAAGGGCTTATTTAAATGCTGCCTCGATTTAAAGCCAGCTAATTTAGCTAGCGCATCTATGGTATAATTTTGATATGCCTCGTCTTGAACAATTTCAAAAAAGTAATTGACCCTAAACTTATTGATTAAGTCGTTAAAACTAAGATCATATTCATCTTGTACAAATTGTGATAATGTCGCAGGCTTTACCTTAAGAACCCCCGAAAAATCCTCCAAAGAAGCCTCTGTTTTGGTATAATAGCGTTGCTCTTTAAAGTACAAATTAAATTGGATTTCGTCAATTTCAATGTCCACTTCTTGATTGAATTTATGACCAAGTGCAAGTTTTTTTGCTGACTTATTAATAAATGCAGGACGTTTTAAGACAAATAATAAAACACTAAACAACATAAAAATAGTTACGCAATTAATCAATAAAGGACGGTTATCCGATAAAGCAATCGCAATATTAGCAATAAGCATAAAAATCATTAACGCCACAATGTACCAAGTCCACTCTCTAATTTTGGTAAAATAAATATTATTCAGGTTGGTCTTATTATAGACTACATACCAAAAATATAACGTGTGAAAAG